>Ga0302321_100006875_pt1 | contig 10026 bp, 9 predicted proteins | sample Fen_T0_1_FD_202505 | JGI IMG/M metagenome (GOLD analysis project Ga0302321, IMG submission 202505) | Peat permafrost microbial communities from Stordalen Mire near Abisko, Sweden - Fen_T0_1 | ecosystem: Environmental > Terrestrial > Soil > Wetlands > Permafrost | place: Sweden: Abisko... | reverse complement strand
GACGGCGATCTCCTGCTGATCGATGCCGGCTGCGAATACCGTGGCTACGCGTCGGACATCACGCGCACCTTTCCGGTGAACGGCAAGTTCACGGGACCGCAAAAGGACATCTACGAACTCGTGCTGGCCTCGCAGCTTGCGTGCCTCGACCTCGTGAAACCGGGCACGGAGTTCCACGCGTACCACAAGGCCGCCGAGCGCGTGCTGGCCCAGGGCTACATCGATCTCGGCCTGTGCCAGGGCACGCTGGACGATGTGCTCGAAAACGGCAGCTTCAAGCAGTACTACATGCATCGCGCCGGGCATTGGCTGGGCATGGACGTGCACGACGCCGGCCTCTACCAGGTCAAGGGCGCTTCGCAAACACTGGTCCCGGGGATGGTGCTCACCGTCGAGCCGGGTACCTATATCCGGCCCGCCGACAATGTTCCGGAGCATTTCTGGAACATCGGCGTGCGCATCGAGGATGACGTGCTGGTGACCGCCGGCGGGCACGAGAACCTGACCGACGCCGCGCCCAAGTCCGTGGCCGACGTCGAAGCAGCCTGCAAGCGATAACCGCTATCCCAAAAGAATGCATGATGTAGTCATTGTCGGCGCGGGTCCGGTCGGAGGCGCGCTTGCGCTGGCGCTGGCAGACGCCGACCTCGACATCGTGGCGCTGGATGCGCGCGCAGCCGGCGGCACGTTGCGCGGCGAACGATCGCTTGCGTTATCGCACGGCGCGCGATTGATCTTCGAACGTCTCGCCGTCTGGCCGCGCCTGGCGGCCATCGCGGGCGCCGTCACGCCGATCGTGGAAATCGACATTTCGCAGGCCGGCGGATTCGGTGTTACCAGGCTGGTCGCGGAAGAGCAGGGCCTGCCGGCGCTGGGCTATGTCGTGTCGTATCGCGCATTGCAGGCTGCCATCGACGTCGCATTGACACGAACAGTCATCGATCTCAGGTTTGGCGCCACGGCGGCCTCGGTTGACGGGTCCTCTGCGGAAGCTTCGGTGACGCTGGAGGGCGATGCCGGAACGCCGTTGCGCGCGCGACTCGCGGTAGTCGCCGATGGCACGGGCACGGCGGTGACGGGAATCGCGCGGCAACGGCGCGATTACGGTCAGGTCGCGTTGATTGCCAAGATCGGCATGGAGAGTGCGCATCTCGGCGTCGCGTTCGAGCGCTTCACGCCCGAGGGTCCGCTGGCATTGCTGCCGGAGGGCGATCACTACGGCCTGGTGTGGACGATGACGCCGGCAAAATCGGAGTCGATGCTGGCGGCATCCGACGACGAGTTTCTCGCGGCGCTCGTGCACCAATTCGGTACGCGCGTTTCCGGATTCGCGCGCGTCGCCGACCGCCGGACGTTTCCGTTGCGGCTCGAATTCGCCCGGCCAACGGTGGCGTCGCGAAGCGTGGTCATCGGCAACGCCGCGCAGGCATTGCACCCGATCGCCGGGCAGGGCTTCAACCTCGGTGTGCGCGACGCGTATGAATTGGGCCAGGCGATCATCCGCGCACCGCGGGACGCGCTGGGCAGTGATCCGATGCTCGCGAGCTTCGCGGCGCGACGCCGGCCCGATCGCTATGCAGGCATCGCCTTCACCCACGGTCTGACGCAGCTCTTCGCGACGGACACTGCGATAATGCGCTGGCCCCGCGGGCTCGCGCTCTCGCTGCTCGACGCGTTGCCGCCATTGAAGAAGGCGTTCACGCGCGCAATGCTGTTCGGCGTCTCCTGAACGTGCGTTCGCTCGCGCTGAACAGCATTTTTTACGACTGAGCTAGGGCCAGTTAACACTATGGACACAGACGCGTTGCAGGGCGGAAAACGCTCAGCGCAAGGTGCTACGGCACCGGCGGGTTGGGTTACCCGGTGAGCCTTCGCAACGCAGCGATGGGCGTTTTCGGCCTCAGTTGACCCAACTGCGCGAAGGGAACGGGCGTCCTGGGGCGCCACTCTTTGTTGCTGTCCTCGCTAAGACCGCCAGTCTTGGCTTCCTCATTTGCCAACTGAGCTGCCGCGATTGGCGCCCCATGCCACCCGTTCGCGTTTGCGCCCATAGCGCTAACAGGCCCTAGATTGAGGCAATCGCCGGAACGGCCACGCCGCAAAGCCGGTATAATTCGAACCCGTTCCCGTCGTCATACTCTTTCTTCCGTTCCGTCTTTGCCGATCATGCGCATCGGACCCTACACCCTGCCGAACAACCTCGTCGTCGCGCCGATGGCGGGCGTCACCGATCGTCCGTTCCGGCAGCTGTGCAAGCGGCTGGGCGCGGGTTACGCCGTGTCGGAAATGGTTGCGTCCGATCCGCTGCTACGTGGCACCGACAAGTCTCGCCGGCGCACCGACCATGCCGGCGAAGTCGCGCCGATCGCCGTGCAGATCGCGGGCGCAGATCCATTGCAGATGGCAGAAGCCGCGCGCTACAACGTCCTGCAGGGCGCGCAGATCATCGATATCAACATGGGCTGCCCGGCCAAGAAGGTATGCAACGCCGCAGCCGGATCCGCATTGCTCGCCAATGAGAGACTCGTCGCCGCCATTCTCGAAGCCGTCGTCGCGGCGGTTGCGGTTCCGGTTACGCTCAAGATCCGCACCGGGCCGAGTCCCTCGGTTCGCAATGCCGTTGCCATCGCGCGCATAGCGCAGGAGACCGGCGTTGCGGCGCTTACCGTGCACGGCCGCACCCGCGCTTGCGCATTCGTCGGCGCGGTGGAATACGACACCATCGCGGCGGTCAAGCGCGCGGTCACGATTCCGGTGATCGCCAACGGCGATATAGCCACGCCCGAGCACGCCCGGGCCGTGCTTGAGCACACCGGCGCCGATGCCCTCATGATCGGCCGCGCGGCGCAGGGGCGTCCCTGGATCTTCCGCGAAATCGCCCATTATCTCGCGACTGGCGCGCATTTACCGGCGCCGACGGTGGGGGAGGCGCGAACATTGATCGTCGCGCATCTCGAAGATCACTATGACTTCTACGGCGATACGGCGGGTGTGCGCATTGCGCGCAAGCACCTCGGCTGGTACACCGAGGCGCTCGACGGTGGTCCTGCGCTGCGCCGCGAAGCCAATGCCGCGATCATCCGGCGCGAACAACTCGATGCCGTGGAACGTTTTTTCGATCGCCTCCAGTCCCGGGGCGACCGACTCGAATACATCGAAAGCGAAGACGTGACGGACCGACGGACCGAAACTCGCACTGCGTTCTTGCCGACATCACAACTGACAAACAGCAATGCGAAACGGGCACGGGAGGCCCTCGCGGCGTGACCCGAAAATTGAAACTGAACGGCAGCAATGAGATCTGTCGCAGCGTCGAGCGCTCGCTCGACGAATATTTCAAGCGTCTGGACGGTGAATCACCGACGGGTGTCTACGACATGGTGATCGGCCACGTGGAACGCGCGCTGCTTGCGTCCATCATGGATCGCGCGAACGGCAATCAGACCCAGGCGGCAGACATGCTGGGCATGAACCGAAATACACTGCGCGCAAAGCTCACCCGATACAAGCTGATCTAGGGCCCGTTAACGCTATGAACACATACGCGTTGCACGGCCGAAAACGCCCACTGCAAGGCGCGAAGGCGAAGGCGGGTCGGGCACCCGGCGAGCCTTCGCAACGCAGCGATGAGCGTTTTCGGCAGCAACCCAAAGGGAACGGGTGGCATGGGGCGCCACTCTTTGTTGCTCTCCTCGCAAAGACAGCCAATCTTTGCTTCGTCGGCTGTCGCGATTGGCGCCCCATGCCAACCGTTCGCGTTTGCGTTCATAGCGTTAACGGGCCCTAATGACGGCCAGGGTCGCGCAGGCGCTGCTGTCGGTGTCCGACAAGAGCGGTCTCGTCGAATTTTCACGCGGACTGGTGACGCTCGGCGTGACGCTGCTTTCCACCGGGGGTACGGCAAAGGCGCTGGCCGACGCGGGCCTGCCCGTCACGGATGTCGGCACGTACACGGGCTTTCCGGAAATGCTCGATGGACGCGTCAAGACGCTGCATCCCAAAGTGCACGGCGGCATCCTGGCGCGCCGCGATCTGCCGGCGCATGTTGCAGCGCTTGCGGCACACGGCATTCCCACCATCGACCTCGTCGTCGTCAATCTCTATCCATTCCGGGCCACGGTAGCGAAGCCGGACTGCACGCTTGACGACGCGATCGAGAACATCGACATCGGTGGCCCGTCGATGGTGCGCGCTGCCGCGAAGAACTGGCCGCACGTCGGCATTGTCGTCGACCCAGCTGACTATTCCGGGATCCTCGCCGAACTGAATGCGTGCGGCGGCGCGCTGACTGATGCAACGCGCTTTCGGCTGATGCGCAAGGCCTTCGCGCACACGGCTTCCTACGATGGCGCGATTGCCAATTGGCTGACGGCGCGCGGCGCCGATGGCGCCACGTCGGGATTTCCGGACTCGTTTCATTTTTCCGGCGTCAAGGTGCAGCAGATGCGCTACGGCGAAAATCCGCACCAGGCCGCCGCGTTCTATCGCGATGAATCGCCGGCGCCGGGTTCGCTTGCCACCTACCGGCAACTGCAGGGCAAGGAACTTTCCTACAACAACGTTGCCGACGGCGATGCCGCGTGGGAATGTGTCAAGACCTTCGTCGAGCCTGCCTGCGTCATTGTCAAACACGCCAATCCGTGCGGTGTGGCGATCGCGGTGGATTCGCTCGCGGCGTATCGGAATGCGTTGGCCACGGATCCGACATCTGCGTTCGGCGGCATCATTGCGTTCAACCGCCCGGTCGACTCCGCGACGCTCGAAGCGGTGTCGGCGCAGTTCGTGGAAGTCGTCATTGCGCCGGGTTACACCACCGATGCTTTGGCGGTCATCGCGAAGAAGGTCAACGTCCGCGTCCTCGAAGTCCCGCTGCCGGCAACGGACGTGACGGCCAACGAGTGGGACATGAAGCGGGTTGGCGGCGGCTTCCTGGTGCAATCGCCGGATGTGCGCAACGTGACCTCCGCGGAACTCAAGGTCGTGACCAAGAAAATGCCCACCGGTGACCAGCTTGCCGATCTGCTGTTCGCCTGGCGTGTGGCCAAATTCGTGAAGTCGAACGCGATCGTGTACTGCGGCGGCGGACGGACACTGGGTGTGGGTGCGGGCCAGATGAGCCGTGTGGACTCCTCGCGCATCGCCGCGATCAAGGCGCAGCACGCGGGCCTGTCGCTCGCGGGATCGGTGGTTGCCTCCGACGCGTTCTTTCCGTTTCGCGACGGCCTGGACGTGGTCGCGGACAATGGCGCACTGGCAGTGATCCAGCCGGGCGGCAGCATGCGCGACGAGGAAGTGATCGCCGCCGCCAACGAGCGCGGAATCGCAATGGTCTTCACGGGCATTCGCCATTTTCGCCATTAGCAATCCGTTCGTCCCATGTGGAAAGCCAAATCTTGAACATCCTTGTCGTCGGCTCCGGCGGGAGGGAGCACGCGCTGGCATGGAAACTCGCGCAGAGCACGCGCGTAGGGAAGGTATTCGTTGCGCCCGGCAATGCGGGTACCGGGCGGGATGCGACGCTCACAAACGTCGCGCTGACCGGCATTCCCGATCTCGTCGCCTTCGCGCAGCGCGAGCACGTTGCGCTGACGGTCGTCGGTCCGGAAGGGCCGCTCGCCGCCGGCATCGTCGACGCCTTTCGCATGGCGGGATTGAAGATCTTCGGCCCTACGCGGGCCGCAGCACAACTTGAAAGTTCCAAGGATTTCGCCAAGGCGTTCATGACGCGTCACGGCATCCCCACGGCGCAGTACCGCACGTTCGCGGATGCGCGCGCCGCGCATGCGTACGTGGACGAGACTGGCGCGCCCGCAGTGATCAAAGCCGACGGCCTCGCCGCGGGGAAGGGCGTCGTCGTGGCGATGGCGCTTTCCGAAGCACATGCGGCGATCGACGCCATGCTTGTCGACAATGCGATGGGCGACGCGGGTGCTCGCGTCGTCGTCGAGGAATTCCTGGCCGGCGAGGAGGCGAGCTTCATCGTCATGGTCGACGGCAAGAACGTCCTGCCGCTGGCGTCTTCGCAGGACCACAAGCGATTGCAGGATGGCGATGCAGGCCCGAACACCGGCGGCATGGGCGCCTATTCGCCCGCTCCGGTGGTCACACCCGCGTTGCACGCGCGGATCATGCGCGAGATCATTCTCCCGACGGTGAACGGCATGGCGGCGGATGGCATTCCTTACACCGGATTCCTTTATGCGGGCGTCATGATCGACGGCGCCGGCCAGCCGAAGGCCCTTGAGTTCAATTGTCGCCTGGGCGATCCGGAAACGCAGCCGATCATGGCGCGGCTCAAGTCCGACCTGGTCGAGTTGCTCGAGCACGCGGTGAATGCCACGCTCGATGCCGTCGACGCCGCGTGGGACCGGCGCACCGCGCTAGGCGTCGTGCTCGCGGCAGCGGGGTATCCGGACGATCCGCGCAAGGGTGACGCCATCGAAGGCCTGGAACGCATTACGCCGGAAGCTCATCCGGATGTGATCGTGTTTCATGCGGGCACCGCGCTTGCCGACGGCAATACGGTGGTCAGCGGAGGCCGTGTGCTGTGCGTGACCGCACTCGCGGAATCAGTGCGTCAGGCGCAGCGTGCCGCGTACGCCGCGATCGCCGACATCGGGTTTGCCGGCATGCAGTTTCGGTCGGATATTGGTCACCATGCGGTTTCACTGCGGAAGTGAAGACTTGGACACTGCCGCCACCCGCACCTATTTTCTCGAGTTGCAGGCGCGTATCGTTGCCGGCCTGGAAGCGCTCTGTGGCGAGCCGTTTCGCCGTGACGAATGGTCGCGGCCCGAAGGCGGGGGCGGCCTCTCGCGTCTGATCGAGAACGGCAGCGCCCTCGAACGCGGCGGCGTGTTGTTTTCGCACGTCATGGGCGAGCGGATGCCTGGTTCCGCGACGGCGCATCGCCCCGAACTTGCCGGCCGGTCGTGGGAAGCGATGGGTGTGTCGCTGGTCCTGCACCCGCGCAATCCGTATGTACCGACCGTGCATCTCAACGTTCGCCATTTCGCGGCGCGGAAAGCCGACGCGCAACCCGTCTGGTGGTTCGGCGGCGGAATGGACCTGACCCCGTACTACGGTTTTGCCGATGACGCGACCCACTTCCATCGCACCTGTCGAGATGCGCTGGCGCCGTTTGGCGCGGACGTTTACTCGCGCTACAAGAAATGGTGCGATGAATACTTCTTCCTCAAGCACCGGAAGGAGCCGCGCGGCGTCGGCGGCGTATTCTTCGACGATCTGAACGAAGGCGGCTTCGAACATTGCTTTGCATTGACGCGAAGTGTCGGCGACCATTTTCTCGCTGCCTATGCGCCGATCGTCGACCGACGCAAAGCGATGACCTTCGGGGAGCGCGAGCGCGATTTCCAGTTGTACCGCCGTGGGCGCTACGCCGAATTCAACCTGGTATGGGACCGCGGCACGCTGTTCGGCCTGCAGTCGAACGGCCGCACCGAGGCAATCCTGATGTCGATGCCCCCAATGGCACTCTGGCGCTACGATTGGCATCCCGCGCCCGGATCGCCCGAGGCAGCTCTCTATAGCGATTTCCTGACCGCGAAGGATTGGCTCTCTGGGAACGCCTGAAGATGACCACCTGATCGAGACGCTGCTCACGTCGGAGCGCGTGTTCGACGGCGATCTGCTGCACGTACGGCGCGATCGCGTCCGCCTGCCGAATGGTGGAGAGGCAACGCGCGAATACGTTGTCCATCCGGGTGCGGTGCTGATGTTGCCGATTCTGGCCGATGGGCGGCTGGTGCTCGAGCGTCAGTTTCGCTATCCCGTGGGTCGAGTGATGCTCGAATTCCCGGCAGGCAAGATCGATCCGGATGAAACGCCATTGGCAACCGCCAAGCGTGAATTGCGCGAGGAAGCCGGGTACACCGCGGGCACCTGGCAACATCTGGGCACCGTGCATCCGGAAATCGGCTACTCGACGGAAGCCATCGAGATGTACATCGCAACGGACCTGGCCCATGTCGGCGCGCAACTGGATGAAGGTGAATTCCTCGATGTCGTGCTGATGACCGAAGATGAATTGCTCGCGGCGTTCGATGTGGGCTCGGTCACGGACGGCAAGACGGTCGCCGCCCTGTTCGCCTGGCATCGGCACCGCGCGCGATGAGCGCCGTCGGGCCGTCCCAAGGCGCGAATTGCGCCCCCTTGGGGGCAGCGAACGAAGTGAGCGTGGGGGTCGTCGTTCGCGCCGTCGGGCCTCGGCCTCCTTGGATCTGTGAACTGAATCGTTGCGGCGTGAGTCGTCCTCGCGTGCCGACTCGCATTTGCCGTCGATCCCCGCGTTGCGGGGCCCCTCGCCGGCTGCTCGCGTCACTGCCCCGCGGCGCGAAATCCGACCGCTTGGGGGCAGCGAACGCAGTGAGCGTGGGGGTCCTTTGAACGTCGCGGCGCGGCGGCTCGTGATCCGCGGGAGAGTGCAGGGTGTAGGTTACCGCGATGCCGCGGTGCAAGCCGCGTGCGAACTGGGTGTGCACGGCTGGGTGCGCAACACGCGGGACGGTGCTGTCGAGGCGCTGGTCCAGGGTGAGACCGAGGCGATCGAACGCTTTGCCGCCTGGTGCAGGCGCGGTCCGCCGCTGGCGCGGGTCACGGAGGTCATGTCATCCGATGCGGACGTGGATACCAACCGGTCCGTGTTCGAGACGCGCGCGACCGTCTAGCCCTGAACGGGCGCGCCCAGCCCGAAAATATCCTTCCATGCCGCATACGACGCGGCAGCCATCCACGGCAGGACAAGCACGAGCCCCACGCCCATCGTAGCCAGTCCAAGCAGCAGCAACGAAAGCGAGATTCCGGCGTAGAGCGCCAATGCCGGCACGTTGCGCGCGAACGCGCGCGCAGACGTCGTGAAGGCGCGACGCAGGACTTCGCCGTCGAAGAGCGCCGCGAACGGAACAAAGGTCAGCGGCAGCGACGCCACAATTCCGGCCAGATAGATCGCCGCGATAACCCCCATTGGAAGGCTTGCAGCATCGCGGGAAGGGAGCAGCAGATTGGCATCGGCAAGTTGCCAGGCGGAAAACGCCTCCGCCGCAAATGCAACAAGGCCCGCTACAACCACCGTTGCCTGCGCGCCGGCCGGCGCGGCGAACGGCGCGATGGCATGTTTGAGTCGCGGTCCTTCACCGCGATCCGCGGCAAGGCTCGCGTAGAGCATGCCGGTCGCGACGAGCGGTGCAATCACGTTCGACGCGATGAAGCCCAGTATCGGAACCGGCTCGAAAGCGATGCTGATGACGAGCGTGATGAACGCCAGGGCGGCGAACGTCGCGGGTCCGCGCTTCCAGATGCGCATTGCCTCGCCGTACCATGCAAGCGCCCGCAACGCCGGCACGCGCCGGGACTCGCGACTTGGGGCTTCGGAAGCAGTCCCGCGCGCGTTGTCAGAATCCCGGTTCATGCGGGGGCTCTTGTGCCGGCGATGGAAGGATTACGCGGCTTCGCCGAGGTACGCCGCGCGCACCTTGGGATCGTGCAGCAGCGATGGCGCATCGCCCGACAGGATGACTTCGCCGGATTCCATCACGTAGCCGCGCCGGCTCACTTCGAGCGCCAGTTTCGCGTTCTGCTCGATGAGCAGGATGGTAACGCCTTCGCCGGAAATCGTCACGATGGTCTCGAAGACCTTCTGCACCATCAGCGGCGCCAGGCCCATCGAAGGCTCGTCGAGCAATAGCAGCCTGGGACGGGACATCATCGCACGGCCCATCGCGAGCATCTGCTGCTCGCCGCCTGACATGGTCCCCGCCGTCTGCCGGCGGCGTTCCTTCAGTCGTGGAAAGAGATGGTAGACGCGCTCGATGTCGGCTTTGATGCCTTCCCTGTCATTGCGGATGTAGGCGCCCATCGTCAGGTTTTCCTCGATGGTCAGCGCGCCGAACACGCCGCGTCCTTCCGGCACCATCGCGAGGCCGCGCCGCACAAGCTTGAAAGCCGGCTTGCCGGTGATGTCGGCGCCGTCATAGAAGATCTTTCCCGCCTTGATCGGCAGCAAGCCGC
>Ga0302321_100006872_pt1 | contig 10028 bp, 10 predicted proteins | sample Fen_T0_1_FD_202505 | JGI IMG/M metagenome (GOLD analysis project Ga0302321, IMG submission 202505) | Peat permafrost microbial communities from Stordalen Mire near Abisko, Sweden - Fen_T0_1 | ecosystem: Environmental > Terrestrial > Soil > Wetlands > Permafrost | place: Sweden: Abisko... | reverse complement strand
CTCGATCTGCTGCTGACGCCGATCGACCTTGCCAGGAGTGAAGTTGCGATCCCGGCTATTGACCGCCTTGAACTTGCTGCTGTCGATGGCCACGATCGCCTGGGTAAACAGCCTCAGGTCCCGGCACAGCAAAACGAAGCGGCGACAGACATTGCGGATGCCCGTACCGTTGTTCCGGCGGAAGTCGGCTATGGTCTTGAAGTCCGGCGCAAGCCGGCCCGTCAGCCACATCAACTCGACGTTGCGCTGGGCCTCACGCTCCAGTCGCCGGCTGGATGGGATGCGGTTCAGGTACCCGTAAATATAGATCTTGAGCAATATCGCTGGGTGATAGGCGGGCGGACCCGTAACGGCCGGCTCCGCGCCCTCGAAGCCCAGTTCCGCCAGATCAAGCTCATCGACAAAGGCATCGACCGCGCGAACCGGATTGTCCTCGGCGATCCAGTCGTCAAGCCGCTCCGGAAACAGCACGGACTGCGTCCGGGCCTCCCCCTCAATGAATCAACTCATCGTCAGCTCCAGCAACAAACTCTGCCGAATCTGACAACAAGTGTCTCAAGGAGTTTCCACACACCCTCGGCCACGAGCAGCCATTCCGCGAAATCGCTATGAGCGGTCGTTCGGCGGCGCTTTCGATCGCGATTTGGACGGTCAACGTCAAGACTGCCGTACCGAGTAGACGTAGAATCATCGACAAAGGAGTATCTTCTTGCCGATTATGGGAGAACAGTGCATGGCTACGCGTCGCCGGGTCGTCATCGCGCTTGGAGCTACGGTACTCGCACCGCCGCTCGTGTCTCTTGCTCAGCCGCCGCCAGATACCCGGGCCCGGATCGGTATCCTGCCGTTAGGCTCGCCGTCGAGCAGCTACGACCGGTCACTTGTTGACGCATTCCGACAGGGCTTACGCGAAGTCGGTTTAATCGAGAATCGGGACATCACGATAGATGTCGTATGGATCAGCAACGAGTCTGAATATCCCAAAGCGCAAGACCTCGACGGTTCCCATTGTATTTACGACCGTCGGCGACCCCGTCGGGATTGGCCTTGTCAATGACCTCGCGCGCCCAGGCGGCAACGCCACCGGATTCAGCGACGTACTCTTGGATCTGAGCGGCAAGTATGTCGAGATGGCGAGAGCCGTGGGCGAGCCGCAAGCGGCGATTCACTATCTTTGGTATACCGGATGGGCGAACGGGCAGAAAAGGTTTCAAGCTACCGAGCGGGCAGCTCAGCTGTCTGGCGTGCAGCTTCGATCGCGAGGAATTTCCGACATCGCCGAAGCGAACGATGTCATGGCTGCGCTGAAAAAGGATGGTGCGACGACGCTCATCATCCAGCCGAGCCCGTTCACATACCTGCAACGAAATCGACTCATCGATTCCGCGTTCAATCACGGCCTCGGGACGATATTCGCATGGCCGGCAGCGGCAAGAGAGGGCGCATTGATGGCGTATGGCCCAGATTACGCGGACTTATATCGCCGGGCCGCCTCCTACGTTGACAAGATCCTCAAAGGCGCCAAGCCAGGCGATCTGCCCGTCCAGCAGCCCACGAAATTGGACCTCGTCATCAACCTCAAGACCTCGCGGGCGCTCGGGCTCTTGATTCCGCAGCCGCTGATCTTGCGAGCGGACGAGGTAATTGTGTGATGGTGATTTGTCACCATCGATTCATCCGCGGCCTTAACCTGAATTGAGTATCAGCGGTAACCAAGTCCGGGAGCCTTCGCCATACGAACAATTGTCCTCAAGGCTTGAGACCGGCGTTCGGATTCGCGGAGAGCGCTTCGTTTCGGTATTCGGCGACAGGCTGGTCTCTGGCTGTTTAGAGAGGTCCTCGACGGTCCGCTTCTGTAGAGCGTGAAAGGCAGAAACGGGTCGACAGCGCCCGTTGAGTGGGAAGCCTGGAGAAGGAGCCGTGGACCTTTTGGGCGGGCCGTAACGCCTGTTGCCGGTGTGGGGGATGGGGAAGGTAGGTAGTCGCTGCGGTGATCGATCTGGCCGCCGCTACACGCAAACCCGTAATGGCCAATACGCTCTCCGCCACCCCGTACTCGCGTTCTTCAAAATCGTGAACTCAACTTCACCAGACGCGACCGACGGCGTTCCGTAAGCGGCACCCCGTGCACCAGTTCCTTCGCCACCTGCGCCATGAACGAATCGGAGACCCCGGCAACCTCCGGTCGCACGTCGATATTTCAGCGGTACGACTCCCTCCGACACTACGCATTCACAACGCGGGAATGTTTCGAAGCCAACCGCCTAGACACGCAATGGTCAAGGTGCAAAGATAATGCGTTTCGATTTTCAGGGCATCTCCGCCCAACAATGGCGTGCTGATTGAGAGGAGAACCATGAAGACATATGAGGTAACCGTCCCCGAGATTGCAATTGTCGCCGCGACCCGCGCCGTAGGTGGCGCTGGCATTGGTTTGCTGGTCGCTGGGTTCTTGCGCCGAGACACACGGCGTGCTCTGGGGTGGACGCTGTTGACTATCGGTGCACTTACAACGATTCCGATTGCGATGGCCTTACTCGGCAAGCGCGAGACCAAAGCACTGAACGGCGCGAATACTGATGCAACCTGGCACTCAGAAAATGACTAGGTTGCGCATTTTGCGATGAATTGAAGGAGTTGATCATGTCCAAGCTAGATACGGAGCACCGCGAAAAGATTTCGTCTGCACAATTTGCTTTCCCGAAGCAGCGCAAGGAACCTCTCGAAGATGCTTCGCACGTGCGTAATGCTGTTGCACGCTTTGACCAGGTTGAAGGTGTAAGCGATGCTGACCGCGACGAAGCGTGGAAACGCATCAAGGAGGCCGGGAAAAAATATGGCGTCGAAATCAATGAAAAGAGTTGGCGCGAACTCGGAAAAGGTGCGGCATCAAGAGGACGGCCAACGAAAAATTCGCGATGACCTGTTTGGTTACCCGGCGAAACGAGCCGCTCCAGTTTTCACACAACCCGGGTCGACAGCAGACGGTTAAGGTGAAGCCCGAGGAAATGGCCGTGGACCACTTATAAGGGTCGTAACGCCGTTTGCCGATGAGCGGACTGGTAAGGGGAGCAGTAGCTGTCCGACCTGACACCCGGGTTTAGTACGCGATAGGATTGGAGTCCGCCCCCATAGGAGCGGACGATGAAGACGAAGCGGTTCAGCGAAGAGCAGATCATCGGCGTGTTGAAGGAGGCAGAGGCCGGGGCCAAGACCAAGGATCTCTGTCGTCGGCATGGCATCTCGGATGCGACCTTCTACAACTGGAAAGCCAAGTACGCCGGGATGACGGTGTCGGAAGCGCGGCGGCTGAAGGAGCTTGAGCAGGAGAACGCCAAGCTGAAGCGACTACTGGCCGAGGCGGAACTCGACAAAGCGGCGTTGAAGGACCTGCTCGGCCGAAAATGGTAAGCCCGCAGGCGAAGCGCGCGGCGGTCGCGGTACTAATGACCGAGCGTGCCTTTGGGGTGACCCGTGCCTGCGGGCTGATTGGAATCTCGCGGTCGCTGTACCGCTATCGCAGCCGGCGACCGGACAGTGGGCCGCTGCGCGCCCGCATCGCGGAGATTGCCGCGATCAAGCGGCGATATGGCTATCGGCGGGTGTATCTGCGTCTGCGTCGCGAAGGTTGGGAGGTCAATCGCAAGCGCGTCTATCGCCTCTATCGCGAGGCCGGCCTGGCCGTGCGCCGCCGCAAGCGCAAGCGGATCGGTGTATTCGAGCGCAAGCCGTTGCCGAAGCCGACCGCGGCGAACGTGAGCTGGTCGATGGATTTCGTAGCCGACGGACTCATCGGCGGCCGGCGCCTACGCTGCCTGACCATCGTCGACGACTGCACCCGCGAATGCTTGGCTATCGAGGTCGACACCTCGCTTCCCGGCCTGCGGGTACAAGCGGTTCTTGAGCGCTTGGCGGACACCCGCGGATTGCCGCTATCGATCACCGTCGACAATGGCCCCGAGTTCGATGGAAAGGTGCTCGACCAGTGGGCCTACCGGACTGGCGTCCAGCTGTCGTTCATCCGCCCCGGCAAGCCAAACGAGAACGCGTACATCGAGAGCTTCAACGGCAAGTTCCGCGACGAGTGCCTCAACGAGCATTGGTTCATCAGCCTGGCGCACGCTCGCAGCATCATCGAAGCCTGGCGGATCGAGTACAACACCGAGCGACCCCACAGTTCGTTGGGAAACCGAACGCCGGAGGAGATCGCCAACGACCGGACAAGCAAGGACGAAAAACGCGTATTCTCAACCGCGGACTCTAACGCCATCCGGGACTAAATCGGGTGGCAGGTCGCATGGACGCCAGAATAGTCCGTTGTGGGGTCAGTCAATCCTCCCTATGATGTAAGCAGGTATAGCGCTAATGGGAGGGAGAATTGGCGCGGGACCAGCGGCGATTGGCGGCAATTGTCTCGGCCGATGTGGTGGGCTATTCCCTGCTCATGGGCCGCGACGACAGCGCGACCCTGGCCGGATTGAAGTCACACCGGCGGGAGTTGATCGACCCCAAGATCGCCGAGTACGGCGGCCGTATCGTCAAGACCACGGGTGATGGCCTGCTGCTGGAGTTCCCTAGCGTGGTCGACGCGGTGCGCTGCGCAGTGGACGTGCAGCGCGGCATGGCCGAGCGAAATGCCGATGTGCTGGCCGATCAGCGGATCCAGTTGCGGATCGGCATCAACGTCGGCGACATCATCATCGACGATGACGACATTTTCGGCGACGGCGTCAACGTAGCCGCACGCCTGCAGACGCTGGCCGACCCGGGGGGCATCTGCGTCAGCAAGGTTGTTCGCGATCAGGTGCTCGATAAGCTGAGCTTTGCCTTCGAGGATCTTGGCGCGCAGGAAGTTAAGAACATTGTCCGGCCAGTCGAGGTCTACCGCGTGGATCTCGGGGCTGAGGCACTGCCAATGCCTAGCCGCGGTCGCAGGCGCTGGCAGAGGCTAACGCGCAGGCCGGGGCGATGGATTGCCGCCGGCATTTTCACGCTCGGCCTTGCAGGCATCGCGGTGTGGACGCTACCCCAACTCTGGAAGACCGCGGCACCTTCGCCTGTGTCGCCACACTACTCCGTCGCAATCCTTCCCTTTTCGGCACCTGCCGGCAGTCCCGCCGACGAGCAATTCGCCGAGGCGCTCACCAATGACCTGACCATGGCCATTGGACGTGGCCGTATGGTGGTCGTCTCGCACAGCCTCGCGGCCACCTACAAAGGCAAGGCGATCGATGCGCGCGCTGTTGGCCGCGAGCTTAACGTCCGCTACCTTCTCCAGGGCGAAGTTCGCCGCGCAGGCGAGCGGATCACGGTAAGTGGGCAACTCATCGACACTGGCAATGCGAGGCAGTTGTGGAGTGACCACCTGGAGGTCGACCTAGCAGGAGCCACCCAAGACGCGGGTGGCCTCGTCACCCAACTGGCGGTACGAGTACGCGGCGCGGTAGGTGATGAGGAATGGCGTCGGGCCAGCGGACCATTACCGCCGGGGGCGAGTCCCATGGATCTTGCGCTGCACGCTTTCGCTGTTTACGCTAACGACCCCTGTACGGTGGCTGCCGATTGCGTGCGGGCGATGCTCGAAGCCCGCAAGGTGTTCGACCAGGTCCTTCGGCTCGATCCCAATCTCGTGCTCGCAATGGTCGACCGCGCCAACACGCTGGACGACCAGCTCTTCCTGGATCTGCATGCGGACCATGACAGGCTGGTCCACGAACTCGACGATGTGACCAACCGCGCCGTTTCTGCTGACTCCGACGATCGCGGGGCATGGGTGTATCGAGCGGCCTCGCTATCGTGGCAGTGGCGTTGGCAGGCAGCGCTCGAGGCGAACGCGAAAGCTGGCAGCCTCGATCCACTTAGCCCCCAGGCGTTCTGGCAGCGCGCGAAGATCATGCTCTATACCGGGCAGCCTGCTGAGGCGCTCGCGTCGGTAGACAAAGCAATCGTGCTGGTTCCAGGGCGGCCAACGGTCTTCCTGCTTGAAAGCTGCCGGGCTTACCAAGCGCTCGGCCGCTACGACGAGGCAATTGCGGACTGCGAAAGAAATGTCGCGGGGGGAGATTATTGGCTCGGTCACGCGTACCTCGTCGCCGCCTACGCGCAGAAGGGAGAGACCGCCAAGGCCGAAGCCGAGAAGGCTATCCTGCTCAAATGGCAGCCTGGCATGACGATCGCGGACCTCAAGACGATGCGTTTGTCGAATGATCCTACTTACCTACAGCAGACCGAGACGCATCTCTATGCCGGTTTGCGCAAGGCCGGGATACCTGAGAACTGAGTAGCCACACTCGACCCTTGAGCCGGGCGCAGATGTTAGCGCCAGCAAAACGCGCAATCGAGAGACTAGGCTGCTTGGACCCAATTCAGTGCAATTCGCGAACGTCCGTTTCATGCCCCACCGAGTACTTTGCCCTTCGCTCTGATTTCCAACCTCTCAGCCTTTCGTACGTGGCACCGGGCACCGGGCACGTCGCCTTCGAATTGAGCCCGCGGCAAGGGAGCCTTTGCGGCAGTGATCGTGGCAATTTAGCGAAGGCCTCCTCCTGGCGGTGCCGAGATACGTGCAAGGTGCCGATGAAGTTCGTCTCAGATCGGCCAAGAGCGGTCCTAGCGGTGCGTGCCCTAGCGCACAGACAGTGCCGTGAACGGGTGCTGAAATCCACGGCGTATTGTTGCGCCTGCGAAGAGCGGGTCGTTGAAATAGCCTGACGGAGGACTATCGTGGGCCAGTCGACCGCAATCAAATTTGGAGAAAAGGAACTTTGGGCTCTCAATGCCAGGGTGGACGCGTTTTCAATGCGTGACGAGAGTGCCTGGGAAGAAGCCATCGATTGGGGCGTCCCCGATTGCGGCACTTTGTCCGCCTATGAGTGGCGAATCGCGACGGCACCCGATTTCGATTGATCTTCGTCGGCATATCGGTCGTCGTTTGCAAAGAACATCGCGATAAGATTTCGTCCACTCATTTTGCTTTCCCAAAGCAGCGCTAACGAGTGGCGGCTTCGGAGCGACTCGACCGTTCCAGTTGGGTCGGAAGCGGTTGTTCAAGGATGCGCGCGCCCCCACTTCGCACCCAGCACTTTGCACGGAATCCGGGGCCATCGCCCTGCGAGGGTGGCGCCTGCTCACGATGCCCCCTTCCTGGGGGCGCCGAGCTAGGTGCTAGGTGTCGAGGAAGTTCGTCTCAGATCGGCCAAGAGCAGCCCTTTCGCGTTGTCACCGACAGTGGCCGTTCGACGGCGCTGACGATCCGAAGCCGAAATTTGCGAACGTAAGTCAACCTGGGCGAACGTGCGACATGTCGCTGTTCGTACGGCAACGCACAGACAAGAACTGTCGATGGGTGTCCAATCGCAACAAATGGAAGTGAGCGGTTTCCGGCGCATGTTTCGGACACCGTAAGCCGACCCCCCTTCAATCCATCACAACACTCGGCTGACGAATCGCGGCTGGGGGCACATTGCTGTATGCAGGTTCAACCAAATGGAGGCAGGCCATGGGTAAGAAGGACGAGTATTGCGCGACGATGGAATCCGAAATCAAGAAGTGGGATGCGGAGGTCGATAACCTGAACGCCAAAGGCAAGCAAATGAGCGCCGACGTACGCGTCGGGTATGACACGCAGCTCAAGGCGATGCGAGCCGACCGGGATCTCGCCTACTCGAAATTGCAGGAACTGCGCACCGCAAATGAATCGGCGTGGCAACACATGCAGTCTGGCGTGGATGCGGCCTGGACCTCGATGAAGAACGCCTTGGACAAGGCCGCGTCGCAGTTCAAGTAATAGCGTTCTGAAAACAATCCTGATTAGGATTCGCTGCTCGTATCCTCCACGTCCAAGAAGGAGCGGCACCGCTGTGCGTCTGCAATTCTGCGCGCAGGTCCGCAAACGTAGTTCTTCAACAGCGTGGGCCGCGTTGAGATTGAAGTGATTTCGCTGCTGCCCCCACACAGCATGGAGTCACGAACGTGAGTCGGACCGGCGCTAAGTGTGTCTGCGAACAGACAACGCGTTCGGGGTCGTCAACAATACCTCTAAGTATCCGTGATGGCACTCGCAGTCGGGGCCAGCGACTACTTTGCGACCGCTGCCTCACATCAAAAGCGCAGCGCCACGCTCGGCATTAAATGCCCGGCGCGCTCTCGTTAATTTCCTCCAAAGGACATATACATGAAGCGAACTTTCTTGAGTACTTCCCTCGCGCTTGCAGTCGCTGGTTTCCTTAGCACAGGCGCGGCCCTCGCACAGTACAATGCACCGGCTGCTACCCCGCCGACGCCTGCTGCGACTCCGGACACGTCGAAGTCGCCAACCGCAAATCAGGTCGTCGCACCCAGCAAGACTGAAAGCGGGCCGGCCGCATTCGCAAAGCTTGATACGAAGCACCGGGGCTATGTAGATAGTGAAGACGTGTCGCAACTCCAAGGTTTCAACTTTAAGAGTGCAGACAAGAACGGTGATGGGAAGCTGGATGCGGCCGAGTTCAAGGCCGCCTGGGCAATCTATTCCGGGCACGCCTAAGTCCCAAGCAATTACCTCCCGCGAATGACCAATTCGCGGTGAGGCTTTGAACAAAGTGGGGTCGGCCCGTCAGTCCGGCCCCCTTTTTTTCCTGTTTGGCAGCCGGCACCAGTGGGACCGGCACGCGCGCATGTGGGGGACTCCGAGCCTCGCTACCAAGCGATAGGCTGATCGAATTCGTAGGCTGGTTCGGGCTGAGTCCGCGGGTAGTTATCGACTTGTTGATAAAAGTGGCGGCGCCGTCACTGCGACACGCGACTGTCGGGTTTAGGAGAGAGTGAGTGACTGGAGAGGGTTGCGGGCTCAACCGGTCGATGCAACACCTTTCATCCTTACAGACAGGGGTTTGAAGCCTAAGGCTTTCCTGTGGCGTGACCTAGCGACGATCCGAGATTGCGCAAGCACGAGTGAGAATGGCCAGGGAACAGTACTGCTCGCGATTAGTACTGATTTGACAAGCACTTGCTGTTGCGCTTGCTAAACCTAGCATGTGTTGCGCTGACCCATTGAATCCACAGTGTGAGTTGCCGCTCCGCCTTCGGCCCAGCGTGCGAGTTCCTGTTGCGCAAAGCGGTAGCGATCCGCAGAATGGGTCCTTCCGCTTGGCCGGACCTCCACCCTCCCTTTCATGCCGGAGCCCCATCGCGCTGAGATCCCGCTGGCGACCGGTACGGTGACGTTCCTGTTCACCGACATCGAGGGCAGCACTCGCCTATGGGAGGAGGAGCCCGAGCGGATGCGGCCCGCGCTGGCAGCCCATGACGCGCTGTCGCGAAGAGCGGTCGAGTCCCACCGCGGCCTAGTCGTGAAATCGACTGGTGACGGCGTTCATGCCGCCTTCGGCGAGGCCCTGGACGCGCTCGCGGCGGTGGTGGACTTGCAACAGGCGCTCAGCGATCCCGCCGCTACCAACGGCGTTGCGCTGCGCGTGCGCTGCGGACTCCACGCGGGTATGGTCGAACATCGCGACAATGATTATTTCGGGCCGCCGCTCAATCGTGCCGCGCGGATCATGAGTGCGGCGCACGGTGGCCAGGTGCTGCTATCCCAAGCCGTATTCGATCGCGTACGGGAAGAACTTCCGGCAGCGCTTTCGCTGCGCGATCTCGGCCGCGTCCGGCTCAAGGACCTCTCGACCCCCGAACACGTCTATCAAGTCGTGCATCCACAACTGCGGCAGGAGTTTCCGGCGCTGCGCTCGCTGGAGGCCATCCCGAACAACCTGCCGCAGCAGGCCACGAGCTTCATCGGGCGGGAGAAGGAGTTGTCGGAGTTGCAGCGGTTGCTGGCCAAGACCCGCCTGCTGACCCTCACCGGCTCAGGCGGCTGCGGCAAGACGCGTCTTGGCCTGCAGCTTGCCGCCGATTCGCTCGAGCAGTATCCGGACGGCGCCTGGTTAGTCGAACTCGCGCCGCTCGCGAACCCGGGTCTCGTGCCGCAGACGGTAGCCGCCGTGCTGGGCCTGAAGGAAGTGCCGGGCAAGCCCATCGTCCAGATGCTCACG
>Ga0302321_100006871_pt1 | contig 10028 bp, 5 predicted proteins | sample Fen_T0_1_FD_202505 | JGI IMG/M metagenome (GOLD analysis project Ga0302321, IMG submission 202505) | Peat permafrost microbial communities from Stordalen Mire near Abisko, Sweden - Fen_T0_1 | ecosystem: Environmental > Terrestrial > Soil > Wetlands > Permafrost | place: Sweden: Abisko... | reverse complement strand
TGCCCTTTGGCACCGATGCCGCCGCCTTCCTGTCCGAGATGGCGCTGGCGCGCGAGACCGACCTCGAGCACCTGCCGCAGAAAGTGGCGCTGCTGACCTTGCACGCCAGCAAGGGCCTGGAGTTCCCGCTGGTCTTCATCGCCGGGTGCGAAGACGGCATTCTGCCTCTGCGTCTGCCCTGGCTGCCGCCTGCCGACGTGGAAGAAGAACGCCGTCTGCTCTACGTGGGCATGACCCGCGCGCAGCAGCGCCTGATCCTGACCGCCGCCCATCGCCGCACCCTGGCCGGTCGCACCGTCGAGAATCGTCCCTGCCCGTTTCTCGACGACGTGCCGGCCGATCTGCTCGCGACTTCTCGCGCGGCGCCGCGCCGTCGCAAGGCACGCCAGCTATCCCTATTAAAATCCTAACTCTTTCACACTCCAGGCACGGGACTGCCTTGAATGCTGCGTTTTGCTAGCAACCAATATCGCCTCGTTGCCGAGAACTTCTGCTGGTGCTCTCCACGCAACCAGCAGCAAGCCGTCACACCCACGCGATCGCGGGCGCGTACGAGCGCCACTGCCCCGAGACGACCTTGCTTTGCAGAACGATACAGGAACACTGGTCGACGTTCCTGGCGGATCTGGAAGCGGGAGGCTGGGGCCAGGGATAGACCATCCACCAGGGCGAAGTAGGCCACAACCAACGGGATCGACCACGGCACAACAAGCCGGACTGCGCCGTAGAACGATCAAACACCGAGGGAAGATGCGTCCCGGCATTCAGATCCGAGTTGCATCTGACGATATTCGGTCGGGCGCTCCTGCAGCACAGGGGCACGGGCCAACAAATGGAATTGCATACGGCTGGGCGTGGCCAAGGAATTTGTCTGAAAAGCGGAGCTCCGAAATGACGCCCCTTCGGACCAAGCTCGTACGCACGTCTCTCTTCACGCTGGGGACAGTGGGGCTTGCCGTCGTGTTGGTCACCGTCATCCTACAGCTGCGCATTTCACGGCGGAACCTGACGGCGAGCTGGAGCCAGATCGAACGGGCACTGGAGTCCAAGGGGCGTCTGCTGGTCGCCAACCAGGCGGTGGCCATGCGCGCGTTCGTTGCCGGCAATGGGTTCGTTGACGTGCGCCAACTGATCCAACAGACAATTGCCCACGAGGACGACCTGCTGTATGGCGCCTTCGTGGATCGGAGCGGCCGGACTTGGGCCTACGCTGATCGTAGCTCTCCGACCGCGGATCCCGGCCGCAACGGCGCCTGGCAGGGCATGCCGCCGCCACCTCCGCACGCTGACGAAGTGACGATCCGCCGGGTGCTCTTCGGCGGCGAAGAGATCGCTGAGTTCTCTGCCGGCATCACGGTCGACGGACAGGATGCGGGAGTGGTCCGTTACGGCGTGTCGCTGGCAGCCATGCGGAAGGCGCACCAGCAGGCACGTAGCGAGGTACGGCGGGGGTTGATCGAGTCGCTCATGCTCATAGGCAGCATCGGCGTCTTTGCACTGGGACTGGGAGGCTTCACCATGCATCGTCAGGCGGCGCGCATTACCCTGCCTCTGGCCGAGCTGAGCCGCGCGGTGCAGGCGATCTCGAAGGGCCAATCCGGGATTCAGGTGGTCATCCGCAGTGGCGACGAGATCGAGGTGCTGGGGACCTACTTCAACCAAATGGTGCAGTCCCTCGAGGCGTCGTATGCGGAACTCGCCCTTGCCAACCAGCAGTTGAAGCAGCAGATGAACGACCGCCTCAAGATGGAGATCGAGCTGCGCCAGGCACAAAAGCTGGAGGCGGTCGGGCGGCTCGCGGCGGGGATTGCCCACGAGATCAACACGCCGATGCAGTTCGTGAACGACAGCATCCACTTCGTGCGCGGCTCCATGGGCGACCTTCAACGGCTGATCCAGCACTATCGAGACATCATTCAGGCGCTTTCGCGTGGCGGGTCGGCGGCGGAGGCTGCGCGCGCGCTGTCGGAGGCGGAGGAGGACGCGGACCTGCCTTACCTCACGCAGGAGATACCGGGAGCCCTCGATCGATCGATCGAGGGACTGGAGCGCGTGTCAACCATCGTCCGATCGATGAAGGAATTCGCGCACCCGGGGCAGGCGGAGATTGCGGCGGTGGATTTGAACCGAGCGATCTCCACCACGCTGACCATCGCCCGCAATGAGTACAAGTACGTGGCAGACTTGGAGACCTGCTTTGGCGATCTTCCGCCGGTCCCTTGTTACGAAGGGGAATTCAACCAGGCCATCCTGAACATCGTAATCAACGCCGCGCATGCGGTCGGCGATGTGGTGGGAAACACGGGGAACAAAGGGTGCATCACCGTCCGCACCGAGCGCGACGGCGACTTCGCTCTGATCTCGATCGGCGATTCCGGCACTGGCATTCCGCCCGCCATCCGCGACCGCATCTTCGATCCCTTTTTCACCACCAAGGAAGTGGGGCGGGGAACGGGCCAGGGGCTACCGATTGCGCGGTCCGTGATCGTGGACAAGCACAAAGGACAGCTCACATTCGAGAGCGAGGTCGGCAAAGGGACGCGCTTCTTCATCAGACTTCCACTGGGCCTGGCTGTCAGTGCCGACGATGACTCGCGCCGACGAGAAGGTAGCACGGACGGAAAGCGAGAGCCGGCACATGGGTGAGGGCACGAATCCACGTCGGATCGTGCTGGCTCTCGCGCTGGTGGTTGCGGCGACGCTGGACGCTGGTTCGGGAACGGCGGCGACGCCGGTACTCGCGCAGAAGATCTATGTGTACCTGCCGAGCAATGTGCGTCCGCCGATGCTGCAGAGGCTGCTGGCCGCGGCCCTGCCCGGGGCAGAGGTGATGGTGTTTCGACACCTGCATGACTTCGAGACCAGCATCGAAGAAACCCCACCCGACTTCGTCATCAGTGCCCGTCCTTTCGTCGACAGGTACGACCGATGGAAGCGCGTGCTGCAAGGGTTCGCTGCGGACCGGGAGGAGGAAGCTTACGTCCTGGTATCGGTGGGCCGGACGGCCGATCCGGCAGATATCTCGCGCCTGGAGATCGGCGTGGTCGATCTGTTGGGGAAAAAGGGGATGTCCGGCCTGGTGGCCAGGCTGCTTGGAACGACGACGCTCCCCAAGTTGATACGTGTCGGCCAGCCAGAGGATCTGCTGCCGTTGCTCGAGTTAGAAATGGCGGGGGCCGTGCTGATGCCGGCACGCTCGGTGCCGTCGCTGCGCGAGAAAAGCGCGCTCGACTTGCGCGTGACCGAGTTGAAGGCCGCGTTGGTGGGGCTCCCTGCGGTGGGCGCTGTGGCCGGCGCACCGGCCTCGACCGAGATGGTGCGCAGGCTCATGGGACTTCCGCCCGCCGTGAAGGCGATGCTGGGCGTGGATGACTGGAGGCGGCCATGAAGGCGTGCCTGTGCGTGATCATGGTCGCGCTCGCCGGCGGAGTAGGCAATGGCGACCCGAGTCCGACGCCTGACGGAGGGCCGGTGGACACGGCGGCGGCGGGAGGGGTCGTGCTGGTGCTGGGACCGCAGATAGCCGCCGCGAACGAAGTGGTGAGCGGCCTTCGGGATGAGCTTGCCGACCACTACCAGATCGTCGAGCACAAGGTCACCGCCGAGACATCCGTCGAGGCGCTCGCGCAGATCATCCGCGAGGTCGAGCCACGGGTGCTGGTGCTGCTCGACAACCCGACGGTGCGCCTGTACCGTGCCTTCCAGGCCGCGCAACCCCCGAGAAGCCGCTTTCCGCCGGCGGTAGTGTTGATGGCGGCTTTCCTCGAGCAAGTATCGAGTAGCTTGGAGAATACCACCGGAATCTCGTACGAGGTCCCGGCAGTCACCGGCTTCGTCAACCTGCGTAGCCTGCTGGGTCGGCCGCTCCGCAAGATCGGCGTTCTCTACCGGCATGGCTTCGAGGGCTTTGTTGCGCGCGAAGGCGAGCTAGCAGCGGCCGAGGGATTCAAGCTCGCGGGACGCGTCCTTGACGACGGGGATCGATTGAAGGCGGTCAAACGCGGCTTGCGCAGGTTGCTGGACTACGACCATGTCGATGCTATTTGGGTGCTGAACGACAGCGCGCTCTTGCATCCGGAGTTGCTGGTGCGGGCGTGGCTGCCCGTGCTTCGGCACGGGCACGTACCCGTGATGGTGGGCGTGTCGTCGCTGGTGTCGGCGAAGCTGGCTTTCGGAACATTCGCGGTGCTCCCCGATCACCGCGCGCTGGGCACGCAGGCGGCTGGGTTGATCGACAATCTGGCCAACGCGAATTGGGTGGTGGGCACGCATCGCCCGCTGCTGCCCGTCGCCATCGAGAAGGTGCTCGACGTCGGCATGGCCCGCGCGCTGGCCCCGATCCGCGAGGAGAAGCTGCGCGAGGTCGATCGGCTGATCGAGGCCGGGCCTGAAGAAGGGCAGCAGGGGCGATGAGAATCTGGGCGAGACCAGCGGCGTCCAGCCGTCCCGCAATCGGGGTGGCTGCTGCCGTGTCCATCCTTGCCGCTCTCGGCGCGGCCGAACCACGCGTGCTGGCCGCGTCTCTCGCGGATCAGTATGCGCCCGAGACGACCGCGCCCCAGCCCTCGCGTCTCGCGGTGCCTGTCAGCGCCGCCGAGGAGGGGGTCTCGGACGTGGACCTGGGCAGCCTGCTCCAGATGGACGAGGTGTCAGTGGCCTCGATCAAGACAACGGGCCTGCGCGAGGCCCCTGGCATCGTCTCTGTCCTGACCCACGAGGAGATCGAGGCATCCGGGGCGCGGGATCTGGTGGACCTGCTGGAGATGCTGCCGGGCTTTTTCGTCGGCGTCGACGTGCAAGGCAACCTGGGTCTCGGGATACGCGGCAATTGGGGGCAGGAGGGCAAGATCCTCATTGTGATCGACGGTCAGGAGATCAACGAAACGGCATACGGCACGGTTTCCATCGCGCACCACTTCCCCGTACAGGCGATCTACCGCGTGGAAATCATTCGCGGGCCCGGGTCGGCGATCTACGGCGGGTTTGCCGAACTGGGCGTTGTGAAGGTGACCACGCGTGGTGCCGAACAAATCGAAGGCGTCGAGGTCCTGCAGCGAGCCGGCGTGGCAGTCGGGCGAACAGGCACAGATGTCGCGCACCCGTTTGTCGACAGCTACGTTGCGGTTGGGCGCACCTACGGCGACTTCGAGCTAGCCCTGTCGCTGTTTGGTGGGTACAGCGTGCAAAGCGAGGGAACCTATACCGACATATACGGCAACAGCTTCAATTCCGCGGACGCGTCGGCGCGCCGGCCGCTGCTGGCCAATCTACGCGCCGCCTGGCGCGACTGGCGGCTGCGCTTCATCGCCGACGGGTTCACCTACCGGGCGCAGGACGATTTCGACGTGTCAGGAAGCGCGCCCACCCGCTATCGTTTCGGCGGCATCTACGGCGATCTCACGACGGTTCTCCAGCTGGGCCGCAACGTGACGCTGACCCCTCGCCTCGCCTACAAGATCCAGGAGTCGTACGTCACCCTGCCGGCCTCGGCGGCCGACCTCCAGCGCATCATCGATGCCGGATTGCTCGAGCGGTTGCGCATGGACAGAGCGCTTGCGGGGATGATGCTTGACTGGGATGCGCACCCCAGCCTCAACGTCATCGCCGGCACGGAAGCCTTCGCCGACGTCGGACGCGCCGGCGGAAGCCCCGGCGACGGTTCGTCCGTGCAGGGAACACGAAGTGTATCCACCGTCGCCGCCTTCGGGCAGCTGCTGTGGAATACGCCTATCGCGAATGTCACCGTGGGAGGCCGTGCCGAACACCATAGTTACTTCGGCTGGTCGGCGGTGCCACGGGTGGCGCTAACCCGTGTCTTCTCGTCGGGGCTACACGTGAAACTCCTGGGCAGTCAGGCCTACAAAAGTCCGACCTTCATGAACTACGCCCTTGAGCGCTCGATCGATCCAGCGAACCGCGTGCGGCCGGAGATCAGCAACGCCATCGAGGCAGAGGTCGGATACGTTTTGCCCGCAGGGCTGCAACTCGTCGTGAATGGCTTTCTCAGCACGATCAACCACCCCATCATCTACGGCTACGACGCAGCCACGGGCAACGAATCCTACTTCAACCGCGAGCGCACAGGCACCTATGGCGGCGAGGCGGAAGTGCGCTTTGGCGGCAGGAACGTTGCGGCGAGTACCAGCTACTCCTACTACCACGCACTGGCCAACATCCCCGAGGACTATCGCGTCGCGGGCGGCGGCGGCGCCACACTGGGTGCCCCCCAGCACAAGGGTGTTGTGCGCGCCAGCTGGCGGCCGACGCGGCACTGGCTCTTCGGCGTCACGGCAATTGGTACGGGTAGCCGCTACGCCGTGACCGGCATTAACCCCGCCGATCAGACATACCTCGTGACAACCGTCGGCGCCCGACTGCTGCTCGGCCTGTCGACACGCTACCAGGACCTAGGGATTCGAGGTCTACACCTCGGCCTTACCATGAATGACCTCCTCGACAGCCGCGATGTCTTCGTGCAACCGTACCGGGGCGGTCACGCGCCGCTGCCCGGCGTGGGACGTCAGGTGCTACTCAGCCTCGGTTACACCTGGGAGCGATGATCTCTGGGCTGTCCCCAAATAGCTAAGGTTGTAGCGCCGCAGGATACACTTTGAAACATTGTCCGAGAAGCGCCACCAGACGTACGCCCGCATAACCCGCGCAAGTCCGAGCCAGCGCGGTCACATCAGAGATTGTCTGCGCCGCCATAGTCCCAAGCATACCTGGGCGGGAGGGAGTCAGACAGGTTTTCTGATCGCGATGCAGCTACTCCTGCAGCGTCCCGCGCTGCATGCGGCCCTCGCGCCACAGGGCCTCTTCCAGGGCGGCGAGCAAGGGTCGAGTGGTCTGGGCGTCGAACGCGCTCAGCGTGATGGCCTGCCGGTCGGCCGCGAGCCCCGCGCGCTCTTCTGGCGTCAACCGATCGATCTTGTTGTACACGAGCAAGCGGGGCGTGCCGGCCAGATCCAGATCCTTCAGGATGCGTTCCACGGCCACGATCTGCGCCTCCCGGTCCGGATCCGCAACGTCGACGACATGCAGGAGCAAGTCCGCGTCCTGCAACTCCTCCAGGGTGGCGCGAAAGGCCTGCGCCAAGTCCTTGGGCAGGTCGCGGATGAAGCCCACCGTGTCGGCCAAGATCAGATCGCGCTCGCGCGGAAAACGCAGGCGCCGGGTGGTGGGATCGAGCGTGGCAAAGAGCTTGTCCTCGACCAGCACCTGGCTGCCGGTCAAGGTGTTGAGCAAGGTGGACTTGCCCGCGTTGGTGTAACCCACGATGCCGACGATGGGCACTTCTCGCCGGGTGCGCTCGGCGCGGCGGCCGGCGCGCTGGCGGCGGGTCTGGCCGATTTCTTGCTCCAGCCGATGCACGCGCTCGCGGGCGCGGCGTCGGCCGATCTCCAACTTGGTTTCGCCCGGGCCACGGCCGCCAATGCCGCCGACCAGGCGGCTCATCATGGTGTTCTCTTCCTGCAGGCGCGGCAGCCGGTAGCGCAGTTGCGCCAGCTCGACCTGCAGCTTGGCGTCGCGGCTGCGCGCCCGCTGGGCGAAGATGTCCAGGATGAGGATGGTGCGGTCGATGACCTTGAGATCGGTGAAATCAGAAATCGCGTGGGCCTGTCCGGGCGTCAGATCGGGGTCGAAGATGAGCAGGCCGGCGTCGTACTGCATGGCCCGCACCAGGACGTCCTCCAGCTTGCCGCGACCGATGAGGTACTTGGGGTCGGGCTCGGGTCGGCGCTGAATGGCCACATCGGTGACTGCGATCCCCGCGGTCCGGCACAGTTCGCGCAGCTCGTGTACCCGACTCTCGGTGGTTCCCGAGGCGCGCGTCTGGCGCGACTCCATCACCACCAGCACGGCACGCTCGGCGCCCAGGGTTGCGCGGGTGGTGGGCAAGGCGCGGTCAAATTCCTCCTCGAGCGCGCCCACCAGTTCCTCGACATCGACCGAGGCGCGGTGGAAGGGCACCGGCGCCAGCGCGGTCCACGGCGACAGTTTCTCGCGTGGGGGCATCAGGTGGGCCACATGCAGATCGCTCGGCCGTCCGTCCTGGGTCACGCCCACCGCCGCCACCAGGTCCAGGCGCAACAGGGCCAGGTCGACCAGATCGTCGCGCGAGATGGGCTCGTTGCGCAGATGGGTGTGCACCAGGCGCAGCCCGCGGAAGCGCCCGTGACCGGCGCGCACGCGCCCCACCGGGGGCAGCATGATGCGCGAGGCATCGCCGACCACCACGTGCTCGATGTCGCCCCGGCGCGAGATCAACACGCCCACCTGGCGCGCCATATCGCGCGACAGCCCGCACATGAACGTGGCCAGTTCGGCTGACACCAGCTCATGCGGCGCTACACGGCGTCGATACACGCGTTCCAGGGCCTTCAGCTCACTGGGCTTGAGGCCACCCAGGTTTCCCGTCACCTCGCGCATGCGACTCCCACGGACGGGCTGTGGCCGTAGCCGTGGCCTACGTCGAGCCCTCGTCGGGCGACCGCGTGGGTGAGCCGGCCGCTACCGAAGGCGCCGCCGCACCCCGATCGTCAAGCAGGGTGAGCGCCACAGCCAAGGCCCGCTTCGCCTTGTCTACGATCTTGTCGTCGCTGCGCAGTTTCTGGTAGGCGCGCAGGATCTGGTCCTCGAAGTCAGCCAGCTTGGTTTCCAACTCGCTGATGCGATCACGCGCCTGGGCCAGCTTGACCTCGCGGTCGCGCAGGTCCGCGCGCATCGTGTCCAGTTCGCCCTCCACGCGCAGCACGCGCCGGCTCAGCTCGCCCAGTTCCTGGGCGCGGGCCGCCAGCTCACCCTCGGCCCGCGCAGCCCGGGCGGAGGTCTGATCCGATTCCGCACGGTGGCGCTCGGACATCTCGGTCTTCTCGTCCAGGTGCCGGCGATCCATCTCGGCGACCGCGTTGTGGTGCTCCTCATCGCGCGCCTGCAACTCGGCACGGCGCCGTTCGTCGGCCGCGGTCAGCTCGGCTGACTGGCGCGTAGCCGCTTCTTCCATCTCGCGCTGGCGCCGCGCTTCCGCGCCCGCCAGCTCATCTTCCAGCCGGCGGCGCAGGGCCTGGATCTCGTTCTTGTGGTCGCGCTCCTTGGCCTCCAGAGCCGCTTCGTGGGCCTGGCGCTCGGCCACGAGCTGGGCCGACGACTCTTCCTTGAGCGAGGCGATGGCCTTTTCTTGCTCGCGCCGCATCCGGGTCAGCTCGACGTCGTGGCGGTCCTCCAGGGCGGCAAGCTCATCGGCCGCGCGTCGCTGCTGTGCCTCCAGCTCGGCCGCTCGGTCCATCTCCATGCGCGCCTTTTCCGTCCGTATTTGCTCCTCGCGCGCCGCCTCGGCCGCCTGGCGCTCGTTGGTCATCTGCGCGATCTCGGCCCGGTGAACCTGCTCCATGTCCGAGACGTGGGTCTCCAGATCCTGCCGGATCTTCTCGACCTCGGCACGCGAGCGATCCTCGGCGGTCGCGAGCCGTTTGCGCAGGGATTCGAGCTCGTCCTGCGCCTTGGCCAACTCGAGGTGGCTGTCGTCGAGCCGCACCTTGAGTGCACGCTCGCGCTCCACGGTTCGATCCTTGTCTTGGCCCAGGGCGGTCACGCGCTCGCTGGCGTAAACCAAGCTTTTCTCCATGGCGAGCATCTTCTCCTCGAGATCGCGCCGGGCACGCTCGTGCTCGCGAATGCGGTCCTTGTGGTCGAGCATCTGGCGCTCTCTGGCGTCGAGCGCGTCCCGCAGGTCAAGCAGATCCTTTTCCTTGCGGTTGATGGTTTCGCGCAGACCGAGCAGATCCTTTTCCTTGTGGAAAGGTTGCGCTTGCAGGCGCCCGTTCAACTCCTCCAGCTCAGTCTGCAAGCGGCGCTTGTCGTTCTCCAGCGCGTGGATGCGCTCTTGCAGTTCGGTCAGCAAGCCCTCAGGGGCGTCACCCAAGGCAAGAGACTCCACCGATGTGGCGTTCACCGCGTCGGGTTCGGGCGGAGCGGCCTGGTCGGCTGGCTCGCGCAGCACGCCGGGCGGAATTTCAAGCTGCGTCTCA
>Ga0302321_100006870_pt1 | contig 10031 bp, 13 predicted proteins | sample Fen_T0_1_FD_202505 | JGI IMG/M metagenome (GOLD analysis project Ga0302321, IMG submission 202505) | Peat permafrost microbial communities from Stordalen Mire near Abisko, Sweden - Fen_T0_1 | ecosystem: Environmental > Terrestrial > Soil > Wetlands > Permafrost | place: Sweden: Abisko... | reverse complement strand
CGGCCGCTGAACAAAGACGTTGGGCCCCATACCACCGTCAGTCCCGTGGTTTCCGCCGCGTTCACTCCGCTGTGCTTCAGTGCCCTTCCAACGCGGATGGCGCGTATCGGTCGTGTGCCGAAGGAAGGTTTGCTGTCACGGCTACAAGGAGCGGGCGTCCTGCTCAATGATGCGGCTCGAGCGCTGTTCGCAGACGCTCGATTCACTACATCTTCGGTGAGCTCGCTTGTTGAAACCGTCCAGGTCTCGGTCGCCGCCCTTGGCTTCCCAGACGGGGCAACCTTCGCAATGGTCGTCGAGCGAGCGGCAACCAACGGGCTGCTCCTGTGTCCTCTCGAACTCGGCCCACATCTCAGGCTCCAGTTCACTGACCAACCGGAAGGTTCCGTCGGGCAGCCAGCCTCAATGCATTGCGCTCCACCCGGCTCCCTAACACTCGCTTCTGCACCTCTGGCGGAGGACGACGAAACTCCCAAGGGCTTCTACTTGCGCCGGATCGAAGGCGATCTATGGCTGCGAGGCTACCAGTCATGGCCAGGCCACAACTGGAGTCCGCAAGACGTGTTCGTATTTGTGCGCACCCACAATGTGGTCTAACCACTCCATCGAGCGGACGTTTCAAAGGCCGCTTGTGTCAAACGTTAGGCGCCTTGCCGCATGAACTTACGCACACTTTTCCTACACCGGCCGACCGCGCCGCCGTCTCGCCGACAATTGGTCATCGGCTGCGTTTTCCTCGTTCTGCTCGGCGCAGTGGTAATCGTTCACGCCATCGCCATGACAGTCTTTCTTTGGGCGGTCGCCGCCAGGCCGAAAGGTGTGGTCATGCTGACATTTCTCTGGGTCATCTCGGCCGTCGCCATTTTCTTCATAGCGCGCGGCCTGCGCGATTACCTCAAAGATTTGGATCTCAGTTCATTGCCAAGTGCGGCGCCAAGGTAACGATGTGGCGCTAACATGCCAAACTGAACAGGCGCCTAACCCGTTGCTCAACACGCACGCCAGCCTGCGCGGCTTCGCCCGCGCAGCGGTCCGCCGGTTGGCCATTTTCGTTAGGCGGCACACAACACCCACCGGACCCACTACGTGCCATCCAGCGCTCAATCGGTGACGAAGCCGTCCGACCCGACGGCAGTGGACGCATACATGCAGAAGCTGACGCATCCGTTGGCGGACTTAGCTGCTGCGTTGAGAACCGCGATACTGGCCGCGGACGTGAGTATTGGCGAGGAAATCAAGTGGAACGCCCCGGCGTTTTTCTATACGGGGCCTATGAAGCCGTTCAACCCAAAGGAGTATCGGCGCCACTTGGTGGTCTTCAATTTTTACCGCAAGGACTCCATCCGCCTGGTCTTCTGGCACGGCGATCGAGCAAACGACAGATCCGGTTTCCTCGAGGGTGAGTACCCGGACGGCAGGAGGCTTGCCGTGCTCGAAAGCCTTGAGCAATTGCACAGGCGAAAGAAGGCGCTCACTGCTGCTCTCAAGACGCAACTCAAGCATATGGGCTAGCTTGTGGCGGAAACGACCCAGCCAGCGCAGCCGCTTCGAATGCGGCCGAACCCTGCGCTCAACCGGACAGGCCGGGAAGCCAATTCGACTCGGCGAGCGTCGGCGCGGCCCGCCGTTAGCTTGTACTCTAGGCGTCAAACGTCAGGCGCAACATCCACTGGAGAGAAACATGATTACCGTGATTGCCGAGTACACACCCCCAAAACCGATCTCGAATCGCGAGCGGGCGAGAGAGCTCTTTCTGAGTACCGCACCCAAGTACAAGGGCATGCCTGCCCTTATTCGAAAGTACTACTTCATTGGTCCGGATGGCATCAAGGCGGGCGGAATTTATCTTTGGCAGTCGCGTGAAGATGCAGATCGTTTGTATACCGATGAATGGAAGGCGTATGTTCGTAATCTGTATGGCTGTGATCCCATATTGACCTACCTCGATACCCCGGTCATTGTGGATAACGTTCTGAATGAAATTATTTCGACCCAATAGCGCAGGAGCGGGACTCATTCAGTTTGCGCGCTGCGAAATGTCGCCTAACCCATCGCTAAATGCGGACGTCCCGCGTGCGCGGCTGCGCCCACGAAGCGAGCCGCCGGATAGCTTGTTTCGTTAGGGCTCGGCATGCCTTGCAAACTCGAAGGCGGTTGCTTCTGCGGCAATGTCCGTTATGTCGCGAACTCGGTCTTCGATTCGGGCTACTGTCATTGCTCGATCTGCAGGCGTTTTACGGGCGCGTCTGCGTTGGCTTGGTTCAACGTACCGGAGCACGAATTCGCAATCGTTGCCGGAGAACCGAAAGGCTTCCGATCGTCGGAGCATTTCACTCGCTTCTTCTGTCCCGCTTGTGGAACGCATATCTACGGTCGCGATAGTCGGACACCCTCGACTAAAGTCGGGTTCGGGCTGGTTTCCGTTGGCATTGGCACACTGGACGACCCTGAGCTGGTGCGGCCACGAGTTCACCAATGGTGGGCGAACCGGGTCTCATGGTTTCAAGATCACGAGGGTCTGCCGCGTTTCGAGGACGGCAAGCTTACCCACCCCGCTACCCGTATTGCTCATGAGCGCTAACCCGTCACCCGACCGGACGGGCCGGTCCATGTCTTCAACTTGGCGCGCGTTGGCGCGACCCGCCGGTTCGCTGGTGCGTTGGGCCCCACAGTGAATAGCGCCACCGTACGCTCGGCTGTTCGAAGCGATCTGGCCGATCTGCTCTTGCTCTATCGCGCGCTTAATTCCAACGATTCGTCGCTGGTCGCATCAGAGCAAACTGAGGCAAGCTTCGACGCCCTCCTGGCCACCGGTATTTCCCTCGTCGTCGTCGCAGAGCGTAGCGGCCAGCTCGTCTCAACCTGCACCGTGTCCGTCATCCCTAACATTACGCGTGCTGCGTCTCCGTACGGCCTCATTGAACATGTCGTGACGCTTCCAGGTTTCGAGCGTCGTGGTTTCGCACGCGCAGTGCTCTCGCACGCGTTGCACCTAGCTTGGTCGAAGGGTTGCTATAAGGTTATGCTGCTGTCTGGCGCCAATCGCCCTGGAGCACACGCGCTCTATGAATCCGTTGGCTTCAAATCTGGTATCGAGGTTGGCTTTGTGGCCAAGCCTTCCATCGATGCCTAAACCGTCGCTCAACGCGGACGCCACGCATGCGTGGGTTGCGCCCACGGGCGGGCCGCCGGTTAGCCTGATGCGATAGGCGTTCATCATGGCCTTGGCACTTCTAATCGCAACCGGAGTCGCCGTTTCGGTGACGATCCAACTTCTCGTTCGGCGTTATTGGTTTTCGCTCTTTCTCAGTATTGTCGCCACCATGATTGTTTGGATACTTACGTCGCTGGTTTTCGCGTTTGCGACAACACATGCCCTTGTTGGTGCTGGTGAATGGTCAAATGTGGAAGCGGTATTGGCCGCTGCTTTTATCACACAGATTGTTGCAATCTATCTCAGACGTTTCCGGTAATGTTGCCGATTCTTCATCGTCTCCGGGGACAACGCGGCGCAAGGTGGGATAGCCCACTCGCACTTGGCCCGCCCCAAAACAATCTCGGTCCAATTTACCAAAAACGCCTAACCCGTCGCTCGACATGGACGACCCGCATGCGAGACAACGCCCGGGCAGGGCCGCTGGTCAACTTGTTTCGCCAGGCGCGACATACTGGGATGGTCGGCAATGTATAACGGGGCGATAAGCATGAAGTCAGCAAGTGTGAGTACCGCAGTCTGTCTTATCATCGCTCTGCTATCGCCGTTCGCCGCCAAGGCGCAAGTACCGCCAACTCAATCTACCGTTGTTGATGATTCCGACGCCAGGCCTCCCGTAACCCGAGCCGATTTGCAGATCGTGAAGCGTGCGCGTGGACTGCTCGATTCGCCATCAAAGTGGAATCGTGCTGACAACCGAAAATGTCCCGAACGAGCCAAGACTTTCAGTCTATATTGTGCGATCGAGGGGGCAACCATTGAGGTTGGCCGAAAATTCGAACATCGCGGTGCAGCTCTCCAGGAGATGCGTTTCGTCATTGATGAGATCGCAGCAAACAGGAATTACGACCATCGTTTAATGGACTACAACAATGACCCAACGACATCGTTCGCCGATATCCAGGAGGTGTTACGCATCACGGAAAGCCTCATAGCACTGAGGCTAAAAGGCGACGAGGCAAGGATGGTGACACCAACCAAGCCATGACGCGCCGGTCCGACCATAGGATGCCTTACTATTCGCTCAAGCGTTAGACCGCAGCGAAGGCAGCCTCCTCGATGAAGCGATTCGGCATTGCGGTGCCATTCGCGATAGCTGGCTATCTGGTTGCTGCGGTGGCGAGCTATTTTCTTGCCGGTCTGCTTTCGTCCAACATTCATGATCGGTCGGTCGAGTCAGCGATGACTGACGCATTTTTTCGGCCCACTCGGCCTTTTGGTGGAGTATGTCGTAGGCTTCATTCGTCGTGGCGGCCGCAGTGCCGGTCAAACTCAGGCGGGCGGCTGGGCCCAATGGTGCAACTGTCGCCGCCTAACCCGTCGCTCGACACGGACGACCCGCATGCGTGGGCTGCGCCCGCGCAGCGCGGCGCCGGTTAGCTTGTTTCGGTTGGGCCCCATGAAAGTCATTCGACGAGTTCTGATACCACCCCCCAGGCGCTCAAAGACGCTGGTTGGGCTTCAGGTCCTTCGATACCGGCGACACGGCCTTCAATTCGGCGAGGGCCTTGGTACAGATGCCCGCCCAAACATTGAAGAGCAGGCGGAAATCGTTGAGGTTGGTTGCGTCGGACGCCATCTGCCTGCCCACGTCCTGGGTCTCGCGCCTGTCTGCGACCCGGCCGAGCAGTGCGTTGGTTGTTGAATCGCGGACTTCCACGATGAGCACGGCCTGACCCGCGGTGATGATCCACGTCGTTCCAAAGCCGCTCGAGCCAGCCGGCGCATTGACGTCGAGGTCCAGGATGCCCGAATTCACGCGCAGCACATCCGGCCCAGCAGCGGTGACCACTTCGTACCCGGCCTTGCGAAACGCGTCGCGAAAAATCTCGTCAAAATTGGTTTGCGCCACAGCCATGATCTGGTTGGCCTGCGCCTGCGTAATCTGTCTGTCGAGTGAGGCGTCCAAGTTGTAGTCCCGCAGCCAGTTGGGCTGGAAGGCGACCTGGGTCGGGCCGATGATCACCTTGGTGTAGGGGCGAAAATCGGCGCCTGGCCGCAACCACGCCAGTTCCATACGGCGCGGAGTGATCTTTACCAGGCCATCGGGCGATTCCGGCGTCTGGCCGGAGGCAAAGCTCGCAAGGCCGAACAAGACCAGCAATGAAACGATGCGGTACCAACGAATAACCGTCATGATTGAGTTTCCCTTACGAGCGGGGAATAAGTGCCCTGCACAGCCGCCCAGGTTCAGTATGCTGGAGCGTTGATTCTACCTCGGCGCTTGTTTTGAAAGACGTCTTCCGATTGCTACGATGATCTCAGGATCAGCTGTTACCTTTTCGCCGCTGTTGGCACGCTCATGAACTCGTTCCTGGGTGGCACTACTTTGAGGCGGGCTTGCCAATCGTCGGCATTTGGCAATTTATCTGCGGATAAGCCAATGGCCGTATTCTGGCCTAACCCATCGCTCAATACGGACGATCCGCATGCGGGACTTCGCCCGCACAGCGGACCGCCGGCTAGCTAGTTTCTTTAGGTGCCGATCCGAAGGATGACGTCTGAGATCGGCCAACTGCGGTCGTTGCGCTTCGCGCTCCGTAGCGGTCGATCGATGTCGTAATCGACCGACAATAGTCGTTCCAGCGTAGACTTCCCGGCGTCCTTCCGGGGAAGGGAAGCATGGACCCAGTTCAGCGCAGGGACTTTCTGCTCGCCGTCGGGGCACTTCTTGCCGCACCGCTCGCCGCCAAGGCCCAGCAGGCGGCCAAGACCGCTCGAATAGGCTACTTGAGCCCGAACGCGGCGGCCGTGAACCCACGTCTTGTTGAGGCCTTCCGTCAAGGACTGGGCGACCTCGGTTATGTCGAAGGTCGCAACCTTCTGATCGAATTCCGATCGGCCGAGGGAAAATCCGAACGGCTCCCGGCACTCGCGACCGAACTGGTTGCGCTCAAAGTTGATGTCATTTTATCCGGCGGAGGCACACTCGCCGCGCTGGCCGCGCAGCAAGCAACCAGAACCCTGCCCATTGTCATCGTTGCTGTTGGCGATCCGGTGACCAGCGGACTAGTTACCAGTCTTGCGCGGCCGGGTGCCAACGTCACAGGGTTGTCCCTGCTCTTCCCCGAGCTGGTCAGCAAGTGTCTCGAACTGCTAAAACAGGCCGTCCCGGGGGTCAGCAGGGTCGCTGTCCTCTCGCAACCAGGTGCCGTTCCGGAACGCACGGAAAAGGACATCCTGAAGGGAGCAGAAGTCGCGGCACGTGCTCTGGGGATGCAGCTTCAAGTCGTCGAGGCGCGAGGTGCGGAGGACTTCGACCGCGCCTTCTCGCAGATGACGAGCGCGCGCATGGACGCCCTGACTGTGCTATCAACCCCCGTGTTTTCAAGTGAGCGAAAACGCCTCGTCAACCTCGCAGCAAAGAATCGGCTTCCGACCGTGTTTTCATTCCGGGAGTATGTCGAAGCCGGGGGCCTGATTTCTTATGGACCGGACCTTGCTGATCTGTATCGGCGCTCCGCGACCTACGTGGACAGGATTCTCAAAGGGACCAAACCCAGCGAGTTGCCCGTGGAACAGCCGTCGAAGTTCGAGCTGGTGATTGACCTGAGAACTGCCAAACAGCTCGGCCTTACCATTCCACAATCGGTGTTGGCACGGGCAGACGAGGTGATTCAGTGATCACGCGCCGCGGAGTTCTACTGGCAGGAAGCTTAGGCTTGCTTGTTGCGCCCCGGCTCAGCCGTGGACAGCGCCAGTCGAAGACTCCGCGCATTGGCATCCTTTGGTTCAGCTCGATGGACACACCGTCGAACGCGCGAAATCGTACGGTGTTTAGCCAGCGATTAGCCGCGCTTGGCTATGTCGAAGGGAAGAACATCGTGACCGAGGACCGTTCTGCAGAAGGCCATACGGAACGTTTGGGCGAGCTTGCGCGCGGACTCGTGGCAAGCAAGGTCAATATCATCGTTACGCCAGGAGTAACGGCCAGCAGGGCCGCGCGACAAGCGACCAGCACGATTCCGATAGTGATGCTGCACGCGGGCGATCCGGTCGGTGCCGGTCTGATCGCAAGCCTCGCTCGGCCGGGCGGCAATGTCACCGGAACCACGAATCTTTCCTATGGGGTCAAGCAGGTCGAGCTGGTGCGTGAACTCGTGCCGCGTGCCGCCAAGCTCGTCATCCTGTTGAACCCATCCAACGCCAACGTACACAAGTTCGTTACGGACGCGATGGAAGCAGGCCGCAAGTTCAATGTCAGCATCTCCGTCGCCGAGGTAGCCAGGACGGAGGATTTTCCGAACGCATTTTCGATGATCCGCGACACGCGACCGGACGCGCTTCTGGTCATGGGCGATCCGTTCATCGGTGAACACCGCGCCGAAGTGTTCGCCTTTGTGGCAAACGCCCGTCTGCCGGCAAGCTACGATGTCCCCGACTTGTCCAGGGCCGGCGGCCTGGTCGCCTATGGTCCCCTACTTGCCGAACACTATGTCATGGCGGCCGGGTACGTGGACAAGATACTCAAGGGCGCCAAGCCCGCCGATCTGCCGGTCGAACAACCAACGAGATTCGAGCTCGTCATCAATTTGAAGACAGCCAAGGCGCTCGGCCTGACCATTCCCCAGTCGCTCCTCGTGCGTGCGGACGAGGTGATCCAATAATTAAGCGTTGCGGAAGCCTTGCTGCGGTTGAGCGATCCTGAGCGGCCGCCGCTGGAATGTTGCATTCGTCGTCCGCTTTGGAAAAAACCGAAGGTCCGCAGCGTGTCGAATTCGCATGCTACAGGGAACCCTCGCCGCGAGCTCTCCCTATTGCTTCTACCTTCCAAAGGATTCATCGCCATGCCGCCTGACCCGTCGCTCAACGCTGAATACCCGCATGCGGGGCTTCGCGCCGGCAGCGGACCGCCGGTCAGCTCATATCGCTAGACATCAAGGTGCTCACATGAACGACGGCACAACCATCGAAGCGACTTTTTGCTTCGTCGATATAGCGGGGTATACCGCCCTGACCGACACCCACGGCGAACTGGCCGCTGCTGACCTCGTGGATGACTTTGCCAAATTGATCCGAGCTTCGGTCGAACCTTTGGGAAAGCTCCAGTCGCTGGTTGGAGACTGCGCATTCTTTGTATTCTCGGATCCAATCATTGCAAAGAATGCACTATTGGCGCTCTACAATTCGATCGCCGATCGTCAGCACTTCCCTGTTGTCCGCGCCGGTTTGCATCATGGCTCCGCGCTATATCGTGGCGATCGTCACTTTGGTTCAACGATCAATATTGCTGCTCGCGTAGCTGCGCAGGCAACAGGTGGACAAATCCTATGCACGCAGTGTGTTGCCGAAACCCTCGGTCGAGCGGATGTTCTCGATGTCGAAATCAAGCCCCAGGGCCAAGTCTCGCTCAGGAACTTACCTGACCCGATGGAACTGTATGAAATAGTTCTGTCCGGCTCTTCGCGCCAGTACGCAATTGATCCAGTCTGCAAAATGCAGGTCGACAAGCAACGCGCCGTCGGAGACCTGGTCTTCAACAACAGGAAGTACTGGTTTTGCTCGCTTTCATGCGTGGAGCGTTTTGCCAAACGGCCTGCCTCGTACACATAATGCCAAATCCCGTACGCCATGCCACCCAACCCGTCGCTCGACACGGACGTCCCGCACGCGGCGCTTTGCCCCGCCGCGGGCCGCCGGTCAGCTTGATCCGCTGTGTGTCAATTCCGCCACCGCCACAACTGCGCGTGAAACGAACGATCTGCCTCTGGTTTGGCACTTCGGACTGATGGCCGAGTACTGGGCATGGTTCACAATCGAAGCGCCCGAGGTGCCACAGCTACTCAAGCTGATAGGCCGCATCGGTCAGCCAGTCCTCGATCTGGCGTGCGGAAGCGACCGCATTCTGACCAGGCTCCTGATCGCGGGCGTTGACGCCGATGGGGTCGACATCTCCGGTGACATGATCCGTGGCGCTCGAGAGGCTGCTTCCGCGCACGGATTCTTGCCGAATCTTGTCCTGCAACCCATGCACGAACTGGCCCTGTCGCGCCGATACGGGACAATCCTCATCTGCGATTCGCTCGGCCTGGGTGGCAGCAGGCGGAATGACCTTTCCATGTTTCGCCGCTGCCGCGAGCACCTGATTCCAGGTGGCGCGTTGATCGTCAATGTCGGCATGGAGTACGCATACAAAGCGGAATGGGAGATGTGGACAAATGATGGCCAAAAACGCCTGCCTGCCGACTGGCCCGACGCACCCATCGCACGCGTCTCGCCCGACGGCACGGAATTTCGCCTTCGCATCCGAACGATCGAGGTCGACCGACTGGACCAGACCTTCACCCGCGAGATGAGTATCGAGAAGCGGCACGACGGCAGGCAAATTGGTGCAGAGTCCTCGTTGCTTCGCGGCAGTTTGTAGTTCGCGCAGGAATTGCTGCTCATGCTGCAGGTGGCCGGCTTCCAAAAACTGCACACGTACGGTGGCTTCACCGACAATGAAGCGACCGACAGGGACGCCGAGCTCGTTTTCGTTGCGGTCAACTGAACAGCTCTCGGACGAATATCACGTTTACGACAAACCATTCCGTCGAACGGACCGCCAAGCAGCTGCGCCGCCCTTCGTCCGCTCATGTCGAACCTAACGCTTCGAAAAATCAGCCCGCGAGACACGCGACATGCCCGAATCACAAGATGCCATTCCTCGGTCCCTGCCGTCGCCTGATCACATTCGCGGGATCGAACGATCGCGAGTGCGCGCGCTCGTTGAAAGAAATATGGTGCTTGCCTGGAAGCTCCATTCCTCCGAATACCAACTGATAACGCCGTCGGGAACGTCGTTCACACGCGAGCGATACCTCGGAAATATTGCCGC
>Ga0302321_100006869_pt1 | contig 10032 bp, 7 predicted proteins | sample Fen_T0_1_FD_202505 | JGI IMG/M metagenome (GOLD analysis project Ga0302321, IMG submission 202505) | Peat permafrost microbial communities from Stordalen Mire near Abisko, Sweden - Fen_T0_1 | ecosystem: Environmental > Terrestrial > Soil > Wetlands > Permafrost | place: Sweden: Abisko... | reverse complement strand
AACGTTCTGAGCCGTCTTCTGCCGTTGGAATATCCGGGTCATTATCCGGCCCGTCCAATCCTTCTAATCCATGTAAGCCCTGGCTGCCATCTGCTTTTTTATCCAGCATGATGAGATTATCGCCCACCACTTCTGTTGCAAATTTCTTATTGCCTTCCTTATCTTCCCAGCTACGGGTTTTTAAACGGCCTTCAATATAAACCAGGCTTCCGCGGTGTAAATATTTTTGTGCCAGCTCTGCCAATCCTCTCCAGAGCACAATGGTATGCCATTCGGTTTGTGATATCAGTTTGCCGCTTCTGTCCTTATACGTTTCTGTCGTAGCCAGCGAAAATTTTGCCACAGCGATATTGCCCTCCAGAAACTGCATATCGGGGTCTTTGCCCAGATTACCTATAAGCATCACCCTGTTTACACCTCTCATAAAAAATGATTTAATTCCTGTTTGGCTTATTCAGCCTGCCATACAGCTTTATAACAAATTTAAAGATACATTTTTATCTTTCAAATGCCTTCAGCTCATTTTCATCTAAAAAGCCTGTTATAAATTTAGGAAAAGGTAGTTTGATGAGTTCCTTATAAGTTACTGGCCTATACCCTCTTAACCGTGGTTCGTTTTTTACCCTGAGTTCAATAAAACAACCTTGTATGGTTTGATGAGTAAGTTGTTGTTTGTACATTTTGGAAACATGCAATATGATTGCTTTGTTATTCCCGCTGGTATTTTTAAAAAAATCCGTTTTCTGAATTTCATCTAATGGCATCAGCCTGTCAGTTTCAAACAATAAAAACTCATACAGGTTTTCCCATATTTCTTTTGGGCCTCTTTTTCTTACATAGATCTTTCCCTTATGCTCAACAATAAAATAATAAAACCAGCGGCTTCTTTTTATCATTTTACCGGCTTTAAATGGCAACAGATCAACCTTATCCTGTAAAAAAGCAACGCATTTGGTTTTTAGAGGACACTTTGAACAAAAAGGGGTTTGTGGCTTGCAGATCAACGCTCCAAAATCCATGATTGCCTGGTTGTAAATGCCCGGCTGTTTTGTATCCAGTAGTTCTTCAGCCAGATCGGTAAACATTTTTTTCCCAGCTGTGCTATCTGTTGCAATATCAATTCCAAAATAACGTGACAGCACCCGGAAGACATTGCCATCCACAACAGCATGCGGTAAATTAAATGCAAAAGATGCAATGGCCGCTGCCGTGTATGGGCCAATTCCCTTTAGGTTTAAAATTTCATCGTATTTATCCGGAAAAACTCCTTGCTTTTCTTTCGCAATAAATTTTGCGGTGGCAATCAGGTTTTTGCAGCGAGTATAATATCCCAACCCTTCCCAAAGCTTAAATACTTTTTCTTCGGGTGCTTTTGCCAGTTTTATAACGTCTGGAAAAGTGGAGACAAAGCGGTTATAATATTCCCATCCCTGTTCAACCCTGGTCTGCTGTAAAATAATTTCACTCAACCATATTTTGAAAGGGTCTTTTTCTCCTTTCCATGGCATCGGCCTGTCATTTTCCTCCTCGTTCCATTTCAAAAGCTGTAATGAAAAGTATTTTTTACCGTTGCTCATTTTCTATAATATATAATTGAGGTAATGCTTAAAGTATCTATATAGTGGATATATATCTAATAACCAATTGATTATAAAGAACAAATTAATTCATTACCCACACTTTATTTCTACAAAGTACCTGATAATCATTAACTTATTTTGGAAAATTCGGATTTTTTGTTGTATTTTTCTAACAGTTACAATTTATTAAATTAATCTTTATGAGAAAAGCAGACCTCATTAACGAAATTTCTGATAAGACCGGCATCCCCAAAGTTGATGTATTGGTTACATTGGAAACCATGTTCAAATCTGTTAAGAACAGTTTAGCTGCGGGCGAAAACATATATATACGTGGCTTTGGCAGTTTCATTACAAAAAAGCGTGCGGCTAAAATTGGCCGCAATATCAAAAAAAATATTGCTGTTGAAATTCCCGAACACTTTATCCCCGCTTTTAAACCGGCCAAAGAGTTTATGCAGGAAATAAAATCTTCAAAAAATATTAAAGAGACTCCTGTTATAGAGGATGACAACGAAGACTAACGTACCTTTGCATTCCTGTAAAAGCAAAGCAGGTTCTGTAAAATGTCTAAAAAACAACTGATCATTTCCATTGCCGGGCTTGCCCTGGTGGTTCTTCTTTTTAAATTCGGATCTACTATTGCTCCTAAAAGCAAAATGCCGCCTGCTGTCATGAGCAAGGCTAAAAGCTTCGATATCCTTAAATATATTGATGAAGAAAAGAAACATTTGACAGCAGACCAAATTGTAACGCTGGGTAAATTAGAAAATAGTGTAACGCGTGGAGACGTTAACAGTCAACTAATTACAGCGAATACTCAGCTTGCCAATTTCTGGAAAGACAGCGCCAGGGTTTTTGAGCCATACGTTTATTATTTATCTGAGGCCGCCAAGTTGGATAAGTCGGAAAAAAACCTCACCTTTGCTGCCCAATTAATTTTAGATAACCTTCGGGCCGAGCAGGACGATGCTAAATTAAACTGGAAAGCAGCACAGGCAATAGCCTTATTTGAAAAAGCGATAGAACTTGACCCCAACAATGACGATTTGAAAGTTGGTTTGGGAAGTTGCTATATACTGGGAAAGGGCCGTGTAGGCGGACCGGAAGAGACTATGAAAGGCATCCAGCAGTTGCTAAGTGTTGTAAGAAAAGATTCAAACAACATGAAAGCACAAATGATGCTGGGCGTTGGAGGATATGTATCCGGGCAATATGACAAAGCCATAGAGCGTTTACAAAAGGTAATCAAAGCTCAGCCTGATAATGTGGAAGCCGTTGCTTTTTTAGCTGATACTTACGCAGCAAAAGGAGATAAGGCCGAAGCGATCAAGTGGTACAATGTAAGTAAAAGGCTGGTGAATGATCCACATTACAGTCAGGAAGTAGATGAAAGGATCAAAACATTACGGTAATACATCGAAGTAATATTCGGTTTACATATTTTAAAAAAATTATTTTAAACACAAAAAAGACTAGTTATGCCTTGTGGTAAAAAGAGAAAACGTCATAAAATTGCAACACACAAGCGTAAAAAACGTTTAAGAAAGAACCGTCATAAGAAGAAGTAATTTTTCTTACCGGTGCCCGGAATCCTCGTCTGGGCACTCATATACCTGCATTCATTACAGCTGAAGGCTGAGTGATAATGCGTGCAGCTATGTTTTCCTTTTAACGATGTACCGGTCTTATCAAAAATTCACGCTTGACCAAGGAACTTATTATTAATTCGGCTCCACAAGGAGTTGAAATTGCCCTGTTGGAGGATAAAAAACTGGTGGAGCTGCATAGCGAAAAAGCTGATGCAAGCTTTGGCGTGGGAGACCTGTACCTTGGAAAGGTTAAGAAACTGATCCCCGGGCTTAATGCAGCATTTATTGATGTTGGGTTTGAAAAAGATGCTTTTCTGCATTATACTGACCTCAGTCCCTATGTTCGTTCCATTCTTAAATTCACTACCGAATCTATTAACGATAAAACGGAAGGTGGATTTGATTTTGCAAAATTTAAGGTTGAACCGGAGATCATTAAGACCGGTAAAATTGCCGAAGTACTTAGTGGCAAGCCCAACGTATTGGTTCAGATATTAAAAGAGCCTATTGCAGCCAAAGGCCCACGTCTTAGTTGCGAACTTTCATTACCGGGCCGCTTTGTGGTGGTTACCCCCTTCAATGATATTATCGCCATTTCCCGAAAAATTCATTCATCAGACGAAAGAAAAAGACTACACAAGATCATAGAGGCCATTAAGCCAAAAAACCTGGGTGTAATTGTAAGAACCGCTGCAGAAGGAAAACACACTGCTGAACTGCATGAGGATCTCCTGAGCCTGATTGCCACCTGGAAAACCATTCAAACTAATTTGAAAGGCGCAACGCCTCCTACAAAAATTTTGAGTGAGCAGGGTAAAACAACCAGCATCCTTCGTGATCTGCTGAATGAAGATTTTAATAAGATCGTTGTAAACGATAAGAACATTTTTGGCGATGCAAAAACCTATATTCAACGTATTGCACCTGATAAGGCTGATATTGTTTCTTATTACAACAACGGCTCTCCTATATTTGACAGTTTTGGCATTACCAAACAGGTAAAAGCGGCTTTTGGTAAAACCGTAAACCTGCCTAGTGGCGCTTATTTAATTGTAGAACATACCGAAGCCCTGCATGTAATAGATGTAAACAGCGGTTATAAAAGTGTAAGTAATAACCAGGAACAAAATGCCCTGGAAACTAACCTGGAAGCGGCGGAAGAGATTGCCAGGCAGATGCGCCTGAGAGACCTGGGTGGTATTATTGTAGTTGATTTCATTGATATGAAATTGATGGAGAACAAAAAGAAACTGGCCGATGCGATGGATGGTTATATGAGATCGGACAGGGCCAAGCATGCTGTACTTGCTATCAGCAAATTTGGTTTAATGCAGATTACCCGGCAGCGCATGAAGCCGGAAATGAATATCAATACCACCGAAGTTTGTCCAAGCTGCAATGGCACTGGTAAAATTTCTTCTACGCTTATTTTAGAAGATGAAATAGAAAAGAACCTGAGTTACCTGATCATGCAAAAGCATACCGGTTTAACTGTGGAGATTCATCCTATTTTACATGCTTATCTTACCAAAGGAATTTTCTTCTCTAAATTGAGCAAGTGGCGCCGCAAATACAAACAACGCATTAAATTAAAAGCCAACAACAATTATCATTTAACCGAATTTCACTTTTTTGATGATAGTGACGAGGAAATAAAACTATAAAAAGATCCCCTGAAAATTCAGGGGATCTCTATTAAAAATTATTTTATTAATGCTCATGATGATGTTGCATGGCAGCCAGTTCTTCAGCAGTAACTATTTTCTCATTTGCCTTTGCCTGCCCTTCAATCCAGTTAAACAGTTTATCAGTAATTAAACGACGATAGCTGCTGTCAACCTGCTTTTCGTCCTTCATCATACGGTCAATATAACTTTCTATCCAGCCGGTATCTTCGCCCAGGTTCATAGTACCAAAGTATCGCATAATCTCTATTTTCATGTATTCACGCAGTTCTTCGTTGCCAACTTCCAGACCGTTTTCTTTAATAAGCTTATCGCTTATTAAAGTCCATTTCAATTGATTGCTGAAGGAAGGAAATTCAGTTTCAACCTGCTCAGGTGATTTTTCCTTATCGCCTCCGGTTTGTAACCATCGCTTTAAAAATTCAACAGGAAATTCCATGTTGGTTTCATCCAGCAGGTAATGATACAATTGGTCCTGTAACTGGTTACGGCTCTGGCTCTGCCAGTAATTTTCAATTTCTTCTTTTATAGCGTCTCTTAATTCAGCCTCGGTTTTAATGTCCTTACCGGGATAAATTTCCTTGAAGAACTCTTCATTCAGCTCACGTTTTTCAACCAGGCCAATCTTTACGATCTCCAGGTTAAAATATTTTTTTGCAGCTTCTTTATCATCTTTTTCAAAACCCAGGTCCTGTAAAAACATTTCCAGCTTATCGTCATCAAAAGCTTTGCTCAACTGTACCGTAACGGTTTCACCCAGCTTTTTACCCATGAATTTCTTTTGCGTAGCAGCCGTTAAATATTTCAGGATAACAGAATTCTCTTTGCTTACGCCACCTTCCACCGCAGTGCCATCTTTATCAGCTTCTGTAAACAAAATATTCAAAACGTTCTCATCATTATCAACTGTTTCAGGCTCGGTCATTTTACCGCCCTTTATCTGCATACGCCCAATCTCTTCGTCAACCATAGCATCTGTAGCTTCAACCTTATGCAGGGTTACTTTTGCCTTAGAAATATCTGCCAGGGTATAATCTGGTTTCAAACCTATTTCAAACCCAAACTCATAATCGGCCGGGTTATTCATATTTATATCACGCAAATCAGTGCTTAATGGCAAAGGCTGACCAAATATTTCAGGTTTCTCGGCATTTAACCAGGTATACAGTTCTTTCTCTACCGATTTTAAAATTTCATCGCTGAATATAGATGGACCGTACATTTTTTTGATCATTCCGGGAGGCACCATACCTTTTCTGAAACCGGGTATATTAGCTGTTTTGCTGTATTCTTTAAGTTTCTTGTCAAAAGTCGGTAAATAGTCGTCCTTACTCACTTTTACGGTCAGTTTATCATGTAATATGCCGATGTTTTCTCTTGTAACTGTTGCCATTTGAACTGTTTAAAATTTAAAAAAGGTTTAAGGGTTTAAAGGTTATTATTCAAATGTGTTACACTTTTAAACCTTTAAACCTTTAAACCTTTAAACTTGTGTTTGTGCGGATAATAGGGGTCGAACCTACATGGATTGCTCCGCCAGATCCTAAGTCTGGTGCGTCTGCCAATTTCGCCATATCCGCTTAAGGGCTGCAAAAGTAAGGCATTTTGGTAAAACAGAAAACAGATTTGTTTACGTAAATTCGTAGCTAACTGATGGAAGCTACCAAAGACATACCGAAATACAATCTCAACGAAGAAGAAGAAAAAAAAGAGATACTGCGGCAATACCGCGGGCTTTTGCGTGTTTTGAAGCTAAAACTGAAGCCCGGGGATAAAGTTTTATTGCGAGTGGCTTTTGAAATGGCCGCAAAAGCGCACGAAACTATGCGTAGAAAGAGCGGTGAGCCATATATCCTTCATCCGCTTGCGGTAGCTAAAATATGCGTGGAAGAAATTGGTTTGGGCGTTCGCAGTACCATTTGCGCTTTATTGCATGATACCGTTGAAGACACCGATATTACCTTAGATGATATACAGCGTGAGTTTGGCGCCGAAGTGACCAAAATTGTGGACGGGCTTACCAAAATAAGTACGGTAATGGATACCAACAGTACCCAGCAGGCCGAAAATTTTAAAAAGATCTTATTAACACTTACCGATGACCCCAGGGTAATTTTAATAAAGCTTGCCGACCGGCTGCACAATATGCGAACGCTGGAAAGCATGAAGCGGGAGAAACAGTTAAAAATTGCAAGTGAAACCATTTATGTGTATGCACCACTTGCCCACCGCATGGGTTTGTACAATATTAAAACCGAAATGGAAGACCTGGCCATGAAGTACATGGAGCCGGATACCTACAAATACATTGCACAAAAATTAACCGATACCAAAAGGGAACGTACCAAATACATCAACGATTTCATCAGGCCAATAAAGGAAAAATTAGATAAGGGCGGTTTTGATTTTGAAATTTACGGTCGCCCAAAAAGCATACACTCCATCTGGAACAAGATGAAAAAACAGGGTGTTAGTTTTGAAGAAGTGTATGACCTATTTGCCATCCGCATTCTGTTAAACAGTGCATTGGAAAATGAAAAAGGAGATTGTTGGAAAGTGTACAGCCTGGTTACAGAAGAATACAGCCCATCTACACAAAGATTACGTGATTGGTTAAGCAACCCCAAAAGCAATGGCTATGAAGCCCTGCATACAACTGTTATGGGACCACATGGTAAATGGGTAGAAGTGCAGATACGTTCCAAACGCATGAACGAGATTGCAGAAAAAGGTTTGGCTGCCCACTGGAAATATAAAGAAGGCAAGGAAGATGAAAGCCGTTTCGACAAATGGTTCAGCCAGATACGGGAAGCCCTGAACAGTCCCGACGATAATTCAATTGATTTTTTACAGGATTTTAAAACATCCTTTCTGGCAGAAGAAATTTATGTGTATACCCCCAAGGGAGAAGTAAAAATGTTGCCCATTGGTGCATCGGCACTGGATTTTGCTTTTGGAGTACATACTGCAGTTGGCAGTAAATGCATTGGCGCCAAGGTTAATCATAAACTGGTACCCATCAGCCATAAATTACGCAGTGGCGATCAAATTGAAATTATTACCAGTGCCAAACAAAAGCCAAATATTGAATGGCTGAATTTTGTGGTAACCAGTAAGGCGAAATCAAAAATAAAAGATACATTAAAGGAAGAGAAAAGAGCCGTTGCTGATGAAGCAAAATATATACTGCAACGCAAGCTGGAAGGTATGGGCGCAGCCATGAGCCAGTATAACCTGGAAGAGCTTTCCAACTTTTATAAAAAAGGCTCATCGCTTGATCTGTTGTATGACATTGCCATAAAAAAAATTGACCTTAAAGAATTAAAGGATTTTACAACGCACGGAGATAAACTGGTACTTCCAAAACCGTTTAAGGTTGCAGAAGAAAAGACCGAAAAAGAAATCCCTGTAAAACAATCTTATGATAAAAAAGATGCAGAGCTTATCATCTTTGGCGAAAGCAGTGATAAGATTCAATACTCACTGGCAAACTGTTGCAAACCAATACCCGGCGATGATGTATTTGGTTTTGTAACAACTGGTGAGGGACTTAAAATTCACCGTACCAACTGCCCCAATGCTGCCAGGCTGCTTGCAAACTATGGGCACCGGGTTGTAAAAACCAAGTGGGCAAAAAATAAAGAGATATCTTTCCTTACCGGTTTAAAAATAATTGGTTTGGATGATGTGGGTGTGATCCATAAAATTACCAATCTTATCAGTGGCGAGTTAAAATTCAACATTTCGGCCATGACCATTGAGGCGAAGGATGGCATTTTTGAGGGTAATGTAAAAATATTTGTACACGACAAGGAAGAACTGGATGAACTGGTGGACAGGCTGGTATCAATGAGCGGTATTGAAAGAGTTGACAGGTATGATACAGAATAGAAGCCCCCTCTATCTCCCCCAATGGGGAGTAAATCTGGAAGATTGAAACGGAGATTATGTTTAACTTTTAAAATAACTAAGGTTTAAAATAAAAATACTATTCATATTTGGATACTGCTAACTTCGAGTTCCCTCTCCTTGGAGAGGGGTTGGGGTGAGGCAAAAAAAAATTCATATTTGTACATCAAAATTTAAAACTAAAAATCATGCAGGAATTAATTACACGCCTTACTGAAAAAGCAGGCATTAGTGCAGAACAGGCTTCAAAAACAATTGACACCATTAAAGATTTTGTAAAAGAAAAATTTCCAATGCTGAGTGGTGCAGTAGATAATATGTTTGCAGGGTCAGCTGACAGCGCAACTACTACAACAACCGCAGCCGCTGCTGCCACAGATGCTCCGAAAGCAGAAGGGCATAGCATGCTTGACAAGATCAGCGATGTGATACCAGGCGAAACCGGCGAAAAGATCGAGGACTTTGCAAAAAAAGCAGCCGATAAAGCAGAAGATGTTTTTGACAGCGTTAAAGACAAATTAAGCGGAATGTTTGGCGGAGATAAAAAATAATTTATCCTGGTTCATCAAAATAAATAAGCCCTCCGTTTTATGCGGATGGCTTATTTACTTTTATTCTTTTATTACTTTAAAACTTCCCTGCTGATAACCAGCTTCTGTATTTCACTGGTTCCCTCACCGATGGTACAAAGTTTACTATCCCGGTAAAATTTCTCTACCGGAAAATCCTTAGTATATCCATAGCCACCAAATATCTGCACGGCATCGGTACTAACCCTTACCGCCACTTCGCTGCTGTAATATTTTGCCATGGCCGCTTCTTTGGTCATGGGCAAATGCCTTGTTTTTAAATCGCAGGCCTGTTTTATCAAAAGATCAGCTGCTTCAATTTCTGTAGCCATATCCGCCAGCTTAAAACTAATGCCCTGGAAGTTTGCGATCGGCTGATCGAACTGGTGGCGCTCTTTTGCATACTGCAGCGATGCTTCATACGCACCACGTGCAATGCCCAACCCCAACGCTGCAATGGATATGCGGCCACCATCCAAAATTTTCATGCTTTGTTTAAAGCCCTGGCCAACTTCGCCCATGCGGTTTGCATCCGGTATGCAGCAGTTATCAAATATCATTTCGGCTGTCTCGCTGGCACGCATGCCCAGTTTGTTTTCTTTTTTACCGGCACTAAAACCAGGCGTTCCTCTTTCCACAATAAAGGCAGTTGAGTTATCTTTTGTGCGTGGTTCACCGGTTCTGCAAATTACTACAG
>Ga0302321_100006868_pt1 | contig 10034 bp, 3 predicted proteins | sample Fen_T0_1_FD_202505 | JGI IMG/M metagenome (GOLD analysis project Ga0302321, IMG submission 202505) | Peat permafrost microbial communities from Stordalen Mire near Abisko, Sweden - Fen_T0_1 | ecosystem: Environmental > Terrestrial > Soil > Wetlands > Permafrost | place: Sweden: Abisko... | reverse complement strand
CGTCGAGCGCAGTGCCTTTGTCGCGGCCGTCCGGGCGGACCTCGACGATGCCCTTGCCCGACTGCAGCCGCCATGTGCGTCCGCGCGCCGCGGCGGCCATCTCCGCCCGCAGCGTCTTGTGCACGTGCGACGCGAGCCCCGGCGCCTGGCGATAGTGCAGCGCGAGCGTCCCGCCCTTGTCCTCCAGCAGCACGCCCTCGTAGCGTGCCACGAGGCGCTCGAGATTGGCACGCAGCCGGCCAAGACCGGGAGGTGGCAGGTGATGGCGATGGATCGTGCCGTCGGCGGCGCGGCGTTCGACGCCATGCTGACCGGCCACCGGAAGCCCGAGTCCCGGGAACAGCCGGTCGGCATCGGCAATCGTGCGTCCGGTGACCAGCGCCAGCGCGCCGCCCAGGTGGCTTGCGAGCGCGGGCAGGAGTTCGGTGATGCCCCCGTCCACGCGAACCCGGTCCGGGGTGAGCGCCAGTTCGAGCAGCGTGCCGTCGATGTCGAGAAAGAGTGCCGCGTGCGCATCCAGCCGCGGGGGTGCCAGCCGCCGCGCGGATCGCCGCGGCGCGGACGTGGCGACGCGTGCCCTTCGTCCTTCAGCCATGGATCGCCCGGGCATCGGCGGCGCGAAAGCGCCCGCGCTGCCGGATCACGGCCGCGTCGAGCACCATGCGGCCCGCCCAGCGGTACACGTTGAACTCGCGCACGATGCCGCGCATGAAGCGCATGCGGTCGCGCTGTTCGGATTCCGGCATCGTGAGCGCCAGGTTGAGCGCCGCGGCGCACTGGTCGGCATCGTAGGGATTCACGACCAGCGCCTCGGACAGTTCCCGCGACGCCCCGGCGAATTGCGACAGGATGAGGACACCCTGCTCGTCGTCGCGCGCCGCGACGAACTCCTTGGCCACGAGGTTCATCCCGTCGTGCAGGCTGCTGACGAAGCAGAGGTCCGCAGCGCGATGATATTCGTAGACGGACTCGGGCTCGTGGTGCTCGTTGATGAGAATGATCGGCGGAAATTTTGCGGAACCGTACCGGGCATTGATCTCGTCGGCCAGCGCGCGTACGCGTGTCGCATAGTCGCGATAGTCGCCGATGGTGCCGCGCGACGGCGCGGCGATCTGCACGAAGCTGAAGCGGCCCACCCACCGCGGTTCGAGTTCCAGGAGGCGAGCGACGGCATTGAAGCGTTCGATGATGCCTTTCGTATAGTCGAGACGGTCGATGCCGACGCCGATGCGATGTCCGGGCGGAACACCGAGCCGTTCGCGAACCATGCGCCGCGCCTCGGGCACGGGCGCGACGGCGGCCAGCGGCGCCGGCGGCCATTCGATCGAAATCGGGTAGCGGTGCACGGCCGTTGACTGGCCGCGAAAGGAGATGGTGAATGATTCACGGTCGACGCGCGCTTCCAGCATGCGGTCGACCGTATCGAGGAAATTGTTGCAGTGGAACTGGGTGTGGAACCCCAGGATGTCGCTGCCGAGGAGTCCGTCGAGCAACTCGGCCCGCCATGGACAGATCGCAAATGCCTCGGGATTGGGCCACGGAATGTGCCAGAACGAGAGGATCGTCGCGCGTGGCAGGCGGTCGTGGATCATCCGCGGCAGAAGCGCGAAATGATAGTCCTGCACCAGTACCACCGGATCGGAGGTCTTGGCCTCGACGGCAACGGCCTCGGCAAATTTCTCGTTGACGCGGCGATACTGCTCGAAGTCGGCCGAGCGAAAGGTCGGACGCACGTGGGCAATGTGACAGAGGGGCCACAAGCCTTCGTTGGCGAAGCCAGAGTAGTAGCCTGCTTCCTCCTCCTTCGACAGCCAGATGCGACGCACCTGGTACAGCGGATGTTCGGGCGGCACAGCGATGCGGTCGCGGCGGTCGACGGTTTCGCGATCGGCCGATCCGCTGCCATGCGCAATCCACGTGCCGGAGCATGCACGCATCACGGGCTCGAGTGCCGTGACCAATCCGCTAGCCGGGCGTTGCAGATGGATGCCTTCCGGCGTTCTCACGTGGATGTAGGGCTCGCGGTTCGATACGGCGATGACGTCGTCGCCGTGCAATTCGCTGCGCAGCGTGGCGCGCAGCGCCTGCTGGTCCCAGATGCGCTGGCTGCCGTCGAGCGGCCGGTACTGGCGCTCGAGGTCGCGGATCAGTTCGCGCAGGTCGCGCGCAATGGGTCGAAGCTCGGGTACCGTGTCGGCCGATCGACGCAGCAGGCCTTCGCCACGCAGCAGCGAGCGCAGGCCCCGCACCCAGCCGCGCCACGAGATCTGGGCAATGACCACGGTGATGAGGGCGATCGACGCCGAGAGCGCGGCGAAAAAATAGAACAGGTATTGCCGGGTTTCCTCGTTTCGGCGTTCGACGAAACTCATGTCGTGCACGAGGGCCAGCCAGCCTTGTGCCCCTTCGTCGCCGTCGACCTTGCGTATGGCGACATGGAGGAGCCCGGTGGGCGAATGAACCATGTGCCGGCCGCCATCGTCGTTTTCGATCGCCGCACAGTTCATTCCGCGCGGGAACTGCGCAGTGGCCAAGGGCTCCGTTCGGCCACCGAAGCACAACCCCACCGCATAGAGTCGCTCGTCCTGCAGCATGCGGTTGAAGTAGCGCGCAATGCCGGGATCCGAACCCGACGCGATTAGTCCGCTGAGAGGCTCCTGCACCGCCGCCGCGATGAGGCTAGAGCGCATGTCGACGTCGCGCACAAACCACCGCTGGAGCAGCGCGTCGGCAAGCGGCACCGCGGCATAGGCGAACATGCCGAGCGCGATCATCAGTGGAACCAGGAAGCGCAGCGTAAGTCGCATGCCCGGGCCTTGGTTGTAGGACAAAGACTGACGTGCGGAGAGACTGGTGTCCGTTCGCTGCGCAACCGTCCCCGGCGCGTCCGCCCATAAGGATCGCAGGCTGACACGCAAGTTGCCGTCGCGCAATCGGGTGATTGCCTGTTCGCGTGTAATCCGACGCCGACAGCGCAGCAGTGCCGCAATGCGCTGCTTAGACGGATCGCTTGCCCTGCGTCGAGGGCATAAATGCATCTCCTGCCAGTGATGACGCCAAGGAACAGGATTATGCCGGTCCGGACAACTGCGCGCGACGACGATCAGAGCAATCGATCATGCCCGCGCCGCGCACCGCTTGTCGAGCATGCGGACCACGTCGCGTCCAGTCGGGCGACCACGGCTTTCGAAAATCGGGTAGCCTACCGAACGGGGGGAGCCGCGATGTATCGACACCCGAACTATCGTCGCGAGATCGACGTCAGGCCGAGCGTGCGCAGCTATGCGCTCAACGCGCTGCTGCGTCTGACCTTGGGCAAGCCGCTGACGGATGACGATGACGTATTCGCCTTGCGCGGTCAGTACGAACGGCTCGACCGCCGCCAGTTCAAGATCGTGCCTCCGGTCGAGCGCACGCCCACGGAGGTCGGTGGCGTTCCCGCCGAGTGGGTCGTCGTGCCGGAGACGCGCTTCGAGCGCGTCATCCTCTACTTGCATGGCGGCTCGTTCGCCTTCCGCTTTCCCAATGCGCACGCTTCGCTCGCGGCGCGGCTGTGTCGGCGACTGCAGGCGCGTGCGCTGATTCCGGACTACCGGCTATCTCCGGAGCATCCATTTCCGGCGGCTCCCGATGATTGCCAGGCGGTTTATCGCGGGCTCCTGGCGCAGGGCGTGACGCCGTCGAATATCGTGCTGGCCGGGGATTCGGCGGGGGGCAACCTGGCGTTGGTCACGCTGCACCGGGCGCTGGCCGCGCGCGAGCCGCTGCCGGCATGCGCAGTGTTGCTGTCGCCGGCAGTGGACTGCACGATGGGCAGTCCGAGCATGGCCGCGTTCGACGGCCAGGATCCGCTGATCAGGCTGGCGAGCCTGCTCGTGCTGCGCCGGCTCTATGTACCGTGGCCGCACGAGTACATGAACCCCGAGGTGTCGCCGCTGTTCGGCGACTTCCGTGGTTTTCCTCCGCTCCTGTTCCAGGTCGGCAGCACAGAACTCTTGCGCGACGAGGCGACCCGCACGGCAGACAAGGCGTTCGCGGCCGGCGTCGACGTCGAATGTGAAGTGTGGCCGGGCGCCCTTCATGTATTCCAGCTCGCCGAATTCCTGCCCGAAGCGCGGCTTGCGATCGACCACATCGTGCACTTCGTCCGCGCGCGCGCCGGCTGGCAGGACTTGGGTTACATTGATCCGCAGAATCGGTCGCAATCACCTCTCTGAAGGACCCTTCATGCGCTGGCGCTGCCTGCGGACCGTCCTAGCCGTCGTTTTGTTGTCGCCCATTGCAGCACTGGCCGAGGATGCGCCGCATTCGCGGGTGCCGGTCGAGCCGTTCTTCTCGTTCCCGGACTACACGCAGGTCCGGCTGTCGCCGTCGGGAAAATTTCTGGCCGCCATCGTGCCGAGCAACGGCCGCAGCGCATTGGGATTCATCGACCTCGAAACGATGAAGCCGGGAACGGTGGCCTCCGGCGCGGATGGCGATATCGTCGGATTCGCCTGGGTGAACGACGAGCGCGTCGTGTTCTGGGTCGGGGACCGACAGTCCGGCAGCGCCGAGCAGCGCGGCGGCGGCTTGTTCACGATCAAGCGCGACGGCACGGAATTCCTGACGTTGGCACCCGGCGCCAAGGCGCAGGCAGGACAGGGACGCGCCGTGCTGCGCGGGACGTGGTTATTGGAAACCCTTGATGACGGCTCCGACGATCTCCTGGTCGAGGCCAATGAATCCGATGTGCGTCACGCTGACGTCTACCGGATGAGCGCGAAGACCGGACGCAAGTCGCTCAAGACGCTCGGCCGGCCGGGGGACGCCATCCGTTGGGTCGCGGACCGCAATGGTGCAGTGCGCGCGGCGATCACCGAGGAAAAGGGATTTTCGATCCAGCGCAGCTGGTATCGCGCGACCGAGGACTCGCCGTGGGTGCAGATCGGCGAATATCGTCTGCGCGACGAGCGCATCGAACCGGTCGCGTTCGACGGCGACGGGTCGCTCATCGTTGCGTCGAACATCGGCCGCGACACCATGGCGCTGTATCGCTACGACACGACGAAGAACGCGTTGGGCGAGCTTCTTGCCGCGCATCCGCAGGTGGACCTCGAGGGCGGCCTTGTCTACGACCGGCGCAAGCACAGGATCGTGGGCGTGCGCTACGACGCGGGGAAGCCGGGTGTCGCGTGGTTCGACGAAGATTGGGCGCGCCTGCAGGCCGGCGTCGACCGTGCACTCCCCGATCACGCCAATTCCCTCTGGCGCGGCAGCGGTCCCAACGTGCTGATCTTTTCGCAATCGGACCGCGACCCTGGCGCCTATTTTGTTCTGGACATCGATCATCCCAAGCTGCAACCCGTGGCGACTGTGCGTAAGGGCATCAAGCCCGAAGCGATGCCCGCACGCAGGCCCGTGCGCTACAGGGCCCGCGACGGCCTGGAGATACCCGGCTACCTGACACTGCCCAATGGCAAGGAAGCGAAGAACCTGCCGCTGATCGTGCTGGTTCACGGTGGGCCCTACATGCGTGGCGGGCATTGGGCCTGGAGTCCCGAGGCGTCGTTTCTCGCGACCTTGGGGTACGCCGTGCTCGAGCCCGAATTCCGCGGCAGCATGTCGTGGGGCCGGAAGCTCTATCAGGCGGGCTGGAAGCAATGGGGACTCGCCATGCAGGACGATCTCAACGACGGCATGGATTGGCTCACGCAGGAAGGCACGATCGACCCGAAGCGCGCCTGCATCGTCGGCGCATCGTACGGTGGCTACGCAGTGATGATGGGGCTGGCGCGCGATCCGGATCGCTGGAAATGTGGCGTCGACTATGTCGGCGTCACCGACATCAACCTGCTGTTCGACGTGACGTGGTCCGATGCCGATGCGCAGTATCTCAAGTACATGGCTCGCGAAACGATCGGCGATCCACAGAAGGATGCGGCGCAGTTCAAGGCCACGTCACCACTCGAGCAGGCGGCGCGCATCAAGGCCCCTGTGCTGATGGTTTATGGCACGCAGGACGTGCGGGTGCCGCTCGTGCATGGCCAGAAGATGCGCGACGCGCTCAGGGCGAACAACGTGCCCGTCGAGTGGCTTACCTATGGCGAGGAAGGCCATGGCTGGGGCCTCGAGTCCAATCGCTACGACTTCTACCGGCGCGTGGCGCAATTTCTCGACCGCAATCTCGGCATGCCCTGACGAGACCCAGGTCGTTGCCGTCAGTCGTAGGTGCGGCGGAAAAAAAGACCGAGGCTGGAGACGACGCCCGCCTCCGCGCGCAGTGTCAGCGTCCGCGACAGCGTGTATTCGATGCGCAGTGCATTCGTCGCGACGGTCAGGCCCTGCTCGTACACGAGGGTCATCCGGTCGGAAATGCGCTTGCCGAACGCGACGACCTGGCTCGACGTGCCGGTGGTCGAAGTCGCGGTGCTGGAACTCCGGAGTGAAATGTCGTCGAGGCCGAGTGAATTCGCAATGGTGGTCGTGAGCGGTCTCTGGCCTGTGCCCAGAAGCGACGCCGACGCCGCACCGAGGGCCGCCAGATCGGCACGCGATGCACGATCAAGGCCCTGACCGGTGACGAGCCACGACAGCTTTTCGCCGTCGGGGACGGGCGGATTGGATACCAGCCGGACCCGGGGCACGTTGACGGTCCCGGTGACCTCGACGCCGGCTTCGACCGAGAGGTTCCTGCGCAGCGCGACGACGTCGAGCGCCGGGTTGTCCGCGGGGCCGTCGAAGATGAGCTGCCCGCGATCGATGTCGAGGCGCTGGCCGAACGCAAAATAGGTACCGTTCACGGCACGAATCGTTCCTCTTGCCACCAGCGTCCCGCTGCGGGAAGTGGTTACCCTGAGCCGGCCGGTGAGACCCGTGTCGAAGCCGCCACCGGTGAAGCGCAGGTCCGGGCCGAGCCCTACGTCGATGTCGAGCGCCAGCGGCAAATCGAGTGCGGTGCCCCGGGCATCGGTCCTTTGGGGCCGGCCGACGATCACGATGTCGCTGCCCAGCGTTCCTGCGGTCGACGGCGTGTAGTCGATCCGGCCCTGGTCGATGTCGACGTTGCCTTGCAGGGTGAGTTTGCCGTTTTCGGCGGCCACGAATCCGCTGCCGCTGGCGACGAGGCGAAAGTCCGGTCGATTGGCGACGCGGAATTTGGTCGCGCTCCAAGTGAGGCGACCGAGTGGCGCCGCATCGGCCGTGCCGTCGCCCGCCGCGCGCGCCAGCGTGCCCTGCGCGGTGAAGTGCCCTTCGCCACCCGTGAACGTGAGTTCGTCGAGCACGACACGCTCGTCGGCGACGTGCGCACGCAAACGTCCCTGCGTGAGGTTCACGCCATACTGCGGGAGATCGACGCGCACGTCGTCACCGCGGAACGTGCCGGTGAGCTTCAGCGCGTCGAGTGTTCCGCGGGCTGCAAGTTCGACGTGTGCACTGCCGTCCAGCACCGCCGTCGTCGAGAGCCAGGGCTGCAGCGGCTTCAGCGATTCGAGGTCGGCGGTCAGGCTGGCGGTGACGACCGCATTGCGCGCTACATGTCCGGCCGACGCGTTGGCCGGTGCCACCACGGTAAGTCTGGCATCCGCATTGCCCGCCCGCAACGACCGCAGCGCGACAGTGGCGTCCACTCCATCGTCGACGAAGCGCGCGTCGACAGTGAGCGCGGTGACGCCCAGCGCAAGATCGGCGTGGTTGGGCGACAGGACGTCGGTTCCGAAGATGTCCCCGCGTTCCCGGAAGACGCGCAGCGTGCCGTTGAGCCGCGGGTTGGCCGCGAGCGTCCAGTCACCACCAATCACCAGCGTGGTGGCCAGAGGAAGCTTGGTTCCGGCAAGGCGCGCGATGGCCATGGCGGGGATGCCGCCGAACGCGCCCCGCGTGGTGATCCTGCCGTTATCCCACAGGAAGTCCGCAAGATCCGCGTGACCATCCGCGACCGCCACGCGCGCGGTGCCGATGTGCAACAACCCCGCCGCCCATTCGATCGGTGTCGGCGCCTCGAGCGTCAGCGCATAGGTGCCGTGGTTGGTGAGCTGCTCCAGCGTGCCCGCCCAGCGCGGCGGTGCACTGGCGGCCGTTGCCCCAGTGCGTGACGGGATACCACCGGTCGCGCGAACCTGCGTGTCGATGTCGTCACCCTTGAAGGCGAATGTCGCCGTGTGGTGGGCGAGGGTCCCGGTCACGCTGGCGCTGGCGGTCGCGAGTTCACCTTGTGGCACGTGCACGCCCGTGGCCGCGACATCGATCGCGAAGGAGCGTGCCGCGATGGCCGCAGTATCGAGCGTCAACCCGCCGGCGCCGATCGTGGTCTTTGCCGCGAGCGTCGTCAGCGCAATGTTTGGTCCCCACCGCAGCGCATTTGCGGACAGGTCGAGGTTGATGCCGCTGCCACCGGGTTCGCTCGTGTAGCTGCCATGCGCATGCACGGCACCTGCCAGCACTTCCGGGACTGGAAGACCCGCGTGGTGCGCGACCAGTGACCGCAGGTCCGCAAGCTTGTCCACGTCGAGTTCGTAGTGCAGCACGTCGCCGGGTGTTCCGACATTGCCGTCGACCTTGAGCTTGGCCGATGCCAGCGTGAGCGCCGCGGTCACATCGCGCAGTGCGCCGGCCGTGGCCTGTCCGCGCGCGTGGCCGGCAAGTGCCAGTCCCTCGAGGTGGCTTCCCGGCGCAATGATCGCTTCCGTGTCGATCCTCCAGCGCGGCGCAAGCACGCCGCGCAGTGTCGCGTTGCCGTTGAGGCTGCCTGCAGGAAACGTGCCGAATCTCGCCGGATCGAGGCGGGTGAGCTGTGCGGTCACTTCGAACGCCTGGCTGCCGTCGAGCGACCCGTGACCACGACCGGCGATCGTGCCGGCGCCCGCGCGCCCGCGAAAGCGCTCGATGTCGACATCGCTTCCGGCAATCGTCGCGGCGAACGATAGCGACAGGTCCGTCTGCCCGAGTTCGCCCTGCACGAGCTGCTTCCCCTGCGCGACATCGGCATTGAGCGTCCCTGCGAGACGGGTGGCGATGAGCTTGCCGTGCAGTCGGCGAAGGTCGAGGTCGCGCACGGCGATTTGCCAGCGACTGGCGCCGCCGTCGACCGGGACGACCGCGCGTCCGGTGACCTGTCCGTTGCCGCCCAACTCAGCGCGGATTGCCTCCAGCACGAGTTCGCGTCCGGCCAGTGCGAACGCCGCGGTGAGCGATGAGAGCGGCACGCGTCCGCTATCGACGGTTCCGGCATCGGCGTTGCGAACGGCAAGCGTGCCCGCGAAGCCGCCAGACGCAGGCTGTGCGTCCGCCGTGATCGTGAGCCGGGTACCGGGAAGGCCTTTGCCGAATCGCGAGACATCGACATCGCGCGCATCGATGTGGGCGTCGACCAGCGGAACTTCGGCCAGCGGCGCGACATGGACCTTGGCTTCCAGCGTCGCGTCGCGCGTGGATCCCGTCGCGGTCAACGCGATGGCCGTCAGCGATCCGTCGCCCCCGATGCGGGCCTGCGTGTCGCGCAGGTCACCGATGCCGTCGAACGCGAGCGCACCCTGTACGGTAAATGGCGCGATGGCGCCCAGACTGGCGTCGCCGGAAATGTTCCCCGCGGGCATGGCGAGTTTCAGGTGGCGCAGCGCATGCGCCGACGCGCCTCCGGCGTAATCGAACACGAGATCATCGATCACGCCCGCGCGCTCGCCGACGCGCCATTCGAATCGGTCGACGCCGACGTCGCGCAAGTTCACGTCGAGCGGCAGCGCCAGACTCGTCGGCAATGGCGTGGCCGCGTTGGCGCTGGTCCGCGCCGTCAGCAGAATGCGCTGCGCATGGAGCGCGCTCACGTTGACCTCGCGCGACCGGAGTCCTTGCGGACTCCAGGTGAGCGCCACATCCTGCGCTTCGATGTCGACGTCGTCGCCGCGCCAGGCAATGCGGGCAATGCGCAGGGTGTTCCAAAGCGAACCCGTGGCGCCCTCGATGGCAAGCCTGCCGCCGCTTTCGACGATGGCGCGCCCGACGATCCAGTCGAGCGCCACCTGCGTCGACAGGAATGCGCCAAAGGCGACCACCGC
>Ga0302321_100006866_pt1 | contig 10036 bp, 7 predicted proteins | sample Fen_T0_1_FD_202505 | JGI IMG/M metagenome (GOLD analysis project Ga0302321, IMG submission 202505) | Peat permafrost microbial communities from Stordalen Mire near Abisko, Sweden - Fen_T0_1 | ecosystem: Environmental > Terrestrial > Soil > Wetlands > Permafrost | place: Sweden: Abisko... | reverse complement strand
CGAGAGCGCGACCATCATCCGGGCCAGCTCCATCATGGCCGACTGCGAGTCCCGGAACGCCTGCACCAGGCCGCTGTCGCCGCTGATCTGGCGGCTGAGATCGCCGGTGGCCATGAGCTGGAGCTGCCCGAAGACGGACTGCATCTCGCCGGAGATCTCGCCCGCGGCCATGGCCAGGTCGCCGGTCTCGTCGGTCGCGATCCACTCCGGCGGCGCGTGCCGGCCCGCTACCACGGCCCGCAGCGACGCCTCCACGGCGGCCGTCGCGCGGGCCTGTCGCCGCGCCAGACGCATCCCGACCAGGCCGAAGACCACCAGCAGGACCAGGGCGATCCCGACCACCGGCGCGATGGTGGAGTAGGCCAGGCCGTCGAGCTCCTGCGTGATCACGCTCAGCGCGTTGCGCGCGCCCTGCGCCCGGAGCTCCAGCAGGAGCTGGCTCATCACCCGCCGGTACTCGATGGCCAGGACGGTGCCGCCGAAGAAGAACATGCTCAGCAGCGCGACGCCGAAGGCGTAGGGCAGGTACCAGCGCTGGCGGATCCAGAGGATCCCGCCGCGCGGGAGCTTCACGGTCGGATCGCGGCGAAACTCGGCCACCGCCAACCCCTGCAGCGCCAGCTCCAGCTGCTGGACCAGCAGCGGACCGAGGAACAGGGCCGCGAAGAGCCCCACGGTCGGACCGAGCGCCAGGACCCACGCGCTCCCGTGGTAGACGATCACGATGGTCGCGGCGTAGAGCCCGCCTCCGATGATCCAGCCGGCGGTGAAGACGACCAGCTCGATCCGTCGCGGCAGCTCCAGGATCCGCCGAAGCCGCGCCGCCTCGCCCTCCTGCGCGGGGGCGCAGGCCCTTCGGAGGAGCACCCCGACCATCAGGTACCCGAAGAGACCGCCGCCGACGAGATAGACCGACGGTGAGATCACCAGCACCGATAGGACCACGTCCCGGCTCGAGAGCCCCCCGGCCAGGCTCAGCACCGCGGCCACCACCGTGGCCGCCGGCGCGGTCACCGCCAGCAGGCGCAGAAAGAGGCCGAACTGGACGCGGCGGAGCGCTGCGGACTGGACCAGGGGATCGCTCATGGTGGGCTGGTGCTCACGGCGGGAGTACCGCTCAGGCAGCGCTTCACAGCCGCGATCAGCGGCTGCGGCTGGATGGGCTTGTTGAGGACCTCCCGCGCCCCAGCCGCGAGGCAGCGCTGGATGGACTCGGCGTCCTTGTTGCTGGTCAGGATCACCACCGGGATGGAGCTGGTGATCGCGCTGGAGCGCATCGCCTCGCAGAGGCCGACGCCGTCCAGGCGCGGCATGCGCAGGTCGGCCAGCACCAGGTCCGGCCTGTCCATGCGGATCCGCACCAGCGCGTCCTGACCGTCCACCGCCTCGATCAGCCGCACGTCCTTGGCGATCAGGTAGACCTTGATGAGCTCGCGCGTCACCCGGCTGTCATCGACCAGCAGAATCGTTCTCATCTCGAACCTCCTCGTGCAGCCTCAGCGCGCCGTCGCCCGACACCGCGGCCCCATCCGGCCGGGTGATCGAGGCGAGCGCCATGGGCAGTGAGAGGAAGCATTGTCCTGTTCATCCAGAAGTGCAAATGGAACCGGAGCGTCGCTCCGCCTTTCCTCGCGCCCGCTCTCCTCGGTAGACCCACCTGGAAGAAGCGTACCAACAGTCGCAGCGCCGCCCAGCTGTCTCGGGCCTCCGGAGAACGCGATCTTCCGGCTGCCCAGGCCCGTTCACCAGCCCAGCGGGCCAGGAATCGACCGGGTCGGTCTCGCCTGCGAGCCTGACTCATGGTGAGTCTCGCTTACCTGGAGGCCCCATCCACCCACTCGAAGCCCCTCACTGGTTTCGAAGCATGGCCGCGAGCTGGTCCGGGAGCACCGCGATGGCTCCGCGCGCCCGGCGCAACGCGCTCTCCGGCATGGAGGGGACGATGGCGGTCTCGGGCGTCTGGCAGATGGCGGCCCCGCCGCGCCGGGCCAGCTCCGCCAGCCCTTCGGCGCCGTCGGAGCCCATCCCGGAGAGGACCACGCCCGTGCTGCGCTGGCCAAAGCAGGTCCCCAGGGTGCGCAGGAGCCGGTCCGCGCAGGGCACGTAGCGTGAGCTGGGCGCGGCCGAGACCACCTGCCCGCCTTCGACGCAGAGGTCGCGTCCGCCCACGGCGAGGTAGGCCCGGCCGGACTCGATGGGGGTGGCCGAATCGACCAGCACGGTCTTCCAGCCCGAGACGGATCCGAGCCAGTCAGCGAAGAAGTCCACGAACTCAGACTCCATGTGCTGCGCCACCAGGACCGCCTGGTCGCGCGTGCCGGTCATGGCCTTGAGCAGGCTCGCCAGGATCCAGACTCCGCCAGTCGAGCTGGCCACTCCCACGATCCGCTCCAGCGGCAACGAGGTCTCCGGCGCTCCATCAGAGGCCCGCGCCGGGACTGGCCTGGGCGCCATCCGTCCGTCGGCGAGCGCCTTGGCCTCGAGCGAACCCGGCGCAGAGCCGGACGGCGGCGACGTGCGCGGAGGGGCCGGCTCAGGGCTGGTCTTGCCCGGGGGTGCCTGCTCCTTGCGGGCGGTGAACCCTCGGCCCGACGAGACGATGGGCACCCGCGCCATGAGCACCACCCGCTCGGCGGCGCGCAGGGTGCCCGCTGGGATCAGGTCCACCACGCCCGGACCGCGCAGCTCGGAGGACTGCTGGACGCCGCGCGGCAGGACCGCGATCACCGGGGCCGAGAGCGTGGCCGTGGCCCGCTCCAGCCGCGAGACCAGGCCCCAGAGATCCGTCCCGCTCACCACCGCCGCACCGTCGCAGTCGGGCAGGCGCCGGAGGAGCTGCGGGTTGGGCAGCCCGCGAAAGCTCCGCATCACCATGGCGCCGGCGTGCGCGAGCTGAAGGTCGAGGCCTGGGATCGCTGCGAGCGCGTAGTCGTCGATCACCACCGTGAGGCGGTTCACCGTTGGACCCTCACGCCGATCCGGTTGAGGGTCTCTTGCAGGACCCCCGCGTTGAAGCGGGATTTGATCAGATAGGCGTCGGCCCCCGCGGCGGCGCCGGCGGCCTGGGCGGCCGCGTCGTCCTGCGAGGTGAGGAGGATGATGGGCAGCCGGGCGGTCTCCGGCCTGGCGCGGAGCTGGCGCGTGAGCGACAAGCCGTCGCGCCTGGGCATGTTCACGTCGGAGACCAGCACGTCGGGGAGCTGCTCCGCCACCCGTGCCAGCGCCTCCTCACCGTCCGCCGCCAGCCGCACCCGGAAGCCCTGCTCCTCCAGGAGCACGCGCAGCACCTCGCGCGTGGCCAGCGAGTCCTCGGCCAGCATCACCTCCAGCGCCTTGTCCACCCTGGCCGGCGCAGGAGCGCGGGCCGCGGAGGTAGCGGCGCCTCGGACAGGGCTCTCCGCGTCCTCGGCGAGCGCGGGACGCGCGGCGCGCGCCGCGGCCAGGAGCTGGCGTGCGTTCAGGATCTCGAGCACCGTCCCGTCGGCCACCTGAGCCAAACCCGAGACCAGCCCCCCCGGGAAGGCCACCCCGGGGACGGAGAGCGGAACCACTCCGATCACCTCGCCTACGTGGTCCACGCCGAACGCGGCGATCCCGTCCGCGGTGCGCAGGACCAGGGCGAAGCGCTCCAGGGCCTCGCCCACCTTGCCACCCAGCGTCTCGGTGAGCCGGTGGAAGGGGATGATGCTCTCGTCGACCGCGACCGTGTAGCCGGTCGGACCGCGCTGAACCCCATCCTGACCGGCGCGGAGGTACATGGTCCGCTCCACAGTCTGGATGGGCAGCCCCAGGAGCCGGCCGTCGCACGAGAAGGTGAGCACCTCGGCCGCATAGACCTCCAGTGGAAGGGTGAAGATCACGGTGCTGCCGGTGCCGGGCCGGGTGGCGAGCTGAATGCTCCCCCCCGCGTCGCGCGCCATGGCCGCCACGGCCGAGAGCCCCACCCCGCGCCCCGAGATCTCGCTGACGCTCTCGCGGGTCGATCCGCCCTGGAAGGCGAAGAGCTGGAGCACCTCGGGATCCGAGAGGGTGTTGATCCGGGCGGGATCGCCGCTCCGCCGGGAGAGCTCCATCCGGATGGAGGGCAGGTCGAAGCCGCGGCCGTCGTCGTCGATGGTCACCTTGAGTGATGACTCGGCGGTCTCCAGCCGGATGACGAGCCTGCCCGCGATCGGCTTATTGGCGGCGGTCCGGCCCTCGGGCGACTCGATGCCGTGGTCAAGGGCGTTTCGGACCAGGTGCCGGATCATGGTCCGCGCCGCCTGGAGCGTGCGGCGATCCGCGCGCACCTCGAGGCCGTACAGCACCACCGAGGCCTGCTTTCCCAGCCGGGCAGCGAGCTGCTCCACCTCCTGCTCGAACCCGGAGAAGGCCGACTCGGCCGGAAGGAGTCGCAGGCTGGAGATGGAGCTCTCGAGCTGCTCCGCCATCCCGGCCAGCGCCTGGGCGGTGGAGGTGAGCGTGGCGGTGCTGGGCGCTGCGGCCCGCGGTTTCTCCAGGGCGGTGGCCGTACCGCCCGCCAGGTGCTCCTGGAACAGGGCCACGCCCCGGGCCAGCGCCGAGGCGAGCCGGAGCGCGGCATCGACCTCTTCGGCAGGGACGCTGATCCGCTCCAGCACACCCTCCCCCTGCATCGCTGGCGCTGCGGCGGCCTGGGCCGCCGGAGCGGCGACCTCTGCTCTGGGTGACGTTCCGCCGGAACGAGCCTCTGGAGCCGCGGCGCCGGTCCCGACCGCGGACGGGGGTTGCGGAGCGAGGCCGACGGCCGACCGGGGCGTTGCCGGCCGGTGCGGGAGGAGCTCCTGGAGCAGCTGCAGGAGGTTATCCGGGAAGGCATCTCGGCCCGAGGCCGCCATGTGGGCGATCCCCTGCCCCAGCAGCTCGAGCGCCTGGGCCAGCCGGGCGTGGCGCTCGCGGTGGACGTCCGGCCCGGCCTCGGCGAGCTGGAGCGAGAGCTCCTCCACGTCGTGGAGCACCGTGGCCAGGGCACCGTACCCGAGCGCGGCGGCGGCCCCCTTGAGGCCGTGGGCAGACCGGCCGAAGTCCGACAGGTCCTCGGGCGCCACCTGCACCCGCAGCTTCTCCGCCAGTCCGGTCAACGTCGTCAGGGTCTCCTCGGCCTCTGCCACGAAGAGCCCCACCAACCGCGACCGCGTCGCAGAGTCCATGGTCATGTGATCGCCGCAGCCGCCCAGGAGAGCATCCAGTCGGCGTCGAAGTGGGTGGCGCCCGACGGCAGGCGCCCGCGAATGCGAGGCGAGTTGGGATCGGCGCTGGTCTCGCCAGCCTGCGCCAACTGGACCAGCGACTCCTCGGCCAGCTCGAGCGGGCCATCCACCGCCACCGCCACCGAGCCGTTCTCGAACGAGAGGATCAGCGCCGGCGCCTGGGCCAGGTGCTCCGGTGCACGGGCCCGTCCGCCCACCTCGGCGAGATCGACCACCGGGAAAGGCCGCTCCTCGACGAAGGCGACGAAGCGCTCGCCGCCGCCGGCGATGGGCACCGACACCACGCGGTCGAGCCGCGACACCGCGCGCGCGACCGCGGACATGTCGACGGCGCAGTGGAGCCCGTGGAGCTTGAAGAGCACCACCGCGAGCAGTTCGGCCGCGTCGGTCCCCGCCGCCTCCGCGGCGCCAGCGGCCAGCGCGCGCGCCCGGCGATCGAGCACCTCCGGGTTACGCGGAGTGATGTTGACGGGCGGCACGAGGGCGGTGGTCACATCCCCTCCCGTTCCCGGAGCAGGAGCCGCACCGCGGAGGTGAGCTGGCCCACGCTCAGCCCGGGGGCCGACGGGACCTCGGCCTCCTGCGGCATGACCGAGACCTGAACCAGCAGCTCGCGCAGCACCTCGAGACCGCGCTCCTTGTCGGTCTCGATGAGGGCTTTACCTAGAACCATTCGTGAAAGGAGGTGGCGCGGATCCAGGAAGCAGGCGGCGCGCGCCTCCCGCACCGCCTCACCCGACCGGCCCGCCACCGCGTGCTCGATGGCCGATCGGACCAGGTCGGAGGCGCGCTCGGCGTCCCGCTCCTCGGAGCGCGCCGAGCTCTTCGAGATGCTTGCCGCCTGGGGTCTGGCGCTGGCGCGGGTGCCGGCCAGTGAGGGCCGGAACGCAGGCCGCGGTCGGCGCCGCGTCTCCAGCTTCTCACCTTCAGCTCGTAGCTCGGCCAGGGTTCGGATCCGGCCAGCGCCCAGGTAGGCCAGGGGCGCGAGGACCCCCGTGCCCGCGGCCAGGTGGGCCTCGGCGGCCGCCAGGACCAGGAAGGTGTCGGGATCGAGGGCGCGCGCCAGCATCGCCGCCAGCCGCTCCGCCTCCTCGGGGCGAAAATAGATCAGGACGTGGCGGCAGAGGACCAGGTCCCAGCCGGTGAGGGCCACGTTCCCCTTCTCCGCCAGCTCGACCAGGTTGCCGACCTCGAAGCGGCACATGGCCCGCACCGTCGGGTCAATCCGCTGGCGGCCGGAGACCGGGTCGAGCTTCGAGACCCGGCCCCGGAGCCGATCGCTGCGGCACCGCTGCACCGACCAGCTGTTGACCGTCCCGCCGCGCGCCACCTCGACGCGCTCCGGCGAGGAGTCGATGCCATGGATCTCGACGTAATTCGAGGCGGCCGAGCCGGGGATGCCCATGCCCTCCAGGAGCGCCTGGAAGGTGATGGCCAGGCTGAAGGCCTCCTGTCCGGTCGAGCATCCGAGCGACAGCACGCGCAGTGCACGTCCCCGCATGACGACCCGCTCCAGCAGCGCCGGGCCGGCGTCGGCCTCCAGCCACGCCCAGAGGTCGTCGTCCCGGAACAGCCAGCTCTCGTCGATGGGGAGGTGATCGACGACGCGCTCCAGGAAGCGGGGCTCGTTGGGCGCCACTGGCGTCCCCTGCGCCGCCGCCGCCGCCACCGCGCTCGCGATCTGGTCGTCGGTCAGGCCTCCCAGGGCCAGGCCGTACAACGATTCGAGAGCACGGCGCGCCGCGGCGACCAGGGCTGGATCGACGCTCATGCGGAGGCCGTGGGCAACGCGTAGGCCCCGGACGCCTTCTGCAGGGCCGCGGAGAGCTCGTGGGCCTTGCTGGAGAGATCGCCCAGGAGCCGGGCGCCGTCGCGGATCGACTCGGACGCCCGCTGCATGTTGGTGAGGGCCTGGGACACCTGCCCCACGCCGGCCTGGTGCTGGCGGGCCGAGCCTTCGACCTGGCGCATCAGCCCGACCGCGTCGTGGACGGTGACGCCGAGCTGGTTGACCACCTCGCCCAGCTTGTCGACCAGCTTCTTGCCGTCCTCGACGGTCCGGGTCCCGGCCACCACCGATCCGTCGACCTGGCTGGTCCGCTCCCGGATCTCCACCAGGATCTCCCGGATCTGGCTGGCCGCCTTGCGAGAGTCACTGGCCAGCCCGCGGATCTCCCGGGCCACCACGGCGAAGCCCTTGCCCGCCTCACCTGCGCGCGCCGCCTCGATGGCCGCGTTGATCGCCAGCGTGCTCGACTGATCGGCCAGGAAGCCGACGGTCTCGGTGATGCTGTCGATGCGCTGGACCCGCTCGGCCAGTGAGCTCGACGCCGACGAGACCTTCCCCAGCGACTCGGCGATGGCGCCGATGGCCGACACCGCCGACTCGGCAGCGGACAACCCCTCCTCGACGACCTGCGCCGCGGCCTCGCCCTGCTTGATGAGGTCCGAGGCCCGATCGGCGGAGACCGCGGAGGTCTGGGCCATCTCGGTCATGGTGTTGGCCGTCTCGGTCACCGCGGCCACCTGCTCGGTGGTGGCAGTGGAGAGCTGGCTCGAAGCCGACTGGAGGCTCACCACGATGTCGCCGATGTTGCCGGAGACCGACTGCGTCTGACCCACCATGGAGCGCAGGTTGGAGGTCATCTGCTGGATGGCCTGGCCCAGCGCGCCCGGCACGTCCACGTCCTTGCGCAGGTCGCCCTGGGCGATGGTCTGCGCCTGATCGACGATGGCGCGGAAGGCCCCCTGGAGCTGGTCGAAGTGAGCGCCCAGGTCGCCCGGGATGCGCGCGCTGTCACCGCTCATCTCACCCTTGGAGAGAGCGATCATCATCCGAGCGAGCTGGAGCATGGCCGACTGCGACTCGCGGAAGGCGGCGATCAGGCCGCTCTCGCCCTGCAGCTCCTGGCTCAGGTCGCCGGCGGCCATCGCCCGGAGCTGGTCGAAGACGTGGTGCATCTCGCTGGAGACGCCGGCCGTGGCCAGGGAGAGGTCGCCGGTCTCGTCGCTGGCCACCCAGCCCGGGATCTCCGGCGTGCCCGCGGCGATGGCCCTGAGCGCGTGCTCCAGCGCCTCCGCGGCCCGCGCCTGACGCCGAGCGAGCATCCAGCCGGTGATTCCAAAGGCGGCGAAGAGCACGCCGGCCAGGATCAGCACCGGGATGCCCGCGTTCACCGCCATTTCCTGCAGGTCGTGCTCGATGGGCGTGCTGGCCCAGCCGAGCCCCTCGGCGCGGAGGACCTGGCGGAGCTGCTCCAGCGCCTGTCCGTACCGGGTCACCACCACGGTCCCGCTGAAGACCATGAAGCTGGCCAGGGCCACGGCGAAGGCGTACGGCAGGTACCAGCGCTGCCGGATCCAGAAGATGCTGCCGCGCGTGCGGAGCTTGACCTTGGGGTGCTGCCGGAACTCGTCCAGCGCCACCGGCCGGATCACGTCCTCCACCGAGAGCGTCAGGAGCGGGCCCAGGAAGAGCGCGGCGAACAGGGCGATCAGGACGTCGAAGGGGATGACGGCGAAGGATCCACCGTACAGCGCGCACGAGATGGCGGCGTAGGTGCCGCCCACCACGGCCCAGAGCAGATACGGGTAGACCTCGATCTTGCGCGGCAGCTCCAGGAGGCGCTGCAGCCGGCCGCTCTCCCCTCCGTCGGGCGACGGCGCCAGGGCGCGGCGCGTCATGATCGACACCCAGACGAACAGGAGCACCGACGAGGCGACCAGCAACGGCGCCAGCACCAGGGCCAAAGACCGGCCCAGCTCGTCGGAGTCGACATCCAGGGTCAGGCTGATGAGGTAGGCGACCACGACCGTGCTCGGCAGCGAGGTCGCTGCGAGGCGGGCGAAGACGCGGTTGCGCAGCATCTTGGCGTCGGGCATCGGATCGTTGCTCATGGGTGGTTCGTCGCTCCGGAGATGGAATGGCCGATGTTTCGATTGACCGCCTCGATGAGCGGCTGCGGCTGGATGGGCTTGGTGAGGACTTCGCGCGCTCCGGCCGTCAGGCAGCGGCGCGCCGACTCCATGTCCCGGTTGCTGGTGAGGATCAGGACCGGGATCTCTCGGGTGATGGGATTGGCGCGCATCGCCTGGCAGAGCATCTCGCCGTCGAGCTTGGGCATCCGGAGGTCGGCCAGGACCAGATCGGGCCGGTCCGATTGCATCCGCGCCAGCGCCTCCTTGCCGTCGGCGGCCTCGAGCAGCGTGACGTCCTTCGCGATCAGGTAGACCTTCATCAGCTCCCGGGTCACCCGGCTGTCGTCCACCAGAAGGATCTTCTTCATCGTGTTGCTCCTCCTACCGCTCAGCGTTGTTTCACTTCTAGTTGTGCGTCCTCGACCGCTGTCAGGCGGTCATGCGTCTTCAACCGCCGTCAGGTCCAGGAAGCGGGATACGTCCAGCACTGCGAGTGGCCGATCGGTCCCCGAGAAGCCGGCGACCAGATCCAGCGGGCCGTCCGTCCGGCTCGCCACCGGGCGGTGCTCGACGATCTCCTCGACGGCATTCACCCAGAGCAGAGCCCGGCGGACTCCGTCTCCCAGCAACACCATCTTGTCCTCGGTGCCCAGGGTCACCTGGCTCGCGCCCAGCAGCGCCTCGCAGAACAGGACGGGCAGCATGGTGCCGGCCACCGCGATCCGCGGATGGCGCGGGATCCCGATCGATGGGAGCGCCGCAGGCAGGGCCGCCTGGTAGATCCGCTCCACGTGGCGCATCGGGACGAGGAATCGCCAGCTCCCAGAGCGGAGCATCACCAGCTCCTCGCCGGGCCTCAGGGTGGGTCCCCGAGCGGTGGTGTCGGCTGA
>Ga0302321_100006865_pt1 | contig 10037 bp, 7 predicted proteins | sample Fen_T0_1_FD_202505 | JGI IMG/M metagenome (GOLD analysis project Ga0302321, IMG submission 202505) | Peat permafrost microbial communities from Stordalen Mire near Abisko, Sweden - Fen_T0_1 | ecosystem: Environmental > Terrestrial > Soil > Wetlands > Permafrost | place: Sweden: Abisko... | reverse complement strand
GTTGTCGAAGGCGTCTCCCCCGCGCTGGAGGAAGCCGCGCAGACGTTGCGCGCCGGCCCGTGGCGCACGTTCATCGACGTGTCGCTGCCGCTGATGCGCCCAGGAATCGCCAACGCATTTCTGATCACGTTCATCGAATCGATCGCCGACTTCGGCAATCCGATCCTGCTTGGCGGCAACTTCGGCGTGCTGTCGACGGAGATCTTTTTTTCGGTCGTCGGCGCGCAACTGGACCCGGGCCGCGCCGCCACCCTTGGCATCGTCTTGCTGGCGTTCGCGCTTGGCGCATTCTTCCTGCAGCGGCGGGCGCTCGGCGGCAAGGTCTACACAACGCTGTCGGGCAAGGGCGATTCGGGCCTGCCGGCGCCGCTGCCCGCCGGTGCACGCAGGCTGTGCTACGGCGTCGTGCTGCCCTGGGTCGTCCTCACCATCGTCATCTACGGCATGGCGCTGGCCGGCGGCTTCGTCGAGACATGGGGGCGCGACTACACGCTCACGCTGAAGCATTACGTGAAGGCTTTCGGCGTCGAGTGGGGGCCGCATGGACTCATTTGGGCAGGTGCCGCGTGGAATTCGTTCTGGACGACCGTCGAGCTGTCGGCCATTGCGGCGCCGCTCACCGCCGCGATCGGCATCCTGGCCGCGTGGCTGCTCACGCGCCAGAAATTCGCCGGGCAGGCGCTGTTCGAATTCGGCACGATGCTCTCATTCGCCATTCCGGGCACCGTCATCGGCGTTTCCTACATCCTCGCGTTCAACGTGCCGCCGATCGAGATCACCGGCACCGCGATCATCCTCGTCGTCTGCAATGTCTTCCGCAACATGCCGGTGGGAGTGCGCGCCGGCATGGCATCGATGGCGCAGATCGACCGCAGCCTCGACGAGGCGTCGACCACCCTTGGCGCCCGTAGCGCGACGACGCTGCGCCGGGTCCTTCTCCCGCTGCTCAAGCCCGCCGTCGTGGCCGCGCTGGTCTACAGCTTTGTGCGCGCGATGACGACAGTCTCGGCGGTGATCTTCCTGGTTTCCGCCCAATACGAGTGGGCGACGACTTACATCATCAACCGCGTCGTCAACGGCGATTACGGTGTGGCGATCGCATACAGTTCCGCGCTGATCGTGCTGATGCTGGCCGTCATCGGCGTCATCCAGTGGGCGGTCGGCGACCGCAGGCTCGGCCGCCGCGGCGCGGTCGCCTCCGGCGTCGTCCCGCTGGCCGGTTCTGCCGCCTGATTTTCACGAGCCCGCCAATGACCGCTGCCTCGATCGAATTCCGCAACGTCACCAAGCGCTATGGCGACGTCGCCGCCGTGAAGGATCTCGGCTTCACGATTGCCGCAGGCACGCTGGTCACGCTCCTCGGGCCTTCCGGCTGTGGCAAGACGACCACGCTGCGGCTGATTGCCGGCCTCGAATTGCCCAGCGCGGGCACCATCCTGATCGGCGGCGGCGACGTCTCGCGAGTCTCCGCGGCGGACCGCGACGTGTCGATGGTGTTCCAGAGCTACGCATTGTTCCCGCACATGTCCGTGCTGGAGAACGTGCGTTACGGACTCGACGTTTCCGGCGTGGCAAAGGCCCGGGCAAACGAGCGCGCCCGCGTCGCGTTGGTCACCGTCGGGCTGACCGACTTCGACGATCGGCTGCCCTCCGAGTTGTCGGGCGGACAACAGCAGCGCGTGGCCGTCGCGCGCGCGCTTGTGCTGGAACCCGGCGTGCTGCTATTCGACGAGCCGCTGTCCAATCTCGACGCGCGCCTGCGCCGGCAGATGAGGGAGGAGATCCGGGAGCTGCAGCAACGTCTCGCGCTGACGGTCGTCTACGTCACTCACGACCAGGCGGAAGCGATGGCCGTCTCCGACCGCATCATCGTGATGAACAACGGCGGAATCGCACAGGAGGGCTCGCCGCGCGAGCTCTACGAGCAGCCGCGCGACCCTTTCGTCGCCGGCTTCATGGGCGACGCCAACCGCGTGCGCGGCAGTCTCATCCGCCGCGATGCGACGCGGGGCGAAGTATTCGTCGGGGGAGCAACTCTCGACCTTCCCCATCGGGGCCTGCCCGATGGCGACGTCGACCTGTCAATCCGGCCGGAAGCGATCACATTCGTGCGGCCCGAGGATGCACCGCTCAAGGCCACCGTGCGCAAGGCGTCCTACCTGGGCGGCCTCATCGAATACACGCTCGATTCGCCGATCGGCGAGCTGTTCGTGATCTCGGTTGCGGTCGATCACCCGGTTGCCGTGGGCACCAGCGTTGGCGTCGCGCTGGCGCGCCACGGCGTCGTGGTGATCCCGCCGCCGGCCGGATGATTCCGCGGAACGCGGGTCAGGGGATCGCGCAGAACACGTTGCCTTCGACCATCCAGCCGCGCTGCACCATCTCGCGTACCTCGCTGTGGCTGGTGACGAAGCGGTGGCTGGCCTGGCCGCCCATGCCGTTGTTGTAGAGGCGAACGACGGGAACGCGGTTCGCGGCACAGACTTCACCCGCAGGCGCCTCAGCATTGAACGCGATGCCTTCGTAGATCCAGTAAGGGTTGCCCTTGGTCAGCCAGCATTCGTAATCGCTGATCGTGTAGAAGTGCGAATTCGGGCCGACGCCGGGCGTGCCGAAGAAACGGCAGGCCGGGACACCGCGTGCATCGTCACGCGCCCATGCCTTGAAGTTGAATCCCGTTCTTTGCCACCCGGGAACGACGACGCCGGCGTCCAGCAGCGCGGACTCGGCCGGCTCGGCGGTGATGAAGTAGTGATTGAGCGAATCGTTGCGGAACTCGACGACGATGCGCTCGCCCGCCTGCTCAGGCGAAGGCGCGATGTAATCGGTCTTCAGCACGTCCTCGCCGCCGCCCGCCACCGACGTCATGCGTGCGCTCGTCGCGCGCGCCACGGCATCACCCGACAATTGTCCCGCCAGGAAGGCCAGCGACCACGTGAATATCTCGTCGGAGAACGCGGGATCGAACCCGTGCTCGACGCCGGTCAGCGCCACGAGCTGGCGCGAATTATGGAGAAATCCGAATCCCTTCTCGGTCGCTGCAATGGGCGCCGTCGTGTCGGCCGTACCGCTGATCGCGACGAACGGCAGCGTGACGCCCTGGAGTCCGTTCTGGTCTCGACCGAACGCGGGAAAGACGGTCTGCCCGAAGTACGGCACGTATCCCGCGGCGGCCTTGAGACGCGGGTCGAAAGTGACCTGCTTGTAAGCCTGTCCGACTGTCGTCGTCAGTTGTGCACCAGCCATCAGCAGCAGCGTCTCGCCGCCCAGGCTTGCGCCGAAACCGCCAATCTTGGCCGGGTCTACATGGCCCGCAAACTGCGCGGAGAACTGCGTGCCCGCCAGCATCGCGTCGAGACCCAGCGACATGGAAAGCGGCCGCACGGACTGCATGGCGACGAAGTCCTTGATGTTCACGAGCGCATAGAAATAGTCACTGAAGCTGTCGAGCTTGACGTTGGCGAAGCGCAGGTCGCCATGAAAGGGCGCGATCACGACGTACCCCCAGCTCGCGAAGAGCCGCACGGCGTTGATGTAGTCACCAGACAGCGGGCTGCCGGTCAATCCATGCGAAAACAGCAGGATCGGATACTGCGCAGACGCATCGGCGAAGATCGGCGCCTCGCTGCCGCGCTGCATGTGTGGCACCACGTCGCCGGTCGGCAACGGATAGTCGGGGCGCGGATTGGCGCCCGAGGTCGGATAGCAGACCAGCATCACGTAAGGAAACGACTGGTTGGCGTACGACCCGTAGAGACCGCCGTCGTTGGGTACGGAGAGGTTGACGATCACCGTGTTGGCGGGATCGGCCAGCAGATCGGTGATGTAGCGGTGCGTGCTGCCTGCAGGTTTGCCTTCCCAGTAGTCCTGCGCCGAGTCGGCGGCAGGCATCCGAGTGAAATCCTGCGCCACGTTGCTGCAGCCGACGGGATTGGGTCCGGGACCGAAGGGCGCAATGGCGTCCGCCCGGACATCGGCGGCGAAAATGGCGAAAACCGCCATGGCTGCAAGAAATGGCTTCATCGAGATGTTCCTGGTGCGCTTCCGCGGAATCGCGGAGAAGCGAAGATCGTTATCGCGCGAACGGCCGCCAAGGCATATCGGCCATCAGGGCCACGCACTGCAGGACTGCGCCGACCCCGACCGCATGCAGGCTAACCTGCGGAGCATCGCGGCGTCAGTTGGCTACCGCACACAGTGCGGGCGGCGATTGCGCAAGTCGCGTCAGTACGCCTCGACCGGCAAGGCCAGCACGCTGTCGCCGCCGTGGGTGACCGCGTGTGCGCAGCCCGATGCCTGCGGCAACAGGCATTCGGCGTAGAAGCGCGCGGTGGCGATCTTGGCGCGCAGGAAATCGGCGTTGCCGATGCCCTTTGTCAGTTGCTCCTGGGCGATCAGCGCGGCGCGCCCCATCTGCCAGCCGCCGGCCACGATCCCCCACAACTTGAGGTAGGGTACGGCGCCTGCATGGGCGGCGCGCGTGTTCTGCCCGAACGCCGGCACGAGCCAGTCAATTGCAGACTGCAGGTCGGCTTGGGCCGCGGCCAGTTGCATGCCGATCGCATTGAGCACCGGATCGGCGTGCGACGCGAGTTTCGCGGCGACCTTGTCGATTTCGGCAGACACGGCGCTGGCCACGGCGCCGGCATCGCGCGCCGTCTTGCGGCCGATCAGGTCGTTCGCCTGTATGCCGGTCGTGCCTTCGTAAATGGTGATGATGCGCGCGTCGCGATAGTGCTGCGCAGCGCCGGTTTCCTCGATGAATCCCATGCCGCCGTGCACCTGTATGCCAAGCGACGTGACGTCCTGCGCAATTTCGGTCGACCAGCCCTTAACGATCGGAATCATGAAATCGGCAAATGCCTGGTGGCGCCTGCGGGCCGTGTCGTCGGGATGCGCGTGTCCGTTGTCGAGCGCGGCCGCCGTAACGTAGGCGACCGCACGAATGGCCTCCGTATAGGCGCGCATCGTCATCAGCATGCGCCGGATGTCCGGGTGCTCGATGATCGGCCCGGCCTTGGCGGCCTTGTCCAACCCGACCGCCTTGCCCTGCACGCGATCCTTCGCGTAGGCCACGGCGCGCTGATACGCGCGATCCGACAGGCCGACGCCTTCCATGCCCACCGAGAAGCGCGCCAGGTTCATCATGATGAACATGTACTCGAGGCCACGGTTCTCCTCGCCGACAACGTACCCAACGGCACCACCCTGCTCGCCGTAGACCATCACTGCCGTCGGGCTCGCGTGGATGCCGAGTTTGTGCTCGAGCGACACGCACTTGACGTCGTTGCGCGCACCCAGCGAGCCGTCGTCGTTGACCAGCACCTTGGGCACGACGAACAGCGAAATGCCTTTCACACCCTCGGGCGCGTCGGGCGTGCGCGCGAGCACGAGGTGGATGATGTTTTCGGTGTAATCATGTTCGCCGAAAGTGATGAAGATCTTCTGCCCGCTCAGCTTGTAGGATCCGTCTCCCTGGGGCACGGCCTTCGTGCGCACCGCCGCCAGGTCGGAGCCGGCCTGCGGCTCGGTCAGGTTCATCGTCCCGGTCCACGTGCCCGCGACCATCTTCGGCAGGTACGTCTGCTTGAGCGCATCCGAGCCCTTGAGCGTGATCGCCTCGACGGCACCCTGCGTCAGCAGCGGACAGAGGTCGAACGCCAGGTTCGACGCGTGCCACATTTCCTCGACGGCCGTCTGCACCAGCTGCGGCAGGCCCTGCCCGCCGAATTCCGGGTCCTTGGTGAGACCGTTCCAGCCGTTGTCGCAGAACTGTTTGTAGGCTTCCTTGAAACCTGCGGGTGTGCGCACCGTTCCGTCGGGAAGGAGCTTCGAACCTTCGCGGTCGCCGGCCCCATTGAGCGGGTCCAGCACGTTGGTCGCGAATTTCGCGGCTTCGTCCAGGATCGCAACGACAGTGTCCGGCGTTGCGTCCTCGAAACCCGGCAGCTTCGCGACCTGCGACAGGCCCGCGAGTTCGTTCAGAACGAATTCCAGTTCGGCAAGGGGGGCGTGATAGGTGCTCATGCGCGGGATCCGCTTTTGCAAAGTTGGGGAGGATGACAGCAGCTTACCGCCGCGCGTCTGGAACAAATGCTCTAAAGGGCAACTGAGGGGCAACTGAGCCGCCGAGACGTGGGCCATGCGCCCGGCGCGCCCACCTGCGCGGCGCGATCAGCCCAGCGCGGCCGTCAGTTCCGGGACGAGGACGAACAGGTCGCCGACGAGTCCGTAGTCGGCTATCTGGAAGATCGGCGCCTCTGCGTCCTTGTTGATCGCGACGATGACCTTGCTGTCCTTCATGCCGGCGAGATGCTGGATCGCGCCGGAAATGCCAATTGCGATATATAGGTCCGGCGCCACGATCTTGCCGGTCTGGCCGACCTGGTAATCGTTGGGAACGTAGCCCGCGTCGACCGCCGCACGCGACGCGCCCAGGGCCGCATTGAGCTTGTCGGCCAACGCCTCGAGCATCTTGAAGTTCTCGCCGCTGCCCAAGCCCCGGCCGCCGGATATGACTATGCGTGCGCTGGTGAGTTCCGGACGTTCCGATTGGCTCAGCTCCTGGCCAATCACCACGGCGTGGCCGGTGTCCGCCGGCACTACTATCGTCTCGACCGTGCCGCTGCCGCCGGTCGCGGCTGCCGCGTCGAACGCCGTCGACCGCACGGTGACCACCTTGACGGGATCCTTCGACTGCACGGTCGCGAATGCGTTGCCCGCGTAGATGGGCCGCACGAAGGTATCGGGCGACACGATAGAGGTGATCTCCGAAATCTGGGCGACGTCGAGCCGGGCAGCGATCCTCGGCAGGATGTTCTTGCCGAAACCGGTGGCTCCGGCCAGGACGTGCGTATACGCGCCCGGAAGCACGCTCAGCGCGACAGCAGCGATGTTCTCCGCCGTGGGCATGGCAAGGTGCGCGGCGTCCGCGTGCAATACCTTGGCGACGCCGGCGATGCCGGCCGCGGCTTGCACGGCGGCGCCGGCATTGTGGCCGGCGACGAGGACATGGACTTCACTGGGCGCACCTCCGCCCAGCTGCAGCCCGGCGGTGATCGTGTGCAACGTCGCGGACTTGAGCGACGCGTTGTCGTGTTCGGCAATGACGAGGACGGGCATGTCGAGTCTCAGCTGATGACTTTGGCTTCGTTGCGCAACTTGGCGACAAGTTCGGCGACATCGGCCACCTTGCCGCCGCCCTTGCGCTTGGGCGGCTCAACAACGCTCAACGTCGTCAGGCGCGGCGCGACGTCCACGCCGAGCGTGGCCGGATTGGTAGTTTCGAGCGGCTTCTTCTTTGCCTTCATGATGTTCGGCAGCGTCGCATAGCGCGGCTCGTTGAGGCGCAGGTCCGCGGTGACGATCGCGGGCAATTTGAGCTGGATTGTCTCCAGCCCGCCATCGACTTCGCGCTTGACCGTCGCGCCCTCGCCGGCGATGTCCAGCTTCGACGCAAACGCCGCCTGCGGCCAGTCGAGGAGCGCCGCCAGCATCTGTCCCGTCTGGTTGGCGTCGTCGTCGATCGCCTGCTTGCCCAGGATCACCAGCTGCGGTTGTTCCTTGCCCACAATTGCGGCCAGCAGCTTGGCCACGGCCAAAGGCTGCAGCTCGACGTCGGATTCAACGAGGATGGCGCGGTCTGCACCCAGCGCCAGCGCGGTGCGCAGCGTTTCCTGGCTGGCGGCTGTGCCGCAGGTCACCGCGACGATTTCTGTGGCGACGCCCTTCTCCTTCAGGCGAACCGCTTCCTCGACGGCGATCTCGTCGAAGGGATTCATCGACATCTTCACGTTCGTCGTGTCCACGCCGGAGCCGTCGGGCTTGACCCGGACCTTGACGTTGTAATCGACGACGCGCTTGATCGGGACCAGGATTTTCATGGCGGTGAACAATGGGAATCGACCGGAAAAGCGCAATTATATCGCCGATGGAGTATCCGCCGCCGGTCTTTCAAACCTGCCGACCCCTGTTGCAGGGCGCCACGGCCCGACGTACGATGGGCGCCCATCCGATCGACTACCGCTCCATCCGAGGTGCCCTTGACGACCGCTACGCTGATTCCTCCGTCGGATATCTCGGAGATCCTGAAGCACATTCCGCATCGCTATCCGTTCCTTCTGATCGACCGGATCGAGGGATGCGAACCCAACCGGTGGGCGCGAGTGATCAAGAACGTCAGCCAAACCGACGAATTCTTCGCGGGGATGCCAGTGAACCGCCGCGTGATGCCGCAAATGTTGGTTCTGGAAGCGCTGGCACAGGCGGCCGGTGTTCTTTGCCATTACTCGGGCATGATGAGTAAGATCGGCACCACCATCTTCTTCTTTGCCGGCTTCGACAAGTGCCAGTTCGGACGCGACGTCGTCCCGGGGGACCAGCTGCTCCTCGAATGCACGATGAAGCGCGCCGCACGGGGCGTGGCCAAGATCCATGGCCGGGCCACCGTCGACGGCGAGATGGTCGTCGAGTCCGACCTCACGGCGGTCATCCGCGACATGGCGGACGAGGCTGCCAAGCGTACGGAAGCCGCTGCGGCGCAGGGAGCTCGCTAGCCGCGGCGCAGCGCCGTGGCCAGGTCATCCAGAAAGCGCGCTGCAGCAGCCCCATTGATAAGGCGGTGATCGAACGTCACCGCAATGCGGACTTTCCCCGAAGGTTGCTGGGGAGCGCCCAGGAAGAATATCGAGCTCGCCGGCGCCACGAGCGTAGGCACTGAATCCACAATCCCGAATTCGCCCAGATGCGTGAGCAGGATCTGCGTGTCCGCGGCCGCCTCCGCGCCGTCGCGGATTGCCGCACGCATGCCTCGCGAGCATGCGCGAACGAAATCCGGCAGTTCCATGGCCTCCGCTTTCCTCACGACGGCGATGATCAGCTCGTCGTTGGGACGCGCCAGCGCGATGCCGACGTTGACGTGATCGTATTCTCGGATGCGGTCGTCTCCCACCATCACCGAGCGGAATTTTGCGTGCGCCCTGGCCACGCGGGCGACGGCATGCGCGAAGACCTGGAATGGCGTCGGCCGCGTATCGCCTTCGGCAGTGGCCGGCACCTCGAGGCCTGACCATGGCACGTCGATGGCAAGGGTTCCCGGAATGACCAGCGTCGCGCTTCGTCGAAGCCTGAAGATGAGCGCACGATGGCCGCCGGTGACCTTGATCTCGCGCATGCCTTCGCTGTCCGGCGATTCCGCCGCGCGTGCGGTGAGGAACCGGTCGATGTCCTCGGGCAGCAGCTTGTTCGAGGCCGACGGTATGGCTGCCAGTGCGTCGTCGTCCAGTCCGCGTTCCTGGGCGTGCGCACGCGTACGAGGCGGCACGATGCGCTCCGCTTTGGCGGACGCCGCAACCAACTTTGTGCCGACTGCCGCAACGAGGGCAACGGTCGAGTCGATGTCAACGACGTCCCCAACGGCAACGCGCCATTCGAGCAACGTGCCGTCGAACGGCGCCTCGAGTTCCACCGTGGTCTTGTCGGTCTCGATGACGTAGAGCCGGTCGCCGCGACGCAGCGGTGCGCCCGGGACATGGAGCAACTCCACGATGCGCGCTTCCCGCAGTCCTTCGCCCAGTTGCGGAACCCGAATCTCCCGCGCACCGTGTTCACTCATTGCATTACCTCGGCAAGCGCGGCGTGCACGCGCGCCGCGTCGGGTAGCACTGCGTATTCGAGCACAGGGTTGAACGGAATGTGGCCGTCTTCGCGCGCAACCAGCAGCGGCGGCGACAGAAAGCGATTGAAGCGGGCTTGCGAACCGACCGACTCAGTGACGATCGCCTGTCCGAAGCTGCCGGTGCGTGCATCTTCCGTGACCACGACCAGCCGCCCAGTCTTGGCGACCGAGGCGTCAATCGCCGCCCAGTCGCAAGGCACGAGGCTGATGAGGTCGATGATCTCGATCGACCACCGGTCGGCGTGGTGCGCCGCCGCCTTCTGCACGACCTCCAGGCAATTGCCCCAGGTCACGACGGTGATGTCCGTCCCTGGTTGCACGATGCGCGCGCGTCCGAAACCGCGCGCCTGCGGCGGCGAGG
>Ga0302321_100006864_pt1 | contig 10037 bp, 7 predicted proteins | sample Fen_T0_1_FD_202505 | JGI IMG/M metagenome (GOLD analysis project Ga0302321, IMG submission 202505) | Peat permafrost microbial communities from Stordalen Mire near Abisko, Sweden - Fen_T0_1 | ecosystem: Environmental > Terrestrial > Soil > Wetlands > Permafrost | place: Sweden: Abisko... | reverse complement strand
GTGGCCGGAGGCGGGGTCTGAGTCATGCGAGACGCGCACGCTCCGTGCCGGCGCCGACGGAGCGCGTCGAAATACAGCGGGGCGCCATCACGGATCCTGCGCGAGCCGCTTCGGAACACCCGAAGGGGTGAAAGGGGGCATGACTCAGACCCCGCCTCCGGCCACTTCACTCCCTCATCACAAGCTGTTCGCCTACGAGCGATGTCTCTCGCTCGTCAAACTGGTCGCCAAAACTCGCGTCGCCGACGCACAGCTGCGGGCCCGGGGGGCGCAAATCTGCCGCGTGGGCGACGCTCAATTACGCGGAAGGTGCGGCTCGCCAAACGCGCGCCGACGAGCGTCGCGCGTAAGCCATCGCGCTCTGCGAGTGCTGCGAGGCCTGCGCCGCAATCGAGATCGCTGGCGCCCTAGGCGCGTGCTCGGTGGCGGATGTTCAGGCGGTAGTTGCGCTCGGTACCCGTAGCAAAAACGTCCTCAGCGGGCTCGTGCGCTGATTGGTTCGCGGTCCCCGCGAGGCTGAGCTTGGCGCGAAGCAAAGAAAAGCCTCGCGTTCCGTCAGCGTGCGCGATCTCTTGCGGTTTCCACGACGAAGAGGACCGCAAACCAATGCGGGAGCAATCGGGTGTGCGCTCGCTGAACGCTCTGGGCGTGAACGTCGGCTCCGCTGCCTACCGCTGTGGCGGGAATTGAACGCGAGGTCGTGTGCGTCAAGTAAGTGCGCCCGGCCCCGAGCTAGCCGCCGCTGCCGCTCTTACCGGAAGAACCAGTGGTGCCGGCGGTGCCAGTGCCGGCGGTACCAGCGCCGACGGTACCGGTGCCGGCGGTACCAACAGTGCCGCCGCCCCCGCTCAAGGTGCCTCCCGCGCCGCCAAGATTCCCGAAATTGCCGCCGAAGTTCCCGAAATTGCCGCCGGTCCCGAAATTGCCGCCGAAGCCCATGAAGGGTGGCTGACACGAAAACGCGCCCATCGTGCACAGACAAAAGCCGCCATTGTCCGGCACGAGACAACTGGCCGTGCATGAATCACCAGTGGCCGCCGTGGCCGAGCACGCCACCGGAGTCGCGACGCAATACAACGAACCACTTCCCGCCGGTGCAGCGCCGCCCGCGCCGGTACCGCCGATGCCGCCAGCCATGGCACCTGCGCAGTAGCAGGTGTTGGTCCCGTATACGCAGCCCGCCGGGATCCCGCCGCCCATCGCTGGCACCGTGCATGCATCGCCGGTTGCGGGAGTGGGTGACTCTGGGGGACAAGTGTCGGCGTTCATGGCAGCGCCTCCGGCACCGTTGCCACTGGTGCCGAAACCAGTACCGGCCGTTGCATGGCCACTGCCGCCCATCGCCACGCCACTGCCGCCCATCGCTACGCCACTGCCGCCCATCGCTACGCCACTGCCGCTCGTTCCCGCGGTCGCGTTGCCGGTTCCATTGCCGGCAGTGCCATGCGACGAATCACTACTGGACCCGCCACACGCTGGCGTCAGCGCGCCTCCGACGAACAACGCACCGAAACCATACGCTAACGCCTTCATTCTGACTCCTCTTCTGCGGGATTCGTTGGAGATCGGACCCGAGCTTGGATCTCTCGACACGTAGAGATCCCTCGTGAGGTAGTGCCCACGCTCCGCTGGAGCAGGCAGAAATTGAGGCGGCAAGCGCGGACGCGGGGCAGCGGTGCCGAATACCATCCGCGGGTTCTTTGCGGGCCAACTCTTGCGTACTGAGCAGGCTCTGACCTGGCGGGGAGGACCGAATCGCCCCCTGCCTCGGTCTCGATGCCTGGAATAAACTATCTCAGCTTTGCTGTCTGCGGTCTCGCGGCGACTCAGGGCCCGCGCATGGCTAAGTCGATCGATCTCGCGCCCGAGGCATCCCGGTTGGCGTCGTCGCGGACCAGCAATGCGCGTGCGAAAGTTCTGGCGTTCAAAACGTGGAATCGTCGAGGGTGAGCGCGTGGTCGGTCACCGCAGCCGCGTCGCAAGAAACCTTGCCGGACGCATCGACTCTCGTACTGATATCCGCTGCGCGCCACATCACTCCGTAACCGACGTGATTGCCGGCCACGAAATTGGTCGGGCTAGACGGTGCGTCGAAGGCGCCTGCTCGTTGGCCCCCGCAGTATACGAATACGTGCGGCCGCGCCGGCTTATCGTTGAAATTTTGGACCATCACGCGGAAGCGCTGCCCGTCACGGGGTTGATCGAGCTGCATCCGCTCGGTCGTGCCGTTTGCGATCATTTGGTTGTTGTCGTCGGCCGCGCGCGGATTCGGGCAGCGCATTAGGCTCACGAAGGCTTCGAATGAAGGCGTGTTGCACGCGCTCAGCGCTGAGTCCGCGTAGCCCCAGTCCACCCGCGACGGCAGGCGCAGCATCGCCGAGGCGCTGGAGGTGTTGCAGGTCGTACTGTTGAGGCCACTGAGGACGTTGGGGGTACCCCGAGTGAACCATGGCTCACGGTCGAACGGATTATGCAGATAGAGGTCGAGATCGGCGGAGGTGCTCGTGTCCCAGCACAGCTCGACGCGCATACCGACGCCCGCGACCGGGACCTCGAGCTTGCACGACGTGCGGTCGCCAGCAACGCCCGTGGCCTCGAGCGTGAAATGATAAAACGCGGGGCGCGACGGCTGGAACCTCAGCACGCGCTCGTCGACTCCTTGCAGCTTGAATTGCGCATTCTGCACCACCGCGTCACAGTCCTCCATCTGCAACGACCAATGGTATGACTTCACGTCGCCGACCACGAAATCGGCACCGTCGAGGCTGGCGAGCTCGTCGGGTCTGATGTCCGCGACGCGTGGATCGTCACCTACCAACTGGCAGTTGGTGCTGACCGGCGGTGGACCAGCTCCGCCCGCGCCTGCGCGGATAGGGCCACCAGCCCCGCCAGCTCCGCCAGCAGCTACTGGTTGTAACTCTGAATCGCTAACCAAGCCCGTGCGCGCCCCGCAGCCGAGCGAAAGCGGCAACCACAGCCACACGAACCAAGACCCCGCCAGCTCCCGAAGCATTGAGCGGTCAGCGTAGCTCGTCGTCCGGCGTTCGGCCACGAGTATTCATCGTCGAGCGCTGAGCTCGAGCGTGCGGCGCGGCACGCGCACCGAGGACGCGGCGCGTAGGCGTTACTTACGGGCGACGCGCTCGGCGCGAGGTCCCGTTTGCCATTCGCGGGCCCTCACGCCGAAGACACGCGCTGCCCGCGCTCAGAAGTAGAGCAGCGATGCCAGCACGCCGACGGAGAGTGGCGTGAGCCGGTAGCCACTATCGTGTGAGTCGTGTGAGTCGAAGTCCGTTTGTAGTTTGGTCTGTGTGGCCCCACTGGCGATCAGTTGCAATCCGAGCGCCCAGTTGCGTCCCAACGCCCAATCGTAGCCACCGAAGACGCTGCCGGCAAAGTTTACTCCACCGAAGTCGCTGTCGTCTGCCGAGTTCGTCAGGCCGACTCCGCCGAGCCCAGTCGAGAAGCCCGCGTGCCAACTGCCGGTCGGCTTCGGGTACCAATCGACGAGCAAGCCGACCATGCCGACTCCGCCTTCGGCCTTGTGCGAGGCTGAACGGGTCTTGCCGTTGGCGCTCACGCTGCCATCGGCAAACGGTCCGCCCTTGAATTCCGCGTTGAAGGACTCGCCTTGAATCGTGCCTGCGAGCACTAGCCCCGGTACGATCGCCCCGCCGATCGCGATCGACCCGCTGGCACCCGAGCCGGTGATCGACGCGGACGCACCCGATGGGCCATGTCCGCGCAACGACAGCAAGCTCGGACCGCTGGTGAAACGCAGGTAAAATCCTTGGTGCACTCGGGTGGGGAAGTGCAGCGAGCGCTCCTCGCTCTCGAGCGGCTGCAATACGGGCGCTGGCGCTGGTGCGGTTTCGCGAACCGCGGGCGCCGGGCTGGCGGTCGCGGCAGGTTGGCCACTGGGTTCGGGCGCGTTCGGCGAAGCAACCGGAACCGATTGGGGACTCGGTTGAGGCGTAGCGCTGCCCAGCGCGGCATCGGGTTCTTGCGCACGCGCCAGCGAACAGAGCGACAAGGTCGCGATCAAGACTGGCGCGAAGACAGCTGCGCGCGCCCCGAGCGGCGACGAAAGAAGCGAACTAGCGGAGATTGGCGAAGATGAATGCAGCATGGACTCACCTAGAGCAAGCCGCGTGCCGTTGCGAAAAGCCCGTATAATCGCCGTTTTACGCAGCTGAGAGTGTCCGCTCCGCTCGCGATCGGAGCGGACACTCGACCGGTCGCGGTCGACTGTCCGCAGCGCGGGCCTTGCCACGACTCAACCCGTTCTCAGCGCGATGCACACGAGACTTCCAAAGGTGAAACCATGCAAGGTCATGCGAAGGTTTGGAGCATTTGCGCCGCCCTGGGCGTCTCTGGCTGTGCGGCGCACGCCGTGCTCGATGAACCCCAACGGAAGCCTGCCCCTCCGGGAGCGAACTCAGCGGATGATGCCCCGTACGGCGTCACGAAGCCGATTTCGGGCAGCGCCGGCTTCGGAGGACAGTCCGGCAAAGGCGGTGCCGCGTCGTCGAGTGGTGGCGGCGCGAGCCACGCAGGCTCAGCAGGCGGCGCGGGAACAGGCGGCGCGGGAACAGGCGGCGCGGGAACAGGCGGCGCGGGAACAGGCGGCGCGGGAACAGGCGGCAACAACGCTGGCTTAGCCGGAGGCGGAAGTAGCGCAGGCAGCGCTGCTTCGGGAGCCGCTGGAGCCAGCCCCGATCCGACGAAAGATTGCCCCTCCCTCACACGCGCCCGGCTTGCCAATGGTGCGTGCGTGGATCGTGTCACTGAGTTCTCGGTCGCAACCAACCCTTCGAGTATCGCGACTGGCTCGGACGGACGGATCTGGTTCGACGACGGCAGCGGCAATCAAATCGTGCAACTCGACGACCAAGGACGGATCCTCAATCGAATCGCGTTCGACGACGCGGCGAGCCAACGGGAATTGGTCGGAGGCAGCGGAGACGTAGCCATCTGGTATAGCGATTCGCGGGCCAAGACGCTGACCAGCGTAAGCAAGGCTTTGCAACGAACCTCGTTCGATCTCGCTTTTGCTGCGACAGCTCTCTCGCTGGGCGAAGGTAACGAATTTTGGCTGAGCGAAGCCGGTCGTGCGGTTTATCGAGTCAAGCCGAGCGAGGCGAGCATTACGCGTTGGCCAGCCGCTCCGGCCAACACGATCATCGTTGGACCCGACAAAAATCTGTGGTTTCCGGAGGGCGTCCGGATCTCTCGGCTGATCCCCCCTGCAGACAAACAAGACTTCCCGATCACCGACAGCTTCGCCGACGACCTTTGCGCAGGCCCGGACGAGGCACTCTGGTTCACCGACGGATCGCTGAGTCAAATTGGTCGTATGGCAGCCGACGGCACGCTCTCCAGGACGTACGACCTGCCTCTGAACAGTAAGCCGTATCGGATCATCGCCGGACCTGACGGCGCGCTCTGGTTCACGGAGGAAGCAGCCGAAAAGATTGGGCGCATCAGCGTCAAGGGAGTGATCACTCACTATCCGATTCCGACCAGCAACTCGCTGCCTCACGCAATCACGGTCGGACCGGATCACAATCTCTGGTTCACTGAGCTTTTCTCGGGAAAGATCGGCCGTTTGATTCCGGACCCGGTCCAATGATCGGTTGGCGGCGCTGGGCCACCGCTGCGCTGGCATGCCAGATCCTCAGCGCTTGCGCGCCCGAGGCTGCGCCTTCCGACGCGGACTTGCAGTCGAGCTGCGGTCGCAGCAGCCGGCTGCAAGACGTGGAACTTTACGACGGCAGCTTCGGTATAACGACGGCGTTCGTGAGCCGTCATCGGCTAGCCGTGGGGCTGCTGCGTTGGAAGAGCGACCTTGCTGCGCGTTATCGCGACGAGGCCGGCAACGTGAGTGGTCAAGGTTGGTGCACGGGCACACTGATCGGCGACGACTTGTTTCTCACGGCAGGGCATTGCCTAGATAGCAGCGAGAACGGAGCATGGAAGCTGCCGCACGAGAAAGGCGGCATTGCTCTGCGCCCCGCGGAATTGGCACGTGAGTTCGTGGTCGAGTTCCGCTACGAGCAATCAGCTCAGCCGGAAGTGCCTAGTAGGAAGAACAGCGCCGAGGTGGTTCGCTTGGAGGAACATCGCTACGGCGGGCTCGATTACGCCATTTTGCGCTTGAGTAACCATCCGGGCCTCGAGAACGGTGTCGCGCGCATTTCGCCCAGCGACACCCGAGCCGGTGCGCCGATCGTCATCTTGCAGCATCCCGCTGCTGCCCCCATGAAGATCGGCGCCGGCAGCGCGCTGCGCGTGCAGGGGCCCCGGATCAGCTATGACACGATCGACACGTTGGGTGGCTCTTCGGGCGCCGGCATTCTCGACGCCACGACTGGGAAATTGGTGGGCGTGCACACCAATGGCGGCTGCACTAAGAGCGACGGCGGTGAAAATTACGGGGTCGCGATCGGCGCGCTCACTGCCGCCTCGCCGATTTTGCAAGGGTTGGTCGACCGCTCGAGGGACTTCATGAGCGGCGACTGGGACAACGACGGAGTCGGCGATTTGGCCGTGCTCTACGACGGCTGCGTGTATCCCGATGCGAACCACGATGGAGCGCCCGACGCCGCCTTGAAGCAGTGTCCGGCCGACCCGAATAGAGACCAGTACTTCGTCGGCAACTGGCAGCCCGGGCGCCCGAGTCAGCTCGCCTGGCGACGCCGCGACTGCGTGTACCTCGACACGAATCCGACGCAGCCACTCTGCTTCGGCGATGCCCCGTTCGAGCTCCTGGTCGCCGATTGGAATGGCGATGGCCGTAGCGATCTGGGCGTACGCAGAGGAAGCTGCATCGACTTTGACACCGACCTCGACGGCGTGTTGGACGATCTCGGCTATTGCTTCGGTGAGGGGCTCGCTGAAGACGAGTATCTTGCGGGCAATTGGGACGCGGGTCCGCGTGCCAGTATTGCGATCAGAAGGGGCGACACGGTGCTGCTCGATCTCGACCGCGACGGAAAGAGCGATGACATGCGCGTCTATGGCAAGGGCGGGAACGAAGATCAATACCTCGTCGGCGACTGGAACGGCGATCGGCGAGCCGATCTCGCGGTGCGCAGGAAGACGAGCTGTCTGATGAATCACGATCCAGTAGCTGGTCTGGAAGACGAAGGACGAGTCTTCCGCGACTTCTGGTCTGAACCCTAGTACCACCTGATCACCTACCGGAGGGTGCTTCAGCGGCCATTCCGGCTCCTGTGCGAAGCCGCGAGGTGCGTTGCTGGGTCGCGAGCGCCCCTCCGGAAGCTTGCCGGTTGCGCCACGAGGCCGACGATGATCGCCTGCGGCGCAGAAATTATACCGTGTTCACAGCTCATGATTGGTCATTCGTCAGATCGTTCTGTGTGGACCTTGGCTGGCTCGCGGCTTGTCCGACGATGACGGCGCGTGGCAATTATATTGTGCGAACACATCATCATTTCTGCGCGATGAGCGCTGCCGGAGCGCGACTGGACTCTCGAGTTCTGCCGCCCGGCTCGGACCGCGGCTCGCGCGAGGGAGCGTTCACTTGTCGTCGCCCCCGGGGACGCCCCCGGAGTGCTGGGCGAGAGCGCTCACCCATTTGTCGCTCGGTGCACACGATCTGCGTGATCTCTGAGTTTACGAGAACACCCAATGGAAGCGAGAGCACCTATGATTTCAACAGCAGCGACGATCAGCTTGTGTTTGTTTTCGACGATTGCAACGTCGATGTTGCTCGGCTGCTCGAGCGACCCGAACAGTGCCGAGGATCCTAAACCGACAGCGACCGCTGGCAGCGGCGGCGCCAAGGCTGCACACAGCGGCGGCGCGGGCTCGGCGGCACCGGCGGGAACGTCGAGCGCCGGGCGAACGTCGAGCGCAGGCGGAGCGGGCGCAGGCGGAGCGGGCGCAGGCGGAGCGGGCGCAGGCGGAGCGGGCGCAGGCGCGGGCGGAGCGGGCGCAGGCGCGGGCGGAGCGGGCGCGGGTGCGGCGCCGGCCGCGATTGCGGGCAGCCCGAACTTCGGCGGAGCACCCAACGGAGGCGTTGACCACATCGGCTTCGGGGGAGCCTCTGGAGGGATTGGAACCGTTCTGCTAACCGGCCCCGAAAGTGCTGGCATCGGCGGAAATGGCGGCGATGGTACGATTCGACTCGGGCAGGGCGGCGGCCTGCCGTGGAACATCGCCGGCAACGGCGGTACCGGAATTTGGATCTCTTTTTGACTAAGCCCGACTGGGCAAGAGGGAAAGCCGTGCAGTCCCTTTTGCCCAGTCAAATGCCGGCATCGGCGCAGTTCTGCGGATTGGGCGTGACGTTGCTGAAGCCCAGGCAAAAGGCATCGCCGGCACATTGAGTGGCGAGCACACAGTTTGGCGAGAACCAAGAAGTCACTTCCGCACTAGCGGACTCCCCGGCGAGGCACGGGCAAGCATGGAAGCACGCGATCTCCGGCAATATGCAGGTGCCTCCGTCGTCGCACGAGGGCGGGTAAGTGATGCCGTCGCTGCCACACAGCCCAGTCGGCTGGGCGCCGCAGGAGCAGAGGAGCACGGACGTCACGCCGGCGTCGGTGTCGGCGCCGATCTGCACGTTGACACTGGACCCTCCCAACCCAATCAGGAACCGGTCGGTACCCCCCTGATCGGGGGAGCCCCCTGAAGTCCCGCTGCCTGCCGCGCTGGCGTTCAGGCCCGAACCTCCGGCAAGACCGAGCACAGCGCCCGGGTTCGTGCTGCCAGCGTCATCGAGCGCGGCGACCACGACGTGGTCGACTGAGCAAGCGGCCAGGGCGAGAGTCCCAATCAACAAGCTGGCGTTTCGCATTGAATCATCACCTCACGACGGGATCGAAACCGATCCCGAATTCGAGACTTCCACCGGGGGAGAGCGTGGGGCTTACGCGCGTGCTGCTCTGACCCCCCACTTCGTAAGAGGTCGTCTGCAGCGGCACTCGCAAGTCTGCCCCGGCGGCGATCCAAGCTGGCCCGAGTGGCCACTCGAAGACCGCGGCCGCCAATGTGTAGACCCGCTGGAAGTCTTGCGCGTCGAGCGCATGGGCGGTCGGTTGGTCGACGGCGATCGACGCCTGCACGTGTCCCCACAGCATACCGATCCCCGCTTCGAGCCGGATGCGCAGTCGTCCCGCGTCGCCCGAGAGCCAGCCGGCCCGAACCTCGCCCGAAGCGCCGCTCAAAGCGACCCGCGCTGGCGGCAAATCGAACTCGGTTGGGACGAGGTAGCGTAGAGCAACGCGCAACGAAAGACGCGCGCGGTATTCGAACGCAAGAAAGCCGCCAGGCTCGTGTAACCAACCTTCGCCGCCCGAGGCGTGCGCTGTGTCGCTCGCGCCCAGAGCGAGGCGAATCGAGCTTGCCCGCGGCGCGAACGATTGCCTTGCGGGCGCGCGCACCGATTCCGGCTCGTCACGAGCCGAGACCGAACCGGTCGGCGCCGCAGCGACGGCCACGGGCGCGCGCGACGCCTCGACTTCTTCGCGCTCCAACGCCGCGACCAGCGTTTGTCGCGGCGTCTGCAATTCGCGAAGCCACAGCGCTTGGGCCGACGAGTGCGCCACTTCGGCGAGCGTCTCGCCGCCCACTTCGTCCAGGCCCGCATCCAACTCGAGCTCGCGGAACAAGTAGCGCGCCCGCCCGTCTTCCTCACTCAGGGCGAGGTAGACGCGCGCGTTCCTCAGATCGGTCACGCGGATCCAAATGTACACGGTGTCAGCGCGCTGTGGCAGCAGCACTGCGCGTTGGTCGATACGCGTGACGTCGCGCCGGACGACCGCGGTCTGCGCAGGAAAAAGGCTGCGAATCCGTTCGAACAGCAGGGGATCGTGCTCGGCATCGCCAATCAGTGCGATGTCGACCCGAGTGAGTAGCTGTTTCGGTTCCTCGCTGGAGTTGAATCCCGGGTTTGCGTACGAGTTTTGCTCGCCTGCACACAGACCGCACAAACAAAACCCGACGGCTCGCCACGTGTCACGGCGAGCCATGCGTCGTTCGCGTGCGCGCGACCTCGGCATAGGGGGAAT
>Ga0302321_100006863_pt1 | contig 10038 bp, 7 predicted proteins | sample Fen_T0_1_FD_202505 | JGI IMG/M metagenome (GOLD analysis project Ga0302321, IMG submission 202505) | Peat permafrost microbial communities from Stordalen Mire near Abisko, Sweden - Fen_T0_1 | ecosystem: Environmental > Terrestrial > Soil > Wetlands > Permafrost | place: Sweden: Abisko... | reverse complement strand
CGAGATGCTGGCGTCGAGCGCGGGCGACCATGATGCGCCCGTTCCGTGAAAGCCGGCGATGCCGATATTGAACTGGTACGGGAACGCCGTCGAGTTCAACACGTTGATCGTCGTGACGTTATTGCCGCAGATTCCGCTGAAACCCGCCATGCGCAGATCGTCCTCGAGCACGTGCATCGCAAAGCGACCGTTTTCCTGCAGCCGCGAAATCGAATCGTTGACTCGCGTTACCTGCTTGTTGGTTACATAGAGCGAGCCCGCGACCCAGACGACGATCAGCGCCAGCAACAAGCCCACCATCAGCTCGACCAGCGTCATGCCCAGTTGTCGATGCCTGCTCATGGCTGGAACGCCGTCGCGAAGCTGTGCGGGATGCCGTTCTCCGTCCACCACACCTTAACGGCCAGCGGGGCGCCGGGGGCAGGATTGCAGGCGTCAGCTGTCGACGTGCCGTCGTCCGGACTAGTGTCGCGGCAAATGACGCCCACGCCGTCAGGCAGCGCCGCGGCAACTTCGGCAGCCCATTCAAAGAAATCGTTAGCCGCCATCTGCGCTGCAGTGCAGCCGGTCGTGACGCAGCCCGGATTGGAGCCCATACCGGTCAGATAGTTGTAACTGCCTGCGACGGCGCCCGGGATGTTCGCACGCACGCGATCCGCCATCTGGTAGGTAAGGTAGACGGCCTTGCTCCGGAACAGCGAATCGTTGGCAGCCGCGAGACCGCCCACCTGCATTCCAGCCAGGCCGATGAAGCCGACGGAAATCACGAGCACCGAGATGAGTACCTCGAACATTATGTAGCCGCGTTGCATGGAAGGGGTCATGGCTAGGGACAGGTAGTTGTGCTGACGTCGGTCATGCCGTTTGGCTGCACGACCACGGTGTACTCCGTTACCACGTCGCTCGTGACAACGCTCCGGCAGATACTCACCGTGATCGCATTGGCCGGCACCAGGAAGCCATTGGACCCAAACGTGAAGCTCGTGGCAGCGCCGGTCGTGGCGACGATATCGTCGGGCAGCGCTTCCTGATTGCGCAGTACCGGTTCGCCAGCGTCAAACGCGCCGTTGCCGTTGAGGTCGGCATAAACCGTCCACCCTCCACCGAATTCATTGCCGGTGGCCGACGCAGTCGCCGTCAGCACTACGGGCACGCCGCGCAGAGCCGCTTCGCTGCGTGCGAGCGCAAGCGATGTGGCCAACTCGTTCTGTGCCGAATACAGCCGATTGCTCTTGAACGTGGTGCTGAACGATACGGCACCGATGACCAGCAGCACGACCAGTACGGCCACCGTCGTCATCATCTCGATGAGAGTGAAGCCGTCCTGGCGGTATCCGGTCGGCGGCTTAAGCCGACAGGTCGGGGATTCGGCGGTGTGGTTCATTTCGCGACCCTCATTTCGCGACTTCCCTGGCTTCGCGTTGCACTTCGAATCTGAACTCGGTCGCGGCGCCGGCCTGAACCGGAATTCGCGGTTGGGTCTTCGTTAGCTATTCCTAACACCGGCACGCAATTGCCATGCCAAGTTGCAACTTTTCGCGCGTCAAAACGCTCGGCGGCGCAATATGCCGGATGGACGCCAGTCAGGCCAACCGGATGGGCCTGCCGTTCCGACTTCTTAAGCGGGAAAATCGGGGGTGCCGCAACCATGATGGGCACAATCCGCCCGATCGCGATCAGTGCGGCGAACCGCGCCGTACGCGTTGGAATGGTTTGGCTCGCATCCATGCGTGCAGCCTACGGCAGTCCGGGCTGCATTGCCGGGCATGCCGATGAACGGGAAGTCGCGAAGGATCGGCGGTCATTCACCGCTCAGCATCACGCCAAGCCCCGGCGCGGCCCTACTCGCCCGGCTTGCATACCGCGGTCCGACGCAGCTCTTCGAACTCGTCCTTGGTGATCCTGGTCATTCGGGGTCGCACGCGGACATTCGCCAGTGCCGAGCCGCGATTTGCCCAACGCGTCCGTGGGAGCGCAGGAGGCCGAGCCTCCGGGCCAATGGCGACGAACCATTTAGGGGATGGAGCGACGGTGTCGACGGCTCACGCAAGATGCTCGCTTCTGTCCACCGCTACACCCTCAACCCGGGATGCGCGATACTGCGTTCAAGGGCGTTGCGTGGAGGATGAGCTATGTTCCTGACAAATTACTGGTACGTCATCGCGTGGGACTACGAGGTCAAGCAGAAGCCGTTTGCGCGCACCGTGTGCGACCAGCCAATCGTACTCTACCGGCGGCCGGATCGCAGCCTGGTCGCGTTGGAGGACTGTTGCCCGCACCGCATGCTGCCGCTGTCCAAGGGCCGGGTGAAGGGCGACTTGATCGTTTGCGGCTATCACGGCATCGAACTCGATGGCAGCGGCCATTGCGTCCACATGCCGAACATGGAAAGGGTTCCCGCCAGCGTGCGAGTCAGGGCGTACCCAGTGGCGGAACGCCATCGCTTTGTATGGATATGGATCGGTGATGCTGCGCTTGCAGACCAAAACCGGATTCCGGATCTGCGCTGGTGCTCGGACCCCGGTTGGGCCTTCGATGGCGGCACCTACCACGTGGGCTGCGATTACCGCCTGTTGGTGGACAACCTGATGGATCTGACCCACGAGACCTTCGTTCATCCGACAAGCATCGGTCAGGAGGAAATCACGCGCGCGCAGATCAAGACCACGGAGGACGACGCATCGGTCACCGTGACGCGCTGGATGCTCGACATCGAACCACCGCCATTCTGGGCCAGCAACCTGAAGTCGAATGAGAAGTGCGACCGATGGCAGATCGGGACTTTCACGCTGCCAGCCCATGTCATGATCGATGTTGGCGTGGCGCGCGCGGGCACGGGCACGCCGGAGGGAAACCGTGCCCAGGGTGTCACTGGCATCGTCGTCGACGTGATGACGCCGGAATCTGCCAGCAGTTGCTGGTACTTCTGGGGATTGGCACGCAACTTCGAGGTCAAGGATCAGGGTCTGACCTATCGCATCAAGGATGCCCAGAGCGCAGTGTTCGCCGAGGATATCGACGTGCTGGAGGCGCAGCAGCAAAGCATTCTGCGGTGGCCTGAGCGGGAGTTGCGTAACTTCAATATCGATGCCGGAGGCGTACGCGCGCGACGCCTGGTTGAACGACAATTGGCAACGCAATCAACGCGCACACAGGCCGTTTGAACAGGCCGTTGGCGCAGCTTCGAGCCGCCACCGACAGTTCGGCCCCGGGGCGCGGATGGGGCAAGAAAGACAGTCCCCAGTGACCCCTTTCGGCGGCGGACATTGGTCGTGACATCGAGCCACGCAGTTCGGATCGTATCGGCGCAAAATGCATAGAGCTGATCAGTAGCGAACCCAAACGCGATGCCTAGCAGCCGAATTCGGAATCCATCTGGGAATATCGGTTTCAACGACAACAGGAAAGAATAGGCCAATGTCGGTGAATACAACCTTTCTGGCCCCCGGCGAGGGGGAGACGGTTTTCACGGTCAGTTCGGCGCCGATCAAGTTCGGTGCTGGCGCACTGAGCGAGGTCGGAGCAGACGCCCAGGCACTCGGCATGAAGCGCGTGGCGCTGTTCGTCGATTCCCACGTGCTGGCCAGCCTTTCCGGAGAAACGGCGCTCGGCGCGCTCCGCGCGGTGGGACTCGACGTCGAGGTCTATAACCAGGCGCGCTGCGAACCGACAAGCGATTCCTTCGAGGCGGCGGCCACTTTCGCCCGCGAAGGTGCCTTCGACGGCTTCGTTTCGCTGGGCGGCGGATCTGTGATGGACACCGCCAAAGCAGCCAATCTTCTGTCCTCATACCCCGACGAACTCATCGCCTACATCAACGCGCCGATCGGCAGGGCGAAGCCAATTCCGGGCCGACTGAAGCCGCACATCGCCTGCCCGACCACCTGCGGCACCGGCAGCGAGACGACCGGCATCACCATCGTCGACCTGAAGTCCGTCGGCTTGAAGACTGGCATCGCTTCTCCGTTGCTCAAGCCCTCGCTGGCGATCGTCGATCCGACAACAACCGAGACCCTGCCGGGCGGCGTCGTCGCGGCCTGTGGCTTCGATGTGCTAACCCATGCCGTCGAGTCATATACGGCTCGGCCCTACACGAGCCGGCCACGGCCAGCCCATCCGTCCCATCGGCCGCCCTATCAGGGCTCGACCCCCTACAACGACATCGGCAGCATCGCGGCGATTCGCCTCGGCGGAAAGTATCTGGTCCGCGCGGTGCGTGACGCCGGTGACAAGGAGGCGCGCCATCAGTTGATGTTCGCTGCTACGCTGGCAGGTCTCGCCTTCGGCAGCGCCGGCGTGCACATCCCGCACGCGATGTCCTATTCGGTTGCCACCCTCAGGCACGAGTTCACCGCCAGCGGCTACGAAGAACGCGATCCGATGGTCCCGCACGGCATCGCTGTGGTAATTAACGCGCCGGCCGCCTTCCGCTTCACTGCGTCAGCAGATCCGGGGCGCCATCTGGACGCTGCTGCTGCCTTGGGGGCAGATATTGCCGGCGCGGCGCTGGAGGACGCGGGCGAGATCCTCGCCCGGGCCCTCATCTCGCTGATGCGCGAGGCCGGGCTGCCGTCCGGAATCGCCGCTCTGGGCTACGGAGAAGCCGATGTGCCGGCCTTGGCCGACGGGGCCTTCGCACAACAGCGGCCGCTGGTGATGGCGCCGCGCAACGTTTCCAAGCAGGACCTGGAAAACATCTACCGCGATGCACTGCGCTACTGGTGAGGGCGGGGCCTCTCGGCGGCCAGAGGAAGGAATGGCAGCTCGGTGTGAGGAGCACCCATCATGGAAGTATTCGACACGGCCCATGACCGCCGAGATCAGGGAGGCGCGCCCTTCCGGTACTGACGGTTGCAATACTCACGAAGCATCAAAAGTTCTTGATGTATTTCAGGTGGAAATCCTTGGCGCCCTCCGCGCCGGTCAATCAAAAGATCATCCAAGTGCAACTGCCGCGCGGTGTCGTCATGCCACACCCGAGCGAGTTCGTTCGCAATTCTCGGAAACCTTTGAAGCAACGCACGCGGTTGGAACTCGGAGGGCAGTCCTGTAGCCCACCGCACTGCCGCGGGTAATTGCTGGTTCAGCGGCTGCCGCCAGTGCCTATTCCTAGATTCTGCAATCGATAACAACGGGCTCTCCATTAGGTGTCAATCAGGCCGGACGGCTGAAGATCGTGGACCGGGCAGTTCGGATTGCAGTGAGGAAATGGCAATCGAACCACTTTGCTGCTGAACGCCAATTTCATGCCAACTCAATAAACGCCATAAAAATGTCTTTGTAATCAAGCTGCGCACTTGGCGCCATTCTTCCTCGTCCGCGCTCTATGTAAAGGAATCCGACGAATCTGTTAAGCCTGATTCTGGTCTTGGCATGGCCTGAGACTTGGCCGGCCAAGTCGGATTCGCGGCGATGGCGTTCAGCTTGCCGCACTACCGTTGGTGCGCACGGGAATTTCGAATATGAAATAACCAAACTTCTGGCGGCAAATGATGGCGAACTGCTGGACACCAGAGCGCCGAGCACGACAAGCAGAGCCAATCAGGAATCGGAATCCATGGCAGCGTCCCACCGGTCCACGGACGGCGAAGGGTGAGGAACGAAGATCCCGCAATGCCGACAAGGGTAGGATCCGCAATTCACTGCGCGAACTAACCTGGCTATTGCGAAACCCGCGCGGCGAGCTGGTCGCACGCAAGGGACAGAGGCATTGAAGTGACCGCTGTCGGCCAGGACCAGAAGTTCGGTATCGCCACCAAATTTCCTCGGAAATGGCCGTTCGCGTTGTTGCTGCCTCCTAGACAAATTGGAAGATCACCGTGCCTCAAGTTGGGGCGACCCATTGGCACTGCGCCCGAGCAGACGACCTCGTGCCGGATGTTACGCAATATGGGAGCGGCATTGTCCACCATGAGTGTGGATGCGCTAAACCACCGGTTGTCCGCTACACAATGTGAGGGAGGCAACGCAACGCTGGATGGTCCGATTGTCGGGCGTTCCTGGCGTCAATGACTGCCCGCACGCGTTCGCGTTGGTCCTGGATTGAGCGATGGTACCGCGGGGCATGTTCCTTGCTTATGCGATATCCGTAGCTACGTGTGCACTATCCGCCACGTGGTCCGCGAAGGCGCAATCACACTTGAATCAGACCAAGGAAAAAACATGCAGAAGAATTGTGCAAGAGTTGTCGGTGTCTTGATCGCTGGCACGTTAGGTATGCTCCTGGCAACGTCGGCGCTGGCACAAGCGACCCGCACGTGGGTATCCGGAGTTGGCGATGACGCCAATCCATGCAGCCGCACCGCACCTTGCAAGACCTTCGCTGGGGCGATTTCCAAGACCGCTGCAGCGGGTGAGATCAATGCACTCGATCCAGGTGGCTTCGGCGCCGTAACCATTACGAAGTCGATCACGATTATCGGATTTCCCGGAGTCGCCGGCGTGTTGGTTTCCGGCACCAACGGCATCGTGATCAGCGCGGGAGTGAACGACGTAGTCACCCTGAAGGGACTCGACATCAACGGAGTCGGAACGGGCCTGTCTGGAATCCTCTTCAATTCCGGTAGGGCGTTGCACGTCGAGGACTGCCTGATCTACGAATTTACGACGGGTATCCACTTTGCACCAACGACCACTGGTGACCTGTTCGTTAGTCGGACCTCCATCCACAACAACAGCGGCGGTGGCATAGACGTTATCCCCAATGGCGCACTGGCCACTGCATTTGCCACTTTGGACAATGTACGCATCGAGAACAACCTGCGGGGAGTTCGGGCGCAGGATGGTGCGACGGTAACCATCACCAATAGCGTCGCATCGGGCAATGCGGCCGCCGGATTCAATGGTTCCGCCGTCAGCCGCCCTGCCGTCATGTCCATAGACTATTCGATGTCCACGCTGAACGGCGGGTCCGGCATTGCATCGAACGGAGCGCAATCCATGGTCAGGGTTAGCAACTCGATGCTCATGGATAACTCCGGATTTGGATTCAACAGTGTTGGTGGGGCCATTGTCTCGTTTGGCAACAATCGGGTTGCCGGTAACGTTAGCGGCAACGGTGCGCCAACACAGACAATTTCGCCGATGTAGCGGCATCATGCGCGACTGACGTCAGCGAAGGAAGTGGTTAGTCGCAAGCTCGGCTAGCCATTTCAATATTGGTGGGCCGCCGGCGTCGCGCAGGTGAAACATCGTTGCGATGTTCCGTTCAAGTTCGCCGGCACGATCAGCAAGTTCGCCTTTCACCTCCGACCGGACCCGTCGACGGCTGACGAACAAAAGGTGTTGCATTAGTCCCTCGCCCGGGCACGCGATGAGCGTTAACCTCGGATCGATGCATTTGACGGAAGGAGCACGCGACGGCGTTTTGCGCGACGCGAACGGCCGCTTCCTTGATTTTCAATGGCCGGTTGGTAGCACCCTCATCGGCAGGGCAGGGTCGATAGCGGCCAATGAAGGCAGTCTACTTTCGGCCGTAGGCGGTCTTGTCGACTACACCTCCCAATTTCCCGCGAGCGGACGTTTGCGTGATGGAACGGCCCGGCTCGTCGTGGTCCACCACCGTTTTCGAGGCGCTGCTCGACGTGGGCAGCGGCAAGGGTCGCATACATTAAGGCCGTTCGCACTGCTCCACGCACAGCAGGTGTTGCGCCAACCAACCGCACCGCACCGGCGCGGAGCCGGTACGGCTCTTGCTCTGGGCAGCTGCGGCGCGGTGTGCGCGTCACGGCCAACATGAGGAATGAATGTTCTATCGCGTTGTTTTGCCGGGCCACGTCGCGCAAGGCGCGGATGTGACGAAGGTCAAGTGCGGTTTCATGCGCATTACCGCCCTGCCGTCGAGCGTCACCGAGCGTCTTTTCAGCGGCACGCCCCAGGTCATCAAACGCCAGGTGCCGGAGGTAGACGCTGAACGCATCGCGCTGACGCTTCGCGCCATCGGAGCTGCGGCTACAATCGAGCGCGAGTTGGACGCCGGACCCGACGCCGGTCCCGAAGGTCCGGCCACACTTGCCCCGCTGGGCGGCGCCGACGCCTGGCCAATCCGCGATTCCCCGCAGGTCGAAGCGCCCGTCGCCACCAAACCAAGTCGCTGGCGTGCCCTCGCACGGCGCCATTTGGAATGGCTCGCGGCCGCTGGAGTTTGCATAGCGCTGGTGCCGTTCGCTGCGCCGGCCGTGGACGAGTGGGTGCAGCGGGCGCGCGGTATACCTCCGGCGAGTCCCAGGCCGGTTCCGAAAGCAAAGGCGGCTGAGGAGACTCCAGAGATCGCCACGCCGAAGCCCGAGAATCTGCACGGTCCATGGCGCTGTACCAATCAGTTGACGGGCCGGTCGCTCTACTGGCTCTACAATTCCGATGGAACGCTCGGCTTTTTTGGCGAATCCGACGTCGCCTCGGCCAAGGTGCCCATCGCCAGTGCTGACGTGCCTACAGACTGGGCTCTGGAAGGCAACCACCTCACGTGGAGCTACGGTGGACAGGAACCGCATGTGAAGGTGTTGGTCACGGTCCTGGACCTCTCCTTGACCCAGTTCAACTATATTGACGTTTCGCACGATCCGATCGCTTGCCGACGACCGTAGCGAGTTCGACAATGCGTGGCTCGACGCCCTGATTGGGAGGGGCTGCGAAAATCACTTCTGCCGACATGTCGAGGCTATCGGCGCGTCACCGGCCGGCCAAGTGCCTCGATCATGAATCCTGCGAAGAACTCGGCGAGTGCGTCGAAGCCGTGCAACGGGAGCACATGCGCGATGTACTGGTCCGGTCGGACGACGACCATGCAGCCTTGCTCGCGATTAGCGCCGCGCATCTCGAAGATGTCAGTCCCGGCCGTAAGGTGTGGGCAGAACATCTTTTCGTAGTCGATCAGGCCGAAGCGCCCCTTCTTGGGCAGCAAGACTGGCGGCATTTCGTTGACGGCGAGGTCACGATGCCCCTGCTGGAAGATGGCCCGTACGTCGATCACGGAGTCGATATCGTCGCCGCTCGGCGTAAACCGCTTGATCGGCGACTTGTCGGTATCGAGGAACTTGCACAGCGCACCGATGCGTGACGCGGGATCCTGTGGATTCCGCGAATCCGCGAATGCATAGATTCGCCAGGCGCCGTCTGCACCGGATGCATGTCCAAGCTGCATCGGCTTGGCGTCCACCAGGCGGACGACGGGTGCCGAGTGGAAGCGCATGCCAACCGGAAATCCGGTCGCGAGATGCTGAAACGTGGGCTCGGCGCAAATCAGCGACGGTGTGTACCGGGTAGCGGTCCCCGCGGTGAAGCGGCCCTGCGCTACGAAGTACGACTGGAATTTTGCGGGATCCGCGCCTTCGCCTTCGGCGCTTCCCGACTCCTTCGACGGAGCGCTGAACATCTTGGAAAACTCACGATCGAAGTCGATCAGCTGCTTGGCAATTGCCTTCCGTTCCGCCGAGTAGGTGTGCAGCAGCGACGGCAAGCTCTTGCCTTGCAGAACCGCCGCGAGCTTCCATCCCAGGTTAAAAGTGTCCTGCATGGACACGTTCATGCCCTGCCCGGCCTTTGCGCTGTGGGTATGACAGGCATCGCCGGCGATGAAGATACGCGGGAAGCGGGAGTTCATCTCCTCCTGTGGCACATCGTCGAACTTGTCGCAAAGTCGTTGGCCAATCTCGTACACGGACCACCACGCGATGTCTTTGACGTCTAGGGTGTAAGGATGAATGATCCGGTTTGCGGCTGCGATCAGCTGGTCCGTGGTGATGTCCTTCGTCGTCAGATGCTGGTCGGGATTGAGCTTGTCGAGCTCAATGTAGAAGCGGACCAGGTAGCCCCCCTCGCGGGGGATGATGAGGACGTTCCCCTCGTTGCCGCGAATCGCCGACTTGAGGCGAATGTCCGGAAAGTCAGTGACCGCGAGGACATCCATGACACCCCACGCCTGATTGGCGACGTCGCCCACCAAGGCGCGGCCAATCGATTGCCGGACGCTGCTGCGCGAGCCATCGCAGCCGACGACGTAGCGGGCCCATACAGTTTCCTCTTGCCCCTGACGGACGG
>Ga0302321_100006859_pt1 | contig 10041 bp, 5 predicted proteins | sample Fen_T0_1_FD_202505 | JGI IMG/M metagenome (GOLD analysis project Ga0302321, IMG submission 202505) | Peat permafrost microbial communities from Stordalen Mire near Abisko, Sweden - Fen_T0_1 | ecosystem: Environmental > Terrestrial > Soil > Wetlands > Permafrost | place: Sweden: Abisko... | reverse complement strand
TCGCACAGTCCGTGGTCGCGATGCACTGAAAGCAGAGGCCCCGCTTGGGATCGCAAACCTGGTCGGTCTTGCAGTCCCGGCTGTCATTGCACGTCGTGAAGGTCACGCAACGGTTGCCCAAGCAGTGGCCGCCCGAAGAACAGTCGCTGCTCTTGAGACACTGGACACACGCCTTGAGAAGGGTCGTCTCGCACAGCGGGGAGTCGCCGCCGCAGTCGTTGCTGCTGGTGCAGGAAGTGACCGCCGTGGTGCCACCCGCACCGCCCGAGGCACTGCCGCCAGCGCCGCCACTCGCGCTGCCACCCGCGCCGCCCTCCGCACCACCTGCACCGCCCGAGCCGCCGCCACCTTCAGAACCCGCGCCGCCGCCTGCACCGCCCGAGCCGCCGCCCGAGACACCTCCGCTGGCTGCACCGCCCGAGCCGCCGCCCGAGCCGCCACTCGCTCCCCCCGTTGCGCTGCCACCCAATCCACCGTTCCCGCCGCTGCTCCCGCCGCTGCTGTTGGCACCGCCTGAACCGGCGCCGCTCCTCGGGCTCGTTCCGCCACAACCCAAGCCCCCTATCGCGGCCACGCACCCGAAAACCAACACGAGATTCAAGTGACGGGAGTGAAAGCGTCGATTGTCCATGATTTGCTCCAAGAATGCAGGTGAAGGAAGCGCGTACATGCTGGATCCCCCGGTGGGACCTAGAAGAAGCCAGTTTTCACGACCACCCGAAATGCGTCTCCCCATCCCCAATGTCCGACAGCACAAAAATACCATCCGCTTTAGACTCCGCCCTTGCCGGGTGAAGTCGTGCGGGATATTAGCGGGTTGCGCTGATCGAAGATAGGGGTCAGTGCAGACACGCCACTGCATCCACCTGCCCCCGGATGCCAAGTGCAATCCTTGGTGGTGGACACATGGCATCCGGGGTGTGGAACCAGCGACGCTCGCCTCGCCTAAGGTTGGTCGCTGCGAACGGGAAGACACCGGGTCCTCGAAATCGATTGCAGTCGATAGATCTTTGTTGGCCAAAGCAATCATGCCGCTCGGTTCGGTGTCTTGGACTCGAACTCGATGAGCAACGACAAGCACTTCGACACGTTCGAGACTGACTTCTTTCAACAGGGCGAGGACATCGACTGTCTGCCCTTCGACGTTGAACGGTTCGACGACCTCGACCAATCTGCGAAGAAGAGACGGGGCATCTTTTCGCGTCAGTCCCTGATCATCGTGGGGGCTTGCGCTGCGGTGTTGGGGTGCGCGGTGCTGTGGCGAGGCAACTCGCATGCGTCCCCGCCGGCGGTCGCGGTCAGGCCGGAAACGGTTCCAGCGGTCGCGCCCAGCCCGGTCAGGCCCGAGTCACCACCCGCCGAGCCGGTGCCGCTGGCCGCCACCAAGCAAGCAGCAGAGGAAATCCCGGTCAAGCCCAGCCCCGAACCGACGCCGCTGCCCGCCACCAAGCAAACAGCAGAGGAAATCCTAGTCAAGCCTAGCCCCGAGCCGACGCAGCCGGTGGCGCCTACGGCGCAAGCAGCTTCCGGCGGGACGCAAGCGCGCTGCCAGGAAGCTATCCGCGGCAAGCGCAACCGAGACATCCTTGCCGTGTGTCCAGCGGCCATCAGCGATGACCCAAATGTCGCCGACATCGCGGTCACCCTGGCCAGAATAGAATTCGACCGCGGCAGATCCGCCCAGGCCTCGGCCTGGAGCAAGAAAGCCATTGCCGCGAATCCTGACGTTGCTGACGCGTATGTGTTCCTGGGCGGGGCCGAGCAGAACGCTGGTCACGGCAAGGCGGCCAAGCAAGCCTATCAGCACTACCTGCGCCTGGCGCCGACCGGCCGCTACGCCGCCGATCTGCGCGCCATCGTGAATTCTCTATAAGGAGCAACCGACATGGCTTGGTCTCGCACTACCAGACTGCTACTTCTTCAATCCTGTCTCGTTGTTGCCGGTACTCACTGCGCATCCCCCCAACAAACGGACGCTGGCGCTGGCGGTAGCACAGCAGGATCCGGTGGGAGCTCGACCACCAGCTCTTCCGCTCACGGCGGTAGTTCCGGGGTTGGCGGCACCACCGCAAGCGGCGGCACCAGTTCGTCGGGTGGCAGCGCGGGTTCCGGCGGAAGCACCGGAGCAGGCGGCACAACCTCGTCGGGCGGAACGTCCGCCGCGGGCGGCACAACCTCGTCGGGCGGAACGTCCGCCGCGGGTGGCAGCAAAGCCACGGGCGGCACAGCCTCGTCGGGGGGAACGGCTTCGTCCGGGGGATCGGCAGGCAGCGGGGGCGCAACCTCGTCAGGCGGAACGTCTGCCGCGGGTGGCAGCAAGGCCACGGGCGGCACAACCTCGTCAGGGGGTGTGACCGCGGCGGGGGGAGCCAGCGGGTCGGGGGGGGCATCGAGCACAGGCACGTGTACGTTCACCATCGTCTCGAATGCCCTCAGCACCAAGATGGCCACGGTGGGCCTCGTCGAATGGTCGACGACCCTGTCGAGTGTGAGCAGCGCCCAAATCGTGTACACGCTGAACAATGCCGCAACCGGCATCCTCAACAAGGGCGGCACCGCCCCCGTCGACCTCAAGAAGACGAACTACCGCACCCTGCTGCTCGGCCTCAAGCAGTCGAGCGACTACACCTTCCACATCGAGGCAACCTCGTCCAGTGGGTCCACCTGCAAGAGTCCGGACTACACCCTGCCCAAGACCGGGACTTTCACGGGCGCGCCCACGGTGACACGAACCGCCGGTGCCAGTGTCTCGTCGCAAGTCCCTGGCTTCATCGTCACCAGCAACGGCATGGGCAGCGGCATGGGCGGAGGCGGGGGCGCGGGCAACGCCTACATCATCGACGCGGATGGCGAGGTGGTGTGGTATTCGGCCGGTCCCAGCCAGTGCAGCCGCGCACGCATGGACTACGAGGGTGTCAACATGTGGATGCTGTCGCTGAATGTTCAGAACAGCGGCGGCGAAATGCGTTTCGTGTCCATGGATGGGCAAACCAGTCAAACCAGCATCACTGGGCTCTCCAGCGCGCACCACGATTTCGCAGTCCTCCCCGGAAAGATCGCCGCCATGGTTTGGACGGCGACAGGAACCGATCCGGAGAGCAATCTGGTCGAGCGCGCCTCGGACGGCTCGGGGTCGACCACGACGGTCTTCAAGATCGGCGCGAACCTGTATGCGGGTGGATCGAGCGCCATGGGCGGCGGCGGCAATACCTACCATTGCAATTCCATCCTGTATCACCCGGCGGACGACAGCTACACCATCGGCGACCGCAACCCGAATCTCTACGTCAAGGTCAAGCACGACGGAACGCCCGTCTGGCAGATCGGCGGCAGCTGCACCGGTGCCAAGGCACCCAAATGCGCCTCGGGAACCTGGCAGGTGAACCACGGCCACGATTTCGACGCCAATGGCAACATGCTCATCTTCAACAATGGCAGCTCGGGCTCCGCGCATGTCTTTGAGCTCAAGCTCACGGAATCGACCAGCGCCATCAGCACTACCACGGTCAAGGACTTCACCTCTGGCAATTCCAGCGGCACGCTCGGCGATGTGCAGCGACTGCCGAGCGGCAACACCGTCATCACGTACACGAATGCCGGCGTGATTCTCGAAGTCGACGCGTCGTGGAACACGGTCCAAACCCTCAAGGGAACTTTCGGCTACGCGGATTGGCGGCCGACGCTTTACGGCCCACCCGAGCGCTGAGCAGGCGCCCGCATGCATTCGCAACGGAGGGTGCAATCAATTGGCGGCGGGTGGTGTCCATGCGGAAAGCAGATCGAGTCTGCTGCGAAGGTAACCACCATGCGGGGAGAATTCGAATGAAGACAAGGAATCTGGTATCGGCCGCGGCCACGGGATTGCTGTTTGTATCGATGGGCTTGGGCGCTTGCTCATCGAGCTCCGGGCTTTCCACGGGAACAGGCGGCAGCAAAGGCACAGGCGGCAGTCAGGGTTCAGGCGGCGCCAAGGCGACAGGCGGCAGTCAAGGTTCAGGCGGCGCCAAGGCAACCGGCGGCAACTCGGGCGGGAACCCGGGCAATGGCGGCCAGCCGGGGCTCGGCGGACAACCAGGCAATGGCGGACAGCCAGGAAATGGCGGCGTGCCGGGGAATGGCGGCGTGCCAGGAGCAGGCGGCAACGTCCCGCTCGGCGGTGCGGGTGGCTCCTCGACGGACACTGTCGACGCCGCCCCCATGCCGCCCATCTTCGGCGACGGTGGCTTCACACCTCCTGGCCGAGGCGACGGCGGCTTCACGCCTCCCGGTCAGGGCGACGGCGGCTTCACGCCTCCCGGCCAAGGCGACGGCGGCTTCACGCCTCCCGGCCAGGGCGACGGCGGCTTCACGCCTCCCGGCCAAGGCGACGGCGGCTTCATGCGGCCCGACGGCGGCGGCTTCACCCGGCCCGACGGCGGCGGCTTCACCCGGCCCGAGGCCGGCGGCACCACCCGGCCCGACGGCGGCGGCTTCACCCGGCCCGACGGCGGCGGCCGTCCCAATTTCGGTGGCTAGCACCCAACACCAACCTCCTTCCCACGAACGGGGAGCCATGAGGGAGCGCAGCTCCCCATGGCTCTTCGTGCTTTCTTCGATCGTATCCGACGACCTTTATCTTCACAGGGGAACAATCAGATGACTCGGACCAGACTCGCGCTCTTTGCATTTCTAGTTGGAACACTTCTTGGCGCTTGCGGTGGACGCAGCGGACTTCGGGCCACTGGCTACGATGGTGGCGACGAAGGCGACGGCGGAGCCAAGTTAGACGGCAAGCGCGACGGGATCCTGGATGCTGGCAGCTCCCAAGCCAGCGATGCATTGGCCGATCTGGCCACAAGAGACAGTCTTTCGCCGACTGATGTCCCCATTGCCGAGGTCGCGCTAAGCGACGCGGCGACCGATAGTTCAAGAATCGACAGTACAAGAAGCGACTCGCCCGCCGATTTGCGGCTAGCGCAAGACGGTGTGGACGCCAACAATGCCGACGGGATCAGGAACGACGGCAGCGCCGGCCGAGACGCCATCGATGCAACTGGCGACGGCCCCGCGGCCCTGACCGGCATCGAGATCGCCCCAGCCAACCCCACGATTGCGGCCAGCGTGCCCTACACGAGCCTTGTGGTCACCGCTATCTACTCAGACGGCACTACGGCGGACGTGACCTCGTCGGCCACCTTCACATCCAGTGACACCGCCGTCGTTCAAGTCGCTGGGCATACCTTGACAGGACAGAAGGCTGGCTCGGCGACCATCACGGCCACCTACACGGGCAAGACCGCGACCACCAAGATCACGGTATCGAGCGCCGCGCTCACCAGCATTTCCATCGACGGGAGCAGCGTCGTTTCCGTGGGCCAGTCCACGCTTGTGAACGCAACGGGCGTGTTTGCCGATGGCACCAAACAAGACATCACGGCGGCGGCCACCTGGACCTCGTCCAGCACCGGCCTCGCGACAGTCGCCCTCGACAGCACAAGCTCAAAGGAGAAGATCACGGGCGTAAAGGCGGGCACCGCGACCATCAGCGCGACCTACCAAGGCCTCACAGGCACGGCTTCGGTCACGATTACGGCATCCGCCATCACGGCCGTCAGCATCACGCCCGTACAGCCCATCCTGCAGAAGGGAACCTCCAAGGAATTCCAGGCCACGGCGACCTATGCCGACGGCACCACCAGCGACGTGACGCTGCAAGCGGCATGGACCGTCAGCGACGCCACCGTCGCGTCAGTTGCCACCAGCAGCACGGGAGTCGTCGTGCGCGCCTTGGCCGCGGGCACGGCCACCCTGACCGCCACAGTGGGAACCATCAAGGGCTCGACCACGATCACGGTGACCACGCCTACCTTGGTGTCCATTGCACTCACGCCGTCGACCTGGTCGCCCAACGTGGGAGGCACGCAGGCCTTCACCGCGACCGGCACCTATTCCGACGCTAGCACGGCGGATCTGACCATCTCAGCGACCTGGTCGTCGACGTCGGCAAGCGCAGCCTCGGTTTCCAATGCCGCGGGCCAGAAGGGACAGGCCACGGCGCTCGCCGTCGGAACCGCGCAAATCCAGGCTGCCCTCTCCGGCGTGACCGGCTCGGCGACCGTGACCGTATCGGCATCGCCCCTCGTAAGCATCGCCGTGACGCCAAATCCGGTGGCCATCGTGCTCGGGCTGACCTCCTCGCTCGTCGCCACCGCAACTTACCAGAATGGAACCACCCAGATCGTGACCACCCAGGTTGCTTGGGCCGTCGCGGACAGCACCATCGCCAGCGTCTCGAACACGACGGGCCAAGTGAAGGGCCTGGCCACTGGCAGCACGACAGTGACTGCCACGCTCTCGGGCAAGAGCGGCAGCGCGACGGTCACGGTGGCGCAAGCCGTGCTGTCCTCCATCACGGTAGCGCCGGCCACGGCAACCATCACGGCTGGCAAGTCGCAGGCATTCACCGCGAGCGGCATTTACAACAACGGCGCCACCGTGGATCTCACAGCCCAGGTGACTTGGTCGTCTAGCGATACCACCGTGGCCCAGGCGTCGAATGCAACCAGCAGCAAGGGACTTGCCACCGCGCTGGTTGCCGGGACGGCCACCATCACGGCGACGCTTGGCTCGGTGTCTGGCACGGCAACCTTGACCGTCGGGGCCCCGCAGCTGTCGTCCATCATGATTTCCCCCACCTCGGCCAGCGTGAGTGTTGGCGAGAATCAAGCATTCACGGCGACGGCGGTGTACGAGAATGGCACCACCGGCCGCGTCCAAGGTGCGACTTGGACATCGTCCAACACGTTGGTGGCAACCATGGGAACGCAGGGGCCAGGCACCACGGCCACGGGCGTGGCGGCAGGAACGACGACCATCACCGTGACCTTCCAAGGCAAGAGCGCCAGCGCCACCCTGACCGTGACCGCGGCAACGACACTGCTTGAAATCACCGTCTCTCCGCAGTCCCCTGCGTCGATTCTGGTGGGCGCGACCCAGCAGTTCCAGGCCACCGCCATCTACAGCGACGGCACCACCAGCGACGTCACCAACACCGTCAGCTGGACGACCTCCGATGCCAATGTGGCGTCCATCTCCAATGCAACCACGCCGGGCGGCGGTCCGACCGGGGGTGGTGGTCGCGGCAACGCAGGCTTGGCCACCGGGGTTGGGGCCGGGACCGTCACCATCACGGCAAGCTACGCCGGCACGTGCACCGGAAGTTGCACCGCCACCTCTACCCTCACTGTACGCGATCCCATTGCGACAGGCCTGACCATCACACCGGCCTCGGCCTCGGTCAAGGTGGGCGGCACGCAACAGTTCACCGCCATGCTTATCTATGACGATGGAACCTCGAAAACACAGACCACGGGCGTTTCATGGACCACGTCGGATGGGACCATCGCCAGCATCTCGAGTGGCGGCGGCGGCCCGGGCGGCGGTGGCCCCGGCGGAGGCGGTAACAACGCTGGCCTTGCCACAGGCGTGGGAGCGGGCACGGCCAAGATCACCGCCACCTACGGCACGTTCACGGCCACAGCCTCGCTTGCCGTAACCGCCGCGACGGCCAAGGCCCTGGTGGTCACGCCCGCCACAGCCTCGATCGTCGTGAACGCCACGCAGGCCCTTGTGGCCACGTTGGTCTACGACGACGGCACCACGTCGGTCGTCACGGCGTCCGCCGACTGGACGTCATCGGACGCCGCGGTCGCGACAGTCACCGGCAGCACCCCTGGCGGCGGTCCAGGCGGGGGTGGTCCAGGCAATGGAGGGGGAACCGTAACCGCACTTGCCATCGGGACGGCGACCATCACGGCAACCTACAGCGGGCTGTCGGGTACCGCCACCCTGACGGTGACCGATCCGCCGCTCTCCTATATCCAAGTCACACCGACGAATCAGAACCTTCCCGTTGGCGCCAGCCAGCAGCTCACCGCAACCGCGGTCTTTGCTGATTTCACCACCCGCAACGTGACCGCCTCCGCAACCTGGGCATCCTCGAACACGTCGGTCGCTGTGGTCACGGGTACCGGGGCCAACGCGGGCCGTGCCAGTGCGCTGGCGGAAGGTTCGGCCACCATCACCGCCACCTACGACGGCATCTCTGGCACCACGGTTCTCACCGTCGCCAAGAGCGTGAAATCGATCAGTGTCGCACCGACCAATCCCGCGACGGTCCTTGGCATCAGCGTTTCCTTCTCCGCGACCGCGACGCTGTCCAATGATGCCACCCTGGTTGTAACTTCCAATAGCGCATGGGTGTCCTCGGACGCGGGCGTGGCCACCGTGACTGCCGCTGGCAGCGCAACCCCCGTAAAAGCAGGCTCGGCCACCATCACGGCAACCTACCTTGGCGTGTCTGGTACCAGCACGCTCACGGTCAGCAAGGCGACGCTGTCGTCGATCAACGTCACGCCCAGCCCACTGACGGTCGCCCGTGGCAGCAGCCAGCAGCTCACGGCGACTGGCGTGTACAGCGATTCGACCTCGCACGATCTGACTGCGGTCGCCACGTGGCTGTCAACCACGGCCACGGTGGCATCGGTCTCGAACGCCAGCGGCTCCCGCGGCCTGCTCACGGCCCTGGCCAGTGGTTCGACGAATGTCACGGCCGTTTTCCAAGGGGTTACCTCCGCTGCCGACGCGGTCACCGTCGCCCCGTAGATTTTGCTTAGGAGCCGAAGTCAGTCCGGAGGTTTCTCTCTCCTCTTCCCGGGCTGACTTCGGGACTTCTTTTCAGGGCCCGGACTGGGGGCCTACGCAGCCGCCGGTCGGACCGCATTGCAGGGAAACACCATCGGGCCGGCCAGCGCAATCTGCGGAAGAAACGCATCCGGTACACACGAGACTTGTGGGATCGCAGCGCGGCTGCATGGGCGGGCAGTCGGTACTGACCGAACAAGGCTGGGGGATGAGCTTGCACAAGCCCGTCGGCAGGTCGCAAGCGCGCGGCAGCGGGAACCCCAAACAATCCTGATCGGACTTGCAAATCGGCTTGCACGAGCCGTCGGAATCGCACACGAAGCCGCTGGCGTAGCTGTTGCAGCTCAGGGCAGTGCAAGAGCAGATCTTTTGACCACGCGAGGGCCCTCCGCCGCGTGGATCTGAACAGCTACCAAGCCAGGGCCAGGGCTGACAATCCGCGAGGCTGTTGCACGTCCTCACGCAGACTTGGCTAAAGGGGTGACAGACTTCGTCGGGGCCCGAACAGTCACTGGAGGATGCGCAGGGCTTCGGCGAAGGAATAGCCGGCCAGAATTCCGCATCGTTGACCGCGCTGTCCGGCCCCGCGTCTGGACCAACCTCCAGCCCCGCGTCCGGCCCAATATCCGGCCCAATATCCGATGCCGATCCTGCATCCGCCTGGCAGTGGGGATTGTTGTCGCAATAGCGCTTGAAAGCAGCGTCAAAATTGCACGATGCCAAGCCCAACAGCGCAAGCATCGCCTTTGTGGCCATTCTGCCAGTCTTCATGGCCAGTTCCCCGCGACAGCGACCATGCCCCCCCCTGGTACCGGCGCCGCAACTGCCGACAGGGAGGATCGTTCGGACGAACGCGTGATGAATCCAAACAGGCCCGTGGTCAGGCCAGCCGCAGCCACCCCCGAAAGAACGAAACTGGCAACCTGCCATTTCTGCCCCTGGCCCTTCAAGGACTGCGCAGCCTGGAAGGGTTGCGACTTGTCCGACAGGGCGTTGTAGCGGTCACGCGCCACCACCGCGCAAATCGCCGCCGCGACGGCCGCGCCTGAACCAACGATGGTGGGAATCCACGGCCACTGCTTTTCATGCGGCTGAAGACTGACCGACGCGACTTCCGCCGACGGTCCGCGAGTGGACCTGGCACGCACGGTTTCAGACGCCTTGCTCTCGACCCGATCCGCGGGTTTCTTCGCTTCGGCCCGGTCGATATAGGTGACTGGCGCAACCAAGACAGGATCCGCGCGCCGCTCGGGAGCGGGATCCGGAAGCCGCACGGGGACGGGTCCCGGGATCAGCTCGGGCTCCTTGATTGGCGCAGCGGGAACGAGCGCAGCGACGGCGCCCTGAGACTCGGGGATC
>Ga0302321_100006857_pt1 | contig 10044 bp, 7 predicted proteins | sample Fen_T0_1_FD_202505 | JGI IMG/M metagenome (GOLD analysis project Ga0302321, IMG submission 202505) | Peat permafrost microbial communities from Stordalen Mire near Abisko, Sweden - Fen_T0_1 | ecosystem: Environmental > Terrestrial > Soil > Wetlands > Permafrost | place: Sweden: Abisko... | reverse complement strand
CAGAAGGCGCAATCGGTAGAAGAGATCTTGAAAATCGAGGCGGAGCTTTCGCGAATTCGCGGTGAGATCGACCGCGTGAAGGGCGAGCTGAGTTACCTCGCGGACCGCAGCGCCCGGGCCACTGTCTTCGTGCGGCTGCGCGAGCACGTGGAGCAGATTGCACAAACACCCGCGCTGGTGGCCAAGTTCTTTCCCGGAGTGCGCGCCCTCGCCTTGACGGAATTTGGCGGTGATCGTCAAACGCGGTCGACGTTCGGCGGCGGGCTAGTGGTGGGCGCGGGGCGCGCCCTGTCCGTGGAGGTCGACGCGCTCAAGCGCCTGGATTCGAGGTCGAATCGCTTCGATGCGGTGCTTGCCACCGTGGGCGGAGATGCCTATTCGGACTTCTTGGGCGGCGGCAAACGCCGCTTCTTGAATCCCTATTTGGGGCTGCGCGTTGGCTACGCATCCCTGTCCAGCCACGGCCACTTCGCGGCCGGCGCCACGTTGGGCATGGAGTTGTGGAAGACCGACTACGCCACGATCGACTGCGACCTGCGCGCGCTCGGCTTGTTCGGATCGGGCGGCGCCGAGCTCGGCCTGCAGCCGACGCTCGGCGCGAACGTCGCGTTCTGATTCGAATCAGCCGGGCACCGCTCGGAGTTCCGCGCACCACCGCGCGATTTCAGAGCCTAGAGAGTGTGGCGCTTGAGTACCGGCCACGCGATGCTGGCGACACCTGGCTCATCACGGCCGCCCTGCTTGGTACAGAGGGTGACCTCGGCGCCGGCATCGCAACTCGAGTAAGAAGAGCATCCGTTTGCATCTTCGGGCGAAGCAGATCCCGTGCAGTGATCGATCGCGGCCCAGCGCTGAAATGTCCCTTGGGCGCCCAGGAATGTGATCGGCATGCCGGGCACCAAGGCAGAAAGGCCGCCTGCGTAGGGGACGCGCGGATCCGCGGTGCCGCGGAAAGAAATTTCGCTGATCGAGCGGCGTGGGATGCAATCATCCACGTTCTCTTGCAAAAGGTCGAACGCTGCCGGCGCGACGGCAGCGAAGATGTCTGCCGTCTGGCACGCAAGGTCATAGACCATACCGCCACCAGTGAGAACGCCAACGGCGTAGACTCGGTGTGGATCGATGCATGCGATGTTTTGAACCTGGGCAACGAGCGCCCTGGTGAAGCCGAGGTCGTCGACGTCCGCCACGCAGCAGGGCCCGACATTCCAAGCCGTCCCCAGTGGGCCCTTCAATCCATCCGGAAAGGCCATCACCACGCCTTCGGGATCGGTCACGGCGGGGTACGGCGAATTCTGCAATTCGCTCATCCCGGAGCCGCCCAGGCCGTGAAAGTCGACCACTAGCGGGACAGGCTTCGAACCGTCGTACGTTGCGGGGACGTGCAAGACGAAACTACGGTTCACCGAACCCACCTGCAGCGTCTGGCTGGTATCGCCCTTCCTGAGAGCGGTAGCGGAGCAGCTCATCGGCGGGGGATTCGAGGCGCCGGCAGTCCCTGCAGAATCCTGCGTAATCGCGAGCAGATCGGCGCGCGAGCAGCCAACCGCCAAGAGGGCCAAAGCGGCGAACTGGCTTCGGCGACCATGACCAATCACGGCCAAGCGCCCAAAGTCAGGCTGAGCAACAGGTTCGGGCGACCTGCCGAGGCGACCCTTTGCTCTGCAAAGCGAATGGCGACGTACGGCTCGGCCAATTGAGCATGTGCAGCCAGCGCCACTGAGTAGTGACGCGTGAGGTCGAAAGCAGCGCCGAGGCTCGCATCCAACAGAAACGACCATTGAGCCACGGAGTGCCCCACTCGCGGCGATTCTGCGCGGCCTTCCACCGAAGTGCGCACGGCCCCAGCCGAGATCGCGGCTAGGGGGTTCAGCCAGCGATTCCGATTCATTCGGTAGCAGGTGCCGAACAGCGCGTACTCTGTTCCGACGCGGGCGTTGCCGGCCGACGTCTCGATGACCGGTTGCGTCCCAAAACCAGCGACGGTCGCTTGCAGCAGCACCTCGGGCCCGACGGCAAAGTCCAATCTGCCGATCGGCAAGAGCGCCGGCCCAACCCGGTCCACGCTCGCCAACACTGCCGCGCCGAGTTCGAAACCCAGCTGTCGCGGTTCTGTGCGCGTCTCCGTCTCAGCCTTGACAGCCGCGCCGCCCGCCGTTGCACCAGTTGACGGAGCCACCGGGTAACGGCGGTCGCGTGCCGCCAAGTGTGTCTCGAAGAGGCGCGCTCGAAGCACCTCACTGGCTTGGATTGCTAGCCGCTTGGACGCGTTTTCCACCTTCGTCTCGGGCGTGACGCGCGCAGCGAGATGAAACTCGCGCGCGCTATCGATGATCCACACGTCGACGGCGAACGGCGCGACCTCGCCTACGACGTCGATCGCGGCGTCGACTTCGTCTTCCTCCGCGAGCGCGTGCTGCCAAACTTCGGCGCCCATCACGGTGGCCTCGGACTCGAGGTGATCGCGGAATACCACCTCGAATCCCACCGACAACAGCTCGCCGCGCAGGCGCGCTAGAATCTCGGTCGTGCTCGGAGAGTGGCTCGGCGGTCGCAATAGAGCAACCGTGTGCGCGAAAGCGGGAGCGGTGAACATGAGCAACATCGAACAGCAGACGGCGAGCCGAAAGCACGAAACGAGAAGGCACTCAAGGTTCGCGGCACAAGGCGCGCGCTGATCCGGCATAGCTACCCTTGGGAAAGCGCCGAAGGTACTCTTCGGCGATAGGCCGCGCCAGTGCGCGACCCTTGAGCTCGTTCGTGAGCACCATCTTTCTTCCCCAGGCTTCTGCGGCATAAGTGCCCATCGCCGCTCGCTCCAAATACTCGTCGTACCAGCCGATCGCTCGGGCGCGGTCGTGCGATTCCTCCACTCGCCCGAGCAGGAACGTCGCGTCGAGGGAACGAGAAGAACTCGGAAAACGGCGGCGTTGAGCGAGGAGCGCTGCCCGCGCAACGTCCGTGCGCCGGCGGTAACGGGCCGCGTCTGCAAGAGCGAACAGGTCTGCGCTCGTGGCGGTCTCCAATGTCGCGTCGAGACCGGCACGGTCGACTTCGTCGAGAATGCGATCCCAGTGCCCGTTGGCCATCTGGTCGGCCCACGGCAACTTGCGCTCGCCCCTGCTGCTGGGGCTGGGCGCCGAGAGCGCCGCAGAACTGTTCAATCCCGGAACGTTCTTGGCGCTGGGCGAGCCGCCGCTGCTGCTCGCGACGGCCAAATCATGGTCGGTGTTGGGTGTTGACGGCGCGTTGCTCGGTACATCATGCACTTCCTCCGACTTTTCTTCGGTGATGAGCGTCTCCGCCTTGGGCAGGTTCACGACCAAACGTTGCCCGGCGCGCAGCTCGATGTCGCCGCTGGCCATTGGTCCGCTGACCACGACGCTCCCGTGCAGCAGCCGCAGCTCGAAGCGCTCGATGGCCGGAGCCCACGAGACGGTAAAGAGTGTTCCTTTGACCGCGACCGAGAACGGACCAGCCTCCACGAGCCATCTTCGTTCTTTGCTACGGGCCACATCGAACGAAGCAGTGCCTTGATCGAGCACCACGCGCGTTCCGTCTTTGTCGACAGAACGTAAGCGACCGCGAGCGCTGGGGGTCAACGAAACCTTGGTCCCTTCGTTGAAGAACAACCGGACCCCGCCAGAGCCAGAATCCCGCAGATAACCGCCCTCGAGCACGCTGCCCCCTTCGACGCGGTAGGCGAGCGGCGGCACTTCTCGAAAGCGCTCACGCACGACGGATGCCACTTCGAAGCCCAGGAACGCGCAGAACGCGCCCAGCAACGCGACCAGTGCCCAGCGCGCCGTGATCCGGGCCGATTGACGGGGGCCAACGCGCCCCAAGAGCGAGTTCAAGCCCCGCTCGAGCTCTGCAGCAGTCGGCTCATCTACCGCCTCACGCCCCAATCTCGTGAGCGCGTTGAGGGCTCGAAAGTCCGTTGCTTGGTGGTCGGATTTGCGGGTCATCGTTGCCACCTTCGCGTGTCGAAGACATCCGCTAGTCCCGCGTCCGCATGGATCCAGCGCGAGAGCCGGCTCGTTGCGTGTCCCAGCGAGCGTTTGACGGTAGACACCGAGATATCCATGACGCCGGCAATCTCTTCGATGGTCATCGATTCCAGCTCCTTTAGACTGAAAACGAGCCGGTCACGCGGTGAAAGCCGGTCGAGCAGTGTGTAGAAACGGCGCAAGAGGTCGCGCGACTCCATATCGACGGTTCGGTAGCCCAAGTCGACCAGCGCCTCCGGAGTCAGAAACGAAAGCCACGCGCGCACGTGGCGTCGGCGCAGCTCGGACTTCAGCGCGAAGATCGCGAACGAGTACACGAAGCTTCGTAATTTCTCGGGTTCTCTGAGCGTTTTGGCCTTCCGAAACACGCTCAGGAAAACCTCCTGCGCGAGATCTTCGGCGTCCGACCGGGAGCCCAGGGAGCGCTCGGCCATCGTGAGCACCATTGGTGCAAAGCGGTGCCAAGACGCGGCGATCGCCCAACCTTCGCCAGCCGCCAGCCCAAGCGCGAGTTCCACGTCGCTGACGTCGCGGCGGTTCGTGCCCGCCACCAGCGATAGGGAGACTTGGGAAAGACGCTTCGACATGGCCGGGTTAGCTTGCAGTGGAAGCTTAACCTCGAAATGGGCTCATTTATGTTTGTGCGGGCTAAGAGCGGGTCCTAAAACCGCGGACCGTCGAGTTTAGGCCCCGGCTGGGATTTTTCGATGGACAGCGAGGCTTGATTCTGACGAGCCGTTCGCAAAACGTGGCCGCAGGGTCGGCGACCGCCGTCAACGCGGCAACCGACCAGGGGCTTCAGCGTCCGTAGCCGGCAGCCACGATGTTGGCGTGAACGGCGTCGTCGACCGAATCCGGCGGGGTCCCATTGGTCATCGCGCCTTCGAAGAAGGTGCCCGTGCCGGTGTTGCTGCCGTCTCCGCCCGTGCCCACGATAATTGCCCCCTGCAGCTTCTTGGGACTGTAGCCCGGTGACGGACGGGTTCCGTCCCACATCGTCACGAGCGAACCAGTCTGGGCGTTTCCGGCTTTGAGCGTGAAGTGATTGCCCGCGGGGCCCTTGAGCATGGCCGTCGCGAAGGTTGCGATCACCGACTTGGCGCTGGGTGTCATGATCGCCTGGGACTGCCAGCCCCCTTTGTTACCTTTGAACACGCCGTTTTCGAGGTCGGCGGCGACCCACGGCCCGGAGCCCTCGCCCTGACCTCCCCATGTCGTGTCATTGCCCCAGTACACCGCTTCCATGGTGCCGTTGCCGTCGTCGTTGCCACTCGTTTCGGCATTCCCGTAGTCGAAGCAGCACGAGTTATTGTACCGCTTGCCATCCACCACCATGTACATGGCTTCCGCCTGATCGCCTTTTGCGACGCCCTTGGTGGCGTTGTTCCGATACGCCACGTTGCTGTTGGCCGTGACATAGATGCCATGAACGGTGTGGCCGTTGACCGTGATCTTGGCGTTGGCCGCGTTTGCCTCGACGCCGCCATTCGGCAACCAATGCGCAACGGGTGACTTTACCAGGTCGTTCTTATTTGGGGACTGATCATAGAGCACCGAAATGGTGCAGGTCGTTCCGCTACAGAAAGAGTCTTGAACCGAGATGTCGGCGATCCCCCCTGCCGCAAGGACCGGCACATCCTTCGTGGTTTTGTCGGAGGCGCGCCGGAGTTGATAGAGTGCTCCCGTGTAAGAGCCGTAGAGAGCACGCACCGTGCTATGCGCCGCCACGCACGGCGTATTGGCTGTTGCATAAATATCGCAAGGTCCAGTGTTGGTTCCCGGGCTGCCACCAGAACCGCCGACGTGCGCGCCCGCCATACCAGCAGCGCCAGCAGATCCCCCGCCCGAGTTGCCGCCGCCCGTAGCTAGTGCGCCGCCTGTTGCCAGTGCACCGCCTGTAGCCAGTGCGCCGCCTGCCGCGGGCCCGCCGCTGATCCCCGAAAGCCCGCCCGCCGCTGGAGCGCCGCCGATTACGCCCGCGCTTCCCGCGCGAAAGCCGGCATCACCGGCGGACGCACCACCGTGGGCGCTGTTGACCGCCCCGCCGGCGGAGCTTGCGCCGCCCGAGGAACTGCCGGTGCCAGCAGTTCCGACGCCGGTCTCGCCGTTGCTGGCGCCGGAACAAGCGATGAGCAAGATCGCTGCCGAACCGCCGCGCAAAAGGCGCGATCGTTGACCGAGCGTGGAGAGATTCTTGGGCGTGAAGTTTACCGAGCGCATGACGCTTTCCTCGCAGCTTGTTCAGATGTGGATGAGACCGCGGCTCAGTTAACTGTCTCGACACACGCGCGCTTGTCACACGAAGGCTGGACCGGCGTGTCACGGGTACTACGCGACCCGAGAGGGTGGCACTGGCCTAGCGCGTGCCGACCCAAGCCGACCGAGCCGACTTTGGACCCGAGCGCCGCCTCCTTGCTCCGGACAGCAACGCGCCCCGGACAGCAACGCGCCCCGGACAGCAACGCGCTCCGAACAGCAACACGCTCCGGACAGCAACACGCTCCGGACAGCAACACCCTCGGCAGTTGTTTAAAAATGCACTGCCATCTCAATCGGAGACGTCGCGCGACTCCAGGACCGTCCCGAACAGTAACAGGCCCGACCCGACGCATTTTATCCGACGGAAGTGGCAGTGCGGCGCTACTGCCACAACGACTGCCCGAACTGTGTGCCGCTTCAGGCAAATGCAGATAGCGAAGGCGCAATTTTCAAACCTGCTGAGAGCGTTGTGCGAAAAAACAAACTTGAACTGCTGACACTGGCGGCCGGCCTTTGGCTGATCGGCTGCGGAGCGACCGATAACGCTGGCGGCGATATTCCCTCCCCTGCCGGTGGGAGCGCGCACTCCGCAGGTGCACCTGCAGTCGCGGGCGCTCCCGCAGTTGCGGGCGCACCTGGTGGCGCAGGCGCCGCGAACGGGGGCGCAGGCGCCGCAAACGGGGGCGCGCCACAGGGCGGTGCAGGCGGCTCGATCGGCGGCAGCATTGGGCTCGGTGGCGGCGGGGTGTCCGCGAGCGGCGGTACCGGCGGAGCTGGTCGCGGAGGTTCAGGCGGCTCAGCAGGCAAGGCCGGCGGATCCTCTGCAGGCGGTCCCAGCTCGGGCGGCGCCCCGAGCGTTGGCAAGTTCGTCGGCAACATCACCACCGGCAGTGGGGTCGATACCGGCGGCATGAAGTACTCCAAGTACTGGGACCAAATTACTCCGGAGAATGCCGGTAAATGGGGTTCAGTGCAGGGTTCGGCCAGCGGTGCGTTCAACTGGTCGTCGCTCGATGCCATCTACAGCTACACCGAGACGAACCACATCATCTTCAAGCAGCACGTGTTCGTCTGGGGCTCACAACAGCCAAGCGGGACGCCGACGCTGGCTCAAATCGAAAACTGGATGAAGTCGTTCTGCGAGCGATACCCGAACACGAGGCTGATTGACGTCGTCAACGAGCCGCCGCCCCACACGACGCCCAACTACACCGCCAACCTCGGCGCGGGTGAAAGCGGCCAGTGGGGTTGGATCACCAAGGCGTTCAAGCTCGCTCGTTCGCATTGCCCGAACGCAATCCTGATCATGAACGACTACAACAACATCGAGTATACCGACCAAGAGAATCACTTCATCGACATCGTGAAGCAGATCAAGGCCGCCGGAGCTCCGATCGACGCGGTAGGCGCGCAGTCACACGGTTTGCGCACCATGTCGGCAGCGACGTTGCAAACCAACCTCAACACCATGGCCACCCAAACGGGGCTCCCGATTTACATCACCGAGTACGACATCGGTGAAGCCAACGACGCGACTCAGCTCGCCACTTACAAGGCCCAAATCCCCGTCTTCCGCAACACGGCGGCCGTTCACGGCATCACCATCTGGGGTTGGATCAACGGCAAAACCTGGGTGTCCAACACCGGTCTCGTCAACGGTACCACGCCGCGCTCCGCAATGACCTGGCTCATGGGTGAACTCGGCCGCCCGGTCCCCCCCAACTGACGGCCGGACGCAAAGCGCAAGACGCCCAGCCCAACGCGCTCAGTGCCGGGCGCTAGGCGAAACGCCCCAGACGAAGAGGGCCACGCTCCGATGAGAGCAGTGGCCCACGGGCATCCCGACTCAAGGAACCGGCGATTGCCCGTCGCCCTCGGGTACAGGCAGCATGTCCACCGCTAGCTGCTCCGCTCCGACGTCCACGACCCAGGCCACGGCCTTGGAATTCGCGGCCACGTTCGTGATCGATCCGGGTCGGTCGTGGACGAGCACCCTGGGCTGGTGCGTGTCCTTGCTGACGTCGAACAGGCCCTCCACACAGCCGCAATAGATTCGCTTGGACACGTGGATCGGCGAACACACGAGCTCCTTCAACTGAACCTCTTCTTGGCGGAGGTCGAGCGTTACCTTCATGATGCGCTTCGTGTCCAAGTCGTAGTAGTAAATGCCGTCCAACCCGGCCAATTGGGACGGCGCTCGGCCTTTGCGCGTGGTCCCGTAGTCTACGGCGCCGCCATCGAGACGAACCGAACCGATTCGCCAAGAATCATCCGCCGGTCGCTGTACGAAGTAGACCGCGTTGCCGACCATGTCTAGCGCGCGAATTTCCCCCGTCGACGATAGCAAAACGCGAGGCTTTCGCCTGTCCAGCGTCTGAATCGTATAGAGGCCGTCTTCCGCTTGATCGACCCAGGCGAACGCTTCCTCATACCCCACGAAGTATTGGGGCTGATGCGGAAATTGGGCGAGCTCGCGGGTCACGCCTCCCTGTTTGGGAGCACTCCAGATGGTACCATTCGACCAGAACACGAAGGAGCTTCGCGTCAAGACGGCACCGATCCCCAACTCGAGTCGAATCCCGTGAGCGGGCTCTCCGTCGACTAGTCGGTACGCCGCATGGCTCGTCAGCAGGTAAACGGCGTCGTCGTCCATGGCCAAAGAGGTGGCGTAGGCCGAGACCGGCAGGCTGGTTAGCCGCTTCGGCGACGGGATATTCGGGGTTGGCGCCGACGCTGAGGGCGCCGGCGATTTCTCGGCGGGCGCGGCCCCTCCCGAGCTGGGCGCTTGCTTCGAGTCGCGCCCACACGCGAATACGAGAATCGCGGCGCACGACAGCGCCAGCCGCTTGATGAACATGGTCAGTCGAATGAGTATGGGCGATCGCGCTACATGTAGGCAAGCGCGGCAAATGCATCGGAGCAGCGCTAGCCGGGCGCATTTTTTGACAAAATTCGCGTCGAAAGCGCAATCCAGATGCTGGAGGCCATGCGCTTGTTCAAAAACGGCAGCGTTCCCGCCGCAAGCGCGGCGCGGCGCGACAGCGCGGAGACTAACCGGGCGACGAGCGGACGAATGGCTCTACACAGGAGAATGCGAACAGTGACTAAAGCGCGAACCAACCTGGCGGCATTGATTCCTGGCCTCTGGCTCTTGGCGTGCGGAGCATCCGACCCCACTGGCGAGCCGTCCAGCGGCGGGAGTGCAGGCAGTAGGTCGAGCATGGGCGGCACGCCCGGCGCCGCTGGCGCACCGGGCACCGCAGGCGCGCCTAGCGCCGGTGGCGCGCTCGGCGGCAGTTCGGGCGCGGCGTCCACGGTCGGTGGTGCGGCCGCAGCCGCGGGTGGTCCACAGCAGAGCGGCGGCAGCGGCGGCTCCGGCAGTGTGGGTCACGCTGGGAGTCAGAACAATGGCGGCGGCAGCGGCGGCGGGTCCGGCGGCACTACCGCAGCAGGAGGCGCCGCGACGGGCGGTAGCGCGGGCGTTGCATCCGGTGGTGGCAGCGCAGGCGGGGGCATGCCGAGTGCCGGGTGTACGAAAACCCCCACGCTGAAGAACAACGGCTACAACACGATCACGAGCGGCGGCAAAACTCGTCAGTATTACCTGCGCTATCCGACGAGTTACGACAAGAACCACTCGTACCGGCTGATCCTCGGTTTTCACGGCGCCGGTGGCAAAGGGACCGATGTCGCTCCCGGTTTTTTCGGGCTGTTCGAGCTCTCGAACGGGAGCACGATTTTCATCGCCCCCGATGCCTCCGGCGGCACTTGGTCG
>Ga0302321_100006856_pt1 | contig 10044 bp, 9 predicted proteins | sample Fen_T0_1_FD_202505 | JGI IMG/M metagenome (GOLD analysis project Ga0302321, IMG submission 202505) | Peat permafrost microbial communities from Stordalen Mire near Abisko, Sweden - Fen_T0_1 | ecosystem: Environmental > Terrestrial > Soil > Wetlands > Permafrost | place: Sweden: Abisko... | reverse complement strand
ACGAGAGTCGAGCGCAGCAGCATCGACAACAGGCCCGGCATCCGTGGAAGCGGTATCGAGCGGCGGCTGTCCCGCTTCGCGCGCGCCCGAGTCGAGCGCACCCGCGTCGGCGGCTCCCGGGATGAAGAGGTAGAGGGTGAGGTCGCGACGTCCACCGACCGCGATGGTCACCTTGCCAGCGCCGATGGCAGCGACGTTTCCCGCCAGGTCGAGGGCTTCGACCTCTAGATCCAGCTCTCCGGTGCGGCTCTTCGGGAACGCCAGGGCAAAGCTTGCGTCGAATGTGAGAGGGGTAAGCGAGGCCTTCTCCGGGAAGAGCTGGGTGTCGGTCTTGGCCACGGCCGCATCCGATAGGTTGGTGATTTTTACCCTTAATTGCGCGACCGGCGCCATGTTGGGGGCCGCAACCACGGTGACCACGACGAGCGAGTTCGTGGCTCCGTCGCCACAGGCCAGGCCGGTCAGCAAGATCAGCGCCCCGAGCAGGATCCTCGCTGACTTCATTGCAGCACCGTCCGCGTTCCCAGCGTCGTGCCCGAAACCGAGAGCTGGCCATTGTTCTTGGGCCATACGACAGCGGTGACCACGCTAGCCGCCACGACGGCGCCGACGCCGGTCCAGAACCACCACGTGCGATAGTACGGTGTCGGACTCGGTTCAACGGGCACGGTGCCGCTGTTCGAGAAGTCCAGTCCCGCAGCTGGCGTCGCCATGGGCTCGGTCGGACCCGCGGCGGGCGGCAACGCGGATCGCTTCACCGATGAGTTGCGAGGTTGCTGCTCGGCGCCGGACATGTCTCCGTCGCTGACCGGCGCCGTGCGGGCTGTGGATGCCGGCGGTGGGTTGGTCGTGCCGTCCGCTTCCGTCTCCAGCTCGCGCAGGCGCGCTCCGGCCTGGGCGCGATTGCGATCGTCGCGGGCCGCCTTTTTGAGGTATTCGCGGAAGAACTCCCGGGCCTGGACGGGCATCCCCAGCCGTTTGTAGCACTGGCCGATGTTGTACAGGAACGAAGGATCGGGTCGAGTCAGATAGCCCGCCTTGTACTCCTTAAGCGCGGCGTCGTATTCGTGGATGTCGTAGAGGCGGGTCCCGGCCTCGTAGTGGGCCATGGCCGCAGCCTTGTCGGGCTCGGCACCAAGCGCCGAGCGCGCTGGCGAGATCCATAGCAGGAGCGCGGCAAGGCCAACTGCAGCATGCTTCCCTAGTAGTCTAAATAGTGCAACGCACAGGTGGAGCATGCCGGTACCTTATATCACTGGTCATTTGGGGTGAGAAGCGCATTGCGGGATGCGCGAGGCACCGAGGCCATGTAGCGCGCGTTCGGTCTATCGGCGGGAACGTCTTGGCGGTCTCCTGAGGGAAATGGATTTGGATTCACCCCAACTGAGTCCGTTGTTACGTGTGAGGATGTCATTGGTGCCGCAGAAGCAAAATCGGCGCTCATGGACATCAAGTCCTAGTATCAAGCGCCCATGCGCCGCTGTCGTACCGGCGCGGCCTCCGCCGAGGAATACGCAGTGCACGCGGAGCGACGTCCCTCAGCGCAGGATCTGCGAGTTGTTGACTTGGGCAGGATTCTTGGCGATGACGTAGAAGCCGGGCAGGGCGGGGGTCTCGAAGGTGCCGCGGGGGTTATTGCGGGTGATCGAGTCCGTGATTGTGATTGAGCCGGTTTGGTTGTTGCTGACGAAGAAGACGGCGCTGCCACCTTCGTTTGCGACGTTGTTCTCGATGAGACTGCTGGTGATGTTGAGGACGATCTCGTTGCCATCGTTGTAGATGGCACCGCCATTGCCGCCTTGGCGACTGTTTGCGCCGTGGCCGACCGCGGTGTTCTCCGAGAGTAGCGTGTTGAGAATGTTCCACGATACGCCAATGCTGCTGAGCGCGCCGCCATTGGCGCACGCGTTGCCGAGACCCGCCTTGCCGCCAAACGTGCTGTTGACAATCCACACCGGACGGCTCGGGCCGGCGCCGGGCGCAACCAGGTAGTCGAGCTTGCGAATTGCGCCGCCACCGACGTCGGACCCGAGGTCGTCGCACACGTTGTTGAAGAAGCGCGAGCCCACCACCTTGAGGCTTCCACCCTGCGCGTGGATCGCGCCGCCACCGCCATCGTTGTTCGCGCCGTCGGCGATGCCTTTCGCACTGCCATCGACGAAGGTCAGATTCTGGACGACGAGCTGGATGCCCGGGTTCGTGTTGCAGTCGCCCGGTCCCGGTGGGTAGACCTGCGCTTTATCGCAGGTGGCCATGTAAAGGATGCGGGTCGTGCCGCCACCACTCAGTGTCACCTTGTTGCCGCCGTCAATCACGAGCTTGGTCCCCTTGTCGTTGAAGACCTTCGCCGTCTTGGTCAAGACGATGGTGATCGGATCCGGTCCGCAGTTGAAGGTGATGATGCCGCCGTTCGCGACCGCGCTCACGAACGCATCGCCGGTGCAGCTCTCGGGAACTCCCGTTCCAATGACCGTGGTGGGCGACGACACGTCTTCTGCTTGCCCCGCCACGGGGATGGCCGCGTGTCCATCCGGGTAGCCAGCGGGCGGCCCGTCCTGCGGATTCGTTGGCGGGGTCTTGTTGGAGCCGTCCGACGAGGACCCACCGCAGCCGCATGTGGAAACGGTCGCGAGGGTCATGACCGCGACAGCGACAACGGTGCGGGCCCTTGAAGCCATTCTGTCACGGTAGCACCATTCCTCGAGCGAGGGTATCACGCGCCTTTGCCCGACCGGCTCACTCTGGTCCTGACTGGCAACAAGGAGAACAATGCTTTCGATGCACTCACCTCCCGCGCACTCACCAGAGCTGGGCGAGGGTCAAAATCCGCGCAGATCCGGGATGCGGTCGGCGCGGTAGACCGGGTACACGCTGCCCGCGTTGCCCTTGGTGTTGAGCTTGAAGACGCGGGTGCCGTCGGGCGTGACCTCGACGATCTGCGCGTAGGTGCTGCCGTCCCCGGCGACCAGCTGCGAGCTGGTCAGCAGCACGTTACCGGTCGTGGGCTGCCGGTCCGCATCGTCCATGCCGGACGAGTAGAACGAATCGGTCCCCGAGGGCGGCCCGTAGCTCCACACCTGGCTGACCGTCCTGGCGGTTTCATCAACCTTGTAGATGACGGCCCGGCTGTACTCGGGCACGCTGCCGTCGATCGGCTGAGAAACGAGCAGACCGACGAGGCAGGAAGGACAGCGCATGGAACGGACTCCACTCTGCGGCGGAGCCGCTGAGAGTGGGAACTGGCGCCCCAACGTGAGGACGGAAAGAAGAATGGTTTGGACACGTCAGCTGCGTGCTGGCGTCAGGGTGAACGGATTGGGCCACGCTTCATGCGGATTTGGCTTCGCAGAGAACGGATTGGGCCACGCCCCATACGGGTTGGGCTTCACGGTGAACGGATTGGGAAGCGCTCCGTACGGGTTGGGCTTCACGGTGAACGGATTGGGAAGCGCCCCGTACGGGTTGGGAAATGCTCTGTGGGGGTGTCCCTTCACGGAGGAGTGCTTATAAGTGGTAGGGCCAGCCGACGCTTGAATACCCGCGCCTGCAGACGTGCTCGCCCACAGGAGCAACGGAAGCAACACCACGATCGGTATTCGATACAGCACCATGGGTCGGCCTCTAGCGAGTCTACGCCGCCGCCGCTCCGTGAACAAGCTAGCGCTGGTTTGCTAGCGCTGGTTTGCGAACAGGGCGGCCAGGCCTGCGCCGATGGCTTGTGACAGTTCTCCGAGCGATGACGGCAGGATGGTGACGCTCTTGCGCTGAACGGGCCACAGGTAGGTCCGGGCTGTCTCGCGGACGATTTTCAAGTAGCGCTCGCGGAAAGCCTTGCTGGTGTTCTCGGGATCCATCAAGCCACCGCCGATGACCACGAACTTCGGGTCTAGCGCCATGGCGAGGTTGGCGATGTGCAGACCCATGGCGCGCGCTTGGAAATCGAACAGCTCGATCGCGAGCTTGTCGCCCGATTGGGCTAGGCCACGCAGGCTGAGCGCCTTGTCGCGTGGGGTTTGGGTCGATTTGGCAAGCGGGTGTTTAGGCAGCTTGGCCAGGCGCTCTTCCAGCAGGTAAGGCAGTCCCGCCAACGTCGTGTAGAGTTCCATGCAGCCCCATTCGCGACCGCAGCCGCACTTGTAGGGCTTGGCCCCAAGCAGCTGTAACGGCGCCGCCATGTGAGCGGTTTCCATGGCCGCCAGGGTATCGCCGACGAGGGGCAGGCCGTCTTCGCCGATGTAGGCCGAGCCCAGGCCCGAGCCGGGGGCGAGCAGGAGCACGCTACCTTTGCTCGACCCGCGCGCATGCTTCGCCTCGCCCACGCCGCCGAAAGCGCCGTCGTTGCCCACGATGAGCGGCACGTCGCGTCCCGCCCTCTTCTTGATGGCGCGGCTATACGCGGCGTAGAAATTCCATCCGTCGAAACTGACTGGCAAGTTGGCGGAATGGGCGAGCACGCCATAGCGCTCGTAAGGACCTGGAATCGCGAGTCCAACGCCCTTGACCTGCTTCCAGGTCAACTTGTTGGCAGCCAGGTAGGCGTCGATGGCCTCGATCCAGCCCGCGACCACCGCCTTGGGGCCCTGGTGCGAGTTGGTCGGACGCTGTAGCAGCTTCCGCGAGACCGGCTTGCCATTGTCCCAGACCGCGCCAATCTTGGACGTCGTTGCGCCACAGTCCGTACCGATGAATAGATGATTCTTAGGAGACATGGCCGGCACATTAAAATAACTCGGCCGAGGACGTACACGTATTTGCGCATGAAGCGGCAGAAATTCCGCGATTCACTGGGTTTCAAGTCACGCTGTGCACATCATGCGCCTTGCAAATGCCCATAAGGCGGAGCGATCTGGATGCGGGGGTCTTCGAGAGCGCCGCCCATGGTCAGGTGATACAGGACCTGGAACGAATCGTCGGTGAGGCCGAAGGTCCGATGGGTCATGTCGTCGAAGAAGCAGCCAATGCCAGTGGCGCGGATGCTGGACGCCTCCGCCTCAAGGTACAGCTGCTGGCCCACCAAGCCGGCCTCCCAATACAATCGCCGATAGAACCACGGACCGTAGGTTTCCATCGGAACCCGATAGTCAGCCAGCATGGCTGCCGCAAACGCGCCGTCCGAGGCGATGTCCTGTCCGCAGCTTGTCTGCGCGGCAACCCGTCGGGCATCGCCCTCTTCCAGCAGGAAGAGCGGAAGAGCGGCCGGGCATTCATCCGGCGTGGTCCAAACGAAGCCAGGCATCATCAGTTGTTGCAACCTCTCCTTGCGCTTCGGATCGCGCAGGAGGGCGTAGAGCCCGGGTACCATGCCTGCCACGCGATGGACAAACAACAAGAGGTCGATACAGGGCCTCCAAGGCAGCGTTGCCAATGGGACATGTTCCTTGCCGGGCATCACCTTAAGCAGGATTTGGCAAAAAGTCTCGCGGGTGATGCTGGTGCGGCCGTCGAACGCCACCGCACTCCTCCGTTGGTGAATGATCGGTCGCAGGGCCAGGCTTGACGCCCCGACGGCAATCGACCTATCGAACGCGGGCGACGCGTCCCAGACGTCAGCACAAGGGGCTTCGGTCTTGCGGGTCGCCGCCGCCACGTCGTCAATCGCTGCCCAATGACGATGGCCGCTGCTGAGTCGGTTGGGATTCCCGTGCCATTCTGTAGGGTAAAGCGGGGCGCGTGCGATATCGCCGATGGTGAATGCACGTTGCTGGTCGATGGGAAAGTCCGCATTTGGCGCCTGTGGATAGACGGCCAACAAGCAGTCGGCGTGCTCGGCCTCCATCCCGCTCTGGCTATCGACGCCGAGAAGCCGCGCCAATTCGGTGTCGGTCACGCCTTCGAGCAGTCGCGCCTGCCAACCGAGACCTGCGGCGGCGACGGCGAGGGCACCGAGGGCGTGTCCGACGTCGTGGTGGCAGTAGCGAAAGGCCCGCTCGCCATATTTCCATGACTCGCGCCAATGGATCGAGGTGAGCCCGACGAGCACGCTTCCTGGCGGCAGTTGAGCGGCCAGAGCTGCCCAGGCTTGGTCGGACAGATTCGCACGCCGTTCGAGCGCGTGCTCGTAGGGCGCATAGTGGTAGACGGCCGGTTTCGGATGCAGCCCCTGGATGGGCCCCGCGACGAGATAGCCTTCCGTCGGATGGAGATTCCCGCTCGATGGATTGACTCGCAATGGCCAGCGCGCGTCGCCGGACTGTTTCCAGGCCGAGAGCGCCAGTGAATCCTGGAAGAGCTGCGACACCGCCAAGAGGCCAGGTTGGGCAGGCGGGATGCTTCCCGGAATGAACGCGGACTCGTACCGTGGCTGGTCTTCGGCCGGGACGAGATCCAGCGGCAGCAGCGGGGCGCCTTCGAAACGACGGAAAGGATCAGGTTGGGTCGCCCAATTCATGGCGGCCGAGGCGCGGGCATAGCGGCTGGGATGGTGCTTCGACCGTTCGTGGTAGGCAAACACGGGCGCCAACGGCGCAGCCGGCGTGCTCACTCGAACGTAGGTCGGCGTCCGTGCCATGTTCTCCGTCCCGTCACTTCATCCGCCGCGAGGCTTTCCCGCGATCCGTGCCCGGGCGTTTGCGTGTGGGATCGCGGGGCGGCTTGGCGCTGCCTTCCAGTGCGGCGCGCAGCCTGGCGGTGACGGCGGAACTCTGTCCCTGTGCTTTGTTGGCGCGCGACCGCAGGATGGCTTCCGACAGCGCCGCGCGCACGTCGGGGTGCCGCGCCTCTTTGCACTCGGCCTCCAGCCAGGCGGCGCCGCGATCATCGCCACCCACGCCAACCACCACCGCGGCCAGTGTCGGCGGCAGGGCCAAGAGCAGGCGCCGTCGATTGTCCGAACGTTCGGCCGACCGCGCGGCACCAGCAACCGTCGCGATGGCGCGCGCCAGGTAGTCGAGCAGCGGCGGCAGATTCCCGAGCGACGCGAATACCTGCCGGTTCGCAAACACCTCGACGACCAGCGCGGCGGTCCCGAAGCACCGCTCGCGATCTTCATCGTCCAGCCAGCCCAGCGCTCGGGTCACCAGCGCGTCGCCGCCGCCCGCGCGCAGCGCGAAGGAGATGAGAGCATCGAGCGTGCCCAAGCGCACCGGCACGCGTTCGTCCGCCGCCAGCTCCGCCAGCGCGGTCCACGCCTGATCGACCTCCAACCCGGCCCGCAGCCGCCCCACCCAGCCGTGAGCGGCGGCAATGGGCAGGAACACCTGGGGCGTGTCGGGGGCTGCGTCGTCGGCGCCCAGGCGCGACAGCAGTCGCCCGACTGGCCCAGGCAGCGCCGCCATCTCGGCACCGAATGCGGCCGCCAGGCGCAGGTTCGGCCGCGTGTCGTTTCCGCCGCCGTGGCGGCACATCAAGTCCTCCAGGGCCGCAGTCTTGCCGGCGAGCGCCGCGCGCAGGGCCTCGCGCAGGGCTTCGCTTTTCAATCCTTCGTTCGTTGACGCCGACAGTGTTTGCGACATGACGGGGTGGAGGGTAGCGCGGGGAGAGCGCCGGCGCATGGTCGGCTACCCCGTTCGGACGAAAGATTCAGCCTCAGAGGGTGGGTCACGACCTAGCGAACAACGGGGACTACACCAGCGTGAGCTTGGGTCTTTTCGGCACTTCTTGCAGCGGTTCCTTGCCGACCATCCCGATCACGGCGCTCCACGGCACGAAGGTTGTGAACGGCTCGCGCGAGAATGACAGTGTGGCGCGAATGCCATCGTCGGTTGCTTCCAGGTCAGGAATAGGAATCGTAGCGTTCAGATTGTAGTCGAGGACCACCTGGTCACCGAGCAGGTGCTCAGGGAGAACCACCCCTGGGGCGCCGCCATCGAGCGCCACAAAGACTTGTGCGTGATGGCACAGGAGTTGCTCGAAGGTTGCCTTTGAATCCTTCGATGGTTCGCCGCCAATATCCGGAAAGCCGTTGTCGTTTTCGCTCATGTCTCAGCTCGCCTTGCTTATAGCAGCTGCGCGCGAAGACCTTCCCAAGCTTAGACGAGGAAGTCGAACATTTGCACGCGCGCGAGGTAGCCCTCGAGGACGGCAGCGAACTCATCGAGCAGGAGGTCGAGCACGATGACGACGCGGTCGCCCTGGACGCGGAGGACGCGGCCCGAGGCAGGGATCTCGGGACCGGCTAGGACGAGGACGCCGGAGATCTCGCCGTCTTGCTCGGGGAGTGCGCCGGTGAGACGGAAGTTGACGTGGGTGCGCGAGAGTTCGACGACGGTGGCGACGCGGCCGTCGTCGAGGCGGAGGGAGGCGGCGAGGGCTGTCGGGGGCTCGACGCGGTAGTTGGCGCGGCGATTCTGCTGGATCTGGCCTTCGAGCGCGTCGTGGACCCGGCGGGAGATGGGTGAGTCCGGGCTTTCGAGGATGAAGTCGCGCAGGCCCTTCATCGTTTTTTGGGTGACGATGATGTGTTCGCGCATCTCGGCGGTGCGCCGTTGGTCGTGGGCGATCTTTTCGGCGGCGGAGCCGAGGAGAACACGGTACAGGGCAAGGCCGATGTCTGGATGTCGCGAGCAGAAGTCGTGCAGGCGCGCCGAGTCGATGCGGCGGAGGACCGACTTGGGTCCGACGACGGCGCGGCAGTGGCGGGGGATGCCCGTTGTTGCGCCGAGTTCGCCGATGAGGCAGGGCGGCTTGAGGAGGTAGACCTCGCGATCGTCCTGGCGGAGCGAGACCTCGCCGGCGATGAGGATGAAGAAGGCGCTTGCCGCCTCTCCCTGGGCGAAGAGTATCTCGCCCTCGTTGGCGCCGACAGGCTCGAAGAGCTCGGCCAGGCGCTGGACCTGTTCGTCGCTGAAGCCACGGAAGAGGGGGATGCCACGCAACTCGGCTGGGCTGATGCCAATCTTCTCGGTCATGGCGAAGGAGCGTACCACGGTGTTGTTGCCGCTGCCGACCTTGCCGCGAAAAAGGAAGGTTGGGCGAGCGTCGATGACCGCCTAGCGAAGCGTGAACAGTGCCGACATGTCCGTTGCTGATAGGGCCCGTTTGTAGATGCGGAAGTCGTCGAGCGCCCCATTGAACAGTGGGTCAGCGGTGAAGGGCGAACGGCCAAGCCAGTTGAGCGTGGTGGTCCCCACGTCCGACATGTGCAGGGTCATGGCCTTGTTGGTCGCCACGGCCACGCCGTCAAGGTAAAGGGCTCCGGTGTAGGTCGCCCCGGCGGGCAGCACGATGGCGATGTGGTGCCACACACCAGGGGTAAGGGTGGCGGGGCTCTCGAGGCGTTGCTCGGCCGCGGTGGTGTGTCCCGTATTGGAGATGCCAAATCGCAGGGGGATGCTGGTGGCGTCGCTCGCTCGGGCGGTGAGGTAAAGGTACGCGTTCCCGGTGCTGCCGTTACCGAAGTCGAAGATCCGTTCCCAGTTTTCGGAGGACGTGGCAGCCGCCAACTTGATCCAGAGGGCGATGGTCAGGGCGCCAGGGGCCAACGATTCTGGAGCGGGCACGGTCACGTACCCACCAGCCGGCGTGGACGGGTGGGACGGCGTTACGAGATTGAGCGCGTGGGAGCCCACTTGGCAGTCGGTCGAAAAAGTCGTGCTACCACCGGTCCCTGCGGTTGCCAACGTGCCGTCACGAATGCCGCCACCGGACAGCGAGGAATCGGCCGCTATATTCCCGCTGCTCTCATCGAACTTGTACCAGAGGACCAGATCAGGATCGACGCCGGCCCCGCCGGTACCGCTAGACCCACCAGCGCCGCCAGTGCCATCGTACCCACCGTCGTCTCCTCCGGAACCACCGCTGCCGCTGATGACTGACCCTCCGGCTCCGCCGCTGGAATCCGGATCCACGTCTACGGTGCCACCGTTGCCGTTGCTCCCATCCGCATCCACACCGCCGGTGTCGCAGTCACCGCCGTCTCTACCACCGCTACCGCCACCACCGTTTATGCCGCCTCCGCCATCCGTATTCGCGCCGCCTGCGCCGCCGCTGCCGCCACCACCGATGTCGGGTGGGGCGTCACACGCGTCCCCACCTGCCGTCGCCACATCAGAGGAAGCTGCGACATCAGGAACGGTAGCGTCATCTCTGGCGACCGACGCGGGCAGA
>Ga0302321_100006855_pt1 | contig 10045 bp, 4 predicted proteins | sample Fen_T0_1_FD_202505 | JGI IMG/M metagenome (GOLD analysis project Ga0302321, IMG submission 202505) | Peat permafrost microbial communities from Stordalen Mire near Abisko, Sweden - Fen_T0_1 | ecosystem: Environmental > Terrestrial > Soil > Wetlands > Permafrost | place: Sweden: Abisko... | reverse complement strand
AGTCGGTGGCCCCGTTGTAGCGATAGCGATCGTCCTCGCCGCGGTGTTTATCCCAACGGCGTTCATTCCCGGAATTACAGGCCGCCTCTATCAGCAATTCGCGCTCACGATTGCGATCTCGGTGATGATTTCCGCGTTCAACGCGCTGTCGCTCACCCCGGCCCTTTGCGCGATGCTTTTGAAGCCGAGGCACACGGTTCGCGGACCGCTCGGTGCATTTTATCGTGGCTTCAACCGGCTCTTTGGTCGCGCGACGGCGGGCTACGTTCGCGTATCGCATCTCCTGATACGCAAGAGTGTGATTAGCCTTTTGGTGCTCGCTGGCTTTGCGGTGATGACGGGATGGTTCGGCGGCAAGCTACCCAAGGCTTTTCTGCCCGATGAAGATCAGGGGTTTGTCTATGTCGGCTTGCAGTTGCCCAACGCGTCGTCGTTGCAGCGCACCGATGCAGCGGCACGCAAAGCTGAGGAGATCATCCGCGCGACGCCCGGCGTCGAGCGGTGCACGGCGGTGCTGGGATTCAGTTTGCTCAGCACGAGCTATAACACTTACAGCGCGTTCTTTTTCGTGACTTTCAAACCCTGGTCTGAACGAACCAAGCCCGAGGAACAGTATGGCGCGATCAAGGATCATCTTGCACGTGAGCTGAAAAAGATCCCCGAAGGCAATGCGTTCTCGTTTGCGCCGCCGGCGATTCCCGGCGTCGGCACGGCAGGTGGCGTGACCTTCGCGCTTGAAGATCGCAGTGGACGTGACGTCGCATTTTTCGCGGAGAACATGAACAAGTTCCTGGAGGCCGCGCGCAAGCGGCCCGAGATCGCGTCGGCGACAACAACGTTTTTGCCTTCGGTGCCGCAGGCGTTCGTGAACGTGGATCGCGACAAGGCGCTGAAGCAAGGCGTGGCGATCAATGACGTTTACCGTACGCTGCAATGTTTCATGGGCGGCGTGTTCGTGAACTATTTCAATCGGTTCGGCCGTCAGTGGCAGGTTTATCTTGGAGCGGAAGGCGAGTACCGCAAAGACGAGAACGGGCTTGATTACTATTTCGTCCGCAATCGCAACGGCGACATGGTTCCGCTGTCGGCGCTCGCAACGATCGAGCATCGCATGGGTCCGGAGTTTATCATGCGATATAATCTTTTCCGGGCAGCGCAGATCAATGTCAGCGCGAACCCCGGGTACAGCTCGGTTCAAGTGATGGAGGCGTTGGAGACGGTGTTCCGTGAGACGATGCCGCCTGAAATGGGCTACGATTATCTGGCGATGTCGTATCAGGAAAAGAAGGCGCAGGAAGGCATATCGCCAATGGCGATTTTTGGGCTTTCGCTATTGTTCGTCTTCCTCGTGCTGGCGGCATTGTATGAGAGCTGGACTCTGCCCTTCAGTGTGTTGCTGACCGTGCCGGTTGCGGTCTTCGGTGCCTATGCCGCGTTGCTTGGACGCAACATGGAGAATAACGTCTTCGCTCAGATTGGTCTTGTTATGTTGATCGGGCTGGCGGCAAAGAATGCGATTTTGATCGTTGAATTTGCCCGCACGAGACGCGAACACGGCGTACCGTTGGTCGAGGCGGCGCTCGAAGGAGCCCGCGTTCGTCTTAGGCCGATTTTGATGACGTCGTTTGCTTTCATTCTGGGCTGCGTGCCGTTATGGCTTGCGAGTGGTTCAGGCGCCGTGGCGCGGCGCGTGATGGGCACGGCGGTGATCGGTGGCATGCTGGCTGCAACCTTGCTGGCGGTTTTCCTCATCCCGGTGACGTATTATGTCGTCGAGCGTTTGAGTGGACGGTCGAAACACGGTTCCGTTCCGATACCGGTGAGCGAGGACGTGCCCGTCAAGGTGTCCGCGGCACAGTAAAGGGGCTCGGAGCTTTCTAGCTATGGATCTAGGGCACCAACTCAAAGGTTGGGACGACGACAGGGTTTTCCTTGGTGCCGTTGATGAAGGTGAAGGTGATCTCGGTCGCGCGGCGGACGACGGATTCGTAGCGGCGTAGGTTCCAGTCGGATACAGACTCACCGTTGATGCGGATGACGAGGTCGCCGGTTTGCACGTTGGCGGCGTCGGCGGGCGAGCCGGGGATGACACCGGCCACGCGCCAGTAGGTGGGCATCTTGGTGAAACTGATGCCGGCGGCGCGGCGGATTTGCGGTGGAATCGGAATCGCGGAGTCGCGGTAGAAAGTGACCTGATTGCGCGACTGATCGAAGGTCACGGCGAAGTTGCGCAGGATCTCGCAACCGAGGGAGGAGATCTGATCAGTGAGGTCGTCGATGGGTTTCTCGAAACGGTAGGGGCCGATGTAGAGCGGTTGTTCAACGCGGCCGATTTCCTGGGTGCGGTGGCCGGTGAGGGTGCCGACGGTGACGCCGGGGCGGGGGCCGAAACTGAAGTTCGGGTGCAGGCCGATGAGGTTGAGGAGGAGCGGGCCGTCGTTGCCGGAGTCGATCAGGGCGATGAAGTTTTCCGCGCCGAGCCGAACCGGGATAAAGGGGGTACGTTGGGAGTTGGTGAACTTGATCGTGGTGCCGCGCGTGGTGGTGAGGTCGCGCATGACGGTGACGGGGGCGAGCACGAGGCGCGACTGCGGGTAGTCGAGGGTGAAGATCGTTTCGCGAAAGAGCGGAAAGCCGAGGACGCCGTCGATCTTGATGCCGAGGTGGGCGGAGATTTCGGCGCAGTCGAGGACGAGGGCTTGCACGTTTTCGAAGCGGGCGTCGTCGAGTTCGATGCCGCTGATCGTGACGGCGGGCAGGAGCGTGGATTGGCCGTCGGCGGATTTGACGTGGACGGAAGGGGTGCCGAGCGCGGCTTTGCTGGTGCCGTAGCGACGGGCGAATTCCGGCGAGACGAGCGTGACGGACGAACCGGTATCAACCAGGAAGCGCCAGGGGCCGTGGCGGTCCCATTTGGTTTCGATGACGAACTGGTTGCCCACGATCTGAGCGGGGACGACGAGTTGCTTGGAGCCGATCTTGGTGCGGCCGGGTTTGAGCTCGCGCGACGTGGCGCAACCGGCGAGCACCAGCGTGAGAGCGAGCGCGAAGGTAAGGAGGCTTTGAAAATGAACGCGCGGGCGGGTCATTTAGCGGGTTGCGGTAGTTTCAGGCTGAGCGCGCACGAGCTGAGTGCAAGCGCGGCCGCAACGCAATACAACCAATTCGCCCCAAGCGTGAAGAACACCACGCCAGCGACAATCGGTGTGACGGCGCGGGCGAGCGAGCCGAGCGAACGAAAGATACCAAGTACGCGGCCCTGTTCGGAAGCGCTGGCGTAGAGGGAAATGAGGCCCGTGGTGGACGGGTTGACGAGGCCGCCGCCGAGGGCGAGAAGTCCGACGCCGAGATAAAGCATGCCGGGCGAAGGCGCGAAGCCTACGCAGAGAAAACCCGAAGTGGAGCAGAGCAAGCCGGTGGTGAGCACGGTGGTCTCGCGCATCTTCTTTAATAGGCGGCGCACGATGACGCCCTGGGTGAGGATCGAACAGATGCCGAGGAAACCCATGAGGTAACCGTTGTGTTTCGCGTCGTAGCCGAACCGTTGGAAACTGACAAAGACGAGTGATGTTTCCATGGCGACGAAGGCGAGCGCGTAGACGAACGAGACGAGGTTGACGCTGCGGGCAGGTGCGTTGTCGAGGGAGAAGATCGCCTTCAGGGGATTGCGCAGGCGGGCTTCGGCAGCGCGGCCACGGGCCTCGGCGGGAAGCGTTTCGTGAAAGCGTCGGCTGATCCAAACGAGGTTGACGAGGCTGAGGGCGAAGGCGATCAGCGCGGGCACCGTGAAAGGATTGATGCCCCAGGCGGCGAGGTCGGGATGGTTGGTGAGGAGGTTGATGCGCGAGGCGAAGGCGCCGATGAGCGGGCCGGTGACGAGGCCGAGACCGAAGGCGGCACCGACCAGACCCATGGCCTTGGAGCGTTCTTCGCGGGAGGTGACGTCGGCGACGGCGGCGGTGGCGACAGAGAGGTTGCCGCCGAATGCGCCGGCGAGCATGCGGGCGACGAGGAAGACCCAGAACGAACCACTGAACACCCAGAGCAGATAACTGGCGGCGGTGCCGGCGACAGTGAGCAAGAGTACGCCGCGACGTCCCCGTTTATCGGATACGCTGCCCCAGAACGGCGCGAAGACGAATTGGAGGATGGAGAAAACCGAGCTGACGATGCCGCCGAAAAGGACCTCGGGCAGATGAGACTCGTTGCCCAAGGCGTGGGCGATCGGCTCGATGTGGTTAAGGAGCCAGCCGAGGACGCCGTCGGTGCCTTCGAGTTTGAGGTAGTGGTGGAGCAGGTCGGGTCCGAGCGGGAAGATGATCGAGAAGCCGATGAGATCGATGTAGAGCGTGAGGAAGATGACGCCGAGGGAAAGCGGACGTTTTACGGGAGTGGCAGGAGCGGTAGGCGTGATCACAGGTTAAGACGGGAGGAATAACAGCCGCAGTTGCAACGCCAAGGCGCAAAAAGATGGGGTGCGCTCGCGTTCCTGCATGGCCTCGGGGCTTAACGGTGAAGGAATGGCGCGGTCGTGCGCTCGGAAGGGGAATGGCGCGGGCTACTCGCTTAACTGGACCGTGATGCCGCCGTTGACGGTTTCGATGTTGATCTTTGCGTCGTTGGACTGGCCGAGCTGGCCGTGGAGTTTGTTGCGACCGGTTTTGTCGGTTTTGATGGGGAGATCGCACTTGATGCCTCCGTTGACTGTTTCAGCTTTGAGGTAGGCGTCGGTGGCCGACGGCAAGCGGAGCGTGCAGGAGCCGTTGACGGTTTCGATCGAGATGGTCTGGTCGGACGCAACGGAATCAAAGCTGGCGTTGATGCCGCCGTTCACCGTTTCGAGATGGGTGTTGGCCGCGAGGCCTTCGACGTGAAGAGAGCCGTTGACGGTTTCGGCCGTGACGAGACCGCGCACGCCGCGAATGGTGATCTGGGCGTTGACGGCTTCGATATGGCGCAGGATGAGGCCGGCAGGAACTTTGAGCACGTAGCGAACCTCGCCCTTGATACTAAAGTTGAACCAGCCGGATTTCTGGTGTTCGGTTTTGATGCTGAGGCGATCAGGGGAGGCTTCGATCTTGAGGGTGATAAGTTGGAGGTCGTCGGTGTTATTGGCGCGTTTTTCGGCTTCGAGTGAGATCTCGGGCTTGTCCCAAGCGACAATCTCGACGGAGCCGTTGACGTTTTCGAGCGAGAGTTCGCCATGGTCGGAGATGGGGTAAGTGTGGGCGAATTTTTCGGAAGCGGCGTAGTTTCCCGCGAGGAGGGCAGGCGTGAGGGTGGCGAGACCGAGGAGGAGGGTGAGCAGTGTTTTCATGAGGAGAACCGAAGTATGGTCGACGTGGAGCTTCGAGCTGTTACTAGGTAACACACGATTCGGGGTGGTGGGTTACACATAAATTTGGTCTAATAGATGATGCGGAGAGATGCTTTACCGAGAGGCTGTCTTTGAGGGGCTGTAGGTGCGCGAGTCGGCGAAGGTTGGAGAGCGTGAGGGGGATTTGGCGGAGCGGAGAAAGAGAATGATAAAGAGGAACGAGAAAGATTTAGAGGTGGCTAGCTATTCGGCGCGGAGGGCTTCGATCGGGTTGATGCGCAAGGCGCGGCGCACGGGCAACCAGCACGCGGTCAGCGCGGTGAGTAACACGAGCATGACGACACCTCCGACGATCAGGTTGTCGGTCGGTCCGGAGCCGACGAGTAATTTGGAGAGGAAATGACCGAGGACGAACCAGGATCCAACACCAACAGCCAGGCCAATTAATGTCAGTATGATGCTGTCCGTCGCGACCGCGCGGATCACGTCGGAGCGGCTGGCCCCGAGCGCCACCCTGATGCCGATCTCGCGCGTGCGGCGTGTGACGGCGAAAGCGACGAGGCCAAAGATTCCTGCGCCAGCCAGCAACAGGGCGATGAAGCCTTGTGTGCCTGCCATGATTGCGCCGGAGCGCCAGATTGAGAGTCCGCTAGGGCTTTCTTTGACTTGTTGTGTGAGGGTGCGGACTCCGTAAACCGGTAGATCGGGGTCCAGTTCGTGGACGGCTTTGGTGATGGCGGCACCGAGCGGACCCGCGAACTCCGTGGACCGGACGATAACCGAGACGTTTCCGCGGTAATGTTGATCCAGTACCTGAAATAGCAGCGGCGAGTTGTCGGCGTTAAGATTGTAGAAGCGAGTCGGTGCCACGACACCGATCACCTCGGCTTCATAGTGACCTTGGATCGAGATGCGACGCCCGATCGGATCCTGGCCGGGGAAGAATTGCTGTGCACAGGCGCGACTAATGATGGCGACAAGCGGAGAGCCGAACTTATCGTGGGCGGTAAAATCACGGCCTGCTTCCATGCATATGCCCAGCGTCGAGAGGCAGTCTTGCGAAATGAACGTGACAAACACGGGTGGGGCCGACCGGGCGACCGTTTCAGGTGCTCCTGCGGCGGTGATGCCGCCATTCTGTGGCAGCGTCGGGTCCAAGGGCACACAGGAGGCGAGGCTGGCCGCTTGCACGCCGGGCAGGGCGCGCAGACGTTCCAATAGTTGAGTTTGGAACTGTCGGCCTTGTTCGGCACTGTATCGCTGCAAATCGAGATCAAACGATGCAATGGTTCGGTTTTCTGCTTCGAATCCGACAGGTAAACGCGAGAGCAGCAGGAAACTGCGCAATGCCATCGCCGAGCAGACCAGCACGATGCAGGATATGGCTACCTGGCCGATGACGAGCAGGCTGCGCCACGGATGTCGCTGGCTAGTGGTCGAAATTCCGGAGTCCTTGATGCTAGCGTTGAGCGCGCCGCCGCTGGCTTTCAAGGCCGGCACGATACCGGTGACGATACCCACGAGCAGTGCGGCCACCGTAGTAAAGACGAAGGGACGCCAGTCTGTTCCGGTCGTCGCTGGAGGAGCGAATCCAGCGGGGCTTGGCATTGCACTGAGCAAAAGGGGGGTCAGCCAGAGCGCGGCGATTGAGCCCAATGTACCTGCAATGAGTGCGAGCACTGAGCTTTCTGCGAGGAGACCGCGGATGAGTTGGAAGCGGCTGGCGCCGAGAGCGGAGCGAATGGCAAGTTCGCGTTCGCGACTGCTGGTGCGCGCGAAAAGGAGATTGGCGACGTTGGCAATCGCGACGATGAGGACGAGCAGTGCGAGGATGCTGAGCGCTGCGATGATCTTCGGCGCGTAGTGGGCGATATACGGCGAGGGCCGGCTGGCGTCTTCCCTCATGATGACTGTTCGGCAATCCTTGAGGTAGTATCCCGGGTAGGGTTTCATCACTTGGGCGAAGGCGACGTTCGTGGCTGCGCTTGCTTCGGCGATAGTGGCGCCTGGGGCGAGCCGACCCATGATAAAGGCGCAAGTGGTGCCGCGTTGCAGCGGATCACCGGGCTGAATCTTCGGCAGCATGGTGATGGGAATGAAACCGTTCAGTGCGATGCCCCACGCTGCACCGTAGAATCCCTGCGGCGCGACGCCGATCACGGTGAACGGCTCTCCGTTGAGCTTGATTGCTTGACCTATGATTCCGGGGTTGGCGCCGAAACGGTTTACCCAGGTGTTATAGGTGAGAACAATGATTGGGTCGGCTCCGACGGTTCGGCCTTCGGTTGGCAGGAAAAACCGTCCGAGGTGAGGCTGAACGCCGAGTACGGTGAAATAGTTTTCGGTGGTGGCGTGGACGAAGGCGCGTTCAGTCGATTCGCCGGTGCGACTGAGATGGACGGCTTGCTCCTTGTACGCCATGAGGTCGGAAAACACCCGCGCCAGATCGGGGTTTGCGGCCGTGTCGTTTCCGACCATGCGCCGGAGGTCCTGCACATCGGGATAGGATAACGGGGCCTGAAAAGCGAAAGCCGGACTTTTCAGAGCGATGACCACGAGGCGGTCGGGTGCGCTGGCTGGTAGTGGACGCAGAAAGAGATCGTTGCCGATGGTGAAGAACGTGGCGTTGACGGAGAGGCCGAGTGCCAGCGTGAGCACGGCGACGGTGGTGAAACCGGGAGATTTTATGAGCTGGCGGAAGGCGAAGCGGAGGTCGTTCATGGAAGATGGATAGATAGGGAGACGGGGAAGATGCGGAAGATTGGAAGACGATGGGAGATGGGAAATGGTTTTAGTGTCTCGCGATCTGTCTGTTTATTCAGCACGCAAGGCCTCGACAGGATTGACCCGGGTGGCGCGGCGGGCAGGCAGCCAGGCGCCTAGCAATGCGGCGATAAACACCAGGAGAACGCTGAGCGACAAGCTGGCGATACTGGAAGGATTGGCGCCTTCGAGCGCGTGGCTGATCGCGCGGCTGAGCAGCCACGCGCCGACGACACCTAAAGTCGAACCAGCAGCCACCCATACAAATGCCTGGCGAAACACGAGAGCCACGACATCACGTGAAGAGGCGCCTAGCGCCACGCGCACGCCGATTTCGCGCTGGCGGCGAGTGAAATGAAACGAGAGCGTTCCGTAGAGACCGAGCGCGGCGAGCGCGAGAATTGCGGCGGTCATGGCGTCGACGAGTGAGGTGATGGTTGTGAAAACACGGCTCTGCTCGTCGAAGTGGGAAGTCATTGTGCGGAATTGCGTCATGGCCAAATCGGGATCGAGTCGGCGTAGCTCGTCGCGAATTGCATCGATCGGAGCGCGGGTTCCCGGTGCCAGGCGGATCACGAGAAAAAAGTCCTCCTGTGGCGCCAGTCCGAACGGAAAATATATTTCAGGCTGATGCAATCGCTCCGCGTTCTGCGCCAAATCGCTGATCACTCCAACGACTTCGTCAGTGGTGGTGGCGTTGGCCTCTGTTGGCCGAATCCGATGGCCGAGCGGATTCTGACCGGGCCAATATTGCTGCGCCATCGCCTGATTGATGACTACTACATGATTATTCGTGTATTCATCGTCTTTGTTGAGAAGGCGGCCGCGCAATAAGGTAACGCCGAGAGCTTGGAAGGTCCTTGCTGACACGAGCGTGTTTTGCACCCAATGCTGCTGTTGGTCGCGATCAAATGGTTCGTTATCGATCAATACTGTTGTTGAGTATCCTCCATTGAAGGGCAGTTGCGACGTGACACCGGCTTCGCGTACGCCGGGCAAAGCTGAGACGTTTTCAATTAACCGCTCACACAGTGTGCTTTGTGTGGCGTGGTTATAGCTTGGTCCGCGCATCGAAATTCCCGAGGTCAAAATCTCCTCGGACCGGAGCGAGCGGGAACTTGTGAGCATGGCTCGATAGGAGGACGACAACTGCATGGCGACGCTCACCAACAGCAGCGCGATCGCGATCTGGCCCACAACCAGTCGGCGGAGTTTTCGCTGAGTACGTTGCCCTGAACTGCCACCGCCGCTTTCTTTGAGGCTCGTAATCACGTCGGTTTTTGAGGCGAGCAATGCGGGCGTGAGCCCAATCATTTGGTTGACGATAAAAATGAGTGCGACGATGCAGCCAACCGTACCGCCATTGAGGGTGAGCCCCGAGCGCGGCATCACTTCGACTGGCAGGTGCGCTGCCAATGCGTCGATCGACCAAAAGGTCAGAACCAGACCGAGGCCGGCGGCTAGCAGACTGAGCAGCAGACTTTCGGTTAACAATTGACGAACTATACGCCAGCGACTGGCTCCGAGGGCGAGCCGCACGGCCATCTCGGTTTGGCGGCTTATGCCGCGGGCGAGCATCATTCCGGCGACATTTTGTGCTGCGAGCGCGAGCAACGACCAACCAGCACTGAGCAGCACAGAAATCCGCAGCGCGGGTATTCCACCGATTTCACGACCGAGCGGCATCAGCCAAAACGTCCGTCGCGGGTCGACGTCAGGCATGGATTTTTTAACATCTTCCGCAACTCGGCGGACGTCGTCGGTTGCCTGTGCGAGCGTTACGCCTGGTTTTAGGCGGGCAACCGATCCGAGCCACCAGCCACTGCGGTCGCGCGCATCGGGTCGTAACGAAAGCAAAGTCCAAAACGCGAGCGGCCGCTGGCGTGTCCACGCGGTCAGTAGTGCGAACTGTGGTGGCATGACACCGACAATTATGTAATCGCGACCATCGATACGCATGGAGTG
>Ga0302321_100006853_pt1 | contig 10048 bp, 8 predicted proteins | sample Fen_T0_1_FD_202505 | JGI IMG/M metagenome (GOLD analysis project Ga0302321, IMG submission 202505) | Peat permafrost microbial communities from Stordalen Mire near Abisko, Sweden - Fen_T0_1 | ecosystem: Environmental > Terrestrial > Soil > Wetlands > Permafrost | place: Sweden: Abisko... | reverse complement strand
AACCGATGCTGCGCGCCGACCAATCGTCGAATTTGTGCCGACTTCAAAACCCAGATCAGCCACACGAGTGACCCAGCCAAGACCAACAGCAGAAGTACTACGAGGACGATCCCTGATGACCTCAACATGAGAGCAAAGGGATCGATGGACCCTGGCGTACCCGACCCCACTACTGATACGGCGTGGACGGGGGCTTCGACTGGACTCATGCGTCGCCTATAGCGCGTCTCTTCAGTTAGTACTACTGCCGCAAATCATCCTGTTACGGCCCCCGGGTACTTTGAAATCTTAGAGCTTAAGAGGATTAGTCACCTAGGGTCACATCGACCCGCCTATCCTTGGCCCAGGAGGATTCATCCGTGCCCGTCGCGTCCATTGCTCCCCGGGAAGTCGTGGCCATCTTTTTGGCGGCCATGCCTTGGGTCGCAATGACTGACTTCACATTGTCGGCACGCTTGCCGCCGAGCGCCAAGTTGTAATCGGCTGAGCCACGCGGATCGGCGTGCCCCACTAGGCGCATCTCACGCCCCTTGAGGGCTCCCGTGGAAAAACAATCGGCGAGCTTCTTGAGAACCTTTTGGTCCTGAGGGCGCACGTTGGCGGAATCGAATGCAAAGTAGGCTTCCGAATCCGTAATCCCACACGCTTTGCGAATTTCGTCCGAGATATTTAGATTGCCCTTAGTGGCGTCATCATCGGGCTTAGGATTTTTGTTGTTTGATGCGTTGGTGTCATTTCCGGCCGGAGCCGCGGACGCCGCTGGGGCAACGGCAGGCTTCTTCTCATCCGAACAGGCGCTCGTGGCTAATGCCACCAAGGCTGCAACTAAAAGCGAACCACGGTTCATCATCTTGATCTCCTAAACCTAAACACTTCACGACGGAATTCATTCCCGCTTGAATGCCGCGATTCTATCGAATCGACAGGTCCTACGGACCGGCCACATTGCGGCCAACGCGACACTAGCCACTAGTGTGAGTCAGCCTCGTGAGCAACCATGAATTAGGTTTTCACACGCCAATTCCCGGCCATTCCAGGGATATTGGAGGCCATCGGACCGGAATTGCGAATTGCCAGTAAGCAAAAATCGAGGCTAAAGCCCCATTTCCTTGGACAGCTTTCGCGTGACGGCAAAATACTCGCTGCGGGAATAGGGCTCGTTCAATACGTGAAAGTCTTTTCCGGTCAAGCCGACGCAGCCAAAACAATAGGTGCAACCCGAACAGGCCACGCTTTTGACCAAATAGGCGCTCGACGTACAACCCTCACATTCGATGCAGTGCTGGCACCCGATCAAGGTTTTGCCGTCGCGGCAATGCGAGCAATCCGTGCAACTCAAGCAACGTACACAGTAGTGGCATCGAATCAGGCGATCCGAATCCGTGCAAAACGTACAGTTGCTGCAGCCCTTACAGCCGGTGCAGGCCACACAGCCCACGCTAGCCGAGCTTTGTCCCAGTTGACGAATCAAGTCCCTAAAGTGAGATTCGAATTCTCGGAGACTCAATTCTTTCCCGACGGTGCTCACAGGGCTATCTCCGGGGAACGATTTCTCATGATTGCTCAAACGCGAATTTGCCTGCGAAGATCAGCTGCCGTCTTGCGTGTCAGTGGGTCCTCTCCCACTTCTTCGAGTCGGCGTAGTCGCTGCGCAAAGATCGGAAGCTTGATGGGCTTTTCTGTCTCGAGCAAAACTTTCAGTTGCACGACCGCCTGCCGCGCCAGATTCTCGTCATTGTGCTCCAAAAGCTGGAGCTGCACGTCTTGATTGAGTGGAAACTCGAACCCTGCCAGTTTCAAATCATTCGCAGCCCTAGAAATTGCCACGCGACCTTCACTGGTGAGAAGCCGCTCGAGTAACCGCAGGCGTTGCTTTTCCCGGTCATCTGGACCGGCAGCATTCACCTGTACGATCCGTGCCGCGCGCCGCTGCGCTTCCACACCATTGATGGGACTCACCGTGGCATCCCGGGAATGGGCCGCACCATTATGGGCTGTCCCATTATTGGATTGCCCATTGCCATTTACATGCCCGTCGACACGTTCACCGAGCGCCGCTGCTCTGATGCTGTTCGCACGCGGAGATGCCGATGCTGCAATTAGGCGCCGCGGCGGCCGTGCCGGTGGAGCATCAGGACGACGCGCGGCAATGAGAATGGGTTCAGCCTTGGGCGGGCCATTGTGCTTGGGCCGTCGCCGTTTGCGTGCTGCACCGAATGAGTGGCGCTGTCCGTCCATACTTCTCTCTTAATCCTACGTAGCGAGGGGATTTAGCGGGGTGTTGCAGGCGGTTGAGTTAGACACCGTCCTTGAACGGCAAGCGTGCCCCCGAAGCAACGCAAGCCTTGCACCAATCAAGTTTGGCTCTTACCATATGAGTGAGAAACGTGCAGAAGTTTTCAAGAGCGTCCAGTAGAACTGGCCCGGCGGCACAACTGGTCCGCCACTGTCTCTTTGTGGGATTATGCCTCATAGGCTGCGCTTCTGCAAACGTCAAATCGCCCACGGTTGCCCCGGCGGCGACACCACATGATAACGGTACAATCGCGGTCTCGGAAAAGGCACATTGGGATTTTTTTGATGTGGCCGGCACGCGGACGCCTATTGTCGTCCCCCTCCCGAAGGCGGGAACTTGGCAAATTGACGACCAGCACACCCCCTGGTGGGTAGCCTCGAATACCAAGCTCGCGCTGAAACTGGAGGTGAAATTGTGGTCCGAGCGGCGACGTGTGACACCCGATGAATGCCTCGTGGATCTGCGCCGATGGCGGGGCGACTGGGTTCAGAGTCAAGGGGTAAACCCCGTCGAGTCGCGGGTGGAGAAGCTGCCGGAGGGGTTTGATTCTAGACTCACTGTGACTACTGGCGCAGACCGCCCAGGCCCAACCCAGGGCACCCTAGTTCTGCTAATTGGGGCAGACATCTCCCGATGCTTCGCCTTTTTGGCAACACTTGAACCAGCGGCACCCCTGTCCCAAAGTGAGATACTAGCACGCGCAGCCTTGGTTACCGAGGCCATCCTGCCAAAAATCCACTTGCGAACCATTGCAGAGCGAATCGAGACCGCGAACCACTGATTGGGTCCTAGTCAGCGAGGTTTTGACCACCCATCCATGCACCCAACCGACGAGAAAACGCCACCCAAACTTCCCCTTGTAAGGCTCGAGCTTGTGCGAGATCAATCTCCCCGAGCAGAGGCGGGATTCTTGCGATTAGTTCGCCGAGAGCTGGTGGCCATCGATCAAGCGGGCAAGGTTAGTGCTCCCTTCGTTTACGACGAGGTAGACCGCCGGGCACTTGATGCTGTGGTAATTGCGGCACACTACGTCGATGCAAAGGGTTCTCGTCGGGTTTACCTGAGAAGCGCAGCGAGGCCCCCGGTATTGCTGCGACCTCCTGAGCGAAATGCCCTGCTGTCTTATGCGAGGGCAAATGGACTCTGGGAGTTGCCAGCCGGGCTAGTTGAGCCTGATGAATTGTCTGCCGACGGTGTGCGACGCTGCGCACAGAGAGAGTTGAAAGAGGAGCTAGGTTTCTCCGTGTCAGAGGATTCCCTCCTGCCCCTTGGCCCAAGCACTTTTCCTTGCCCCGGCGTCATCGGAGAGCGGCACTATTTCTTCCAAGTAGTCGTTAATCCCGAGCGTCGAGAAAATCCCACTCTCGATGGGTCCGCCCTAGAGGGACTTGGCGCAATTATTGACGTGAAGCTCGATGATGCACTGCACTGGTGCCGTATCGGTTCCCTGGAGGATGCAAAGACGGAGTTAGGCTTGCGTCGCCTGGCCGAATTGCCTATAGAATAGTGTCCAATTCCACGTGACTCGCCCCCTGGTCTTCGTCGCTGCCAAGCGTTCGCAATATAAGAAGCACGTTGAGGATATGCACGACCCGCGTGCCTTGGCACTGCTGCAACGTCACGATCCGGCAGTGGCGCGCTGGTCGGACGCCCATGAATCACACACGCGAACTTTGGCTCGGGTATTCGAATACCTGGACAAATGGGGCGCGCGGGTCGTCGCGCTGAGCCGTCCCCATGCCGAATTCGACCCTTCTGGTGCTCAGCTGATCGTCACTGTGGGGGGGGACGGAACATTGCTGGCCGCGTCGCACAACGTATTTGGGCCCCCGATACTCGGTGTCAACAGTGCGCCCAAGCATAGCGTTGGCTATTTTTGCGCGGGAAGTCCGAAAAATTTGTCGTGGACCATCAAGCGCGCGCTCGACGATGAACTTCCGAGTGTGCGCCTTACCCGGATGCAGGTCGAGATCAACGGCCGAATTCAATCCAGCCGTGTTCTCAATGAAGCTCTTTACTCACACGTAATCCCCGCTGCCACATCCAGATACATCCTGCACTGCAGTCGCGGCCAAGAGGAGCAGCATTCCAGCGGGTTCTGGATTGGACCCGCGGCAGGCTCCACCGGCGCGCAGCGCTCGGCCGGAGGGCGAGTGCTACCGCTTGGATCGAAACGATTGCAGATGGTCGTTCGAGAACCCTATACGGCACCTGGCCGGCCTCTTCGATTAACCCGCTTTTATGTACGCCCTGGCGAGACGGTTCGCGTACAAAGCAAAATGGACGATGCGGCACTATTTCTGGACGGTCCCTTCAAGAAAATCGGTATTTTTCTGGGTGATGTAGTGGTTTTTCGTGCATCTGATGAACCTCTCTCCGTTCTGGGCTTGGACCCGACTAGGGGCGCGCGCAAAAGTTGACAGAATGAGTTCTCGGCCAAAAATGGCTCTAGTTCACGGTTTGCGTGAACCCGGGCGCATGGCTAGAAAGAATGCTTCAAAGGTGCGATGACTGAGCGTCGCTAGGCCAATGGTGACGATCAGTGCTATCGGAAACAGCACTGCCGCGCGCTCCGCAATGAATGGAAGCGTATGCCTCAACGCGCCGATCACAGGCACGTGAAACAGGTACATGCCATAGCTGACGCGTCCCACGTGACACAGGGGGCGCAGCGCGAAGGCGCGTACAAACCCGAAATTTCCCCCAATGGCACAAGCCGCAACGAATAGCGCCAGCGCGGCTTCGAATAGCACGAATAGCTGAGGTGGCCGGAAAAGCCAGATAACAACCAGGGCCAATAACATTGGTGCACTGTACTTACTAGCAAGTAGCGGCCTTAGTATTTTGAAACCGCGCGCGTCGTCCAGCGCAACCGCTAACAATGCCCCGAAGCCAATTGACGCCATAAAACTCGTCACGATGATTTCGATCCGGCTATGTCTTGGGAAGACGCAGCTCAAGAAATGTCGCTCGGTCAATTGGTCAACTACAATCAGTGCCACGAGCGTCAGCCCCAGGGCGGCTCGACCGGTAAGCTTCTTCACGAGCAACGGCAAAAATAGGTAGAACTGCTCCTCCGTGGAGAGCGACCAGGCAAATCCAAAGAGTACGGAATGTGGCACGCCGTAGTTGACGAACCAATTGGATGTATGACTGGCGTAGTAGGGTAGGCTCTCAAAGAAGTGACTGCGAATAGTGGAGGTCAGCGGCAAATGCAGCGCAAATAAAGTAAAAAATAGCAAGACGAGATAGTAGAGCGGAAAGATGCGCAGGCATCGGCGGATCCAAAACCGCGACAGATTGACGGTGCCCGAGGTGCGTCTTTCTCGGAGCAGTAGCAATGTGATCAGAAGCCCACTGATGCAGAAGAAAAGTCGAACGCCCAGGTGGCCTCGCCCGGCCACTCCTTCCAGCTGACGCGGTGTGCAGTGGTGCCAGATGACGGCTGCGATACTGAAGCAACGTAGGCCGTCGAGCGCTGGAAAGTATTTCGTCGCGCGAAATTCCTCGAGCCCGCGGGGCGGGATAGCTTGGACGTCGAGGTGAGCGGTCGTCACGAGTTACCCGCATCTAGCAGGCTACTTACCCGCGCGTCCAGACGCAACTTTCCCCGGGGATTGTGTGCCGATGTTGCATCAAATCAAGCCGCTGCTGCGCGAAACCTGCCCTTATATGATTTGAGGAGTATGAGCAGGCCCGGAATGTCTGACCGCCGTATGCCAAAGGAGATTGAGTTAACCTTGGGCTTGGATGAGCCCCTGGAGCCGTACACAATCAAGTCACGCATTGCGCGAATTCTCGGCTGCTCGATTGATAGTGTCCCCGCACCCGTTGTAGTTCGGCGTGCGATTGACGCCCGGCGCGGCAAAGTACAGTTCCGAATTCGAGTCGAACTCGGTGTCGCGCAGGGCACCCCTGCTGTAAGCAATGCATCCGTTCCGCGCGAAGCGTCCGACCAACGCCAGGTGCTCATCGTGGGTGATGGTCCCGCCGGTTTGTTTTGTGCCTATGAACTAGCTTGCCATGCGATCCGATCGATTGTCGTCGAACGCGGCAAAACCGTTCAGCCTCGCCGCCATGATCTGAAGCAGGTATTGCGTCACGGTAGGGTAGATCGCGAGAGCAATTATTGCTTTGGAGAAGGCGGGGCGGGCACTTACAGTGACGGCAAGCTTTACACACGTGCGACGAAACGTGGCGAGGTTCGTCGGGTACTCCAGTTGCTCGTCGAACACGGGGCACCGCGCGATATTTTGATCGACGCGAGGCCGCATATCGGCAGCAACAATCTGCCCAAAGTGGTGGTCGCCCTGCGCGAGCATTTGAGGCAGATAGGCGTCGATTTCAGATTCCAAACCCGTGTTACCGGCCTTGACGTCTATGATGATGGACTTCCACGAACGGTGCGTGGAATTAGATGCGCTGACGGTTCCAATATCGGTGCCGACGCTGTCGTACTCGCAACGGGTCACTCGGCGCGAGATGTCTACGAATGGCTGCTCAACCTAGGTTGCACGTTGGAACCCAAATCATTTGCGATGGGTCTGCGTTGCGAACATCCGCAGGACCTGATTAACCGCCTGCAATACGGGCGTTACGCCCGCCATCCACGCCTACCCAATGCCGCTTACCACTTGGCCCATACCGAAGGTGGGCAGGGTGTCTTTTCGTTCTGCATGTGTCCAGGCGGGTTTATCGTACCGTCCACGACCGAGCCGGATGCCGTTGTCGTCAATGGAATGAGTCTATCGCGCCGCGATTCCCCGTATGCCAATTCAGGAATTGTAGCGTCGGTCAGCCCGGAACAATGGCAAGCGGCAGGATATGATCCGATCCTCGGGGGAATTGAATTGCAGCGCGCGCTCGAACGAGCAGCTTTTGACGCAGGCGGAGGAGAATTCCGGGCGCCTGCCGCACGCCTAACGGACTTCATCGCGGGACGCGCCTCGAGCAATTTACCGCAATCCAGTTACCAACCGGGTCTGACCGCTGCAAACTTGGATGAGATTCTCGCCGCGGCCCGTTTGCCGATTGGGCAAAGAATACGCGATGCATTGGCCGTATTCGGTCAGCAGATGCACGGCTACGTAACCGATCAGGCGGTGTTGGTGGGCGTTGAAAGTCGAACGAGTTCGCCGTTGAGAATTCCGAGAAATTCTGACTCAATGGAGAATCCGGAGCTCTCTGGACTCTATCCAATCGGTGAGGGCGCTGGCTACGCGGGCGGAATCGTCAGTGCAGCGCTGGACGGAATCCGAGCGGCGCATAAACTGGCGCAACGCTTTGGTTGCGTTTGAAATCGTATGATTCAGCCATCGGCATCAGCTATCAGGAATTCTGAGTCACCGCTGGTGGCTGCAAGCCTACCGCCAATTGCTCTTCTGACGGCTGTTCGGATAACAGCACGACGCGCGTAATTTCAGCAGGCGCTCCGAGGCGCATCGGCGGGCCCCAATAGCCCGTTCCAGAGCTTACGTACAACCAGACGGATTCGATCTTTGCCAGACCTTTGACGACGGGTTGTTGCAGGCGCACGACTAACCCAAATGGCCACAATTGCCCGCCATGAGTATGACCGGAAAGCTGCAGTCCGATGCCGTGGCGCACCGCTTCGAATACGGTACGGGGTTGGTGGGCAAGCAGCACTGCCTCACGTTTGGGATCCCGGCCCCGTACCGCGCGCGCCACGTCCTGCCCGTGCCCGTTGCCAAACTGATGGGCGTGCGCGTCGTCCACTCCCACGAGATCGAAACCCGACTCCGGCGTACCTATGCTGACGCGCTCATTGCGAAGCACGGTAATTCCCAATCGGCGAATTTCCGCAATCCATTCATCTACGCCCGAATAGTACTCGTGATTACCGGTAACAAAAAATACTCCGTGTCTTGCTCGCAGACGGCTCAATGAAGCCACCATGTCCCGCAAGTGCTCGACGGTTCCATCGACCAAGTCGCCGGTTATTGCGATTAAATCGGCATCCAGCCCGTTCACGCGTGACACGATTTGCTGAATGAAGTCCGCGCGAAGCGTGGGGCCTAAGTGCAAATCAGAAATCTGAGCAATCGTAAAACCATGCAGGGATGCCGGGAGACGCGACAGCCGAACGCGGACATTGCGAACCTCAACCTCGGAGAGTGCTTGCTTGACGGCAAGTGCTGTGGATCCACCGGTAACGAGTGCTGCGCCGGCAGCCAATGCTCGTTGCAAGAACTGCCGACGCTCCGCCTCCGAGCCGTTCCCCAACCCTTGACCGGGCCAATTCACTATGACTAATCGGATCAGGTCGCCGGCGGCCAATGCAATGAGGAGCGTCAGTACCGAGCCCATCCACGTATACATGACGTACAGAATCCAAAGTCCGTGTTTGGGGGGAAGCTGCCTCGCCAAAACGAAGGAGCTTGGAATCGATAAGCCGAGCGTGATTACCGCGGCAGTCAACCAGCGCCGCGTGGTGTCTGACCAACCCACGTCGCGGACCAGTCTAGCCCAAATATAGTAATGCGCTGCGGCAAGAATCCCCAGCACTACCAAGACTACCGTCGTCATCGCCAGAGCTCGCTGCATGTTTTCAACTCAGTCGTAGAGATTCACGATACGGGCCGCAACCAAGACCGGTGTTGGCCACAAGGCTCGGCCCATTTTCCCTCGATTGTGTGAATTATCAAACGATACCAGTGGCGTACTCCGCACATTCCGGTCATACCCGCTTGCTACGCGGGGGGACTAGCCCTAGATCGTTGTTTGAATAAAGGAGTATGCGTGTGACGATGTTAAGGAGTGACGTTGCCGACCTCGATCCTATCGAAACCCTTGAATGGAACGAGTCTCTGGAATCCGTCATTGATCGTTCGGGGGCCGAACGGGCGCGGTACCTACTCGATGAGGTGCTCGGAACGGCACGCCATTACGGTGTCGCTCCCCTGAGTTCCCTGAGTACTGACTACGTCAATACGATTCCGTCGGCAGAGGAGCCAACTTTTCCGGGTGACCAGGCGATGGAGAAGCGTATTCGGCGCATCATTCGTTGGAATGCCGTCGCGATGGTGCAACGCGCCAACACTCGTTACACTGGACTCGGTGGTCATCTGTCGACCTATGCCTCGAGCGCTGCGCTCTACGAGGTCGGCTTTAATCATTTTTTCCGTGGTCCCAATTATCCCGGCGGGGGTGATCATGTCTATTTCCAGGGGCATGCGGCGCCGGGCATGTACGCTCGGTCATTCTTAGAAGGCCGTCTCCCCGTAGAAATTATGGAACGGTTTCGGCGCGGTGCGGAAGAGGGCCAGGGCCTGTCTTCTTACCCCCACCCACGGCTGATGCCCGACTATTGGGAACACCCGACGGTCTCGATGGGCCTTGGGCCCCTGACAGCCATTTACCAAGCTCGATTCGACAAGTACTTGCGTGACCGATCCATCAAAGACACATCGAATCAACGCGTATGGTGCTTCATGGGGGACGGCGAGTCCGACGAGCCTGAATCGCTCGGCGCGCTCAGCATTGCGGGTCGCGAAAAGCTCGACAATTTGATCTTCGTTGTCAATTGCAACCTACAGCGGCTGGATGGTCCTGTTCGTGGGAATGGAAAGATCATCCAGGAACTCGAAACCGTGTTCCGAGGTGCCGGTTGGAATGTCATCAAGGTCGTTTGGGGGCCCGAGTGGGACGAGCTGCTGGCCAAGGATCGCGATGGCATATTGCGACAAAGGCTCAACGAACTCGTAGACGGTCAATGGCAAAAATACGTCACGA
>Ga0302321_100006851_pt1 | contig 10048 bp, 6 predicted proteins | sample Fen_T0_1_FD_202505 | JGI IMG/M metagenome (GOLD analysis project Ga0302321, IMG submission 202505) | Peat permafrost microbial communities from Stordalen Mire near Abisko, Sweden - Fen_T0_1 | ecosystem: Environmental > Terrestrial > Soil > Wetlands > Permafrost | place: Sweden: Abisko... | reverse complement strand
CCGCGTGCCTTCGATGTTGCCTCCAAGGTAGAGGGCGTACTTGCCGGGGGTTTGCCCCACGAGGGCGAACTCGGCGGCGTAGGGACGCGAGCAGCCGTTGGCGCAACCCGCCACGCGGAAGACCGGGGCGCGATCCGCGAGGCCGTGGTCTTCAAGCTGGGATTGGATGAGGTCCAGCAGCTCCGGCAGGGCGCGCTCGGCTTCGGTGATGGCCAGCCCGCAGAGGGGCAGGGCCACGCAGGCGAGGGCACGATCGAAGAGCGGCGCGGGGCTGTGGATATCGAGGCCGCGGGCCTTGAAGAACCCATCAACCTCCGTCTTTGCGGCCTCGGGAATGCCGATGAGGATGGCGTCCTGGTCCGGCGTGAATTGCACGGCCAGGTGGAAGCGGTCCACCAGCTCGCGGAGGGCGGCCTTGAGCGGGCCGGCCAGACGGCCCGAGAGCGTGTGCAGACCCAGGGCCCAGGCGCCATCGGTGCGCTTGAGCCAGCCGAGCGTGGACGTGGTCTCCCAGCGTGGCAGGTCGCGATCCAGGAAGATGAGCCCGGCCCGGGTTTCCACTTCGGTGCGGAACCACTCGAGGCCCTGTTGATGAATGACGTACTTGAGGCGGGCTCGCCGCCGGTCACCACGGTTGCCATGGTCGCGGTGAACCCCCACCACGGACTCAGCTACCCTCAGCGCCGCGTCGGCGGGGATCCAGCCCAGCAGGTCCGCCAAGCGGGGGAAGGTGGTGGGGTCGTTGTGGGTCATGCCCATGCCGCCCCCGGCCAAAACGAAATAGCCATCGATGACGTCGCCCTTGAGAGTGGCGGCGAAGGCCAGGTCATTGGTGTAGACATCCACGGCGTTTTCGCCCGCCAACGTGACGGAGATTTTGAACTTGCGAGGCAGATAGTTGTCACCGAGCAGGGGCTCCTTCTCGGTGGCCTCGTCCACCTTTTCGCCGTCCAGCCAGACCTCGGCGTAGGCGTTGGAATGGGCGCGGAAGTGATCGGAGAGGTGCTGTGCCAGCCCGTCGAGTTGGGCCAGGTCCGCACGGCCCCAGGGGTTGGGCGGCTGGGTCACGTTGCGCACCACGTCACCGCAGGCGCCTTGGGTGGTTTGAAACGCCGCCCGAAGGTCCTTCAGGGTCGCCTTGGCCTCTCCCTTCACGATGCCGTGGAGTTCAAGGCTCTGACGGGTGGTGATGCGCAGGGTGCCGTCGCCGAAGGTGTCGGCGATGCGGTCCCAGGCCAGGTATTGGGGAGCTTCCAGACGGCCCCCGGGGATGCGTCCCCGCACCATGAGCACGGGATGCTTGGGCGTATCCGGTGCCTTGTCGCGGTTCTTCTGCTGGTAGAGGCCGTGGAATTTCAGCAGGGTTTCCGAGTCCTTGGTGAAGCCTTCGACCTCGCTGGCCAGTTCCTCCACGAGGGTGCCGCGCAGGTGCCGGGACGCGTGCTTGAGGGCCTCGACGGGATGCTCAGAGCTGGATGGTGCGCTCATCGTAAACTCCGGGTGCGGGAAGACGAGGTGAGGGGAAATAGGTCGAACGGAAATCGGCGAGCAGCTTCTGGAGCGCACGGCTGCGGAGATCGGGGGGAAGGGTTTTCGCCTGGTTTCGGAGGTCCACCAGGGCCTGCAGGTCGGGATCGGTTTCGGGGATCAGGTCTTCCAGGGCGAGGCGAAGGGCGCGGGAAAGGCCGGCGAAGGCGCCTTCGGTGGAGATGGCCAGGGTCCAGGGACCGCGGCGCAGGGTGCTGGCGAAGAGGGCATCACAGGAGGGGGGATCGTCCACTGCGTTGATCCAGATGCCGCGGCTGCGACAGAGGGCGGCGATGGTGGCATTGGCGTCGGGATCGTTGGTGGCGGCAATCACCAGGTGGATGCCGTCCAGATCTCCCGGTTCGAAGGGTCGCTCGAGGAGCTGCACCTCGTGGCCTTCGGCCTCCTTGCGAAAGGCTTCGGAGAAGTGGATGGCTACGGTACGGAGCAGGGCGCTGGTGGGCAGCAGGGAGCGGAGCTTAGCCTGCGCGACGCTCCCGCCGCCCACCAGGAGCACCCGCTTCCCCTTCAGGTCGAGAAAGAGCGGCAGCAGGGTCATGGGCCTCCACGTGGAAGTGATCGGGTGGGAGGGAGAGGGCGCGGTGCCGGATGGCGGCGCCCAGGTAGACCAGGCCGGGGCCTTCGGTGAGGGAGTGGAGGTGCCCCTCGGCCGCGAGGCGCAGGGTGGAGAGGGTGGTGCTCTGGCCCGGACAGGAGGCCCGTTCCACGAGCGCCACGGGCAGGTCGGGGGGGGCGCCGTGATCCAGCAGGCGCTGGGCGATGGCCTGCAGGGAGCGGGTGCCCATGAAGAGGGCGAGGGTGGCTTCGGTACGGGCCAGCTCATCCCAGTCGGTGTCCGACTCCAACAGGTGGTGGCCTTCGAGCACGCGGATCTCGCGGGCCACGCCGCGATGCGTGAGCGGGATGCCGGAGGCCGCGGCGGCCCCCTGGAGGGCACTGACGCCGGGGATCACCTCGAAGGGGATGCCGGCATCGGCCAGGGCCCGGGCTTCTTCGCCGCCCCGGCCGAAGATGAACGGATCACCGCCTTTCAGGCGCACGACGCGGCGGCCCGCCAGGGCGTAGCCCAGCATCAGCTCGTGGATGCGCTCCTGGGTGATGCCCACCCCGCCGCAGCGCTTGCCCGTGGGGAGGGCCAGGGCCTTGGCGGGGAAGTACTCCGCGAAATCCGGTTCCAGCAGGGCATCGTACAGGATCACCCCGGCCTCCTGCAGGGCCCGCAGGCCCCGCAGGGTGATCAGGTCTGGCGAACCTGGGCCAGCACCCACCAGGCTGACGAAGCCAGGCGGGGGGGTGGGCTGGATGGGGTGTGACATGGGGTTTCCTCGGTGCCGGGTGGTTGGTGTGGCGACCTTGGTGTTCCGACGCGTTCCAAATAAACGAGGGGCCCGATTCATTCGGGCCCCTCGTGGCGGCTGTCAGACATGACAGCTCGGCATCTATCCGACAGTGCGCCGTCGGCAGGAATTGGCACCTTGCTTTCGCAGGTTGCCAAGGTTTCACGGGGCCCGTCCCTCCACCTTTCTGGATATCGCGCTATGGAACTGGCAAGGATCTGGGTGACATCACCCCGTGAAGTCTTTTGAAAAGATAATCAAATCAATAGCCTTTTTCAATTCTTATTTTTGAATGTATTTTTCGACATCGATAGAATTACATAATAAAATTAATTATATTTTAAATTCAATCAGACCGATCACCAGACCCCAGCCGCAGCCCCGCTGAAGTCTCCTGGTTTCAGGGGACTCATACCCTTGCCCTGCTGCGCCCTCCAAGAGCGGTGAACGCGTTTGGATTGGGCTGGGCCATGACCTTCACGCGCTCAGGGATGAGGCGTGGAGGTCATGGCCCGGCGGAGATCCCGTCCTACTGTGCGACCTTGAAGTCGACGCTGGCGCCCTGGGTATCCCAGGCCAGGGCCAGGCTGCCGCCCAGCTGAGTCATGTTCACGAACGAGAACGTGAGCTGGTCCATGGAGACGTGGCCCTTGGCCATCTTCATGGGAACCCGCACCACATCGAACTTTGGCTCGTAGTTGGTGGCGCCCCAGGTGGCTTTCTTTTCGGTGGGGTCGTACTTGGTGAGGGCCGGCTGGGAGGAGAGGATGAAGGTCCAGGCCCCTTCTTTCAGCTCGACGAAAAGGCTGTATTCCCCCGCGGCGAGGGTCTTGCCGCCAATGAGGAGGGGCACTTCCGTCTTGAAGTGGGTGGTCTGGTTGGCGCCGGCCCGCCACACGGGGTCACCGCTGGTCACGCCCTTCCCGTACTCGGCGCTCTTGCCGAAGATCTCGGTGCGACCACGAAGGATGGGGGCGCTGTAGTCCACGGTGATCCACTTGCCATCCTGGTAGCGGGGGCCGGCGCCAGGCTTGGCCTCGGCCCACCTGCCCGCCACCTGGGTGGCGGCCTGGGCCTTGGGGCTGGGCGCGGGGCGGGGCGCGGGAGCGGGCGTGGCCTGCGGTGCGGGCGTGGATGGTTGGGCCACGATCGTCAGCGATGTGGCCAGGAAAAGCAGGGTCGAAACGAGGGGCTGCTTCATGGTGCCTCCGGGGTTGGGGATTCCGACCGACAGTAGCAGAGCCCGGTCACATGCGTGCTTTCCCTTCCCTTCCCTTCGCCGCTCCGGCTCAGGCGGATTTGTCTTGGTGGTGAAAGGAGGTTCCTCTTCGTCTTGAATGCGCCTTGGCTTCAGATCGAGAAGTACCTTGCCTGCGGATGCCAGGCCACCAGAGCACTGGTGGTGTATTCGGGATCCATTTGGTGGCTGTCGCTGAGGTGGACGCCGATTTCATCGCCGCGCAGCAGATCCAGAATGGGGCCGTTGCCTTCCAAGTCAGGGCAGGCGGGATAGCCATAGGAGTAGCGGGATCCCTGGTAGCCCTGGGCGAAGAGGGCGCGGCCGGGCAAGTCCTTTTGGTCGATGTCCAATTCCTTGCGGATGCGGGCATGGAGGCGCTCCGCATAGGCCTCGGTGAGCTCGGTGGCAAGGCCATGGAAGGCGAAGTAGTCGGCGTAGCCGTCCTCGCGGTATAGCTTTGCCGCGTGGTCCGCCGCCGCCTGGCCCAGCGTCACGAGCTGAAGAGCCAGCACATCGGTCTGATCGGTGCGGAAGAAATCCGTGATGCAGAGACGGCGTCCTGTGACTTGGCGCGGGAAAGTGAGCAGGGCCAAGGGGCGACTGTGGTCCGCGGGATCGAACACGCGCAGCCCGTCGCCTTCGGCGCGCACGGGGAAGTAGCCATAGCGGGCCTTCGGCTGGAAGAGCGGTTCGGTCGCCAACCGCTCCTTCCAGCGTACCAACTGCGGCACGGCCTTGTCGCGGAGGACCGCGGTGAAAGCCTCCTCGCTTTGGCTGCCCTGGCTGAAGCCCCAGCGATTGCGGATGAGCGCGAACGCGTCGAGGTGCTCAAACAAGTCGACGGGCGCTTCCGAAAGCTCGCGTACGCCCCAGAAGGGCGGCTGCGGCGGGGGCGTGACATGCCTCACCCAGCTGCTCTGGCCATGCTCTGTCAAGGAAACCGAAGCGGTGCCGCGGTGAAGCACTTTGATCGCTCCACCCGCGGACGCGGCTGGAGCCGGAGCGGGCACTCCTGCATCACCCGACACCAACGCCTGCATATGCCGCAGGCCCTCGAACGCATCCTCTGCATAGTAGACGGAGCTGGAGTAGGTGCGCCGGCAGTCGCCTTCCACATAGTCCCGGGTGAGGGCGGCACCACCCAGAATCACGGGCACCTTCAGGCCCAGTGACTCCATGAAGTGCAGGTTCTCCTTCATGATCACCGTGGACTTCACCAGCAGGCCCGACAGCCCGATGGCCTGGGCGGGCCAGGCGTCGAGCTCTTTCAGGATGGCTTCGATGGGCTGCTTGATGCCCAGGTTCTTCACCTCGAAGCCGTTGTTGCTGAGGATGATGTCCACCAGGTTCTTGCCGATGTCGTGGACATCGCCCTTCACGGTGGCGAGGAGAATCCGGCCCTTCTGGTAGTTGGACTCCTTGGGCAGATGGGGCTCGATGCGCCGGATGGCGGCCTTCATGGCTTCCGCGCTCTCCAGCACGAAGGGCAGCTGCATCTCGCCTGCGCCGAAGCGTTCGCCCACGACCTTCATGGCGCTCAGCAAGACTTCGTTGATGAGCTTGAGGGGATCATGGTCCTTGAGGGCTTCATCGACATCGGCGAGGATGGCCTGCTTCTCGCCATCCAGGATGCCGCGATGCAGGCGCTCCAGCACGGGCAGGTCGGCGCGGTGGTCGTCCACCACGGCGGTCTTGCGGTCGCTGAAGCGGGCCATGAGCGCCTTGAGGGGATCGTAGCCCTCGGTACGCCGATCGTAGAGCAGATCCTCCACGATCTTGCGATCATCGGGGTCGATCTTCGCCACGGGGATGACCTTCGAGGCGTTGAAGATGGCCATGTCCAGGCCGTGCTTCACCCCGTGGTAGAGCATGAGGGCGTTGAGAATGTGACGGGTCGCCGGGTTCAGGCCGAAGCTGACGTTGCTCACGCCGAGGATGGTCATGACGCCCGGCAGCTCGGCTTTGATGAGCTTCAGGGCTTCCAGCGTCTCGATGGCGGAACCACGGAATTCCTCGTCGCCGCTGCCCAGGGTGAAGGTGAGCGGGTCGATGATGAGGTCGCCGGGATCGAGACCGTATTCGCCCACGGCCAGGGCGTAGAGGCGCTTGGCCACTTCCAGTTTCTGTTCGCGACTCTTGGCCATGCCGCGCTCATCGATGGTGAGGGCCACCACGGCGGCGCCGTAGGTTTTGCAGAGATCGAGGATGGCCCTAGCCTTGGCATCGCCATCCTCGAAGTTGATCGAGTTGATGACGCACTTGCCGGGGGACCGCTGCAGGGCGCGCTCGATGACGGGGAATTCCGTGCTGTCGATCATGAGGGGCAAGGTGATCTGGGAGACGAGGCGGCTCAGCAGCTCGTCGGCGTCGCGCACCTCGTCGCGGCCCACGTAGGCCACGCAGAGATCCAGCAAGTGCGCGCCTTCACGCTGCTGCTCCTTGGCCAGGGTGATCATGCCATCCCAGTCCTCGGCCGCCAGCAGGTCGCGGAATTTCTTCGAGCCGTTGGCATTGGTCCGCTCGCCCACGATGAGGGGGGCTGGTTCCTGTTTGAGGGTCACACTCTGGTAGAGGCTGGCGGCGCTGCGCTCCAACTTGGGATTTCGCCTGGGCGCATTCAGCTTCTCCACGCCCGGGGCCAAGGCGCGGATGTGGTCGGGCGTGGTGCCGCAGCAGCCACCGAGGATGGCGAGGCCGAACTCCGAAGCGGCATGCAGCACCTTGGGCGCGAAGGCCGCGGGATCCAGCGGGTAGACCACCTGGCCGCCGCGGTTTTCGGGCAGGCCCGCATTGGGCAGGCAGCTGATGGCGAAGGGGCTGGCTTCCGAGAGCGTCTGGAGGTGCTGGTGCATCTCATCCGGGCCTGTGGCGCAGTTGAGGCCCAGCACGTCGATGCCCAGGGGCTCCACGCTGGTGAGCACGGCGGAAATGTCGGAACCCACCAGCAGCGTGCCCGTGGTTTCCACGGTGGCCTGCACCCAGAGCGGGATCTTCCGCTTCTTGGCGGCCATGGCCTCGCGGGCGGCGCGCACGGCCACCTTGATCTGGCCCAGATCCTGGCAGGTCTCGATGAGGATGGCGTCGGCCCCGCCATCCAACAGCCCGTCCATCTGCACGCGGTAGGATGCGAGCAGATCCGCGTAGCTCACGTGGCCCAGGGTGATGAGCTTGGTGCCAGGTCCCACCGAGCCGATGACGAAGCGTGGCCGGTCGAAGCTGCGGGCCACTTCCTTGGCGATGGACGCGGCCTGGACGTTGAGATCATAGGCCTTGGCGGACAGCCCGAAATCAGCCAGCACCAGCGGGTTCGCCCCGAAGGTGTTGGTCTCCACCGCGTCGGCACCGGCGTTGAAATAGCTCTCGTGAATTTCGCGGATCCACTGGGGACGCCGCTCGGTCAGCAGGTCCACGCAGCCTTCCAGCGCCGCACTGCCATAGTCCTCCAGGGTGGGTTTGCGGGCAAAAATCTGCGTCCCCATGCCGCCGTCGAGCAACAGCACTTTTTCTTGGAGGAGGGCGTCAAGGCTGGTCATGGAAAAACCTCTTATCCGTGGCTAAAGTCCCAGGTATTCAATTCCCACATCGCCGTGAACCGCGACCTGGCAGGCCAGGCGTTGGTCGTCGGGCGCATCCAGGCCCTTCAGGAAGTCGCGTTCTTCGGAACCCGGTTCGCTGCATTGCGCCAGCCCTTCGACCACGCGCACGCGGCAGGTGCCGCAGGATCCCGTGCGGCAGCCGAAGGTGATGTCGGCGCCAGCGGCGTCCGCGATGCGCTGCAGCGGTGTCCCGGCCGGGGCTTCAACCAGCAGATCTTCGAGGATGAAATGGACCTTTACGGACATGCCGCGCCCTGGAAGGGAAGAAAGACGCCAACCGCAGAGAACGCAGAGCGCGCAGAGAAGGATAAATCAGGGGAAGCGGGGTCATATGGGTGCCGACTGCTTTTCTCTGCGCGCTCTGCGTCCTCTGCGGTGAAATGCTTGGCTCTGGCGTTCATGTCCATTCCTCCCGCTTAGGCAGCAGGGGAGCCACCAGCTCGACCTGGCCAAAGGGGGCGGACAGCTGCAGACCGCGGATGCGGGGTCGGATGACTTCGATGACCTCCCTGGCGATGTCCAGGCCCTCCTTGAGCTGATCCTCACTGCTGGGCCATTTGGCCATGCGGGCCAGGACTGATTTGGGGACGTAGGCGCCCGGCACCTCGTTGGCCATGAACTCGGCGTTGCGAAGGCTCTTGAGGGGCCAGATGCCCGCGAGGATGGGCAGGCCGCCCTTGCCATCCAGCGACTCGGTGAAGTCAAGAAACCGGAACAGGCTCTCGGCGTCGAACACAGGCTGGGTGATGGCCCACTGGGCTCCGGCCTCCACCTTGTAGCGGAAGCGCATCTTCTCCCGTTCCAGATCCGCCGCCACGGGATTGGCGCCCACGCCCACACTGAAAGAGGTGGGCTTGCCGATCCCGGAACCGCCGAGATCCAGCCCCGTGTTCAGGCGCTTGAGCATGTTCACAAGGCCGATGGCATCCACGTCGAAGACGGCCGTGGCCTGGGGATAAGGGCCCAGCTTTGGGGGATCGCCGGTGACGGCCAGGATGTTGCGCAGGCCCAGGCCTGCGGCCCCCAGCAGGTCGCTCTGCATGCCCAACAGGTTCCGGTCGCGGCAGGCGTAGTGGAGGATGGTCTCCAGGCCCACCTGCTGCTCGATGATGAGGGCCGTGGCCAGGGCCGACATGCGGGCCATGGCGCGGGGGCCGTCCGGCACATTGATGGCATCCACACCCAGGGCCCGGCACTGGCGGGTCTTGGCGACGAGCTTGTCGTACTCCATGCCCTTGGGGGGCACCAGCTCGACGGTATGGATGAACTCGTTCTGGGCCAGCTTCAGGCTGAAGCGGCTGCGGAAGGCGAAGGGGACTTCGGGCTGCGGCTGTTCGTGGGGCTTGAGCTCGAAGCCGCCGCCCGCCTGTACAAAGGCCCGCTCTTGGCGGAAGGCCCCCCGCATGGCGCGGATGTGCGCGGCGGTGGTGCCGCTGCACCCGCCCACGGCCCTCGCGCCCGCCGCCAGGGCGCGCCCGGCGAACTCGCCCAGGTACTCCGGGCTGGCGCCGTACATGAGCCGCCCATCCACCATGTTGGGCAGGCCGGGATTGGGCTGGAGCACGATGGGCTTGGCCGTGACGGCTTTCAGTCGCTCGAGCAGGCGCAGGTGGGGAGCCGGTCCATTGCCGCCGATGAGCCCCACCAGGTCGGCGCCCCAGGTGTCGAGCTGCTTGATGAACCAGTCCGGTTCGGCGCCGAAGAGGGCCTGGCCGTCCTCGTTGGTGGTCATCAGCGCCGCGATGGGCAGGTCGCCCAGTTCCTGCACGGCGAGCAGGGCCTGGTGGATCTCGTTGAGATCCTCGAAACCTTCCAGGACGATCAGATCAGCCCCTGCCTCGATGAGTGGCGCCGCCTGCTCGCGAAAGAGGGCGCGGGCCTCATCGAAGGAAGTGGGGCCCCAGGGTTCGATGCGCACGCCCAGGGGGCCAATGCAGCCCGCGACCCAGGCGCGGGATCCCTGCTGGGTGATGGCCCGCTTCGCCAGCGCGACGCCTTCGCGGTTGATGGCATCGAGCTGGGCCTCGAGACCGCGGGCGGCGAGCTTGAGTCGTCCCGCGCCCCAGGTGTTGGTGGTGAGCACCTGCGCGCCCGCGGACAGAAACTCGCCATGGATGGCCAGCAGTAAGTCGGGCGACTTGAGGTTGCACTCCTCGAAGCTGCGCTGCAGCGTGATCCCACGGTCGTGCAGGGCCGTGGCGGTGCTTCCGTCGAAGAGGAAGCACTCGCCCGCATCAAGGGCCTGCTGGAAGGTGGGCTGGGTCATGGCTGCGCCTGGAAGGTGGCAGTCCATTGATCGGCATCCAGCTCGGCTTGGGTCAGTCTTA
>Ga0302321_100006849_pt1 | contig 10049 bp, 8 predicted proteins | sample Fen_T0_1_FD_202505 | JGI IMG/M metagenome (GOLD analysis project Ga0302321, IMG submission 202505) | Peat permafrost microbial communities from Stordalen Mire near Abisko, Sweden - Fen_T0_1 | ecosystem: Environmental > Terrestrial > Soil > Wetlands > Permafrost | place: Sweden: Abisko... | reverse complement strand
CACGGAGATCGACCCCCGGTGCGACCCCGCCCGCCCGAGCGCCGCATTCGGTGGTCGCACTCGTCGGATCGGTCGACCTCCGTGCCGTCATCGCGGTGGATGCCGGACGGTTGCTCGGCGGCGATCGGCTCACCGCGTTGCACGTCATCGAGCCGGGCGAGGATGTGGACGACCTGGCGGCCCGGTGGATGCGGCTCCGCTGCTCGACCGTGCCCCTCCGAACCGTCGACGCCCAGCCCGATCCGTTGGGCCATGGGCTCGCGCTGGCCGAGGCGGTCGTCGAGGCGGTGACCCCGGCCGACCCCGAGGCGGGGGTGACGGTGGTGCTCGCCCGATTGCAGTTCGCCCGTCGCTGGCATCGGTGGCTGCACGACCAGACCGCCGAGCGCATCGCCGCGGCCATCGAGCCCCTGCCCCGGGTCGAGGTGCTGTGGGTGCCGGTTCCCGTGCCGGCCTGAGCGGAATCGCCGGCGTTCGACAGCTCCAGGTGGCCGCGGACGTCGACCGCGTCGGCCTCGGGGGCGAACACGGCGTGGGCGGCGTTAAGAACACGTCAAGATGCGGTGGGACCACGGCAAGACGGCGGCAAGGTCGTTCCGCTCGCGGGAACCGATTCGTTACAACCGTGGGCATGGCCGTGGTCCAGAGTGAGATCGGGGATGGACGGGCCGCCCCGGCCGGCTCCTCGCTGGACGGGCACCGCCGCTCGACCGAACCCACCGTTCTGGTCATGGGCGAGGAGGTCGAGGTGCGCGAGGCACTCGTGGCGATCCTTCGTGAGAACGGGTTCCGGGTGCGGGCTGGATCGGCCGACGTGGCGACGCTTGACGAGGGAGGCCTCGACGAGGTCGACGTGGTGATCGTCGACCTGGATCGCCGCGACGTCGACTTCTGCCGTCATCTTCGACTGCGGACCAAGTTGCCGATCATCGTCGTGAACGCGGTCGACAGCGTCGAGCGCACGACGGCCAGCCTCGATCTCGGGGCGGACGACGTCGTCAGCCGCTCGGTGTCAGTTCCCGAGCTACTGGCCCGGACCCGCGTGGCGGTGAGGCACCGCCGGGCCCTGGCGACGGTCATCGACGACGACCTGCTCCAGGTCGGGCTGCTCCGCATGGACCTCTCGTCCTACCAGGCGATGCTCGTCGACCATCCGCTGGAGTTGACCGTCAAGGAGTTCGCGCTGCTTGCGTTGCTGGGCCGCAATCCGGGCAAGGTCGTCACCTACCGCGTGCTCCTGGCCCATGTGTGGGGCGCCGATGCCGGCATGGACACGCTCCGGACCCACGTCAGCCATCTGCGCCGCAAGCTGGCCTGCGTCGACGGCGGGATCGAGATCATCGCCGAGGCGGGCCTGGGGTACCGCTTGGAGACCGACCCGAACGCCACGATCGCGGTCTCGCCACAGATGACGTCAGAAACACATCAGGAATTCGACATCTCTTACTGACGTCGAGTTCAGAGCTCCTCTCGGAGCGACCCCCCGATCCTGAAGCGGTCGGTGGCCTGGTCGTGGCGGTCGCGTAGCCCTGTGAGCAGGGAGGATGTGGGTCCGAGGCGGTCTTCGGGCCATTGTGCGCCGGTGTTCCTGTCGTCAGGAGGAGGTCAGATTAAGGTCAGTGAACTGCTCGATGTGCGTCATCCGAGGCACATGAGACAGAAACGGGCGGTCCTTACGGTCATGTTTGCGTCAGACCTCCGGTCTGGCGCTCCTCACCGAATGTGGCGTCGATCGTCACGACGGTGGAGACCGAAGCCACGACGAGCACGGAGGCGCAGATGGTCCACCTGGTCACAGCAGTGATCAAACCGTTCAAGCTCGAGGAGGTGAAGGACGCCCTGAAGGCGATCGGCGTCCTGGGTGTCACCGTCAGCGAGGTGAAGGGCACGGGTCGCCAGGGAGGTCACACCGAGACCTATCGGGGCTCGGAGTACGTGGTCGAGTTCCTCCCGAAGGTCCGCCTCGACATCCTGTGCGACACCGCCGAGACCGACACGGTGATCGACACGATCGCGACGGCGGCCCGCACCGGAAAGATCGGCGACGGGAAGATCTGGGCTACGGCGGTCGACCGCGTGGTGCGTGTCCGGACCAATGAGCGCGACCTGGAGGCCTTGTGATGAGCGCTACAGAACTCACCCCGCCGTCGACCTCGCCGGTCGACGCGACATCCGCGCCGGCACGCGGCACACGCGGGTTCGCCCGTCGGCTCGTGGCCCCCAAGCGGCTGCTCGTCAGCGCCGCCGTCAGCGCCGCCGTCGCCGCCGTGCTCGTCACGGTGCTCGCCAACTCGGCCTTTGCCCAGGACGTCGCACCCGAGCCGCTGTCGGCCGCCGACAAGTTCACGCAGAACACGAACCTGATGTGGATCGTCGTCGGCGCTGCGCTGGTGATGTTCATGCAGGCCGGGTTCGCGCTACTCGAGGTCGGCTTCGTCCGGGCCAAGAACGGCGCCCACACCATGGCCATGAACATCGCGGTGTTCGGGACCGGCGCTACCGGCTTCTTCCTGACCGGCTATGCGCTGATGTTCGGCGGCTACTACGTCAAGGTGCCCGGCTTCGACTGGGGCTATGACCACGCACTCGGCTCCGCGCTGATCGGCTCGGGCAAGTGGGTGTTCCTGTGGAAGGGCGGGTGGGCGCTGACCGGCGGCAAGTTCGCGGCCTCCGGTGCGGTGCTCGGGTTCTTCCTCTACATGCTGGCGTTCATGGACACTGCCGCGACCATCCCAACCGGGGCAATGGCCGAGCGGTGGAAGTTCAAGTCCTTCGTTCTGTGGGGCTTCTTCTGCGGCGCCCTCTACTACCCGCTCTTCGGCGCGTGGACCTGGGGCGGCGGCTGGCTGTCGCAGCTCGGCAACTCGTGGAACCTCGGCCAGGGCTACACCGACTTCGCCGGCTCGGGAGTGGTGCACGCCGTCGGTGGCGTCGCCGCGCTCACCGGTGCCATCGTGCTCGGCCCGCGCATCGGCAAGTACACCAAGGACGGCAAGTCACGGGGCATCCCGGGCCACAGCATCGCCCTCGCCGGTGCCGGCACGCTCATCCTGATGTTCGGCTGGTTCGGCTTCAACGCCGGCTCCACCCTGCAGATCGCCGACGGCCAGTTCGGCCTGGTGGCCGCCAACACCGGCATCTCTGCCGCGCTCGGCTGCATCGGCGGCATGTTCTGGGTGTGGAAGCGCACCGGCAAGCCCGACCCGGGCATGATCATGAACGGCCTGTTGGCCGGTCTGGTCGCCATCACCGCGCCCTGCGCCTTCGTGGACCCGTGGGCCGCGGCCGTGATCGGGCTGATCGCGGGCGTGCTGGTGGTCGAGGCAGTGTTCTTCGTCGATCATCGGCTGCACATCGACGACCCGGTCGGTGCCGTCGGCGTCCACTTCGTCAACGGCATCTGGGGCGTGCTCGCCGTCGGCATCTTCGCCAGCGGCAAGTACGGCGTCGACGCCTTCGGCACGGGCCTCGGGTGGAACAGCACCACGACCCACCTCGACTCGGCCGGCTCGGCGACCGGCGTGACCGGCATCCTCTACGGAGGTACCGGCTGGGGTCAGCTCGGGGCTCAGGCCATCGGTGCGGCCACCATCATCATCGTGATGGGCGGCTTCTCGTTCGCCTTCTTCAAGCTGTCGAACCTGCTGTTCAAGGGCGGGATCCGCAGCACGGCCGAGGACGAGATCGCCGGCCTCGACGTTCCCGAGATGGGTGTCTTCGCCTACCCCGACTTCGTCGGCACGGGGGAGTCCTACGCCGACGACGAGTCACCTTCCAAGGTGCCCTACGGCGATTGACACCAGGGGCCCGGTCCGGTGGACCGGGCCCACCTGGTGGCGCGGAGGGGGTGCGACCGGCCTCAGCTGCGATGATGAGCGCCATGACGAGGGCGACCAACATCACGTCGCCGCTGCGGGCGATCGTGGCTGGATCGATCGGTGTCGTCTTCGTCACGCTGGTGATGCTGCCGTTCAACGACAGCGTCAACAAGGCCGCTCCGGCGCTCCTGCTCCTCGTGCCCGTCCTCGGCGCCGGCGTGCTGGGCGGGCGGCTCGCAGCGGCGGTCGTCGCCATCGAAGCGACCTTCGTGCTGGCCGTCGGGTTCCTCCCGCCTCTCGGGTCGCCGAAGGTGCAGGTCTCCGACGATCTCGTGGCCCTTGGGCTGTTCGTCGTGGTCGCCGGCGCCGTCGGAATGCTCCTGGCGACCGTCGTCGAGACCCAGCGCATGCAGGTCGCCTCGGACGTGGCCCGCATCGAGGCCCTGGAGCAGGCCGAACGGCAGCGAAGTGCCCTTCTGCGCTCCGTCTCCCACGACCTGCGCACTCCGCTCGCCACCATCCGGGCGGTGGCCACAGACCTCGATGGTGAGGTCGAGTTCGATCCGGAGACGAGCCATGAGCTCCTCGGCCTGGTCGTCGACGAGGTCGAGAGACTGGACCGGATCGTCGCCAACCTGCTGAACCTGAGCCGAATCGAGGCCGGTGCGTTCCTGCCCGACCGGCAGGCGGTCGACATACGCGAGCTCGTCGAGGCGTGCACCACGCGGTTGCGTCGCGTGCTCGATCGCGTGCACCTCCGCCTCGACGTCGAATCGGGTATCGAGCTCGTTGATCTCGACTACAGCCAGTTCGACCAGGTGCTGTCGAACCTCCTCGAGAACGCGGCCCGTCACTCGTCCGAGGGTGGCATCGTCGAGGTGGTCGTCCGAGGCGGCGCGGTGCTGTGCCTGCAGGTGATCGATCACGGGTCAGGCCTGTCCGAAGGGGTCCGCAATCGGATGTTCGAGCCGTTCGCGTCGGCGACCGGCGCCGGCTCGAGTGGGGTGGGCTTGGCGATCTGTCGCAGCATCGTGGAGGCTCATGGCGGAACCATCTCCGCATCCGACACCCCGGGCGGCGGAGCCTGCTTCACCGTGGAGGTACCGGCCCGTGTCTGAAGCGAACGTCCTCGTCGTCGACGACGACCTGAGCCTGGTGCGCGTCCTCGCCGTGGGGTTCGAAGCCCGTGACTACTCGGTACGGGTCGCGACCACCGGTGGGGCGGCGCTCGAGGACGAGATGCTCGCCGACGTGGACGTCGTGATCCTCGACCTCGGGCTTCCCGATCTCGACGGCCTCGAGGTGTGCCGCCACATCCGGATGCGGACGCTGGTGCCCATCATCGTGCTGAGCGCCGACGGAGCCGAGGACCGCAAGATCTCCGCCCTCGACATGGGCGCCGACGACTACCTGACCAAGCCCTTCTCCATGCCCGAGCTGTTGGCCCGGGTGCGCGTCGCCCTGCGCCATCGCCGTCTGCTGGGACCGTTGGTGGGTGATGACCTGTTGCAGGTCGGTCTGCTTCGACTGGACCTCTCCTCCCACGAGGCGATGGTGGTCGACCAGCTGATCGACCTCACCCCCAAAGAGTTCGCCCTCCTCACGTTGCTGGCCCGCAACGCCGGGCGGGTGCTGACCCACCGGTCGATCCTCGACCAGGTGTGGGGTCCAGGGCAGGCCCTTGACACCCTGCGCACCCACGTCAGCCAGCTGCGGCGCAAGCTCGCCGAGCACCCCGGCGCCCCCACGCTGCTGACCGCCCCGGGTGTCGGCTACCGGTTGCTCGACGATCCCAGCATCGACGCCGACGAGATCTTGGCGGCGGACGCCGGCTAGGCCGTTCGACCCGCTCCGGCCGCCATTGGTCAGACATATGTCAGATAATCGACATGCAATGCGCGTTCTCGACTCATGCCGAGCACATGGGCTGAGCGCCTCGTCGACGTCGACCTCCTGACACGCGGTCAGATCGGCCGTCTGACCAGCCGTGCGTCGGGACTCCGGGAGCGTGTCGGGGCGCGTGAGGCGTCGTCGGGTGATCTGTCGAGGTCGTTCAGAAACCTGTCATCCGACCGCTCCAACTGCGTAATCCCGCGCAAACGGCCGGGAAACTCCGCCTGCCTACGGTCATCAATGCGTCAGACAGTGAGGTCTGAATCGCACCGGAACCGGAACGCGACCGGCGCTGACGTCAGTCACCGCCCATGAGCAGGGAAGTCAAGGAGGAGCAGATGGTCAGTCTGGTCACAGCGGTGATCAAGCCGTTCAAGCTCGAGGAGGTGAAGGACGCGCTCCGCGCCATCGGGATCCAGGGGATCACGGTGGACGAGGTCAAGGGAGTCGGTCGCCAGGGCGGCCACACCGAGACGTATCGGGGGGCGGAGTACACCATCGACTTCCTCCCGAAGGTCCGGGTCGAGGTGCTGTGCGAGACGGGCGACGCCGAGAAGGTCGTCGACACCATTGCCGACGCGGCCCGTACCGGGAAGATCGGCGACGGGAAGATCTGGATCACCGCGGTCGAGCGCGTGGTTCGGGTGCGGACCAACGAGCGCGACGTCGAGGCTCTGTGATGGGGCGCGCATCAATCGGAGAGCTCTCCCAGGAGAGCGGACTGCAAAGGAGAAGGACTTTGACACCCAAGCGACTCGTCGCGGGTCTGGGACTCGCTGCGGGGCTGGTGCTGCTGACCGCGGCGCCTGCGTTCGCACAAGCGTCGGACGAAGTCGATCCCGTAGCGACGGCCCAGGCCACCGCTGACCACGCCATCCAGAGCAGCAACCTGATGTGGATCGTGATCGGCGCAGCGCTCGTGATCTTCATGCAGGCCGGCTTCGCGTTGGTCGAGACCGGCTTCTGCCGAGCGAAGCACGCCGCGCACGTGGTGTCTACGAACTTCGCCATCTTCGGGCTCGGCTTCGTGGCCTTCTTCACCGTCGGCTTCTCGTTCATGTTCGGTGGCTACAGCTACGCGCTACCGGGCTACGACTACGGCTACGACCACGCTCTGAGCGGTGGCGGTCCGCTGATCGGCAGCGGCAACTGGGTGTTCCTCTGGAAGGGAGGGTGGTTCGGAACGTTCTTCGACTCCGGGCACCTGGCCTACAGCGGGGCCATCTGCGCCTTCTTCCTCTACATGGTGGCCTTCATGGACACCACGGCGACGATCCCCACCGGGTCGATGGCCGAGCGGTGGAAGTGGAAGTCCTTCGTCATCTGGGGCTTGTTCTGCGGGGCGATCTACTACCCGCTGTTCGGCGCCTGGACCTGGGGCGGCGGCTGGCTGGCCAAGCTCGGCAACTCCGCGAGCTGGGGCAACGGCTATGTCGACTTCGCCGGCTCAGGTGTCGTGCACGCCATGGGTGGCATCGCTGCCCTGATGGGGGCCCTCGTGCTCGGACCCCGTCTCGGCAAGTTCGACAAGGACGGCAAGCCCCGGGCCCTGCCCGGTCATCACATCCCGATGGCCATGCTCGGGACGTTCATCCTGCTGTTCGGGTGGTTCGGCTTCAACGCCGCCTCGACGTTCGCCTCCAGCGATCCGCAGTTCGGCGTCGTTGCGCTGAACACGGCCATCGCCGCAGCGTTCGGTGCCATGGCCGGCATGGGCTGGATCTGGCTCCGCACTGGCAAGCCCGACCCGGGCATGATGGCGAACGGCATGCTCGGCGGCCTGGTGATCATCACGGCTCCGTGTGCATTCGTCGATCCGTGGGTGGCCGCCATCCTCGGCCTCGTCGCCGGCGTCATCGTCATCGAGTCGGTGTTCTTCGTCGAGCGCAAGCTGAAGCTGGATGATCCGGTCGGCGCCATCTCGGTGCACGGTGTGTGCGGCATCCTCGGTGTCCTTGCGATCGGCCTCGTGGCCAACGGCAAGTACGGCATCGACGCCGGTGGCGCCGGCATCGGGTGGAACGGCACGACGACCTCGGTGAAGGACGGTGTCGCCGAGGGCGTCACCGGCATCTTCTACGGGGGCAACGGTGCTGGGCAGTTCATGTCCCAGCTCGCTGGGGCCTTGACCATCATCTTCGTGATGGGCGCCATCGTCTTCGCCTTCTTCAAGATCCAGAACGCCCTCACAAAGGGTGGGATCCGCAGCGACGAGAGCGAGGAGGTCGAGGGTCTCGACGTCCCGGAGATGGGTGTGCTTGCCTACCCAGACTTCGTGCCCTCGTCAGACCGGTACGCCGGTCAGGCGACGGCGCCATCGCCGTCCAAGCAGCGGGTGTAGGCCGCCGCAGCTGTGCGGGTCACCCGGCCGGGTGGACTTCGGTCCGCCGGCCCGGACGGCTGTTCGTGCCGGTCGGCGGGGTCTGCAGGTGCCGTCCGGTCAGGGCTCGAGGAGTGCCTTGTTGATGATCCGGACCCGCTTGAAGTTCCGCCGGATCATGAAAGCGCTGGCCGCACCCCCCAGCACGATGCCGATCACGATCGGGTGGATGTTCACGGCTGCGATCAGGGCGATCACAATGGCGGGGATGAACCAGAACCAGAAGAACTTCCACCACGAACGGGTGCTCTGGTAGTCGGCGAACCCGATGGCCAGCGGTGCCTGCTCCCGAGTCTCGACCGATCGCCCGATGCGGACCAGACGCCGGATCTGGCGTCGCTCCGGGGCAGGCGTTGCGTTCCAGGTCTCGATGAATGCGGCCTGATCATCACTCGGGGTCGATGCCATAGGCAGATCATCGTGGCCGTAACGGCGCAGACAGGCAATTGCTGGCCGACCGCTCGAACCGTTCTCCCGTCCGACACGATCGAGAGATCCATGACCCGTAACCTCACGACGCGATGACCGTCATCATGCACATCTTGATCGCCATCGTGGCGGCCAAGATCGCGGCCGAGCTGGCCGAGCGGGTCAAGGTGCCGGCTGTGGTCGGCGAGATCATCGCGGGCCTGATCATCGGCCCGTCCGCCCTCGGGCTCCTGCCCCGGGACGACACCCTGATGATCCTCGGTGAGATCGGTGTGATCCTCCTGCTGTTCGATGTCGGGCTCGAGATCGACCTCGGCGAGCTGCTCTCGGTGGGTCGGGCGGCGTTGACCGTGGCCGTCATCGGCGTGGTCGTGCCCTTTGTCCTCGGCTTCGGGGTGGGTCTGGCCTTCGACATGTCGGGCAACGAGGCGCTCTTCGTCGGCGCCGCACTCACTGCCACGTCGGTCGGCATCACCGCACGCGTCTTCGGTGACCTGCATGCGCTCGCGATGGTCGAGGCCCGGACGGTGCTCGGCGCCGCCGTCGCCGACGACGTGATCGGCCTCGTCATCCTCACCGTGGTGGTGCGGCTGGTCACCAAGGGCTCGATCTCGGCGTTCGACGTCGGCCAAGTCGTCGTGGTGGCCCTCGTCTTCCTGGTGGGAGCGTCGCTGATCGGGGTGCGCCTGGTGCCCCCGGTGTTCGAGTGGCTGGCCCGCAACAGCCGGGCCAGCGGCACGCTGATGGTGTTCGGCCTGGCCTTGGCGCTGGCCCTGTCGAAGCTGGCCGAGTTGGCCAAGCTGGCGCCCATCGTCGGGGCCTTCGTGGCCGGCATCTCGCTGTCGAGGTCGAAGGTCGCCGACCGGGTGCACCGTGAGCTCACCCCGCTCGGGCAGCTGCTGATCCCGGTGTTCTTCCTGCAGATCGGTGTCGACGCTGACGTCGGGCAGTTCGTGAAGCCCGCGGTCCTCGGCCTGGCTGCGGCGCTGCTCGCGGTGGCCATCATCGGCAAGCTCGTGTCGGCGGTCGGGCTCATCGGCTCGCCCGGCGATCGGATGCTGGTCGGCATGGCGATGATCCCCCGCGGCGAGGTCGGCCTGATCTTCGCCACGATCGGTCTGCAGGAGTCCGTGTTCGGCAACAACGTGTATGCCTCTGTGCTGCTGGTCGTGCTGGCCACCACGCTGCTCACCCCTCCGCTCCTGCGCTGGCGCCTGCTCCGGATGCGTGCCGGCGGGTCGACGGCATCGGTCGCCGACGGCGCGTCCGAGGCACCGCCCGGCGGATGGTTCGCGATCGAGCAGCACGCGTCGGGATCGAGGGTCGATCTCGTGCAGGAGCCCGACCAGGCCCACACCCTCGAAGTCGCGCTGCAGGCCGCGTTGCTCGCCGACGCGCACACCCCCGGGCCCGGCCTGTTCGCCTGGCTGAGCGCGGCGGACGGCTCCCCGCTGGTCTGGACCGCACCCTCCCGCGAGGCGTTCCTGGAGCTCTTGCGTTCGGGCGGTCCGAGGGCATGGCGCTTCGTC
>Ga0302321_100006848_pt1 | contig 10049 bp, 4 predicted proteins | sample Fen_T0_1_FD_202505 | JGI IMG/M metagenome (GOLD analysis project Ga0302321, IMG submission 202505) | Peat permafrost microbial communities from Stordalen Mire near Abisko, Sweden - Fen_T0_1 | ecosystem: Environmental > Terrestrial > Soil > Wetlands > Permafrost | place: Sweden: Abisko... | reverse complement strand
CGTAACATCGGCAACGCCTTGATCGCGTGCGTAGCGCTCCACTGCGTCCAAGCGCGGCAAAGGCCTGTCGTCGATGAACACACGTACGACATTTTTGCCATGCACCCGAATGAGTTCACGTGCCGGTTGAAGCCCAGCGACAAGGCGCGGCTCGTTCGAATCGGGTTGCTCGACCATGATTACCTTGGGGGGTGGAGATTGGCCCCGGTCGTGGAAAAGTGAAAAGTAACGCGGGACGATGGAATGGAACTTGGCCCAATCGGGCCTACGGACAATGGCCGGGCGTCTTGGCCAAGTGCTTTCCGCCCTGGGCGCGCGCTCTTCACCAACCGATGAGCCCGAATTGACCGTCTAGCCTTCAGCCAATGCAATTTCCTGCACGATGCGCGTTGCAACGTCTTTGGGATCCGCAGCATCACGAATGGGGCGTCCCACAACGAGCAAGCTGGAACCCGCCAAGATGGCGTCTTTTGGACTTCCGACGCGCTTTTGATCGTCACTGCGCGCGTCTGTCGCGAAGCGAATACCCGGCGTTACCAGTACCGCTGATGGACCGAGCGCCGCACGGAGATTGGCGACTTCAGCAACCGAACAGACACATCCGCCAATCCCGGCACTCTGTGCGAGCTTTGCTAGACGCACCGCATGGGTAGAAGGTGAGTCGGTGACCCCCATTGCCAGTAGATCACTTTGATCGAGGGAAGTAAGGACCGTCACGGCGAGCAGCGTGAGCTTTACGCCTTCCTTTTCCACGCGCACACTGGCTTGTTCGAGCATGCGTTTTCCACCGCTCGCGTGCAGCGTCAGGTAGTTCACTCCAAGTTGGCAAGCGTTCGCAACGGCGCGCTCCACCGTTTCCGGGATGTCGTGGAGCTTGAGGTCAAGAAAGGTTTCGCACCCAAGTTCACGCGGTAGACGCGCCGCCGCCGGCCCTTCACGAAGGAAGAGCTCAAGGCCCACCTTCAAAACGCCAACAGCGGGAGCCACGATTGCAGCTCCCGCTTTAGCTTCGGAAAGGTTGGGGTAGTCGAGTGCGAATGCGAGTCGCGAGCGAGCAGTCAGCGAAGCCGTCATGGGGATGCGCTGACCCTAGCCCGCCACCTCAGAATCCGCAAAGCGGATCATTCGGGTTACACGCGGGACCACCAGGCTTTGCCGGTTTGGCTCCACCGCCGCCGCCACGAATTGCGCCTTGAGCGGCTTTCGTCGCATTTTTGGCCTTGTCGAGCTCTTGCTGAAGCCGAACCCGTTCCGCTTCATCCTTGGCACTCGCCAAGCTGCGTGTGAGTTCCTGCTCCTTGCGCGCGGCCATGTCGAATTCTCGCTGCATTCGAGCCAGCTTCTCCTCGACGTCCTTGCGCTGTGCAAGCTCGATCGCGGCTCTTCGCTCGTGGTCTGCCTTGGCTTGCTGATAGAGGATAATGCCGCCTGCACCACCCAGCAGCAGAACACCGCCGATCACGCCAACCATGATCTGCAAGCGCTTCTTGTGCTTGTCCTGAGAGAGCGCCGCCATCGTTGCTTCATGTTGCTGCTGTGCAGACATGGTAGCAAGACGCGCCTGATGGTCCGCGTCAGCACGCGCACGCTCGATTTCCGCGTGGCGAATTGCTTCGAGCCTTGCCGCTTCTTCCTTGCGGCGCTGCTCGTCACGCTGTCTTTCCGCATCAGCTGCGCGAATGCGCGCTTCTTCTGCGTCACGCGCGGCTCTCTCGGCGGCGATTCTTGCATCGTGAGCAGCGCGAGCTTCGGCCTCTTTCTTGGATTCTTCCTCGCGAATGCGGTCCTCTTCGAGGCCCATCAGTTCCTTCAATGAGAAGAGGACTGAGCTTTCCTTCTGTTCGGCCATGGCAGTCGGTACCTTACCCTTGCTGTTGAGCGCGGCGTACAAGCGCCAATATCAATCCCCGGTGGGTGTCGTCAACGGGCGATACAACTTTAGTGCAAATCGACCAGTAATCCATCGAATACGTGTGGAATTTTCTCGTAGAAATGGCCCTCTCGTCGCAGCCCACGCATAAGGTGCGTGCCCGAGGTGACAGGGCGCACCCCGGCGAGCAGCCTCGCTTCGATCAGCCAATCTGTTGGGGCCGGGGCCTGGACGACGCGCGGCTTGGACCGGGATTCAAGCTGTGGGCCTACAGTCACTTGAGACGCGTCATTCATGCCTTGGTTGGATGGAAGCGACGAATGCGACAGCTAGCTCTGAGACGTGCGCAGGCGTCGCCAAAGCCATACCAGGCCAAAAGCCAGTAGAACGTTCGTCAGCAGTGCCGTTCCGAGGATCCACCGAAGCGGAGCCACGGACGCCTGAGATACAGAAAGTGGACCCAGGCGCGCTAGCCCGGATCTGGACGGGACTTTCGCCACGGATTTCAGAACCACGTTCACACGTTCCGGTGATAGGCCGGACACGGCACCCGAAACCACGCGAGCCACTTCTAGAGGCGAAATTGGGGTTTGTCCGTCGCGATAACGAATTAGAACCGCCGCAGTATTTTGCGGTGTATCGGCCGGCTCACGAAGTGGATCGCGGTCAGCCGCAGCCAGGTGCACTCGAGCCGACAAGACGCCATCCAGCGCCTGGAGCGAACGCTCGAGTTCGCCCGCTGTTCCGGCTAGTAGTCGGGCCTCTTCAGAACGCGGGGAAGGGATCAACGCTGAGGTCCCGTTGAGCGACTCCAACAGACTCTGCGATTTGCGGCCAGCAGGACCTTCTTCCGCTAGCAAAGCGACGGCAAAGCTTGCTTCCGTACGCGCGACCGTCACTTGGAAGCGATTGTCGCCTTGTCGTTCGGGCTCCTTGTTTGCTGCGATGCCTCCGCGCTGGAGCGTGACAACAGCTTGGTTTGCCTCCTGATCCTCGAGCCCTTGGGCAACCGGCACCGAACAGCCGCAAAGCAACAGGCTGGTCAGGTAGAATTTTGGGTTACTTCGCCGCACGAGCACCCGCCTTACTGTGCCGTGAGTACTGAGTCTTGGACATTCGGCCGCCCCATCTTAAATGGCCAACAGTGGCCGTTACCGACGCATTTGGCGCCTCACTACCTAGCAGCGCCAAAATTCGTTCGAGTGACATCCAGTTTTGGGTGAGACGGGAAGTTAATCCGCCGAACTGCACCCGAAATACAACCCGCTACGCCGGGACTTCTTGGGGTCGTCGTGACGGTCACACCAACAGCACGCCCGTTCTGAATCGCCGCGCAAATGCTGACGCTCATACTGTCCGGTACGCCGCACCCGTTTAGGTAGCTTCCGCTATTAAGAATGGCGCCGTACTGACCACCGGTGATGTCTGCCTGCCCACGCTGACCAATCTTCATCTCCTCGACGTAGGAATTCTGAGCAGCTTCGCAGCTCAGCCCGCCGGCGAGCATTGGAAATCCTCCCTGTGAGCCTACCACCGCGCCCTTACCGCCACCCTGGCGCTTGCCAGACTTGAGCGCGCCCTCGGTTTCGATGTTCGTTGCGGTTTCGCCGTGCACGGCGATCTCGTCGCTCTTCGAGCCGCGAACTGTCAAGAACCACACGACACCGGCGGCAAGGATTGCGCCTACAGCGATGATCCCAAAGAATGCCTTGCCACGCGTGCTGCGCTGCTCACTCACGACAGTGCGTTCTAGAGCCGCCTTCTCAGCCTTGATGTCCCGATGCAGGCGGGCTTGTTCGGCGAAGGGCGCGAACTGATCCCAGTCCTTGATTGGCCGCTCATCGTTACTGAGGGAATCCCGAAGCAAATCAGAATCCACGAACCCATGCGTCGCTATCTGTTGCAGCAATTCCACGGCGCTAAACGGGCCGTGATCCATTCCGTCCTTCACGACAACGTAGCGTGGGCGCGGATCGGACTCCAGTCGCGCTTTCAATGCAGCCAGTTCGACCACGCGATCGTCCCGTGAAGCAACCGCTATGCGCTTGTCCTCAACCACGCGAACATCGTAGGGGCTCGTGGCTCCGTGACGCGGCGGAAGCATGGACATCGACACGTCGACAGTGAAATCGGTACCGCCATCCAAGTGAGACTCGTCTGCCGCGGGTGGAACCACACTGGCATGGGGTGCCAAGTGGTGGAGCGCCTGGGCCAAGGCAAGTAAGTCATCGGGACGATGCGTCGGATCAGCGACGAGCGCTTTGGCAAGAAGAAGCTCAATTGAAGCGGGAATCGTCGGATTGAGCTCCGTTGGCCCACGCATTCCGGGGCCGACGGACGCCCCGGTGAGCGCTTCATACAGAATGGCCCCCACTGCGTAGACGCTGGCTCTCGCGTTGCCTGGAAGACCCGAGCGCTCTTCCGGCGCCAAGCACGCTCTATCACGCGGAAGAGTTGGAGCTCTCTGCGCAAGTCCCGGATGGATCGCAAAGCGACCGTCATCCGTTTGCGCGATAGTCGAAGGATTGAGGAACAGCGTCTCCCCAGCGCTGTGGCGTTGGGCCAATTCAACTGAGAGCGGAACGAGAACGCTTACGGTTTCTTCAAGCGAGCAGGTTGCGCTCTGGGCTCGCAGTTCTTCAAGATGCGCTCGGAAAGTGTTCGGGGTCACGGACGCTCCAACGGGCAAGGGGGTTCCGAGATGCTGTACCAAAGAGCTCGGGTCGTGGATGGTATCAGATTTGCCAGACTTTCCACCTGACTTCGCGGCTACTTGCTTAAGTTCGGAAGTGCAGCCGCGTTGCTGTGCGTCCCTGTGCTCCGGCGTCGGCGAACGCGCAATCCTGAACTTCCCGCTGAAATGCTATCGCGCAGCAGTGACGACCGGCCGCCCTGAATGCAGAATCATTTGGAACGGCTAAGCGCCAATCGAGACCGCCAAGTGATGTACCACCTTCGAACATGAGTCAATGAACAGAGCGCTCCGACATTTCCGCGTTCGTTTTCCAGGATCTGGCCCGGCGCGATTATTCCTCCCTGGCCGGAGAAGCAAGACATCTGTCCAGGGCACGTTGCAGCCAAGTCTTTCACCATGTTAGCGTGCGCGGAGCTATGGATGCCCGCGAGATGGAGTCGCTAGCCAAGCGACTAATCCAAACCCCCCACGATCAGGAAGCTCTACTTGCTGCCCACCAGGCCGGACAAACGGATCCGACGGGGTATGCGATGTTTCTTGAGAAAGTGGGAAATGGGACAACGGATACAGCGTTGTCGTGCCACTGGCTTACGGAGGCCGCCAACGTGTGGCTCGCTTCGCTTGGGGATGCCCCGCGCGCGGCGCGCGTGCTGATGAAGGCAATCGAGCGCGATCCGACGCAGAGCGCGCCGGGTGAGAAACTTGCTGAACTCTATCGTGAGCGCGGCGACACTAAGGCGCTTGTCGCTTTGCTTGAGCGGCGGTGCAAGGCATTCGACACATTGCCAGCAGCCGATCCGTCTCTCATCGCGCAAGCAGCAGCAATGCGCGAAGAACTTGGCCGCCTTTGGAGCGAGCCGCCTCTTTCGCAGACACGCAAAGCGGTCGACAACTTCAAACGCGCGATCGAGCTCGACTCGAGCAGTCAATACGCAATCTATGCGCTCCGCGAACTGCTCAAGGCCGAACACGCATGGGCAGATGCAATTCCCTATTTCGAACTTGAGCAACGTCTGGTCGATGATCCAGAGCGCAAATTGGCGCTCTACCAGGACGAGGCAACGGTTCGGCAAAGTGCCGGCGATCGCGTTGGAGCAAGTGAGTCCCTGCGCCGCGCAAGACAGATTGAAGGCGGCGCCGATCCCAGCCTGAAACAGCTCCTTGCCACGATGACGCTTGAGCGTGTTCAGGCGCAGGAGCAAGTCCCAGAGGCCGAACGAAGTGAGGCCGGTCAGCTCTTCGTCGAACTAGCGGAAGAATACCCGGGCGAGCACGGCCTATCCTATTCAATGTGCGCGCTTGAGACACATCCCAGCAACGACCGCGGCGTCCAGCTCGCCATGTACTACTCGGGGGAGCTGAATCGTGAGGCGGAGGTCGTGCGCCAAGTTGCCCAGTATTTGAAGTCGAATCCATCGGGGGCCCTTGCGATACAAGCCCGTGAGTTCGTCAACAAGCTGGCCCAGGCTGGGCTCGTGGATGAGTCCATACTCGACGCGCTTGCGCCGACGGCCGACGCCCCCGCAGCAGAACGAGTGCAAGCCCTGCTGGATCAGGCAAACGCGCTCGCGCGTCGCGCGCGAAAGCCTGAAGCGGCAGAGAAGTATCAACAAGTTCTCGAACTGGATCCGAGCTGCGAAGAAGCCGTGCAGTTTATGGAGGGCTACCTCCGCCAGCGGCGGAAGTACCCTGAGCTAAAGGACCTCTTCCGGGCTGCTGCCGCCGTCGAAGATGCGCCCTCCGATAACCGCAAGCAGTGGCTTCGAGAGCTCGCGGGGCTTTGCGAGAGCCAACTTCGTGATGCTGACGGCGCAATTGCAGCTTGGCAGATTCTGGTAACGTTGGATCCCAGTGACGGAACGTCCCTGGAGCAGCTTCAGCGGCTATTGGAACGCGCGGCGCGATGGGATGAGTTGGTCGTGCTGCTGGAGCAGCAAGCAAGCGAAGAAGATGACGTTGAAAGACGCGTGGCGATGGAGCGTTCCATTGCGAAGATCCACGAGCAGAAGCGCAAGGACCCCGTGGCAACCGGGCAAACCTGGGCTCGTATCGCAAGTCTGCTCACCGACGACGAGTCGGCTCTCCTATCCGCTGTAAAATGCTTCGAACGTGCCGAACGATTGGATCTCGCCGCTCAATGCATCGCGGATAACGTTGGTACAATTGGCGACGAGACCACTCGCGCTCGGCTCTTCGAAAAGCTTGGCACGCTGCGCGAATCGCAGGGTGACTGGGTCTCGGCTGGTGACGCCTACTCAGAGGCCGCGAGCACGCTTCGCACCGCCACGCTCTTTGAGGCAGCCGAAAAATGCTTCGTCGAAGCCGGTTCTTGGGCGCAGGCTGCCAGTGTCGTCGACGATCTGGCGCAGCAGATTTCAGTCCCTGTCGATCAGGCGCGCCTATTTGCGACGGTTGCTGTCTATTTGACGCGGGCCGGGGATCCTGATGGGGCACTGACTCGGCTTGAACAGGCAACCGAACTGGATCCCGCAAGTGACGCCTACGCCGAGGATCTGGAGCGCATCTACCTGGCAGCGGAACGCCATGATGACGTTGTAAAGCTGCTCTTGGCACGTGCTGAGCAACTTCGTGAGCGCGAGCTACGAGTCAGCCTTCGCCGTCGGGCGAGCCAAATCCAAAGGGAAACGCTTCAAGATCGCGACGCGGCCCGCGAAAGTCTTCTACTCGTTCTAGCCGACGGGGATGATAGCGATGCGCTATCGCTGCTCGTCGCGGATGCGGAAGAGCGCGAGGACTACCTTGAGGCAACCGAGTACTTGCATCGCTTGGCGGCCATTACGACGGACCCCCAACAGAAGATCCAACACCTCGTCAAAGAAGCCACGCTAATCGCCGAGAACCTGGATGATGCAGAAGGTGCAATCTCTCGCTACGATCGCATACTGAAGGATCACGATCCGAAGAACACCGCGTGTTTGACGGCAATCGCCAACCTCTACGAACGTCTGGACGATTCGAAGGGTGTCGCGGATGCACTCGAACGACAGCTTGCCCTCGGACCAGAAAACGAATCGAAACTATCAATTTCACGCCGGCTTGCCGATCTGTATGAAGGCCCGCTCGACAACCCCACGCGCGCAGTGGTGATGCTCGACACCGTTCGAGAGCTCGATGAAGAGGATTTCGACGCGCTCGGACGCCTCACCACGCTCGCTGAAAAGGCAGCCGATTTCCCGCGTCTTGCACGCCACCTTGCCGAACAGATGAGCGTCGAGGGCGATGAAGGTGAGTTGTCGCGCATCGCACGCCAGCTTGCGACGCTCTTCAACGAGAAACTCGACAAGAACGACGAAGCGCTTAGCGTACTGATGCAAGTGGCAGATCTAGGGGACGAAGCGTGTCGAGAAGACTACGTTATCTTGGCGGACAAGCTCGGGTGGAAGGGCATTGTCGCTACCAAGCTAGTGGAATGGAACATTGAAGCCCAGCCGAGCGAAGAACGCAACTTAGCGCTACGGGGAGCATTCGACCGCTTTCTTGAGGTGGATCGCAACGTCGAGGCCGCTACCGTCGCGCGCGAGCTTGTGCGCGTGAAGGCCGCAGACTCGGAGCTTGCGATGAAGCTCGAGGAAATCGCGGTGAAGCTGAAGGATCTGGACACTCTCGAAGTTGCCCACGATCTTCTAGTGCAACAGCTAAGCGGTTCCGCACGCGCCGAAGAAATGGTGCGACAAGCCGAAACCATGATGAATGCGGGCGTGGACGTCGCCGATGCAATACAACATGGCGAGCAGGCGTTAACGAGTGTTGCCCCCGCAGACGTCGAGCCACTTCTGGAGCGTCTCTCGAAGCTCGCGCAAAACACCGATCAGGTCATCGATCTGTATGAGCGCCAAGTCACGCGCTGCAAAGCACCGCTTGATCGACTTCGTGCGTTGGGGCGCGCCGCCCAAGTCGCGTCATTGAACGGCTCGATTGAGCGGGCAAAGACCTTCTTCGATATTGCCCTTGGTGGCACCGTTCAAGAAGACACCATGTTTCTGCTCGAGGAAGTGGCCCGCGAGACCGATAGTCAGCTGCAGCAGCTCACATTGCGCCGGACTCTGGCTGAGGCATTTGCTTCTGGGGGTCAAGGTTCGAAAGACGGAGGGCGAACGCGTTCCACGCTGCTAAGGCGTGCGGCCAACCTCGCATTCTCCGAACTATCAGACGAGAACCAAGCATTCCAGTGGCTTGCAGATTCCATCATCACGCACGTCGATGATGAGGGACTAAATGAACTCGAGCGGCTTGCACGTGAAGTGTCCGACATGAAGCGGGCTGAAACCGTCTTGTCGCGAGCGCTCGAAGAAGTGTTCGACGGTCCCTTGGTGCGGCGCCTGCTCGCTCGACGTGCAGCGCTCCGCAGGAACGAATTGAACGACGTCCAACTCGCGGCACAAGATCTTAAGCGCCTGCACGATTTGTCACCCTCCGATCACGCGGTGACGGAAGAGCTCACGGCCATCTACATTGAGCTTGGCGACCACCGCGGCATGGTCCAGCTCTTCGAGGATCAAATCCTGCGCGGGAAGGATCCGGCGACGCGTGCTGAATTGGCGCGAAAAGTCGCTCGACTCTGGGAGGAGAAACTGGGTGATGCCCGTGAAGCGGCCGACGCTTGGCGCCGAGTGCTCCGTTTGAAGCAGGGCGATCCGGAAGCCGCTGAGGGCCTTGACCGAGCGAAGTCGAACATGCTTCGACGCAGCCCTTCCGACTCGCCTATTGCAGCCGTACCGGGAGCTTTCGTCACCGCAAAATCAGCGACGCATCAACCACCACCCGTTCCCGCTGCAATCATCCAGCCCTCGCCGGAGGAGCCCGCAGCGGATACCAATCTGCAGCCAACGGACCCAGTACCGCCGCCCGTGGACGAGGACAACAGCCCCGATTCCAACATCGCGGCTCCTTCGCCATCAATCGGGGAGACGGACGCATCCAAGGCGGAAACCGGCGCGTTGGCAGCAGAGACCGAGACCGTCGAGGTTCCCGGGCCCCCATCAATTTCTGCCGACGACTCCGCGGCGGACGACCATGCGGCCCCGTCAATTTCTGCTGACGACTCCGCGGCGGACGACCATGCGGTCAACGAGGAGCCAAGGGAGCCGGAGCTGGCACCTGTGCCGGTTGCGGCCACATCCCGCTTCGATGACAAGACGCTCCCGGACGCAACCTCAGATGACTTGGCGCAAGCGACCGAAACCGCAGAAGAAACGCTGGAAGCGCCGGTTGCTGCGAATGGCGAGAATGATGAACTGTCGCCGGAACCCGTATCGGCTACGCTAAGTGAGGTTGCCGCGGGCGCACCACTAGATGAGCGATCGGCTCCGCCACCTCCGCCACCACCTTCGCGAGGCAATTCCCTCGGGCCCTCGCGACCACCGCCACCCTTGCCGTCGCGCGCCGCGGGAGGTGCACGACCACCACCACCGCCGTCACTGCGTCCCGTGGCGATGCCGCCTGGCATTGCCCCCGGGAAACCGC
>Ga0302321_100006847_pt1 | contig 10050 bp, 9 predicted proteins | sample Fen_T0_1_FD_202505 | JGI IMG/M metagenome (GOLD analysis project Ga0302321, IMG submission 202505) | Peat permafrost microbial communities from Stordalen Mire near Abisko, Sweden - Fen_T0_1 | ecosystem: Environmental > Terrestrial > Soil > Wetlands > Permafrost | place: Sweden: Abisko... | reverse complement strand
TGCGTCCTGGTACATCGGGAGCGACTTCTCAAGGTTGATGATGTGAATTTTGTTGCGGGCACCGAAGATAAAGGGTGCCATCTTGGGGTTCCAGAAACGGGTCTGGTGTCCGAAGTGGACGCCCGCCTCCAGCATTTGACGCATGGTTACCGACATGAAAAACTCCATAAAGTTAAGGTTAGCCTCCCCTCACAAGACTTCCTTTGCGTTCCAGCAGCAAGGAAGACCTTAACGGTGTGAGGGTGCGGATTTGCCTGGCGGGATGTTCAAAATGAACATCCCATCCCGGACAGCCCGTAATTATAGCCTGAAATAGTGAGAAAAATCAAAAGCAAATGGAAACCTGGCGCATTGTCCTGCTATTCGCGGTCCGGCTGGCGATCTCGGCCGCCATCCTGTTCACGGTATACAAGAAATTGGGCATGATTCCCTTCATCCTGGCCACGCCGATTGCCGGCGTGCTGATGGCCAAACCCATCATGGAGGCTGTCACCAACTGGTTTCACTGGGCGAAGAAGCAGCCCTACGCAGAATGGCACGGCCGCTATTACTCGTTCGCGAACAGGCAGATCCGCATGCTGGAAGTGGGCAAGGAACTATGGGCTGTAGACGCCGACCTGCTAAGCGTGATCGGCGAAAAACCCACCCTGATGCTGGGTAGCACGTACGGCACGGAAGATTACGACCTCATTCCCGATACGCGCTTTTACGGATTCTCCCCTTCGGGGGCCGAGAAGGTACTAAGAAAAAGCACGCATTACGAAGCCAGCCGCATGCTGATGTGGCTGCAGCGCGAGGTCTACAAGGCTCACCAGCGCAAACTCGATATCGCCCGCGAAAACCTCGCCCGGCCGTTGCCCTAGCCCCGTCGCTGCAGGCGAATGTGATCTTGATTCGTTAACCTGCCACCCCCAGTTGCTATACTTCGCCATGCTTCTCACTGCAGAAATCAAATCGTGAACGTCGTTATCAAAACCCCCCAAGACATCGAAAAAATGCGCGTCGCCGGCCGGCTCGCTTCGGAAGTGCTCGACTTCATTACGCCGCACATCAAGCAGGGCATCACCACCGGCCATATCGATGAGCTGTGCCACGACTACATGGTGAACGTGCAGGGCACCATTCCCGCGCCACTGAACTACGCACCGCCGGGCCATCGCCCATATCCGAAGTCAGTATGTACTTCCGTCAATCACCAGGTATGTCATGGTATCCCCGGCGACAAGCTATTGAAGAATGGCGATATCGTCAATGTCGATATCACCGTCATCAAAGAGGGCTATCACGGCGACACCAGCCGCATGTTCTGCATTGGCGAGCCGTCCATCCAGGCCAAGCGCCTCTGCGAAAGCACCTATGAATCGATGTGGCGCGGCATCCAGAAAGTGAAGCCGGGCGCCACCCTGGGCGATATCGGCCATGCCATCCAGGTATTCGCGGAAGGCGCCGGTTACAGCGTGGTGCGCGAATTCTGCGGCCATGGCATCGGCAAGAAATTCCATGAGGAACCGCAAATCCTGCATTACGGCCGCGCCGGCACCGGCATGAAGCTGCAGACAGGCATGATCTTCACCGTCGAGCCGATGATCAACGCCGGCCGCAAGGATATCCGCATGCTGGGCGATGGCTGGACCGTGGTCACCGCCGACCACAGCCTGTCGGCACAATGGGAACATACGGTGCTGGTTACGGAAGACGGCTACGAAGTATTGACCGTATCCGAAGGCACGCCCGCCGCGCCTCAGCTCCTCAACTAAGCCGGGCGGCGGCCATGTCATCCGCCGCAGGCGCCGCGCCTCCAGTCGAGGCGGCCCCATCCAAACCGGGGCCGGCCCAGCCCAAGACCCCAACCGACGCGCAGGCGCTCACACGCGCCGCCTACACACGCCACATCCGCGACTGGCTCGCGGACCAGCGCGCCAACCTCAAAGCGGCCTACCGGTCACGACCCCAGCCCGACCGCAACCTGCGCCAGCATGCGGCCATCGTCGATCATGCCATTTCGCGCATCGCCATAGACATCGGCCTGCCTGAGAGCCTCGCCCTGGTTGCGGTCGGGGGCTATGGCCGCGGTTTCCTGTTTCCGGCGTCGGATGTCGACGTATTGGTACTGCTGCCCGAATTGAAAAACAGCAGCATCGACCACGCCGTCGAAGCGTTCGTGAGCCTGCTGTGGGACGTGGGCCTGGAGCCCGGCATTTCAGTCCGCACCGTCGCAGAATGCGTGGAAGAATCGAAGAAAGATCTCACCGTCGACACCGGCCTGCTCGAATCGCGGCGGGTCTGGGGCAGCGAAACGCTGGTCGCGCAACTCACGGCGGCGCTGAAAAAAAACCGCTCGGTCAAAGCCTTTTTCGAAGGCAAGATCGATGAGCAACGGCGCCGGCATGCGCGCCACCACGATGTGGCGCTCAATCTCGAACCCAACATCAAGGAGAGCCCTGGCGGGCTGCGCGATCTGCAGACTGTCATGTGGCTGGCCAAGGCCGCGGAACTCGGCGACGACTGGGGCATGCTCGAGCAGCAGGGCCTCATCACCCCCTACGAGGCCAAGCTGATCCAGCGCCACCGCCGCTTCCTCATCGACATTCGCATCCGCCTGCATTACCTCGCCGGCCGCCGCGAAGACCGGCTGGTATTCGACCACCAGACCGCGCTGGCGCAGGAACTGAAACTCGAGGGCACCAAAAGCAAGCTGCCCTCAGAAGTGCTGATGCGCCGCTACTACCTCTCCGCCAAGGCCATCTGGCAGATGAACTCGATCATGCTGCCGACGCTGCTGGAGAAAATCTCCCAGCGGCATAAAGGACATAGGGATCAGGTACGCAAGATCGACGACGAATTTGTACTCGAGAACGGCAATATCGCCGCCCTCGACGAAAAAATCTTCAAGCGCGACCCCAAGGCGATTTTCCGCGCCTTCCTTGCCCTGCAAAGCGTGAAGGAGGCCGAGTTTTTTGAGCCGGACACGCTGCGTGCGTTGTGGCGTGCGGTCTACCTGATCGACAAGAAATTCCGCGACGATCCCGAAGCCAACCAGCTGTTCCTCAAAATCCTGCAGAGCGAAAAAGTCAGCTTCACGCTGCGCCGCATGAGCCGCTATGGCGTACTGGGCCGCTACATCCCCGCCTTCGGCCGCATCGTCGGGCAGATGCAGCACGATCTGTTCCACGTGTATTCAGTGGACGAGCACATCCTCATGGTGATCCGCAATTTGCGGCGCCTGGTGCTGCCACGCTTCAAGCATGAGTTTCCGTTCTGTCACGAGCTGGCGGCGGAATTCGCGCGCCCGGAAATCCTTTATCTGGCCGCGCTGTTTCACGATATCGCCAAGGGCCGGGGCGGCGATCATTCCGAACTGGGCAAGCGCGACGCGCGCCAGTTCTGCAACAAGCTCGACATATCGAAAGCCGACACCGCACTCGTCAGCTGGCTGGTGGAAATGCATTTGCAGATGTCTGCCGTCGCGCAGAAGCAGGACCTGTCCGATCCCGAAGTGATTTCGCACTTCGCGCAGCGCGTCGGCACCGAGCGCCGTCTCACTGCGCTGTATCTGCTGACCGTGGCCGACATCCGCGGCACCAGTCCGCACGTGTGGAACGGATGGAAAGCGAAATTGCTGGAAGATCTTTTCCGCGCCACGCGCCGGCTATTGCGCGGCGACGCCGCGCCGAACGAATTCTGGATCGAGAGCAAGAAAGCCGAGGCGCTCAGGCTCTATCGTGAATCCGGCGGCAAAGACGACCTGCTGCCGGCGCTATGGGCACACTTCGACCCGCGCTATTTCCAGCGCTTCGATGCCGCCGATATCGCCTGGCACGGCAAGGTGCTGGAGCAGGACGCAGCGCCGGGCCATGCGCTGGTTCGTACCCGCGAAACTGAAGGTGCCGACGGTATCGCGGTGATGGTGATGATGTTCGACCAGCCCGGCCTGTTCGCGCGCATCACGCAATTTTTCGAGCGGCTGTCGTTCGACATCGTCACGGCGCGCATCTACAGCACGCAGCAGGGCGGCTATGCCATCGATACCTTCCAGGTGTTGCCCAAGCAAGGCAAAGCCGCGCAACAACCGGGCATCGCCGCGAGGATCGAGCGTGACCTCACTGCCTACCTGGATGCCGCGACACCGATCGGCGAACGCGTGTCGGGCAGGCTGGCGCGCCAGGTGCGGCACTTCCCGATCACGCCGGTGGTCACCCTCAATCCTTCGCGGCGCAAGCCGTACTATGAACTGTCGGTGAGCTGCGCCGATCGGCCGGGCCTGCTTTCCTCCATCGCGCGGGTGCTGCTGAATTTCGACATCAACCTTGAAGATGCACGCATCAATACGCTGGGACAGCGGGCGGAGGATTTGTTCGTGATTGAAAATCCGCAGTTGGCGAAGCCGGAATTCAGCGCAAAACTGATTCGCGCGCTGGAAGCTGAAGTTCGACTCTAGACTATTTTCGCAGTTTTTCGAAACACCAAACCCCAGCACCCGTGCACCTCCCAGGCCGAAAATGCCTGTAGAAGCTCGCCAATGCTGGGGTTTTTATTGAAAACGCGGGCTAAACGCGGTTCGAGCGCATCGAAAATTCAACCGTCGAAAATTAGTCCACCGGCTTCAAATCATTCAACCGCAACCAGCCCTTGATGACGCGATACAGATACCAGACCAGCACACCGACCGGCAATATCCACAGCACCAGCATGCCGACGCCCAGCGTGAGCAGCCCCAGCACCCAGAACAGCGTCCACGCGATGATGGCAAACAGGATGCCCCACCAGAAGGTGCGTGAGAGCCACAGGTAGTGCGAGTCAAGCCAGGTGCCGCGCACATCGTCGCGCTTGACCGCACCGATGATCATGGCAAGTATCGCCAGCGTCCACAGCGTAAAGGGCGCCAGTGCGTGCAGTGCGTACAGCACATGTGTGATGGTCATCGAGCCCGACACATCCACATCGCGTTCGCCCGCAGGCGCCACATCAATTATTTCGGCCATAGTCTTTCCTTTTCATAAAGTCCCACATGGTTTTGCGGCCCCAAAAAACTTCTTTGCCTGTCAATCGTCATCAACGCCCGCGAGTTCGGGAAACAGCACCTCGGTGTAGCCAAACTGCGTCATGTCCCTGATGCGCATCGGATAGAGCACGCCGTCAAGGTGATCGACTTCATGCTGCACCACGCGCGCATGGAAACCGTCCACCGTGCGATCGATGCGGTTGCCCTGCTCGTCGAATCCGGTATAGCGCAATTCCGGATAGCGCGGCACCAGCCCGCGCATGCCAGGCACCGATAAGCATCCTTCCCAGTCATCCACCTGTTCATCGGTCACCGGCGTCAATTCGGGATTGATCAGCACGGTGAATGGAATCGGTTCGCGATCGGGATAGCGCGAATTGTTGCTCACTTCGAAGATCACCACGCGCACATTCTCGCCGATTTGCGGCGCGGCCAGGCCTGCGCCGTTGGCGGCGATCATGCTGTCCTTCATGTCGGCCAGCAGCGCATGCAGTTCGGGCGAGTTGAATTTATCGGCTGGCCACGGTATCGATTTTTCGAACAGGCTGGGCGTGCCCATTTTGACAATCGCGCGCACAGTCATCAGGCGAGCCCTCGTTCGTCGGCCGGCAGTCCTGCGTGTATTTCCACGGCTCTCGCCAGGATCACGCGCACCTTGTCCATGCCGGCGGCCATGACGGCATCGGCGTCGGCCAGCTTGATGCCGGTGGCGGAGGATTCAAGTCCCGCCGCGTGATTGATCGACAGCGTCAAAGCCGCATAGGAGATTTTCTTTTCGCGCGCCAGTACCGCTTCAGGCATGGTGGTCATGCCGACCATGGTGCAGCCATCGCGGCCCATCTTGATGATTTCCGCGCGTGTTTCCAGGCGCGGGCCCTGCATGACGCCAATGGTGCCGGACTCCAGCAACGGAAATGCCGTCGCTTTCGCCGCACGCAACAGCAACTGCCGGGCGCGCTCGCAAAACGGGAACGTGAAGTCGACATGGGTCACCGCTTCCTCGCCCTCGAAGTATGTGTGCTTGCGGTCGCGCGTGTAATCGATGATCTGGTCGGGCACCGCCAACACCCCTGGCCCCATCTCGGCGGCGATGCCACCCACCGCGTTGACGGCAAGAATGCGTGTCACCCCGGCATCGCGCAAGGCCCAGATATTGGCGCGGTAATTGACCTGGTGCGGCGGCACCGTATGCGCGTAACCATGCCGCGCCAGGAACACCATTTCAGCCGAACCGATATGGCCGAATGTGAGATGACCCGACGGCTCCCCATAAGGCGTGCGCACCACTTCGCGGCGGCTGATTTCCAGGCTGGCGAGGTTGGTGAGCCCGGTGCCCCCGATGATGGCGAGCATGCGTTCAGTTTCCTTTTTTGGCGTAGATGGCCGGCAGGTTGCGCCAAGCGCCCGAGACATCCATGCCGTAGCCGTAGATGAAGCGATTGGGCACGGTGAGTCCCACGTATTTGGCCTTCAGCGGTTTCTTGCTGTTGATTTCATCACCGTAATCTTTCACGCAGAACACCGCGCACTCCACACTCGCCGCACCCTGGCTCTTCAGCAGTTCCACGATCGCCGCCAGCGTGATGCCTTCATCGAGAATATCGTCCAGCAGGATCACATGACGACCCTTCACGTTGTCGCGCGGCGTGACGCGCCAGCTCAGGTGCGTGCCCACCGTTTTCTCGCCATAGCGCGAGGCCTGCACGATATCGAAATCGAGCGGAATGGTGAGCTGCGGCAGGATCTGTCCGCAGAACACCACCGCGCCGCCCATCACGCCCAGCACCAGCGGATGCCTGTCGACGTAGTCGCGATTGAGTTCGCGCGCGACCTTGGTGGTGGCGGCATTGACCTCATCGGCGGTAAACAACACTTCGGAATCGGCGAGCAATTCGTGGGCTTCCTTGAAATTCATGGCCAGGCGTCTTTCGTTGAAAAAATGAGCGGGCTTGCGTTGACGTAAATTATTTTTGTGCGCGTTATTTTGCCGTACGCGACTGCAGGTATTCGGCGAACGCCTTGCCGACTTCCTTGTGCTTTAAGCCCAGCGCGACGCTGGCTTTCAGGTAACCCAGCTTGGAGCCGCAATCGTAGCGCGTACCTTCGAATTCATAGGCGTACACCGCCTCTTCGGCCAGCAATGCGGCGATGCCATCGGTCAGCTGGATCTCCTTGCCAACACCGCGCTCAAGGCGCTCCAGGTGATCGAAAATACGCGGCGTCAAAATGTAGCGGCCCACGACGCTCAGCGTGGACGGTGCATTTTCCGGCTTCGGTTTTTCGACGATGGCCGACATCTTGGAGACACGTTCACCAGGTTTCTTCGAAATCGGCGTCGAGGCGACGATGCCGTATGAGGACGTTTCACGGCGCTCCACATTCAGCACGCCCAGCACCGAGTACTGATGCTTCTCGTACTGCTGCACCATCTGCTTCATCACCGGCTCGACACCGTCGCCGGCATCGATCAGGTCGTCGGCCAGGATGACGGCAAACGGCTCGTCACCCACCAGCTGTTGCGCGCACAGCACCGCATGGCCCAGCCCCAGCGCTTCCGGCTGCCGCACGTAAACATATTGCACCCCGGCAGGCAGCATCTCGCGCACTTCCTGCAGCAGCTTGTGCTTGCCCTTTTCCTGCAGCTCGCTCTCGAGCTCGTAGGCCTTGTCGAAGTGGTCCTCGATGGTGCGCTTGCCGCGACCCGTCACGAAAATCATCTCGGTGATACCGGCGGCGGCGGCTTCCTCGACCGCGTACTGGATCAGCGGCTTGTCGACCACCGGCAGCATTTCTTTCGGGCTGGCCTTGGTGGCCGGCAGAAATCGCGTGCCGAGTCCGGCGACGGGAAATACGGCCTTGGTAATCTTGACTGGTTTTTTCATGTCCGTTTTCTTGTCAGTGTGACGATAACATCGAGATGAATTGGGCTTCGTCGAGGACGGCCACACCCAGTTCCCGCGCCTTGTCGAGTTTACTACCGGCTTCCAGGCCGGCGATCACAAAATCGGTCTTTTTCGACACGCTGCCGGACACCTTGGCGCCGGCAGCTTCGAGTTTTTCCTTCGCTTCATCGCGCGACATGGCCGACAGCGTACCGGTCAGGACGACGGTTTTTCCCGCAAAGACGCCCGAGGGCGTAACGCGGGCGGCCGGCTCGGCTTCCTGCCATTGCACACCACAGGCACGCAGCTGCTCCACCACCTCGCGATTATGCGGCTGGTCGAAAAACTGGCGGATGCTTTGCGCCACCACCGGGCCGACATCGTTGACTTCCAGCAACTGTTCGACGGTGGCATCCATGATCGGATCGAGTTTGCCGAAATGTTTGGCCAGGTCCTTGGCGGTGGATTCGCCGACATGGCGGATGCCGAGGCCGAACAGGAATTTTGCGAGCGTCGTGTGTTTGCTCTTGTCGATGGCGGCAACCAGGTTGGTCGCCGATTTTTCCGCCATGCGTTCGAGATTGGCAAGCGCGGCCACGCCGAGGCGATACAGGTCGGCCGGTGTGTGCACCACATCGGCTTCGACCAGCTGGTCCACCAGCTTATCGCCCAGCCCTTCGATATCCACCGCGCGCCGCTGCGCGTAATGCAGCAGCGCCTGCTTGCGCTGCGCGGGGCAGAACAGGCCGCCGGTGCAGCGCGCGATCGCCTCGCCTTCCAGCTTGATGATGGCCGAGTTGCATTCGGGGCAATGCGTCGGCATCACAAAGTCTTTTGCGTCCGCCGGGCGCTTTGCATAAATCACGGCCGCCACTTCAGGGATGACATCGCCCGCACGCCGCACGATGACCGTGTCGCCGATCTTCAAATCCTTGCGGCGCAATTCTTCCTCGTTGTGCAGCGTGGCATTCGATACCGTGGTGCCGCCGACAAACACCGGCTGCAACCGCGCCACCGGCGTGATCGCCCCGGTGCGGCCAACCTGCACATCGATGCCGAGCAACACCGTGGTCGCTTCTTCGGCAGGAAATTTATGCGCGATGGCAAAGCGCGGCGCGCGTGAAACAAAACCCAGCGATTGCTGTTGTGCGAAGCGGTTAACCTTGTACACCACACCGTCGATATCGTAGGGCAGCTTCGGTCGCTGCTCGCCGATGTCTTTGTAGAAGCCCTTCAGTCCATCCACGCCCTTCACCACGCGCCGTTGTTTGGCAACCGGAAAACGCAGCTCATGCAACCAGTCCATCAGCGCCGAATGGGTCTCGGGCAAATGCGCGCCTTCGACGGCGCCAATACCGTAAGCAAAAAAGCTCAACGGCCGCTCCTTCGTCAGGCGCGGATCCAGCTGGCGCAGCGCACCCGCCGCCGCATTGCGCGGATTGACGAAGAGTTTTTCCTCCTTCGCCGCCTGGCGTGCGTTGAGCTTCTCGAAATCCTTGCGTTGCATCAGCACTTCGCCGCGCACTTCGAGGATTTTTGCCTTGCTCGAAATGGCCAGCGGAATCGAGCGCACCGTTCGCAAATTCTGCGTGACGTCCTCGCCCACCGCGCCATCGCCGCGCGTAGCACCCTGCACGAACACGCCGTTCTCATAGGTGAGGCTGATGGCCAGCCCGTCGAATTTGGGCTCGCAGGCGTATTCGATTTCGGTGGACGTATCCAGCCCTTCGCGGCAGCGGCGGTCGAAATTTTCGATGTCCTCATCGCTGAAGGCGTTGCCCAGCGACAGCATGGCGACGCGGTGCGTGACCGTCGCGAAGGCATCGAGCGGCTTGCCGCCTACACGTTGCGTGGGCGAATCGGCGGTGATGAGTTGCGGATGCTTCGTTTCCAGTGCGACCAGCTCGTGGAACAGCGTGTCCCATTCCGCGTCGGCGATGGTCGGCTCGCCCAGCACGTAATAGTTGTAGTTGTGCGTTTCGAGTTCGCGCCGCAGTTCGTCGATACGTGCGAGCTCCGCTGCGTCCACCGCCATGATTGGGTCAGGAATACAGGCGCAGCGCGGCCGGGCTGCCAGGGGCAACGCCGCGCGACTGCATGTCGCTGCCAATCTGCACGATGGTGTCACTGATGACTTTGCGACCGTTGGCAGTCAGCAGCTTGCGA
>Ga0302321_100006846_pt1 | contig 10050 bp, 7 predicted proteins | sample Fen_T0_1_FD_202505 | JGI IMG/M metagenome (GOLD analysis project Ga0302321, IMG submission 202505) | Peat permafrost microbial communities from Stordalen Mire near Abisko, Sweden - Fen_T0_1 | ecosystem: Environmental > Terrestrial > Soil > Wetlands > Permafrost | place: Sweden: Abisko... | reverse complement strand
GTGTACGCCGTGGCGCACTGGGTGGGTGCGGGCGGGCAGGTAGGCGAGCAGGCCCTCGCGCATGATCCCGACGAGCGGCGCCAGGTTGGTGGCGAGCGCGGCATCGTAACGCAGCAATTCCTCGGCGAGCTTGAGGAGCCAGGCCCAGCCGTAGGGCCGCTCGAAAAAGCGGCGGCCGGGCGCGCGGAAATAAGCGGCTTCCGCCGCCAGGTGGTCGACCGTCAGGTGTTCGCGCAGCGCGCGGTCGATTTCCGCGCGCTCCGGCAGCTCCGGAAACAGCCGCGCCAGCCGCGCCAGCATGCAGTGCTGGTGGACGCACGAGTGCCAGTCATAGCTGCCATAGAACGCGGGATGCAATGTCCGGGGAGACTGAACATCAGCCGGGCCATTGACCATATGTTGCAGATGGTGAGGATATTCACGCCGTGTATTCTCCATGCCGAGTCGAGCGAACTCGGAAGCCTGGAACGACGAGAGCGAGGGGAAGGGTAGCGGCACAGACTTACACTAAGGTGACAAAGTTTCAGTTGAAGAACAAAAGGCCGCACATATGTTTATTGGAAAGAAACTCGACTTAAGCATCAGACACGCCAGTTCCTTCACCTCCTTCATGAATATCAAAGCCTACCTAAAACCTCACTGCGGCTGGTCCAACGGCGTACGCGCCATCATGGGCAAGTATAGCCTCAAATATGAGGACATCGACATCATCAATCAGCGCAGCAATTACGAGGAGATGGTACGCAAATCCGGCCAGCCCCTGTCCCCCTGCGTCGAGATTGATGGGGTGATGCTCGCCGATATTTCCGGTGAAGAGGTGGAAAATTACCTGCTCGCCAATGACTTGGTGAAGCCGACCAACGGCTCGGCAAAGATCGCCACCAACTCCGGCTGCTCCGATGAGGAGCACGCCCGTATGCAGGCCAAGCCCGTGCGCTTCTTCTGAGCGCGCTCGTTTTATTGCCTTTAATCGGCCGGTCTCACGGGAGCCCGGCTTTTTTGTGTCCACCTGCGCTTGCCAGTGGCCACTGAACTTGTTGCCTCACCTCCGATGCTTTCGAAACCAATTCCCGGTTCTTCCGGTGAAGTGCTGACCTGCCTGCCTTCGGCCTATATGCCCGACGCCGCCACGGGCTTGTTGCACCTCCCGCGTTTCCTGGCGAAATGCAAATATGTGAAACAGCACGGTGCCTTGCCGGCGAGTTATGCGAAAAATTACAAGCGCGGTATGGATCGTTTTCTCAGCCTGCATCTCGGCGTCGATCCAGCGTCGGTTGAAAAAATTGTACTGGAATCTGCCACCGGCGAGGAGATCGACGCCAAGTTGAAGCACCTTTTTCCCGCCGACGTCCGCGCGGCGAAATGGAATCGCGACTATGTGCAGAAAGGCATGACACCCGCCGGTCGGGAATTTTTGAAGGACGCACTCACCAACATGGGGTGCGCCGATCGCGTTGATCAGATTGTCAGCGTGGTGGACCTGATCGAGTTCGATGAAGGTCGGATCGAATAGGGGACGGGTCGTCAGCGCTTAGCGTCGAACGGCGCGATCGTTTCCAAGATCGGCCGGGGCTTGCGGGGCAGCCAGCGGGGAACGGCGCGTTTGTAGTCCTCGTACATCGCGCCGAACTGATAGCTCAGGGCGGATTCCTCATAGAGCGCGACAAAGAGGTGAACCGTGCAGACGAGACACACGAAGTAGAACGCGATGTGGATCGACCAAAGGAAAAAGGCCTCCGCGCCGACAATGGTAAAAATCCCGAGGTACATGGGATTTCTCACCCAGCAGTAAAGTCCGCGATGCACGAGTCGTTTCGGCGGATCAATGGGCGCTGGGGTGCCGCGACCTTTCGTGGCAAACAACCAGATGCAATGCAGGTACACGATCACCCCGACCATGAAGCCGAAGATTCCGGCGACGTGGTTCCACCGCCAATGCTCCGGCCACTGCGGCCGTTGTTCAAACCAGTGAAGCGGTACCCAGCCGGCAACGACGCCGGGGACAACCAGGGTAAAAAGCAGATTTTTCAGGAAGAGAATCACGCTCGCAGGAATAACGCCTTTGCTTGGAGCCACCGAAGCTGAATGGCGCGGGTCGTGCAAGCGCACAACTCGATCGGCTGCGTTCAAATCCCACCCGTCCCGATTCTATTCAACCGTTGGCGGGCAGTTCGAACCAGAACACGGATCCGCCGGTGTCCGGAAACTCAGCGCCCACGTTGCCGCCTTGGGATTCGATGAGTTGCTTCACAATCGAAAGGCCGAGACCGGTGCTTTCTTCCCCGCCGGTGGGCCGGATGGAGAGCTTGGCATATTCGGTGAACAGCGACCGACGCTCGGCGGCTGGCACGCCGGGACCGTTGTCTTGCACCTCGACGCGGACGCATTTTCCCGCGATGCGCGTATGCACGGTGATCCGGCCGCCGGCGGGAAGAAATTTCACGCTATTGCTTACGTAGTTGGTCAGCGCCTGAAAGGCGTGACCGGCTTCCGTGCTGACGACCGGAAGCGGCTCAGTGGGCTGGAGAAGCAGGCTGATGTTTTTGTTTTGGGCGGCGGGTTCGTTCTGGGCGACGACGGCCTGGGCCAGGACATTGAGGTTAATGCGACCTGTGCCGGTCTTCTGCACGTTGAGGAACGTGTCGATGATGCTCTGCATCTGGCGCGCGGAAAAATCGATGTTCTCCAATTGGTCCGCGATGGCCGGCGGTGCGCCCTTTCGCCGGGCCTGCGCCCCGGACATGAGAATCAAGCAGAGCGGATTGCGCAGGTCATGGGCGGCGATTCGCATGAATTTTTGCTTCAGCGCCAGTTCTTTTTCCAATTCACGCCGCAGTTGGCAGAGCGTGAGGTGGGTGTTGATGCGGGCGAGCGCCTCGGCGTGCTGGATCGGTTTGGTGATGTAGTCGACCGCGCCGGCGTTGAATGCGCGCACCTTCTCACTGGTGTCGGCGAGTGCCGTCATGAAGATCACGGGAATGTGGCGGGTGGACTCGGACGCCTTGAAACGACGGCACGTTTCGAAGCCGTCGATGCCTGGCATCATCACGTCGAGCAGGATCAGGCTGGGGACCGCGAGCAAGGTTTGCGAGAGAGCCTCTTCGCCGTCTTCCGCGACCATCAGTGAGTAGCCGGCGGTCGAAAGGCATTCGGCCAGCACACTCAGGTTGGCAGGGGTATCATCGACAATCAGGATCGTATCGGGCATGGGTCAGTTCTCGGGCGGGGGGCTGCGGTAGCGGGTCACGTAGGTGCGAATCGCCTTCATGCGAAAACTGGTGGCGAGTTCGATGATGTGCTCGGCGAAATCGGTCTGGTCCGGCATGCGGTGGGCGAGATCCTGGGCGTACGCTCGCACACCCATGACGTCGCCTTTTGTGGCGAGTTCAAAGATCGCGTTCGCTTCCGCTATCGGCGGGGCGTCGCGCAAGATCGGGAACGGATCCCGGGACTCGCCGGTCGCCGAGCGGTTGCTCGTGCGCCAAGTGATGCCGATATGCCGTTCCAAGAGCGTGAAAAGATCTTCCTCGAAAAATGGCTTCGAAAGAAACGCGGTGCAGCCTGCGGCAAGGGCGGCGTGTTGCGGTCCTTCCAGCGTGCTCGCCGAAACCGCGATGATGCAGGGTGGCTGCTCGCGGTAATGATTGAGGATCGCCGCCGCTGCGGCCATCCCGTCCAGTCGCGGCATCCGAAGATCCATCAGCACGACGTCTGGCCGCTGGCGGAGAGCGAGGTCGACCGCTTGCCGGCCGTCATGGGCGGCGAGAATCTCGAACCCCAGCGGTTGCAACAGGTCGATCAACACCGTGCGGTTCGGGGCGTGATCGTCGGCGACGAGGACCTGCAATCGCGGCCCCTCATAACCGATTACCCGCCGCGTCACGGTGGGCGAGCGACTCGCGAGGACATCGCCGAGTACTTCCGGCAGGGCGATTTCAAACCAGAAACGGGAGCCCCAGCCCGGCCGGCTGTCCACTCGCAACGTGCCGCCCATCTGGTCTACAATGTTGCGGCTGACATTCAGGCCGAGGCCGGTGCCACCGGAGCGCTGGCTATGGTCGCCCACTTGGGAAAAAGGTTCGAACAACCGCTTCTGGTCCTCGTCGGAGATCCCCGGGCCGGTGTCGCTCACCGAGAACAGAAAAAGATCTCCCGAGCGTTCCACCGTGAAAATAATGGCGCCCTGCATGGTGAACTTCATCGCATTGCCCAGCAGGTTGAACAGCACCTGGCGCAGTCGCTGGGAATCGCCCCAGACGACCCGGGGCAGGTCGGGCGCAATCGAACTTTCCAACCGGAGGTTTTTTTCCCGGGCGCGCGGGGCGAAAAACTCCACCGCCGTATGGGCGAATTCCGGCAGGTTGAACTCGACCGAGTGCAGCTCCAGTTTCCCCGCCTCGATCTTCGCGAGATCCAACACGTCATTGATCAGCGCAAGCAAATGCTCCGCGGATTGGTGGATGACATCCACGCCGTCCCGCTGCTTGGCGCTCAGGGTTTGGTCGCGATCGAGGATCTGCGTGTAACCCAGAATGCCGTTCAGCGGCGTGCGCAGTTCATGGCTCATGCTCGCCAGGAATTGGGATTTTGCACGGTTGGCGGCATCCGCCACTTCCTTCGCTTTTTGCAGAGTGCGCGCTACCTCGCGTTTGCTGGTGATATCGGCCATCACTCCCTCGAAATGTTGAATCGCTCCGGTGGAATTTCGGACGACCCGCACGGATTCCGTCACCCAGGCACGCGAGCCGTCGGGACGAACGATTTCGGATTCGAAATCAGTGACATTGTCCGTGGTGTGGATGAGCTGGAGGAACTGCGCGCGCCGGTCCGCATCGGCATACATCTGCCGACTGACATCGTTGACCGCGGAAATCAGGGTGGCCGGAGAGGCATAGCCCAAGATTCTTGCCAGGGCTGGGTTGGCGCGGAGAAACCGGCCTTCCAAGCTCGAAACATAAAGGCCTTCCAGCGCATTTTCAAAAATCCCGCGGTATTGCCTTTCCGCGCGGCGCAACGCTTCTCCCGTTTCACGGCGTTTCACCGCGCTGGCCACCTGTCCGCCCACGAAAATAAGGAGGCGTTTCTCCTCCTCACCATACGCCCGGAGATTAGCGTAATCCTGGACGGCGATCACGCCGATCGCGCGGTCCTCGATATGGAGCGGCACGCCCAACCAGAGGGGAGCGGCCGGGTCTGCGGGCACGAATTCCGGATGTTTATGCCGCAGCACGGCGAGTTCGCCGGGAGTGGTCAGCAGCGGTTGCCCGCTCTGCAGAACGTATTCCGTCAGCCCATATTCCAAATCCCGCGCCGCGGGGGCCGTGTGCCGTTCGTCGACGAAATAGGGGAAATGGAGCTTCGAGTCCTCGGCGCTGAGCAGCGCCACGGAAAAATTTTTAGCCGACATCAGGGTTCCGAGCGTGTGATGAAGCTCCGCAAAAAGCACCGGCAGTTCTGCATCGCTCAACAGCACCCGGGAAATCTGGTACGTGGCTTCCTGGACTTGTTCGCGGCGGCGGCGCTCCGTAATATTCGTGCCGATCGTGAGCATGCATTGCGTCCCGTTCACCTCGATCACATCCGCGCTGAGGAGAAGGTCGAGGTGCGTTTTGGCTTTGCTGAAAAACACGCCTTCGAAATCACGCACGCGACCGTTCCGGTGCATCAGGGTGATAAACCGGTCGCGTTGTACGGGTTCGGCCCAGAGGCCCAGTTCCAGCGTACTCCGTCCCACCACCTCGGCGCGGCTGTAACCGGACGTGCTGGCGAACGCGGCGTTGGCCTCGATGATGCAGCCGTTGTCGAGCCGGGCGACGATCGCCACGACGGGAATGGTCTGCAGCGACTTCGCAAAATAGGCCTGCGATTCGCGTTGGCGCAGTTCGCTCTGCTGCCGGTGCACGGCCGCCGCCGCCTGTTCGGCCACAAACTGAAGCAGCCGTTTCTCCTCCTCGCCGTAGGCTAATGCGTTGTCATAATCCTGGACCGAAATTACACCGATAGCCCGGCCATCGATCAGCAGCGGCACGGCCAGTCGCACGGCGGCGGTGGTGGCGGTGCTGAGGACGGGGCCATTCCGCGCCAGCATCTCCTGCAACTCGGCCCGCCCGGCCAGCACGGGTGCACCTGTGCGCAAGACCAGCTCGATCACGCCGTTGCCCGGGAGGTGCGGGGCTGGGGGCGCAGTATTCTCGTCGAAAAAATAGGGGAAACTGATCAACCCAGTTCCCGCGGCCTGCATCGCGACAAATAAATTTCGCGCTGGCATCAATCGTCCGAGGATTCGTTGCACCTCGGCATAAACGGTCTGTGCTTCGCCGCCTGTAAGGAGGACCCGGGAAATCTGATAGGTCGCCTCCTGCACTTGTTCGCGGCGTCGGCGTTCCGAGAGATCGAAAGCCGTCAGCAACATGCAAGGCTCGCCCTGATGCGTGATCAGGTTCGCATTGAGCAGGACGTAGCGCCGTTCGCGTTCCTTGGTGTAGAACACCGCCTCGAAATCGCGCACTTTCCCATCCCGTCGCAAGCGCTCGATCATGTCCTGGCGCTGGGCGGTATCCTGCCAGATCGCAAGTTCCAGCGCCGTCTTGCCTACGACTTCGTCCCGGGAGAATCCCGAGGCTTGGAGAAAAGCATCGTTGATTTCGACGAAGACGCCATCAGCCAACCGACCGATCATGAGGAGTGCCGGGCTGGCGTGAAAGGCTTGGGCGAAGTGGTCCGGAACGTCAGCGATTCCCTTTCCCAAGGATAAATCTCTTGGGCCGGCGGGGAGCTGAGGTCGGGGAGAGTCGGACATCGCAGGGGGAGGGCTGGTGACTATCGAAAAATGGAAATAGGGCGCAGGCAACGGCGGATTACGCCGACCTGCGCCCTATTGGTTACCCCTTACCGAGGCCACACAACAGCCACCGGCAAAAATGAAATGGAAGCCAAGATTATTTTGGTCTGAAAAAAGCCTCACGCCACCGCGCGTCTTTGGCGGGCCAAGCCATCCCGGGCGCCCGTCTTGATGGTCTCGGCTAGCAGCCAATACGCCTTGGCCCACGCCTCGCGAGTTTCAGCGGTAAACTCCTCGCGGAGGCACCGGTTTAAGGTCCAAAGCAGGGCCTCGCAGAAAGTTTCATATTGTTCGTCGCTCAGATGGTAGTCCAGATTTCGGAGACCCATTTGGCGCAAGACCGGGAGGATCACTTCCAGTTGCTCGAGACTGAAAACCACAAAGCCGATGCTCTGCATCATATTGCTGCCTTGCGCACCGATGTCTCCGTGAAAAGTCGTGCGCAGCGAGGGGTCGAGCTCGAAAAGGCGGGCGTAGAAGATCACACCTGCATGATCGGCAATCGGGCTGATTTGCCGGAACGAATTCTTAATGAGGCTGATTTCTCGGGGAGTCACGGTAATGAAAAGGAAGATGGTCGAAGGGATTTCGGTGCCGACACTCTGCCAGATCTCGCATTTCACGGCAATTGACCGGAGGAGGTTAGCCGTTCGGCTAGCGTTTCGCTGATAAGACTTGAAAAAAGGCTGGCCGGGCCTCTCCGAGAAATTCAGAGGCCGAAAATGCCGTCAAAAATCACGTTCAATACGTCGACGATTCCGTTTGACGGTGGGCTTTACTTCCCTCCGACGGCGGTCCATTTTCCGGCTGTGGAAAAAATTCTGGTGATCGACGACGAACCCCGCATGCGCAAACTGGTGGTGGATGCACTGGCCAGCGAAGGCTATCTCACCTTGGAGGCGCACAACGGCCGGGAAGGCGTCGCCCTCGCCGGGCGCGAGACGCCCGATCTGATCATTTGCGATATCACCATGCCGGAAATGAATGGTCATCGGGTGTTGCAAACGCTGCGCGACCAGCCGGCGACGGCGCAGATCCCATTCATCTTTCTCACGGGCTGGAGCGAACGCGAGGATGTGCGTGCCGGCATGAATTTGGGCGCCGATGACTATCTGGTTAAACCGGTTGATCCGACCGAATTGATCGCTGCCATCCGTTCACGGCTGCGTCGGCAGAAACAGGTAGGTGCGCAGAAAAATTCCAGGATCGAGGCGACGCCCGAGGCATTGGCTGCCGCACTTGGTCTCACGGCCCGGGAGGCGGAAATTCTGTCATGGGTGGTGCAAGGGAAAACTAATCCGGAGACGGGCATCATTCTTGGCATCCAGCTCACGACCGTGAAGAAGCACTTGGAAAGCATCTACGCCAAGCTGGGCGTGGAAAACCGCACCGCCGCCGTCACTCTTGCGCTGGAAAAGCTCGGGCGCTAGTAGCGCAAGGCCCCTCAGGGCTCACGAATGGTAAGGGTGCGGTTGATCGCGTCCGGTCGGATTTCCTGACGTTGGCCCGACGGCCAGCGAACTACGATTTTTCTCACCCGAGCATCGTCACCGAGGCCGAAAGTCAGCGTGGATTCGGACTGAGCCAGAAATCCCATGGCGGGAACCACGGTCTGGTTGAGCACCCGGCGCGGGGTATGCACCTCGACCTGGGCTCCTCCGGCGTCCGGCTGGCCGCGCGTGGCCACGAGCTGGATGCGAAGCCAAGGAAGGGCGAGTCGCTGATCGTTGCGTAACATGACCGCACCGCCTCCATGTTGACCGATCACGACGTCGAGATCCCCATCGCCGTCGAAATCCGCCACGGCGATCCCGCGGGCGGTGACCGCCCGGGTCCAAGCGCTGTTTTCGGCACCGGCAGTATTGGTGGGAAGCCAGCCGTCTGCACTTTTCCAATAGAATTTTGGGGCGCTTTGAAAAGCCCGGCCTTGTTCGAACTTATTGATGTCCGGTTCAGCGAGGCCTTGGCCGGAAAAGATCTCCAATTGCCCGTCCAGATTGAAATCGCCGGGAGCCAGTGCGAACTTCTCGAGCAAGTGCAGCTGTCCGTCGGCCGGATCGTGCGGATCGAGGGAAGCGGCGGATTGCAGCGCGGCGAAGCGCTCGTCGATTCCCTGCGCCTGAGCGAAGGGTAGGGCGCTCGCCGACGCGAGTCCGGCGGATGTGCCTTCGTGTCGGTCATCGCGGCCTGCGATCCATTGCCGGAAAGTACCGTCGCCTTGGTTTAGAAAAAGGGCATTCTCGCCGGTGTGGTAGGAAAACAGCAGGTCGAGTTTTCCGTCTCCGTTGGCATCCACGGGCACGACCGCGAGCGCTTTGGCGGCGGGCAATCCTGTTTGTCGGTCAATGTGATGAATTCCGGCCGAGCCGGGCACGAGTTCGAAACGCCCTTCGCCGAGGTTGCGATACACCGAGGGGAAGACGCTCACGAATCCGGTCGGCGCGCCGTAGGAGCGACCGACGTCGGCGATGGTGAAAGCGAGACTGAGCCCCACGTCCTGCGGCCAACGCGCATAGTGGGCGACCACGAGGTCCAGCCGGCCGTCGTTGTCGTAGTCGATCCAGGTCGCGCCGGTGCTCCACGTGTTGTCGTCGCCGCCGACCCCGGCTGTCTCGGTGACGTCTTCAAACCGACCATTTCCGCGGTTGCGGAACAGGTGATTGGGGCCGACGCAGGTAATATAGATATCGGGCCGGCCATCGTTGTCGAAATCACCTACCGCCGCGGTCATGCCCTGCAACTCGACGTTCAGATCCGCCCGGGCGGTGACATCGGTAAAGTGACCTTGGCCGTCGTTGCGAAACAGGGCTAGGCTGCCACGACTCGTCCGCTTCGCCATCGCTTCCTCCCACGGCCACGGCGCGCCGTTGACGAACAACAGATCGGGGGCGCCATCGCCGTTATAGTCCAGCACTGCCACCGCGCCGCCCAGAGTGGTCGGGGATTCCGAAACGTCCGGGAGCGACGTCAGCTGCAAGCCGGATTCTTCCGTGACATCGGTGAACCGCGCGACCGGCGCCTGTTGGCTGGCTCCAGCGGGAAAGATCCGGGCAAAAATTACGCTCAGGATGATGGCGGCGATCACCAAAGGCATCACGACGACCAGCAGCGGGGGCACGGTCGACCTTTTGGGCAGGACGGCTGGCACCGGGGCAGGGCGGGAGCTGAGGGTAGGCGCGAGGTTCACGACAAAATCCCGAAAGGGGCGT
>Ga0302321_100006845_pt1 | contig 10050 bp, 9 predicted proteins | sample Fen_T0_1_FD_202505 | JGI IMG/M metagenome (GOLD analysis project Ga0302321, IMG submission 202505) | Peat permafrost microbial communities from Stordalen Mire near Abisko, Sweden - Fen_T0_1 | ecosystem: Environmental > Terrestrial > Soil > Wetlands > Permafrost | place: Sweden: Abisko... | reverse complement strand
GCCGCCGACGCCAGGTTGCCGTCGTGCAAGTGCTCGAGCAGGCGATCGCCGACCACGTGCGCGTCGCGTTGTTTGAAGCCCGCGCCGTTTTCGCGCGCCCAACGCAAATTGTAGGTCTCGTGTATGCCAACGGGTGGTGCCAGCAAGAGTGGGATGCCGAGCGCCGCGTAGAACACGAGCTCGCTCGGCTTGGTCCACAGGATGTCGGTGTCGGCCAGCAAGGCGTCGAAGCGCGCGAAGTAGTCGTCCAGCGCGGGCTCGTGCAAGATTTCGATCCCGCGGCCAACTTGACTGCTCAGGCCCGCGCGCGAAATCTCATCCTCGAAGCGCGTCTTCACGTCGGTGCGCACGCCCGCGACCAGCGTCAGACGCAGCCGGCGTCGCTCGAGCAACGGACGTAGGCTTGGCAAGAAAGAGGCGCTGAGCTCCACCTGCGCCCCCGAGCCCCCCACCGCGAACACCAAGTGCGGGGGTTCATTCGTCGCCGGCAGCGGACCGAGGCGCTCGAGATCGGCGGCAAATGCGTGGCGAAATGCTTGCGTCGGGTCGAGACGCGCCAGACGTTTGAGCAGGTTCTTACGCAACACCGAGCCGTCGACCCCGCCAACCAGGGCGTGTGGCAGCGGGAAACCGGTGAGCGTGATTTGCGACTCGGGCACACCGTAAGCGCGCAACCGACGGACCACGCGTCCGCTCGGCGCCAGGTATTGAATCTTGCTCGATTGGGGCCGGATAGGCGCCCACACGCGATTCACGTCCGAGTCCGTCACCACACAGAAAATGCGATCGTATCCGTGAAAGTCAGCGAGCACGGCCGGCGAGTAAAAGGTAGTGAGCAGTGCCAGATCGTGATCCCGCAAGTAGCGCACGATCGAACGCCCCAGGCCCTGACGCGCGGAGCGCTCGAGCAACTTCACGCCCAGTGTGGCGCCAGATAGGTCCCGAAATGGATACAAGTTCGGAATATCGGTGATTGAATTGAGCAGCCCGCGCAGCGGGGGGCCGACCCAAGGGATGCCGGAGATTCGACTCATCGATTCATACAGCCGCCGCGTGGCGGCCCAGCGCCGCTGTTCTTCCGCGTCCGCGAGCGGGGGGCGATCGGTGTGCAAGACCTCGAGCTTGAGCTCATGGGCCAGCGAGCGCGCAGGGCGCAAGTGGCCGTAGCCCATCTCGATCGCCACGATCGCCACCCTTGGGGCCTCGTTGGTTAAGGCGGGGGGCGGCGACAGCAAATTGGCAGACACCATGTTGGCCGACCAGATTGCAGCGACACGGTGCTAGGTGCGCGACGGTCCGGTAGCGTTCTGGTGAAGACTCTTCGGTCCGCCAACCCGATTCTGCGGAGGTTCGCGAGTCGAGCGCCGGCCATACGTGGCGATCTGGCGGCCTCGCCTCGAATCATCGATGAAGCGCAGGGCACGCGCCTTGCAGTGTTCTGCTCGCTCGCAGCGACCGCGAAGCGTAACAGGAGATCACAATGATTAAGACAGCGATTGCACTGACGGCGATTGCACTGACGGCACTGACCATGACCAGCGCCGCTTCCGCGGACAAGAGCGCCTATTGGCTGAACGCGACGGGCCAAGTGATTCACGACGGGAATGGCGCGTGTTACCACAACGGCACCTGGACTCCAGATAGAGCCATCCCAGGCTGCGACGGCATACCGCTGACTGACAGCGCGCCCGTTGCGGTGGCTCCGCTCGACGACGACCGGGATGGCATCAGTGATGATTTGGATAAATGCCCAAGCACTCCGGGCGGTGCAGTGGTCGATGGCACGGGTTGTCCGAAGAAGCTCGATCGCGAGTTCGTGAGCTACTTGGACGTCAAATTCGGCTTTGGAAAGCACGACATCGAGGGCGACGCGCACTCGGAGATCCGCAAAGTGAGCAGATTCATGAAGCAGTATCCGTCCGTGAAGGTCACCGTCGAGGGCTACACCGACGACACCGGCCCCGCGGACTTCAACCGAACCCTCTCCAAGCAGCGCGCGGACGCCGTAATTGCAGCGCTGATTGCCGACGGTGTTGGCCCGGGTCGCTTGAGCTCGGCTGCTTACGGCGAAACCCACCCGATGGCGACGAATGCCACCCCAGAAGGGCGTCGAGAAAACCGCCGGGTGATGACGTATGCGAAGGCCGAAACGGTCGTGCTCGAGATGAAGCCGAAGCAATAGCGTACCGATGGCGTACGGCCGGGCCGGCCCGCCCTGGCTGCAGGGAGCCCACAAACGCGCGCCTCCGGTGGCACTTTGGCGCCTCGCTGCGCGCGTGTGTGGCCTTAAGGGTGACTAAGGACCCTTCGCGCTCTTCATGTCTCGGTGAGCGCGAGTTCGACTCGTAGCGCGTCCTTCAGCTTGATCGCGCCGAGCATGGCTTTGTACTGAGCGATGCCCCAGCGGCTCGGCTTGAGCTCGAATTCGGAGCGGAAGGTGCCGTGGTCGTTGCGCACGTCGAAAGCGAGCGCTTGGCTGCCGCCGGCGAGTTGCAGCTGCCCGTCCACGCGGTAACCGTCCCCATTCGGAGTGGCCGTGCCGACGAAGCTTGCCGTAGGATGCTTTTGGGTATGCAGCACTTCACCGTGCATGGCCTTGGCGACGTCCGCGCGCTTGCCGTCATCGTACTGTTCCGCACGAAGCATGCCGTTTTGCATTGGCCCTTCGACGAGCAGTGACTTCAGATCGAACTCGCCTCGGACGGCGCTGCCGTCGAGCGTCACTTGGAAGGTTTGCAGGCGTAGCCGCAGGTCGTGAGCGACCGCGGACAGGATGCCCTCTTTGAAGGTAAAAATCTCGATGGTCCCATTGGCTCGCCGCATGGCCGACAGCCTACTTCGAGTTCGCGCCGCCTGCCCGTGGCGCGAATCACGGACAATCGAGCTCAGCTGCCGGCTCCAGGCGCGGCGCAGCCGCCCGCCCGCGCCGCCGAAGGCTGGGACGCGAAGCGACGTGACTCGTGACCATCCACAAACCAAGTAACTGTCGCGCGAGACGAAGGTCGAGTTGAGCTGCGCCGCTCGGCGGAGCATGCTGGGCAGCGATGAGCGCCAGCCGAGACGACGAGTTCGAAAATCTAGACAAGGCCACGCTCCGCCCCTCGCCCGATGGGGTCGCGGCGGCGGAGGCACACGTGCGCGGGATCCTCGCGTATCTCGGCGAAGATCCGGCGCGCGAGGGCTTGCTCGATACTCCAGCGCGTGTGGTGCGGTCGTACGCCGAGCACTTCTCCGGATATGCGCAAGATCCGGCGGAGTACTTGGCCAAGACGTTCGAGGAGGTGGAGGGCTACGATGAACTCGTGCTGGTCAGTGACATCGAGCTGTTCAGTCATTGCGAGCATCACATGGTCCCGTTCGTGGGTAAGGCACACGTTGCGTACATCCCGAATGGTCGCGTGGTCGGGCTGAGTAAGGTCGCGCGCGTGGTGGATGTCTTCGCCAAGCGCCTGCAGGTGCAGGAGAAGCTGACCAAGCAGATCAGTGACGCGATTCAAACGCACTTGCACCCGCAGGGCGTGGCCGTGATCTTGCAGTGTCAGCACTTTTGCATGTGTTACCGCGGTGTGAAGAAGCCGGGGTCATGGACCACGACCAGCAAGCTGCACGGCATATTCTTGAACGACGCGGCCGCCCGCATGGAGCTGTTCACGCTGATTGGCTTGAAGCGGCAGATCGGCGGGCAGGGCATTTGAACGCGTTAGCGGCGATCGACATTGGGACGAACTCGGTGCGCCTCCTGGTCACCGATGCCGCGGGGCGTGAGCTCGAGCGGCTGATGCGTATGACGCGCTTGGGACAGGGCGTCGATGTCACGGGGCAGCTCGCGCCCGAGGCGATCGCGCGGACGGTGACGGTCTTGTCCGAATATGCGTCGCGTTTACGGGCGCACGGCGTAACGAGCGTGCGCGCAGTAGCCACCAGCGCGGCGCGTGACGCCGGCAATGGCTCGCAGTTCTTCGATGCCGCAGAAGCGGCGCTTGGCGTGCGTCCGGAGCTGCTGAGCGGCGACGCGGAGGCGCGCCTGTCGTTTCACGGCGCGACGCTGGGCCTCGAGAGCAGTGACGGGCCGTTCCTGGTCATCGATCTGGGTGGAGGGTCGACCGAATTCGTGCTCGGCCGCGAACGGCCCGAAGCGGCAATTTCGCTGCAAATGGGCTGCGTACGCATGACCGAGCGGCATTTGCACGAAGATCCGCCGACGCTCGAGGAAATCCGTGCTTGCGAGAGCGACGTGCGCCGCGAACTCGCTCGCGTACGCGCGGTGATCGACACGAGTCAGGTGCGCTGCGTGGTCGGGCTGGCCGGCACGGTGACGGCGCTTTCTGCGATGCAGCTCGGGCTGGCGCGCTACGACGCGACTCGCACGCATCACAGCCGCCTGAGTGCAGCGCAAGTGGCCGCGCTGTGTGCTCGCTTGTCTAGGGCCAACGTCGGCGAGCGACGCGGGCTGCTCGTGGAGCCCGCGCGCGCGGAGGTGATCGTGGGCGGTGCGATCGTGCTGGCCACGACCATGAGTGAGCTTGGGCTGGGCGAGCTGCTCGTCAGTGAGCGCGACATTCTGGACGGCTTGGCGGCCTCGCTAAGGCGAAAGGGCGAGCACGAACGACAGTGAGCCGTATTATTGGCCACCGTCGGTGACGGTCCAATGCACGGGCGGCAGCTGCAACAGCGCGGGGCTAGACGCGGCCAACAGCGGCAAGCACCTGGCAATCGTCAGTGACGTTGGCTTCGGTGTCGGCCTTGCGGGTCCTGCCGTCGGTGCCATCTTGCTGCTCAGCGGCGGTTCCGAATCGACCGCCGCCGAACATGCCCGCGCGACTCGCTTTCAGCCCGTGCTCACGGGCCAGAACGGAGTCGTCAGCGCGGGCCTGTTTCGCCGCTGGTAATGCCCCCTCAGTCGTCGAGCGCCGCGACCCGCAGCAGTCCCGGTGCAGACGGCTTGCCCGCGCTGGCCGTCTTGAGCGCGAAGTTCGTCGCATACAGGGTGGTGCCGCGGTAGGCAACCGTCGCTGGGAAGTCGAACGGAACGCCGTGGGCCAGCGTTTTAATTGCGCCGCCGGTCGCCCCCACGCGCACGAGCTTGTTCTGGCGATTGACGGCGATCACGAACGAGCCGTCCGGTGATCGGGCGAGGCCATCGGCGCCGCCGAGCGCCTCGCAATCAGGACCTGCCAGCACCTGCGGCGTACCGGCGTTGCCGGCGGCCTCCCGCGGGATCTTGACGAGTGTCGCTCGATCCATGTTCACGACGTACACCCCGTCGCGCTCGACCACGATGCCATTGGCACCAATCGCAAAGCCTGGCCCAGCGCTGTGGCAGGCTTCTTTTTGTCCGGTCAGCGCGTCGCCGCTGGCCCAGCGCTCGGCGTGTCCGTCGGGCAAAATGCGGAACACGCTGCCTGTGCCGGAGTCGGTCGCCCACAGCGAACCGTCGCTGTCGAAGGCGAGCGCGTTCGGGAATGGCAATGCGTCGTCCTGGGCGAACAAGGTCGCCGCGCCGCCGCCCCGGGGAATGCGGTAGATGCCGGCTTGCACCTCGGGGACGAACGATGCCAACCCGGCGTACACTTCGCCTGCGGCTGACTGCGCCAAGCCGGTCATGAAGCCTTTGCCGGACACAGGCGTGGGCAGTTGACCATAAGGCGAGGCCGCTCCGGTCGCCAGATCGACGCGCACCACCCGACTCGTGGGCGCGAAGCCCACATAAGCGGTGTCTTGCCCAATCACCAGCCCTTCGGGCAGTTCGCCCGCGGCTGGATCGAAGTGGGCGATGAGCTCGGTCGTTGCCTTCGTCGTCGTCGAAGGGGCCGAAGCAACGGGGACTTGCGCCGCGCCGGCCGGCGAGGGCGCCGGTGAAGCGCAGGCAGAGACGCTGAGGATGAGAGCAATGGCGGTGCTGACTGTGAACGAACGCATGGCAGGAGATCCTTGGTGATTCTGGAGACCGACTTGGTCTCCGTCGCCCAAACAGCCTGCGCTCGATGTGAATCTCGCGGTAGAAGGCCAGCAGTTGCCACACTCGTGAATTTGATTCATGAATGCGCATGCACGAACGCGAGGTCGTTTCCGGAATGGCGGTGTTCGTGGCGGTGGTCGAGGGCGGCTCACTCGCCGCGGCCGCTCGCCGCACGGGGCTCACGCCGTCGGCGGTCAGCAAACTCGTGGCTCGGCTCGAGAGCGGATTTGGCTCGCCGCTGCTTCGCCGCACGACGCGCCGGATGACCGTGACCGACGCGGGGCAAATCTTCTTCGATCGTGCGCGCGCGATTTTGCAAGACCTGCGCGAAGTCGAGCAAGAGATGACGAGCCAGGGCGCCGAGCCACGCGGGCTGCTCCGGGTGAGCGCCTCGTTGCTCTTGGGGCAAACGCGCGTGGCACCGATTCTGCTGGCGTTCCTGACGAAGTTTCCTGAAATTTCTTTGGATTTGGACTTGACCGACCGCGAGGTAGACATGGTCGCCGAGCGCATCGACGTCGCGGTGCGCATCACCGCCGAACCACCCCCGTCATTCGTCGCACGGCGCGTGGGCTCGCTGCGGCGCGTGCTGTGCGCGAGCCCCGCTTACTTGCGCTCGCGGAGCGCCCCCCGTGCTCCGAGTGATCTGGCGAAACACACCTGCCTGCTGTGGTCGGGGCAAGAAAACTCGGAAGTGTGGGACTTCGGACCTGCGCGCGAGGGCGTTGCAGCAGAGCGCGTGCGCGTCAGCGGGCGTCTGCGCGTCGGCAACACCTTGAGCCTGCACGAGGCCGCGAAAGCCGGCCTCGGAATCGCGAATCTTCCGCGCTACCTGGTGGAAGAAGATCTGCGGGCGCGCCGCTTGGTGAGCGTGCTCGAAGCGTTCGAGACGACCGAGCGCGGCATCTTCGTGGTCTACTCACCCGGACCCCTCTTGCCCGCGCGCGTGCGCGAGGTTTCGAGTTACTTGGTGCGAGAACTGAGCAGAGCGCTCAAGCCGAAGTGACGAGTCCGCGCTGTTCTACGGGCAGGCGTCAGCCGCAATATCTTCGCCGTTTGCGCACGTGTCTTCGCCACCGTGAGCCAGATTCGCATCGTAGAAGCTGCGAAACGCGGAGGGGAGAAAACACGCTGCGCTGAGCGAGTGGCCCCACGAGATGGCGGCCCAGCGTGTGGGTAGGGAGGGATCGGGTGATATCACGACTTGATGCTTGACGTCGTCGGTGCACCGCGGATCGGCGGGGAGCGCGTCGATCCAGGTTTGCGCCGCGGTAACCTCGTCCGCGCAGCCTTCCGGGCAGTTGTACAGCAGCACGATCGCACCGTGCTCCAAGTCATGCACGAGAAAGCCGAGTGGTACGGCGAACGGATAGCTCTTGTAGGCAGCCCAGACGGGATAGTGGTCGCCGTAGACCGGCGGATTCATCGGGTAGCTGATGAGGGAGCAGACCGAAACGTGCGCCGCGCTCGGGTTCGTGAAGCTCGCCAGCTGAACGTCGCACTCGCCGTTGCCCGCGGCGCCCAGTAGTTCACCGCCCGCGCCGGCACCGGCACCGGCGCGGGCACCGCCAGCGGCGCCAGCGCCGCCTTCCGCCGCGCCCGCCGTGGAATCGCCGCCGCGCCCAGCGTCTTGGGTGCTGCTGCCCGCTGCGCCGCCGCCGCCGGTGGGAGCGCCGCCCAGCTCGCCAGCTCCAGCCAGCGCGCCGGCGGAGCCGCTCTGCGCGACGGGTGTGCCGCCCGCGCCGGCAGCGGGCACAGCGCCGCTATCGCTCGCGTCAGCGCAATGCGCGAGCAGCAGCGGTAAGGCCAGGCCGGCCAGTGTCCAGCGCATTCGTGATCCGTGCGGTCGCTCCTCGAACATGGCGCTGTCTTACGCGGATCCTCGACCGAGAGCACGCAAGAACCGCTCGACGACCGTGCCTCATGGGCTAGCTTTGGCTCAGCCATGAACAACGAGACCAAGAATGAAGCGACGGACGCGATGGTCGACGAAACGCTGAAAGAGTCGTTTCCAGCCAGTGATGCTCCGGGCTGGACGCTCGGGCTCGAGTCACATGCTGGAGAGCTCGGGCTGACTGCGGAAGCCAAGGGCGCTCGCTACAAAACCCGTCATGCGCTGCTCGAGCTATTGTCGGAAGACGAGCTCGCGCACGTCGCTCGCCTCGAAGGCGAGGTCACGTTGGCGGAGAACGAAGAATACATCGACCTCGCGCTTCCCGAGCGCGGTGTGCTGGTCGCTTCCGCCGAGCGTCCAGTGGACATGAAGCACGTCTTGCCGCGGAAAGCACTACGGCCCGAGACGTGGCTGAAGGTTCAGCAAGCGGCGCACCCCGGCTGGCACAAATCAGGCGGCTGAGGCCCCGCGTTTCGTTTGTCGGCTCTGGCCTCAGGAGCGCCTTAAACGCTGATTCGCTTCGTTCGCCCGCGGCGCGTCTCGGTAGTTATCGATGCGTTTGCGAATCTGCCGCGAGGCGACGCTCGCCGCCTACAGCCATCAATGCGTCGGCAAAGTCAGCTTGAGGCGGTAGATCTTTTCGGCAAAGTCAGGACAAGCATAAAACCTGATACTGCCGCGACTGAGGCCGTTGCGCGCTATTTCACGACTTCGGCTTGGGCGAAACGGCCCACCCGTGGGGGCGGCGCGTACAGGCTCGAACGCCGACAGAACCCAACGGCAAGCGGTGTACGAGGAGTGCGGGACGCCGTATCCTCCGAAATCAGAGGAACTGTCTTGCTCAGCCGATCGACCTCCGAACCCGGGCCACGCCGCGCCCCAGACCCCACGCATTTGGCGACAGAATCACTGGCAACGGGCATCGGCCACCGCTCGACGTTCGCCCATGCGCTGGCCCTCGCTGGGCTGATCGCGATCGCAGGCTGCAGCTCGCCCGAAACCCATGCCCCCGACCCGAGCGCGACCGTCGACGAACTGATGGATCCGCAGGCGTGCTCGAGTTGCCACCCGAGGCACTACCAGGAGTGGGCGTCGAGCATGCATGCCTATGCGGCGGATGATCCGCTCTTCCTGGCCATGAATCGTAGAGGTCAGCGTGAAGGCCAAATCGGTACCTCATGCCTGAATTGCCACGCGCCCATGGCCGTGCGCACGGGCGCGACCAGGGACGGCCTGAACCTCTCGGATCTCCCGCAGCAGCTGAAGGGCGTCACCTGCTACTATTGCCATGCGTCAGACGCGGTTCAGGGATCGCATGACAACCCGCTGCATCTGGCCGGCGATCGCGCGCTGCGCGGCGAAATCAAAGATCCGCTAGGCAACGGTTTTCACGCTTCGAGCTACTCGATACTCCACGATCGCGACCAGCTCGAATCGGCACGGCTATGCGGCAGTTGCCACGACATCGTGAACGGCCAGGGCGTTCACCTGGAGCGCACGTTCCAGGAGTGGCAAGAAACCGTCTTCGCGCAAGCCGAGGTCGGGACCACGTGCGGGCAATGTCATATGGATCGCGCCACCGCACTCGGGCCTGCGGCGGCGGTACCGTCGGCACCGCCGCGCGAGCTGCATAGTCATCGGTTCCCAGCAATCGACCTGCCGTTGACACCGTTGCCCGACGCTGATGAGCTCTCGTCCGAGGTCCAGGCGTTTCTAGATTCGAGTCTGCAGAGCGCACTTTGCGTCCGAGGCGTCGGGGGCGCTTCACAGATCCAGGTCGTGCTAGACAACGTCGCCGCGGGCCACCGCTTTCCGAGCGGTGCAGCTCAAGACCGTAGGGCTTGGCTCGAAGTAACGGCCTATGCCAAAGGTGCCGCCATTTACCGGACCGGTGTCGTGCCGGCGGGCCGTCCGCTCAGCGCCTCAGTCGCGACGGAGCTTTTCTGGCTGGGGGATTGCTTGCTGGACAGCCAGGACCGGCAAGTCCGCATGTTCTGGGAGGCCAACGACGTCGAATCCAATCTCTTACCCGGGCAGCTCACGTTCGACCCTTCGGACCCTCGTTTTTACGAGACTCACGTCGTTGCAACGTTTCCACGAGGAACGAGCTCGATTGCTGCCTTTCCCGATCGCGTCACGCTGAACGTGCGCCTCGCGCCCTTCGACCTGGACACGTTCGACAGCCTCGTCGATAGTG
>Ga0302321_100006844_pt1 | contig 10051 bp, 8 predicted proteins | sample Fen_T0_1_FD_202505 | JGI IMG/M metagenome (GOLD analysis project Ga0302321, IMG submission 202505) | Peat permafrost microbial communities from Stordalen Mire near Abisko, Sweden - Fen_T0_1 | ecosystem: Environmental > Terrestrial > Soil > Wetlands > Permafrost | place: Sweden: Abisko... | reverse complement strand
CAGTGGCAACCTTGCAACAAGGCTGTTACGCATCGGAAAAGAAGAGAAAAGAAGCAAAACCAGAAAGATTCCACTACGGACGGCCTATGCAATTCTTCGCGCCTGCAGTATCATCACCGGGCTCGGCCCAATCACACCGAACTCCACCTGGGCCCTCGAGCGGAAGATCGATGGCAATTGAATCCCCTAGTACGCGTCCGTCTAATGAGCAACGAGGCACACCTCCATGCATCCAACTAGCGGCACCTGCACGGCCAGGATTGGACCTATCGTGACGCCCACAGAAGACGTGGAATCGAGCGCTGAACGCGCTCGCATCGTGGATGCCGAATTCGACATCCACGCCGTGCTGCAGGCTCGCACCATGCTGAGCCACTTTCAGCCGATCATTTCCATCCGCGAGAAAAGGGTTATTGGGCTCGAAGCGCTCGTTCGCGCAACCAATCCGGCGAGCGGCAAACCGATTTCTCCCAATTTCCTTTTCGACGCGGCCATCCGGCACAAACAGTCATTGCAGCTGGACCGCCTGTGTCGCGAAGCTGCCATCTCGGGATTCGCCACGCTGGCCAGCCTCGATCCTGACCTCATTCTATTTATCAATGTGGACGTTTCCACCCTTAGCCGATCAGCCGCCGAGTCCAATGCCCTCATCAAGTTGACTGAGGAATACGGAATTGCGCCAGAGCGCGTGGCTATCGAAATCATCGAATCGAAGATCAACGATGCCTCTGCGCTGCAACGATTTATCGCCAATCACCGCAAGCGTGGATTTCTCATCGCCCTTGATGACATGGGCGCCGGCCATTCCAACTTGGAACGCATCCCCAGCATCAAGCCGGACATCATCAAGCTTGATCGATCGCTCATCAAAAATATCGATCAGGAGTATCACAAGCAGGAGCTATTCGACTTCTTCATCAAGTTGGCCCACAGGATAGGCGTCTTTGTCATTGTCGAAGGCATCGAGACCGAGGCCGAGGCCCTGTCGTGCTTGGAACGTGGCGCGGATCTCGTGCAGGGATTCTACTTTGCCTACCCGCAACCTCCGGCGCGAGCCTGCCTGGAAAGCGGACTCGACTACGCCAGCCGCCTGCGCTCGGTTTTGACCGAGCACATGGTGCAAAGGTTCACCCAGCGCAAGCTGATGTACAAGCGCTACAACGACATCGCCAGCCGCATCACCGCCGTGGTGGAGATGAGCGAACCCACCGCCTATGAAACCATGCTCGAACACGCCCTCGGGCGCTTTCCCACGGCTGAATGCGCCTATGTCATTCACGAATCTGGCCGCCAGATCACCCGCACCGTGTTCAATCCCTCGTGTAGCCAGCGCAAGCGGACCGCATTGTTCGGCCCAGCCCCCGCGGGCGGCAATCAAAGCGCCAAGGACTACTTCATGTACCTCGGCAAGAACCAGCGCCACTATGTGACGCGGCCCTATGTTTCTGTCGCCACCGGCAATGTATGCGTCACCATCTCCAATCGGGTGAGCCTATCTTCCGGAGAGTCCTACGTGGTTTGCGTAGACATCAACCTCACCGAAGAAATGCCCCCTTCCTAGATATCACAAACGCGTAGGCGCAGCCGAGCTTTGCTCGGCGGAGCCAGAGCGCGGGAAGGCTTGGAAACCCTCCCAGGGTTTCCATCATAATCGATGCAAGGTACTTGACTCGTCCTTGGGTTGTTCGGTCGTTGGCTTCGAACCAATCCGGGAAACCAGATCCTTCCAGCCCAGGCCGACCACCAGCGCAAGCGCCAGCACCACACCGCCAAACAGAATGGCGAACGCCAGCTTCACGATGCCGCCGCCAATGTGCATGTGATCGAGCACCATGGCGGCCGTGATGACCAGCACCAGCCACTTCACCACCAGACTGACCAACTGCGCGGAGCGGATCTGCAGGTTCACCGCGCCGATCAGTGCGCCGCGCGCCAGGAATCGCGCCAGCAGGTTGCCAATCGCCAACAAGGCAAGCGCGACCAGCAGGTTCGGCAGATAGGCCAGTGACTGCATGACGATTTTCGCGGCGAGATCCGCGGCGAAACCGGCCAGACCAACCAGCAATCCAAACATGATGATCAGCCACCACGCGATCTTGGCAACCAGGAGCGTGGGACTGCGTTGGGGCGACCAGTCCGCCAGCCCATCGAAGCCCAGCGCCTCCATCCGTTTATCAAACTTGATCCATCGCAACACGGCGCGCGTCAGTCGACTGACCATCCAGGCCACCATGCTGGCGCACACCAGCGCAAGCAGCAGAATGACCAGACCGGGAAGGAAGTCGACCACGCCTTGCAGAACACGACGGACGCCATCACCCAATGCCTTGTTGATGTGATCCCACATGAATGTGCCCCTTTCTCTCTGGTCGGTTCAGGGATTGAATCGGTCCGGCCAACGCCACCGAGATATCAAATACGGCTTCTCGGCCTCGAAGGCCAGACAAAGCGCTTCCAGCCGATGCTCGACCTCCTCGGCGCGAGCCTCCTGCATTTCGGTGGCGAAGGACGCCGCCCACGCCAGATACAGCGGCGTGAAGGCCCGAAGAAGATGGTCGCGATTCATGGTGCGCAACCGGTAGCCGAGGGCAAAGTCGAACACCGTGCGAACCCATGTCTGGTCGGGGAAGGAAAACGCCCCATTCTGTCCGGCGGCCATCCGCTTGAGCACAAGCATGGTGGCTGGCGGCAGGACCACGCCCCACACGGGCTGCAAGTTCTTGTGGCCCAGGCAGAAGGACTCGATGAGCTTCTTGGGATCGAGGACAACCGCGGCCGGCGGAGCTTCCTGTGCAACGCCTAGAATAGGCATGGTTTCAGAGCCGCGCAGGCGCTGCCAGATCGACACATCCCGCACGGTGAGATCGAAAACCTCGGTCAGTACCTGTGCCAGGGTGGTGCTCAGATCCGGAGACGATTCTCGCGCCACGTGCGACATGGCACCCACCCGCGCCTGGCACAGTTTGAAGCCCCGATTGAGAGCCTCGGTCACCATCCATAGATCCGCGCCAATGCGTCCCTTGTCCGCTCCCCAGACACTGGGCAAAAGGTAGTGCGCCGCAAGCGCCGCGGAGATGGCGAAATCACCGCCCATGGGTTGGCGAATACGCTTGCCGTACAGGGAGCGCAAGAGAGGATAGATGAGACCGCTCGTCACCAGGCCGTCGAACCTGTGGCGCGTGTAGTACGGCGCCACGAAGTCGAATTGGTCGTCGAGGACAGGCCGTGCCAGCGCCGAGACTGCGGCGGGGGTAGCGCCGCGCAGGTTGGCGGCCAGAACCACGCACACCTTGGCCTGGAGTTGCTGCGCCACACGCAGAATCGACTTCACGGCCCTGGCCTTGTCGGGAACATCATGGTCGGGCACGGCTAGCTTCTGGCCAGGAAGAACGGGATAGCTGAGGTGCAGGATCGGCGCATCCTCGGCGTCATACCCGACGATCTTTTCGGCTGTGCCATCGGTCGAGCCACCGTCGGCGTTGATGATCACGCCGCGCTGGCCGGCCAAGGGATCGCGCAAGGCGGCCTGGACCGTTTCGACGACCTGCCCAGCGGTGTCGGCGTTGTTGTAGGTGGCAATACCGATGGCGATGTCAGTCGTCTTGAGCGAGGCAATGCGCTCCAAGACGGCGGGTGACAACGTGGTCCCGTCAGGCATAGCCGTCGCCTCTCTCACCTGGACCGCGCGGCGACTCTACCTGCCAGTTCAGTACCAGCGAGAGAATGCCGAGCAACGGGATGCGCACCCACAGGGGCCGGTTGCCCAGTTCGTAGGACAATTCATAGAGCGCCTTGTCCATGACATAGGCGTCGAGGAGACGTACCAGCACCGCGGGATCTTCGGGAAGCAGCCGCGTCCCCTGGGTGGCGGCCCGGTAGGCCTTTAGAAAAACGGCCGAAACGCACCTTTCCCAAAGCGCGGCCCAGGGTTCAAGCGATGCGGCGGACTGTGGGCGTCGCGCAGCGTGGGCCATGAAGGCCGCCTGCGCGGCATAACCAAACGAGCGGAGCATGCCCGCCACGTCTTTGAGCGGCGAGTGCATCCCGCGCCGCTCGGCCAGCGGCCGCGCCGGCTCGCCCTCGAAATCGAGCAGAACGAAGTCGTTCTTCACGCGCAGCACCTGCCCGAGATGGTAGTCGCCGTGCACGCGGGTCTTGAGCAGGTGGATGGGCAGATTTTCGAGGCCGCCAAAGTGGCTCAGCAGCGAACGCCGCTGCGCGAGAAACGAGCCGGCCAGATCGGCGACGTCGTCGGGCAAGCGCCCGAGCACCGACTTGAGCTGGGCGATGGCCGCGCCCGCCCGCTCGCGCAGCCCGCGGGAAAGTTGCTCAAGGTCGCTGGCGGACAGCGTTTGAGGTGCGAAAGCCTCGTCGTCCGTGTCGGTGGCCAACGCCACGTGCATCTCGGCAGTCCGGCGGGCCAGATGGGCGGCGGCGTCGAGATAGAATCCGATGGCGTCGGCGGCCTGGGAGGGAAGGTCATGGTCGGTCAGCGCGATGATGGAACGCTGACTGGTGGCCAGCAGCTCGGGCGTTACCTGGGACGCGGCGCAGGTCTCGAAGTAGCGGGCCAGTTCCTCCATGGTCCAGGCCCAGCCATCGCCCTGGTTGTCGACCAGCTCTTGCAACATGCCCAGGGTCGCCAGCTCACCACCGTCGGACTGAAAGAAAATCATGCCGCCGAACTTGGGGATGTTCTTGAGGCCGCGCTGCTCGCCCAAATACCGGGTCATCTCGCAGTCGGGATTGGCCCCAACTTCGATATGACGAAAGAGTTTGAGGATCAGATTGTTGCCGTATCCGATGGAGGTATTGCTTTGCTCGGCGCCGCTGCGCTTCGCGGCCAGCGCCACGCTCTTGTCCCCGCGCAGCTCTGGGTAGAACTGACCGGCGGTGGCGCGCAGAAAGCCCGTCGAGAAATCGACCCGCTCTTCGCGTTCGATGGCCCCCAGGAACCACTGGCAGAAGCGGTCGTCGAAGGTGGCATCGCAAATGGCACCCAGACCGTCCCGGCAGGGCGCGAACACCGCCTCCGGGTGCTTTTCGGAAATGGCCTGGACCCGATTCGGATCCATGTGCACGAGTGGCACCGAATAGGTATCCGGCGCCCCGTCGCTGTAGTGAACGTCAACCAGAAGCAAAACCCCTTCGCAGTCGGGAATCTCGACCCAGGTGCGAACCGACGCCGTGTCGATGGTCCGCGCCTTGCCCCCGAACCAGCGCTGGCGCATGAGAAAGGCGGGAATCTTGCGATCGAATTCGGCACGCTCGGGGCCGGTCATGAGGGCCTGCCAGTCAGCGCACGCCAAGCCTTGCTCTTCCGCCGCGACCGGCGGCGCACCGAGCACGCTGGGCACGAACGCGCGTTGCAGCTCGAACCAAAGATGTCCGTAAGGCCCCAAGGTCAGGGGATAGGGCGTCTTGCGGATCTGGGGAAATTCCACGTAGCCCAGCATCTCGATGGGCACCAAGCCCTCGAAGCGGGACAGATCAAGCTCGACCGGCTGGGCGAATCGCGACAGGTTGGCGACGCAAAGAATGCGTTCGTTCTCGTAGCTGCGTACGTACGCCAGGATCTTGCGGTTGGCGGGGTGAAGGAACTCCATGGCGCCGCGCCCGAACACCCGAAACAGCTTGCGCAGGGCGATCATGTTGCGCATCCAGCTCAGCAGCGACGAGGGATCGCCCTGCTCGGCCTCCACGTTGGTGGCCTCGTAGCCATACACGGGATCCATGATGACCGGGCTGTACAGCCGCGCCGGCGTGGCGCGCGAGAAGCCCGCGTTGCGATCGGCGCTCCATTGCATGGGCGTGCGCACGCCGTTGCGGTCGCCGAGATAGATGTTGTCGCCCATGCCGATCTCGTCGCCGTAGTACAGGATGGGCGTACCGGGGAACGAGAACAGAACGCTGGTGAGAAGTTCGATGCGCAGGCGGTTGTTTTCCACCAAGGGCGCCAGGCGGCGGCGAATCCCGACGTTGACCCGCATGCGCGGATCGGCGCTGTAGGCCAGGTACATGTAGTCGCGCTCTTCGTCGCTGACCATTTCCAGGGTCAGCTCGTCGTGGTTGCGCAGGAACAATCCCCACTGGCAGGAATCGGGGATGGGCGGGGTTTGCCCCATGATCTCGGTGATGGGATGGCGATCTTCGAGGCGCAGGCCCATGAACAGGCGGGGCATGAGCGGAAAATGAAAGGCCATGTGGCACTCGTCGCTGTCGCCGAAATAGGGCAGCACGTCGCTGGGCCACTGGTTGGCCTCGGCCAGGATCATACGGCTCTCATAGTGGCTGTCCATGGCGGCGCGGATCTGGCGAATGATGGCGTGGGTTTCGGGCAGGTTTTCGCAGGTGGTGTCTTCGCGCTCGACCAGGTAGGGAATGGCGTCCAGGCGTAAGGCATCGATGCCAAGATCGAGCCAGAAACGCATGGTGCTGATGACCTCTTCCAGCACCGCCGGATTGTCGTAATTGAGGTCAGGCTGGTGCGAGAAGAAGCGGTGCCAGTAGTAGGCCTTGGCGAGGGGATCCCAGGTCCAATTGGAGGACTCGGTGTCCGTGAAGATGATGCGCGCGCCTTTGTATTTCTGGTCGCTGTCGCTCCACACGTAGAAGTCGCGTTCGGGGCTCCCGGGAAGTGCCTGGCGCGCGGACTGGAACCAGGGGTGCTGGTCGGAGGTGTGGTTGATGACCAGCTCGATCATGACCTGCATGCCCCGCCCGTGCGCGGCTTCCAGGAAGGACTTGAACTCGTCCATGGTGCCGTAGCGCGGATCGATGCTGCGGTAATCGGAGATGTCGTAGCCATCGTCGCGCATGGGCGAGGGAAAAAACGGCAAGAGCCACAGGCAGGTGACGCCAAGATCCTGGAGGTAGTCGAGCTTTTGCAAAAGTCCCGCGAAGTCGCCCACACCGTCGCCGTTGCCGTCGTAGAAGCTCTTGACAGGCAATTCGTAGATGACCGCGTCCTTGTACCAAAGCGGATCGCTGGTGCTCGGCCCGGACTTCATCGGTGCTATTCTGCCAGACTCCACGATCCAGCGATAGCCGCGGGAGGACGTGAAGGCAGCGGAGCCTACCGGCAGGCCGCCGTCACCAGATCGTCTCGATATCCGATGCGCGGATCTTGCTGTCCCTGGTCACGAGAGGAAGCCCCAGGTGGAGCGCTGTCGCTGCGGTGATTCTGTCAGGCATGTCGGGGACGCCTTCCCGGTCAAATCTTGCCACGGCGTCAACCACGCCGCGGTCAATCGCCGCCAGCGATTCAGAGCCGTTTGATTGCCGGCAACTCTACGCCGATCTTCACGTCGAACGCTTTGAGTACGCAGCGCTGCCCGCGAGGGCGATCGCCAAGAAGGAATAGATTGGACCAGGTCGCTCCACGTCTGAACTATCGCACAGTATTCCGCCGTGAACCCGAGGGTCGTGTCAGACCTACTTGGGCGTCACCTTCATCACCGCGCCGATCGCAGTCATACCGTATTGAATGTCACTCGACCAATAGACACTCGTCGCATCGACCGCAATGCCGAAAGCTTGTCTCGGTCCCAAAGCGGAGTACGGTCTAGACGCGAGCATGACAGGCGTCCCTCCGCCCAGTGGAACCTTCATGACGGCGTCGTCCCCACTCGTAGCGACACCTCCCCCACTATTCGTCCAATAGGCGCTGGTCGAATCGACTGCAATGCCATAGGGGCTGCCGGAGGCGAGCTCGACACTTGTGCGGTCGATGGAGCTCGGCGATGAACGACCGCAGGCAGCAACCACGGCAAGAGCCGGTACAAGCAACCATTTCATGTTCATTGACAGAGGGGTCACCTTTGACTGAGCTTTGCCTGCCACACCTCGGGCGGGCACGCCGCAAGAGCTTGCTGGCAAGCATCACCGAATGTTCGCCCTAGCGCGCCGCCACATCGAACCGAACAGGCGGACTCGCCTCTGCACCAGAGCCTCCCTGTGCGAGGATAGATCGCGACGCCGATGTCGCGATGGATGGCAGGCCAGAGCAGAGCGGGCCGGATCTCTTCGTTTTGTCGCGCGTTCTGCGCGTTGGGCTTCGGTACAAGTTGTGCAAGCGCCACTGCCAACAACGAACCGATGAGGCTGCCCATGATTCACCGTCGATCGCATATCTCCGTCCTCGTCGCCGCGCTCTTTCTTGCAGCAGCTTTGCCGTCCTTGGCTCGTGCCGACCCGGCAAGCCTTCGTGCAACGCTCGATCCCGGGCAATTGGACGCCTTTGCCGCCCTCGTCGACGAGTCCACGAGCACGGTCGCGCAGCGGCTCTCCACCGACCCGAGCCTGATGCCTCTGGCCGCAAAGGCGGCCGACGCACGCATGCGGCGCAAGCACACTGGCAAAGTGCTGACGATAGCCGGATTCACCATCTTTGGCCTGGGCACCGTGATCGGCTTTGAGATGATGGTGGCGAGCGCGCGTCCCTATAACTGCCCGAGCAATGGCTGCCCTGCAAGCGGGAACCATGGCGTACCCGGTCTTGTCGTCATGTTGGTTTCCGAGACTATCGGTCTCGCCATGGCCATTCCAGGCATCGTCAAGATGGCCAGCCAAAGCGAGGCAGAGACCGAGGCATCGGCCCGGTACCATCCCGTGGCAGCGCTACGAGCCGGAATGCCCGAGACTCCGATGCACCCAACCGGGTTCTTGCTGCCGCTGCTTTCAGGGACGTTCTAGGGCCTGCTACCGAGGCCATCGATCAGTGAGGCGGCCTGGAGTGTTTGAATCCAATGGCCCGCGCCAAATTTCAGGAGATCGGTACCCATAGCCAAAGACGGCCAAGTACTGCGGAAAGAACAAGAGCATGGCTGCGAAGTATCCGAGGTGGCCACCGGTTCCAGTGTGTGGATAGACCCACAGACCGATCACGGCATTCGAAACCGGGAATAGCACCGCCCAAAGCATCCAGATGCGACGTCCCCAGATGTGCCTGCGGAACGCGTAGCCGAGCAATCCAACCATCCCAACCATGGTCACAAGGTCGTCGAGAACCTCCGCGACATTGATCTTTCGCAGATCGAAAATGAAGCCGATGATCTGCAAGACCGCGATTGCGAGCGCGTACACTTTCCACCCGCCCCGCCTCGAAGGGGAGGCTGGGAGCAACCCGATATCGGACTTCGGTGCTGCGTATGGGTTCGGCGCTTCTGTCATTTGTGTCTGTCCAACTCGAAAACACCCAGACGGTCGGGGATCACAGCTATAGTGAAGTTTGACTCGCGAAAGGACATTGATGAGACGTTTCGTTCTGATTCTGGCACTTGGGCTTCTCGGCTGTGGGACGCACGATGATCCCAACGCGGCGTTCATTGGTACATGGACGGGGACGCTTGCGACCGAGGGGCTGTGCCTGGACGGGAGCACCATCTCCCAATCGACGTTCCCCCTTCAGGCATCGATCGCCAAGGGAACCGTCACCGACCTTGTAAGCACGACACAAACCGGAATGGCGTGTGTGATTCCCCTAAACCTCTACGACAGCGTCGCTACCCTTGTTGATCTGGGCGACGGCTGTGCAACCGCCGACGGCAAGCCCTTGAGGCTGAGAGCGTGGCATGTGAATCTGTTGGGCGACGATCAGATCCTGGAAAACGGCTACGGGTCGATCGACGCGCCTGCGGCAGGGGGAAACTGTACCGTAACTTTCATCGGGACGCTGACCCGCTGACCCCCAGAGCCCGAACCGTCTGCCTCCCAGGGGAGGCATGCGACGACGGTAATGTTGCATCCGGCGACGGGTGTGCGGCGGACTGCACGGCCGTCGAGCGGGGCTGGAAATGCCCTGTTGCTCCCGGCTGGTCCTGTTCGCCGATTTGTGGCGATGGAATCCTCGCAGGCGACGAATCCTGCGACGACGGAAACTTCTACAATGGCGATGGGTGTTCAGCCCATTGCCTGACCGAACCTGGGTGGGATTGCGCGGGCGCAGCCTGCGTGCCGATCGGCGCCCTCGACGCTGGGGTGGATGGTGCTTTGTGTGGCGACGGAGTGGTCAATGGGTCGGAGGAGTGCGACCTCGGCGAGCACAATGGCA
>Ga0302321_100006842_pt1 | contig 10051 bp, 11 predicted proteins | sample Fen_T0_1_FD_202505 | JGI IMG/M metagenome (GOLD analysis project Ga0302321, IMG submission 202505) | Peat permafrost microbial communities from Stordalen Mire near Abisko, Sweden - Fen_T0_1 | ecosystem: Environmental > Terrestrial > Soil > Wetlands > Permafrost | place: Sweden: Abisko... | reverse complement strand
ACTCGGCCATGGCGAATGCGCTGTTTGCCATCGGCATCGTGGCGGTCACCGCGACCCTTGAGATTCGCTATCTAGCGCCCACCACGACGAATCGATTTGCCATGGTCCGGGCCTGGACCGAGAGCGACGCCGCACATCCGCTCTATCACCAGCGTGCCGAGCTACTTCAGGACGGCAAAGTCGTTGCCGAGGCAAAGGCCAAATTCATCGTCCGCGCCGCTGTCTAGCGACCGGCACGCTTTCCGCTGACTTTCGCAAGACCGACAAGGAGCAAGATGAGCGACAAAGCCTTCCAAGATTACTATCCCGTGAACGTGTCCCACTGCTACGGATGTGGCCGCCTGAACTCCGAAGGTTTGCAGATCAAGACATTCTGGGACGGCGAGGAGAGCGTGACGCGCTATCGGCCCAGGGACTGCCACACGGCCATTCCAGGTTACGTCTACGGCGGACTGCTCGCCTCGCTCATCGACTGTCATGGCACCGGCACCGCCGCTGCTGCCGGCTATCGCGCCGAGGGTCGAGAGATGGGCTCGGAGCCATCCCTTCGCTTCGTCACCGCATCCCTGCACGTGGACTACCTGAAGCCCACGCCCATCGACGGCGAGTTGGAGCTCCGCGGACGCGTGAAGGCAATCGAAGGCCGCCGCGTTACGGTCGAGACGACCGTCTACGCTGGCGGGGTGGCCACCGCACGCGGCGAGGTCGTCGCGGTGCCCATGCCCAAGGCTTTCCTGGGTGGTTAGAAGATCTCTTGATGGGGCGAATCCATTTCCCCGCGCCTGGCTCCAAGAGGACAGATCGTGATTGAATTCCAACCATGACAGGTCCATCCCTTCCCATCCGCCACCTCCTTGGCCGCGCCATCGAAGGGCGCTATGCAGAGCTTGCCGATTCGTGCTGCTCCCTCTCCTGTGGTGAAGCCCTGGGCCTGGCCGCCCCGACCACGGGCGAAACCCTGGTGGATCTGGGCTGCGGTCGAGGCCAGGACGTGATCCGTGCCGCAGGTCGGGTCGGTCCCAAAGGGGCCGCCATCGGTGTGGATCGGACGGTTGCCATGATCGAGAAGGCCCGCGCCTCGGTCCCACCATTTCTCAAGAATGTGCGTTTCGTCTGCTGCGATCTCGCGGCGCTGGATTTGCCCGACGCAACAGCCGACGTGGTCATCTCCAACTGCACCATCAACCACGCTGCCGATAAGCAGGCGGTCTATAGCGAGATTCATCGCATCCTGCGGCCTAGGGGACGCTTCGTGGTTTCGGACGTCATCGCGGAAGCCGAGCTACCTGAATCAGTCACGAGCGACCCCGCCGCCTGGGCCGCGTGCTATGGTGGAGCCATTCCAGAACCTCAATACCTTAGTGCCATTCGCGGGGCAGGATTCGCCAGCGTCGAAGTCCTGCAGCGTAGCGAACCCTACGAAAAAGGCGGCGTGCTGGTGCGCAGCCTGACCGTGCGTGGAACCCGGTAGGGACGCTACGGAAAAGAAAGGCACCATGGCCACCCGTCAACTCTCCCTCGAAGATGCCGATGTTCAAATGCTCCTGCGCTCGCTCGACCATTGTCTTGCGACTTGCACGAACAAATCCGCGTCCCCGGGCCCTTGCCAGGACTGCGATAGCGCAAAAAAACTACGGCAGAAACTTGCCGATACCTTGTCCACCTAAGGAGTTGCCATGAAGAAGCTGACCAAGCCGGAGACGCAAACAAAGACGGACACGACGACGAATGCGAAGAACTGCTGCCAGGCCGCGAAGCCGAAGCCCGAGAAGGCGGCGCAATGCTGCGCTAAAGCCTCGCGTCTGGTCGCGGGCTGCCATGATTGATTGGCAAGTGAAGGAATCAACATGAGCGATACCGTGCGGGAGATCCAGGCGGGGCAATTTGAAGCCGAAGTTCACGCGGCGACCGAGCCCGTGGTCTTGGACTTCTTCTCTACCGAGTGTCCGCCCTGTGAGGCGCTGGCTCCGAAGTTCGAGGCGGTAGCCGAGCAGTTCAAAGGCCGGGTGCGTTTCTTGAAGATCTTTCGCCAGGCCAGCCGCGACCTGGCAACCCAACTGTCCGTGACTGGCAGTCCGACGCTGGTCTTCTTCAAGGGCGGCAAGGAATTCGGCACCAGGCTCATGGGCGACATCAAGCGCAGCGAGCTCAAGCAGGCTGTGGAAGCCATGCTCGCCCCGTAGCGAGGCGGAGCATGGCCGACAAGTATGATCTCGTGGTGGTGGGGGCGGGCCCAGCCGGACTCACCGCCGCCATGTATGCCGCCCGAGCTCGGTTGCGCACCCTGGTCCTTGATGAGGGCATGCCCGGTGGGCAGGTCAAAATCACGCACAAGGTGTCGAACTACCCTGGCTTTCCCGAGGACGTGAAGGGCAGCGATCTGGCCGCCCTGTTCGCCAAGCAAGCCGAGCGTTTCGGCGCCCGCATCGCCCGCGCGGTGGAGATCACTGAGCTGGATCTGCGCAGTCACGAGAAGCGATTCGTGCTGGATGAAGAAGACGAGATCCTGGCTCGCGCTGTGATCGTCGCCACGGGCGCCAAGCCAAAGCCGCTCGGCGTGGAAGGCGAAAACACCTTCCGTGGTCGTGGCATCTCGTACTGCGCGACCTGTGATGGCGCCTACTTCGAGGGCAAAGACATCCACGTCATCGGCGGCGGCAGCTCCGCCGTGGAGGAGTCCCTCTTCCTGACCCAGTTCGCCCGCACGGTCACCATCGTGCACAGGTCGGAAGCCTTCCGGGCCGAACCGACGGCAAGCCAAGAAGCCCTGGCGAATCCCAAGATCAAGGTGCTGTGGAAGCACGAACCTCGGGCCTTTGTTGGAGACGGTGCCTTGCAGCGCTTGCGGGTCGAAAATCTCAAGACGCGCGACACGGTCGAACTGCCCACGGATGGTGTGTTTATCTTCATCGGCATGATTCCGCGCACAGAGCTCCTAAAGGGGATCGTTCCGCTCGATCCCTGGGGTTGCGTGCAAACTGACGAATCCATGCAGACCGGCGTACCTGGTTTGTTTGCGGCGGGCGACATTCGCGCCAAGCCGTTTCGCCAGATCACCACAGCAGTGGCCGACGGCACTATCGCCGCCCTCGCCGCGCAGAAATACCTGCGCGAAACGCCGGCCTAAGTCAGTCCTCGCCGAGGCGATAGTAGCGGGCTCCGAGCCCAAGGAGCGCTTGGACCGGCCTACAATCCGGCGCTGCCACCGAGCCTTTGCGATCGGCCGCCACGGCGCCGCATCCACCGCCACACACCGTGGCCACGGAACAGCCCTGGCAGTCCGGAATGGTGAAGATGTTTCGCTCACGCCAGCGCGCGATGGCGGCCTCGTCGCGTTCAATGGCGGGCGCGTAGGTGCCTAGGCGATGCCCGTGATGACCGACGGTGGCGGTGCATCCGTAGAGCCCGCCGTCGGGGGCAAAGGCCCATTCCTTCTTGGCCGCCGGACAGCTGTCGAAGGTGGCCGGCGGCCATTCCCCGGTCTCGGCCAGGTGGCGCATGCCGTGCAGACGCGGCTGATGAAAACGCCGAAGCTCGGGATGCGTCCCTGCCAATGCGACGTAGGCTGTCCATAGTTCCAGCCGATCGTAGAGTTGCTCGCGCCCCTGGCGGCTGGCACAGCCGAAGAGCTCGTAGTTGCGCCCGATCTGGGTCTTGAAGCTCGCCTCGGGTTGGTCCAACCAACCACGCTCTTGCGCAAGCCTGGCCAGGGCCGGCAAGGCTGGCAGGTTCTCGCGATCGACGACGACCCGAAGATTGACTGGGATCTGGGCGGCCACCAGCGCATCGATGCCTGCGGCGACCCGCCCGAAGGTTCCGAGTCCGTTATGCAGCACGCGTCGCTTGTCGTGAATTTCCGGTGGCCCGTCCAGCGTCACCTGCACTTCGCGAACAGCACCGCCTGATAGAGCCGGCAGAAAGGCAGCGAGGTCATAGCCATTCGTCACCACGGCCACGCCGATACCACGCTCCCTTGCCCCCGCAAGCAATCGTCCTACCCTGTCGTGGTGGGCCGGCGAATCCATCAGCGGTTCGCCTCCGAACAGTGTGAGGTACGGCCGCGGTTCGTCCTGAGCGTGGAACCGATCGATGTAGGCAAACAGCGCATCGATCTTCTCAGGCCCGATCAGCCCGCTGCCACCGACGACGAAGGGCTCCTGGTAACAGTAGGTGCAGCTCAGATTACAGCCGAAGGTAGGGACGACGATGAGCTGGGTCGGGGTGCGCTCCATCTCTTCCAGATAGTTGGCATACGCCTCGGCCAGCATGGCCTGCTCCTGGTCCTCGGATTCGACCGCGAACCCGGCCTCGCCCATGTCGGCCAAAGGCAACGCCGCGGGCAGAGGTTGGCCTGCCGAGAGCCCGCGCAGGGCTTGCGCTTCCTGACCGTCGAAAACAGCGACCTCGCCCGTCAGCGGCTGGACGAGCAGCAGCCGGTCGGAGCCGGGGATAGGAGCAACGATGGTGGAGCGCGACAAGTGCATGGTGAATGACGTAGCCCTGACTGAGAGCCAAGCACAAGCCAGAAGGTTCATAGGTTGCGAAGAAGTCACGCTGTCGCTAGTAGGATCAGAGCCCTTGTCATCCGCTCCAGTTCACATAAGGGTTTACGAAGTAGACGCCATGGCCAAGGGGCGTCCTGAACACCACCGCGCCGGTCCCCGACCCGACTGCACTTCCTCGCCCCTATCCCTCGCCCTTGGCAGCACTTTTCAGACGCCCGCTGAGCTAACAAGTTAAGAAAAACAACGAACTGACGACTAGCGTAGTGGGACTCATGCGGAAGTCTTGGATCGACAACTCGATTATCACGTCAGTCGCTATGCTCGTGGTTGGAGGGTGCGCAGTCGATCTTGGCAAACTGCGTGCACCGATCCGGCAGGACTCCGGAGCTTCACTTGATGGGGCGCTGGGGACGGGCGATGTGACCGGCAAGAATCCCGACCTTGGTCCAAACACGATCGCCTCGACGGAAGTTGACGTTTCCATCGACAGTCTGTGGAGCCCGAACGATGACCAGCGCACGGGCGACGACGATGGGGTCCTGATATCGGACGGTCCAACCTCGAAGGACGTTGCTGGGTCAAACGACCTTCCCGACGACAGCGACGGCGCGGTCGGTGGCTTCGAGGGGGGCACTGCCGTCGCGGACACGCCACTGCCAAGCGCGGTAGACGGATCCGGAGATACCGTCGATGTCGCGCTTGCGGACACCGGAGGCACAGGCGCGGACGTCGCGACCGATCCGCCCCTGACCTGGACCGGTGGGGCCGGCGGCTCTTCCCCGGATGGATCAGCGGACGTGGCAAGCGGCGGCGGGGGCGACAGCGGCGGCGGATCGGCCGGATCGGGTGGAGCAGGTGGTAGCAGCACCGCCAAGGGTGGAACCTTAGGAACCGGAGGGTTGGGCACCGCCGGCTCGACCTCTGCGGATGCCGGTAGTGTCTGCCTCGGGCGCATTGGCATCGATGCCGGCGCGGGACTCACCCAGGGATTGCTCGCCTACTATCCGTGCGAATCGGCATCGGTAGGGTTGCTCCCCGATCAGTCGGGCAACGGCAAGGCTGCAACCCTGGTCACGGGCACGGGCGGAAGCGTGGGGTACAGCTTCGCTGCCGGCAAGGTAAACAAGGCGCTCGATCTTGCGGTGACGAACCAGGGCTATGCGACCCTACCTGCCGGACTGCTGGCCTCGGCCTGCGAGGCCACCATCGCGACCTGGGTCTACGTGAACAGCAGCGTCGGTTGGCAAAGAATCTTCGACTTTGGCCAAGACTCGAACGTCTACATGTTCTTGACGCCACTCAATACCACGACCGACGTGATTCGTTTCGCCATCAGCGTTAGCAGCAACGGCTCGGCCCACGAGCAGATCATCGACGGCCAGGCTGAGCTTCCGACTGGGGTGTGGAAACACGTCGCGGTCGTGCTGGGCCCAAGCGGGGGCATCCTGTATGTCAACGGTGCCCAGGCCGGTGCCAATGCGGCCATGACTTTCCGTCCCGCGGACCTCGGCAACACCCCCAACAACTGGATCGGGCGTTCGCAGTACAACTGGGATCCCACCTTCGACGGGAACATCGACGAGTTCCGCGTCTACGACCGCGCCCTGTCACCCGCGGAAATCCAGGCCCTGGCCAGCGGTACCTAGCCGTCACCCGTCGGGTGAAGACGAAGGCGACTTCGTATCAGGTTCCTTCTGCAGGGCCTGCTGCACGGCATGTGCAAGCTAGATCCCGGACCGAGGGTAAATTCTCAAGCAATGGTCGTCCACACGCTCATTCACAAGCAGATCCTGTTCTGTCCTCGGGTGTGGTTGGGCATGGATGTGGCTCCTCGGACTCCTGGGACGATTTTTCATTCCTAATCGGGCAACCGGGCGGCGAATTCGACCACCAAGTCCACCGAGCGTGCCGTGGCCGATTCACTGAAGTTGCAACATGTCCCCATGGGAGCGCCTTCGTAGGTGAATCCGTGTCCTTGCCTGCGCAGCTTCTCCAGGCGGCCGTCCCGATGGTGCTCCTGCAGGGCGGCCAACAAACGATCCGCATGGTCCGGTCGGGTGATGACGTCCGCGCTGCCTTGCAGGATCAACACCGGACAATGCAGGTGGGAAACGGAGGCGATGGGCTGATCGGTGTCGGGAACGCCGGAAAATTCCACCGGAGCGAAGAAGGACACAAGCCCCGCGACGTCGGCCCCGGAACCCGCCAGCCTCAACCCGTAGGCGCCGCCCATGGCATAGCGATGGAAACTGGGCCACGCCTTGCCGATCTCCACCGCACCTCGGCCGCCGGGGAGCAACATGGCCATCGGTTACTTCGCAGCCAAGTCCAGCATGCAGAAGGAGAACGCCTCGACCACGGCTTCCGTCCGGCGGTTCTTTGCATCGAACGGTGCGAAGGAGACAGGCACGACCTTGGGAAGGTTGTCGAAGATGTGCCGCTCCTTTGCGGCTGCGAGAAATCCCTTGCCCGGGTCACCTGCGCAGTCGCGCAACGCCTGTCCATGGTTTTCCCCACACTTCGTCACACCCGTCCCCACTGCATTCACGTCCGACAGACCGCTTTGTTTCGAGCTATCCTAAAGACGTGCCCGCCCGCAGTATTTCCGCCGTAGTCCCCGCCCTGCCCTTCCACAGCTCAAGCACCGGCACGTCGTTCTACATTCAGCAACGTACCGCCCTCTTCGCCCGGGTCGCCGTCATGTGCTCGGCGGCGGGCATGACTGTTCAGTCCATCTCCGATCTCGCCAGAGGCAGCTTCCGCGCGCACGCCTACCTCTATTTCATGGTCGCCAATCTCACCCTGTTGGCGCTGTGGTGGTTCGTGCGCGGCAAACCTCGGCCGCTCCCTGTGGTGCGCAGGGCCGAGCTTGCTGCCGTTGCCATCAGCACGACCGCGGGTGGCTTCGCCCTCCGTTTGGCCCTGCCTGGAATCGTGCGCTCTATCTCTGAATATTGCCGCGTGCACGGCGGCTTCGTGGGACTCGACCCAGGCCTCGTACGCCTACTCATGGAGCTTGCCGGCATGATGATCGCCCTGCTCGCCAGCACGCAAATCCTGGGATTGCGGGCGGCGCTGGTGCCAAGCTCGTTCCGGCATTCGCTCGCTATGGTCGCGGTTGTCGGCCTTCCTCTGATCGTGGCGTCGGGCGCGGGGGTGCCCGCCATGCTGCCGTCCGGGTTTCCTCTGGTGCCGCGCGAACACGCCTTCCTGATCAATTTCGGCATCATCTGGTGGCTCTTTACCAGCGTGGTTTGTGCGGTGATTGCGCACATCGTCCATCGTCTACAGGTCGAGGTTGCCTGTGCGCGCCGGCTTGGCCAGTACGAGCTCGGCGAAAAGCTCGGGGAAGGCGGCATGGGAGTCGTGTACCGAGCACACCATGCGCTGATGAAGCGTCCGGTGGCCATCAAGCTGCTGCCGCCCGAGCAAGCCGGCCAGGAGTCCATTGCGCGCTTCGAGCGCGAGGTCCAGCTGGCCAGCCAGCTTAGCCACCCCAATACGGTGGTGATTCACGACTACGGCCGCACCCCCGATGGCATCTTCTACTACGCGATGGAACTTATCGAGGGCCCAACACTTGAGCGCATCATAGGGCTGGACGGAAGGATGCCGTCGTGCCGAGTGGTCCACGTACTGCACCAGGTAGCGGCCGCGCTTGCCGAGGCGCACGAGCACGGCCTAGTCCATCGCGACATCAAGCCCGCCAACATCCTCCTCGGTCCGCGCGGGGGCGAAGCTGACGTGGTCAAGGTCCTCGACTTCGGGCTTGTCCGCTCGGTACGCGCCCAGGCCGAACTGACCAACGCCGGCTCTCTCATGGGCACGCCGCTTTACATGTCACCCGAAGCGATCAAGAGCCCTGACCGGGTTGACGGACGCAGCGACCTCTACTCGCTGGGCGCGGTCGCCTACTACCTGCTGACGAGCCGGCACGTCTTCGAAGCAGAGAGCGCCATCGAGGTCTGTACCAAGCACCTGCACGAACCACCGATCCCGCTCGATAACCTCGCGGCGGATCTCGATCCCAATCTCGGCCGTCTGGTGCTCGACTGCCTGGCCAAGAATCCGGCACAGCGGCCAGGGTCGGCCCGCGAGCTGCTCGAACGACTAGAGGGGTGCCCCACCTACGGCGAATGGACGCGCGAACGAGCGCAAGCATGGTGGGACAATCGCAGGGCGCTGCTCTGCCGAGCCTCCAAGCCAATGGCGGCCCCGCCCATGGCACTGGCTCAAACCGTCGCACATCTTGATCGGGTCCCGTGACGGGCCAGTCGTTCGCCCGCGCTGCCTACCAGCCGATCGCGACAAGCAGGTACTGCGGATTGGCGTGCGAGACGTAGCTCGAGTAGCTGCCGACGTCATCGTAGGGAAATCCATAGGCCCGGCCGCCGAGGGCGTTCTCGTGCCAGAATCTGGCATAGTAGTTCGCAGGCGCGGCCCGGTAGAAGGTCGAGCTGTCCTTCCACAGGGTCTTGTCGAGGAGCTTGCCGTTTGGATCGAAGGTGCCGGCGGCGTCGCCCACGTGACGAAAGATGGCGGCCGAGACATCCGGGTACGAGCCAAGGCCGCTGCCGTTTGGCCCCGGTTTGGCGATAGTCAGGCCGTTCGCTGCCCAAAGTGAAGCGACAAAGCTGTCGTAGTAGGTTGCGTAGGTGCCGCCCTTGCCGAAGCCTTCCGCGCCGGGCTCGACGATGCGGTAGGGAGCGTGCGGCGCCTGCGCGAGGGGCTTGAACTCGTCCGGAACGGCAGCGATGAAACGCTGGAATGTCAACGCACGGTCTTCCTGGAAAGTGGCGTAGTTTTCACCGAGGGCAGCGTCGAAACCGTCGGCGCAGTGAAGACGCATCGCGATCTTGATGCCGAAAGCGTCCACGCGGGTGGTGTTGCCGTTGTATTGGGCCGCGCCGATGGTGTGCTCGATGAAATCGAAGTACTTGCTCTTGGTCGGATCCGCTGCGCAGGAAGCTTCGCCCGAGGGGCACAAGTAGAAGTACAAGCGCCCCGAGGAATTGGCGGGCATGTCGTAGCTCGCCTGGGCGGCGATGGCGTGGGTTTCGGAGATCGAGCCGCTCTTGAAGCTCCAGAAGATCTCGCCGTCGGCGAGCTTTCCATGGCTGCGGTTCAAGAACACGAAGGTCATCACGTTCTTCGCGGTCGGAATCGTGCCTGCGTCCCAGAATCCGTCGGGAGCCACGTCCCCGGCCCCGGTGCTGCCGCCTGCGGAGGTCTTTCCGCCGCTGCCAACGGCACCGCCCGTATTCGGCGTGCCGCCGGTGCCGGGGTTGCCGCCTGCAGAAGTCTGTCCGCCACCGCCCGAGCCGCTGCATGCAACGATCGAAGCCAAGACCAGGCCAAAGAGTGTTCGTGTAAGGGGATTCAGCATAAGCGACCTCTCACAGATTTACATGGATGACGACACCCCCGGCTTGAACTGCCAAGCCGCAACCTGGGTGTCGTCCAGTGTCGGACCGAAGTCGAAAACACCGGCGTCCAGGCGGCGCAGTGAAATGCTTCCGGACTCGGCGTCGAAGATCACCACGAAG
>Ga0302321_100006841_pt1 | contig 10052 bp, 9 predicted proteins | sample Fen_T0_1_FD_202505 | JGI IMG/M metagenome (GOLD analysis project Ga0302321, IMG submission 202505) | Peat permafrost microbial communities from Stordalen Mire near Abisko, Sweden - Fen_T0_1 | ecosystem: Environmental > Terrestrial > Soil > Wetlands > Permafrost | place: Sweden: Abisko... | reverse complement strand
TGTAGCTTCAGGGATCTGCGGATGACGTCGCTACGCGCCGACGACATCGAGCCATTCCGGGTGATGGCTATCCTGGCGCGGGCGCGCGAACTGGAAGCGCGGGGGCGCGATATCGTCCACATGGAGGTCGGCGAGCCGGATTTCCCGACGCCTGAGCCCATCGTCGCGGCCGGCATCGCCGCCTTGCGCGCCGGCCATACCCACTACACCGCGGCTTTGGGTCTGCCGGCCCTGCGCGCGGCCATTGCCGATTACTACGGGTCACGTTACGGCGTAGTGATGGACCCCGGCCGCGTTTGTGTCACCCCGGGGGCATCCGGCGCCCTGCTGCTGGCCATGGCGGCGCTGTTCGACCCTGGCGACGAGGTGCTGATGGCCGATCCCGGCTATCCCTGCAACCGCCATTTCGCCCGCCTGATCGAGGCGCGCGGTGTCGGCATTCCGGTCGGACCCGAAACCGGCTATCAGCTCAGCGCCGGGTTGATCGAGCGGCACTGGGGACCGCGGACCCGCGGTGTGCTGGTGGCCAATCCCGGCAATCCGACCGGCACCCTGATCGCGGACGCGGAACTCGCCGCCATCCATGCCCTGGTCAGGCACAGGGGCGGCCGGCTGCTGGTCGACGAGATCTATCACGAACTGGTCTATGACGCCGCGCCGGCCAGCGCCGCCACGCTCGGCGAGGACGTGATCGTCATCAACAGCTTTTCCAAGTGGTTCCAGATGACCGGCTGGCGGCTGGGCTGGCTGCTGGCGCCGCCCGAACTGGTGCCAGCCATCGACCGATTGGCCCAGAACATCTTCCTGGCCGCGCCGACGGTGGCGCAACATGCCGCACTGGCGGCCTTCTCGCCTCAGACGCGGGCCATCCTGGAGGCGCGCAAGCGGGAGCTGCGCCAGCGGCGCGACTGGCTGCTGCCCGAACTGAGGCGGCTCGGTTTCGATCTGCCGTTGCTGCCGGAAGGTGCGTTCTACCTCTATGCAGGGATCGGCAACTTGGGTGGCAATGCAGAGGCGTTCTGCCAGCGCCTGCTCGAATCGGCCGGCGTGGCCATCACACCTGGCGCCGATTTCGGGGTGTACCAGGCGGGTGACCATGTCCGCTTCGCCTATACGACCGCCATGCCCCGATTGTGCGAGGCGGTTGACCGGTTGGGACATTTCCTGCAGACATAAAAAAACCGGCCCGAAGGCCGGTTTTCCGTACTCTTGCGCCGAATATTACTTGGCGGGAGCAGCGGGAGCAGCGGGTGCAGCCGGAGCAGCAGCCGGGGCGGCAGCGTCGGCAGACGGAGCAGCCATCGGAGCGGCCGGAGCGGGAGCCGGGGCGGGAGCCGGGGCTTCAGCAGCGGGAGCCGGAGCGGGTGCAGCGGCTTCTTCTTTTTTGCCACAGGCGGTCAGGGAGAAAGCCAGCAGGGCGGCGAGCAGGACGGAGTATTTCATTGAGTTTTTCCTTACGAAGTTGATCAACATGTCGACATATCAATCGACCAGCGGGTAGCCGGCCAACCGACGGCGGGCATTCTAACAAAAAAATTTCCGATCGCCAGTGTGTTCAATTCATGCCGATCGCGGCAAAGTCCGCCCTATACCACTCATACAGGAGGGGAATCAGCGCGGGAGTGCAGCCGGTGGCGGCAAGCATGCGGCAATCCGCAAGCGTTCTGAGCCCGCCGGTCTGGCCGGTCGGCGTGACGATGCGCTCACCGTTCAGATAGAAATGCCGGCCCTTGAACAGCATCTGGCTCAAGGCGCTCAGGCGGACACCGTGACGGGCGACTGCCCGCCTGAACGCGGCTTCGGAAAGGGGCGGGTCAGGGGGGTCGAAAAAGATGTGCGCCTTCGGTTCGGTCAGGAAACGGCCAAGGAAGTCGGCCACATCGGCTTCATTCCACCGGATCTGCCCCAGCAGTTTCGCGCTCCAGTCGATGAGGTCGGCCGGCATCTCGCCGGGATGCCGGGGGCGTTTTCTGTCGGGATCGGCGAACAGGCCGGGCGGCTCGGTACGGTCCTGCAGGTAGCAAAGGAATTGGTAGACGACCTCGCTGGCCGATGGCGCGCGGAAACCCACCGACCAGGTCATGCAGTCGGTCAGCGCCACGCCGTTGTGGGCGAATTTCGGCGGCAGGTATAACAGGTCGCCGGGCTCCACCTCCCAGGACTGGTGGGGCGTGAAGCGTTCGAGGATGCGCAATGGGGCGCCCTCGGCGACTTCGAGATCGTCCTGGGACGAGATCTCCCAACGCCGGCGCCCCTGGCCCTGGATCAGGAACACATCGTAGGAATCGAAATGCGGTCCCACCCCGCCACCTGGCGGCGCATAACTCACCATCAGGTCGTCGAGGCGCGCGCGCGGTACGAAATCGAAGGCATTAAGCAGGTCATCGCCTTCGGGCAGCATGTGGTTCACTCCCGAAACCAGCAAACTCCAGCCGCGGCGGGGAAGCTTGTCCAGCCTTTCGTGCTCGAATGGGCCGCGATCCAGCAGCCAGCGGCCGCGTTGATGGCGAACCAGGCGGCTTTCGGCATCGTCACGAGCGGCCAGTTCGGCAAGGCCAGCGAAGTCCAGCCAGCCGCCGAAACCGGGCAGGGCCTGGCGCACGAGCAGGGGCTTTTTCTGCCAGTAGTCGCGCAGAAAGGCTTCAGGGCTGATGCCGCCCAACAGGCGATCGAGCGAAAATCCGGACATGGAAAATGCCGTGCCGTGACCAGGGTTGTCGACCCGGATGTCGCGCCGCGCGGAACGTTGTCGGCGCGCCGGGCCGGTGCCAAGGGTGGATTGTTGGTCTTGCTTGCTCATTATCGTGATGCCCTTGCTCCATGTCCGTTAGGCATATAACCTCCGCCGCCTACGATAATGTGGGCGATTGAGGAGACGAGGCCATGCTGAAAGTCGGCAGCAAAGCGCCAAACTTCGAACTTCCCGATGCGGATCTGACGATCGCATCCCTGGCTGACTATCATGGGCGCGCGCTGGTGCTGTTCTTTTACATCCGGGATGATACCCCGGTGAGCATCGCCGAGGCGGTGGAGTTCAGCGACATGGAGCCCGAGTTCAGCCGCATGGATTGCAGCGTGGTGGGCGTGTCGCGCGACGACTGCATCAGCCATGGCTCCTTCCGCGACAAGCATGGCATCACGGTGCGCCTGCTTGCCGACAAGGACGGCATCGCCAGCCGCGCCTATGGCGTCATCGTGCAGAGGGAAGTCGACGGCGTGAAACGCGAAGGGATCGACCGCAGCACCTACGTCATCGATCCCAGGGGCGTCATCCGCCACATCCTGCATGGCGTGCATACCAAGGGTCACGCACGGGAAGTCCTGAAACTGGTCAAGGAGATGTGATTGGTCATTGCCAAAGATAGTGTGGTCACGCTCAGTTATCAGCTGAGTCAGCTTTCCGGCGAACTCCTCGAAGATGCATCGGCCGAGCATCCCGCGATCTACCTGCACGGCGGCTACGGCGGCATCTTTCCCAGCGTCGAGGCAGCACTCGAAGGCAAGCAGGTCGGCGACGATCTCGATCTGGTGATGCAGCCTGACGATGCCTTCGGCGAATACGATGCCGATCTGGTTCGCATCGAGGAGACAAGCCGTTTCCCGGCCAATGTCGAGGTCGGCATGCAACTCGAGGGCGCCAGCGAGGATGGGCATCACGTCATGATCTACACCGTCACCGACATCGCCGACGGCAAGGTGGTGGTGGACGGCAACCACCCGCTGGCCGGCCAGAGCCTGCGCCTGCGCTGCCGGGTCGAGGGGGTGCGCGCCGCCACCCGCGAGGAGATCGAACACGGCCACGTGCATGGACCGGATGGACATCACCATCACTGACCATTATTTCGCTTCGGCTAGAATTCCGACCCTTATCCGCATCAGGGCATCGACATGAAGGTCACCTTTCTCGACTTCGAGCAACCCATCGCAGAACTCGAGGCCAAGATCGAGCAGCTCTCCGAGGTCCAGGCCGACCAGTCGGTGGACCTGACCGAAGAGGTCGATCGCCTGCGCAAGAAGAGCGCGGCGCTGTCCAAATCGATCTATGCCAAGCTCAATGCCTGGCAGATCGCGCAGGTGGCCCGGCACCCGCAGCGCCCCTATACCCTCGACTACATCAACAGCCTGTTCACCGAGTTTCATGAACTGCACGGCGACCGCGCCTTCGCCGACGACCAGGCCATCGTCGGCGGACTGGCCCGCTTCCAGGGCGAGCCGGTGGTGGTCATCGGCCACCAGAAAGGCCGCGACGTCCGCGAACGCCAGTTCCGCAATTTCGGCATGCCGCGTCCCGAGGGCTATCGCAAGGCCCTGCGGCTGATGAAGCTGGGGGAAAAATTCCGCCTGCCGGTGCTGACCTTCATCGATACGCCCGGCGCCTATCCCGGCATCGATGCCGAGGAGCGTGGCCAGTCCGAGGCCATCGCCCGCAACCTGTACGTGATGGCTGAACTCAAGACTCCCATCATCTGCACCGTGATCGGCGAGGGCGGTTCCGGCGGCGCGCTGGCGATCGGTGTCGGCGACATGCTGCTGATGCTGCAGTACGCCACCTACTCCGTGATCTCGCCCGAGGGCTGTGCGTCCATCCTCTGGAAGAGCGCCGACAAGGCGCCGCAGGCCGCCGAGACCCTGGGCATTACCGCGCCGCGGCTGAAGAGCATGGGCCTCATCGACCGGGTGGTGCACGAACCGCTGGGCGGCGCGCACCGCAATCCCGAGGCGATGATCGAGAACCTGCGCGCGGCGCTGACCGACGCCCTGCAGGACGTGCGCGAGAAGCCGATCAACACCCTGCTCAACGAGCGCTATGCCCGCCTGATGGGCTATGGCAAGTTCAAGGAAGGCCGCGCCTGATCGAACCCTTCACGGCCGCGCGCCATGAACGGTTCCCCTCACTCCCCGCCCCTCTCCAACAGGGCGAGCGGAGCGTCAGGAGTCCCTGACGTAGCTTCGTCATTGCCGGATCGGGTCGGCGGCTTCCTTTCCCGGCATCTCCCGAGTGGCGCCCGACTGAGCCTCGGTTATTCCGGAGGGCTCGACTCCAGTGCCCTGTTGCATTGCCTGGCCGGGCTGCGCGAGCGCTATCCGTTCGACTTGTCCGCCTGTCATGTGCATCACGGCCTGTCGCCGCACGCCGACGCGTGGGCGGAGCATTGCCTGCGCATCGGCCGAATCCTGTCGGTGCCGGTGGAAGTCCATCGCGTCGAGGTACGGCCTGCCGGCGAAGGGTTCGAGGCGGCGGCGCGGGCGGCCCGCTACCGGGTCTTCACCTCGCTGGCGGCGGATGCCGTGGCCCTGGCCCAGCATCGCGACGATCAGGCAGAGACGGTGCTGCTGCAACTGCTGCGTGGCGGGGACCTCCGCGCCCTGGCAGCGATGCCGGCACGACGCCCGCTCGGTGACAAACTGCTGTTGCGGCCCCTGCTGGATGTGACGCGGGCGGGGATCGAGGCCTATGCGCGAGCGCACCACCTGGACTGGATCGAAGACGAGAGCAATGCCTGTACCACACTGACGCGCAATGCCTTGCGGCATGAGATCCTGCCCGTCATGGTCCGGTGGTTTCCGCATGCCGTTGCCGACCTGGCGCAGACCGCGTCGGCTTGTGCGGAAGCGACCGAGTTGCTTGACGCGCTGGCTGGCCAGGACCTGCGCGCGGCAGAGGAGGTGCAGGGCCTGCGTATCGATTGTCTGGCGGCCATGCCGCCGCCGCGCGCGCTCAATCTGCTGCGCCACTTCGTCGTCTCGAACGGTGGACAGATACACCGGGCTGCGTTGATCGAGGCACTGCGTCAACTGACCGAAGCCGATCGGCAGGCACGGGTCGAGGTTCGATTCGGCGCCATCAGCCTGCACCGTTTCCGGGGACATGCCTGGCTGGTCCGGTCGTCCCAGACCGAGCCAGTCGACCTTGTCTGGCAGGGAGAAACCCGGATGGAATTGCCCGGCCTGGGTTTCATCGAGTTCCTGCCTGCGGTCGGCGCCGGGGTGCGTCTGCAGCCGGGCACTACCCGACTGGTTTCACGACGGGGGGGTGAACGGCTCCGACTGCGCGCCGATCGTCCGCGACGGGCACTCAAGGACTGGCTGCGGGAGGCAGCGATTCCGCCTTGGCGGCGGCAGCGTCTGCCCCTGATCTATACCGAAGGGAGTCTGGCCTGGGCGGCGGAACTTGGTCCGGACATTGACAGCCTGGCGGGGCCGGGCGAGCCGGGCTGGCTCATTTCATGGTCGTGGGTGGAATCAGCACCGCGTTGAGGCCCAGCTTTTTCAACTCCTGCGCCGCCTTGTCCGCCTCGGCGCGATTGAGGAAGGGGCCGACCTGCACGCGCGTCTCAAGCTGCGCGCGAATCCCCTGTTTTTTCAGCCGCTCGACCAGTTCGCGCGCCCGCTCCGGATCGGTGAACACGCCGAGTTGCACCACGTAGCCGCCTGCGACGGTCACCGCATGGCCGGCCGGCGGCGGCGGGGCTGCCATGGGGGTGGCAGTCCGGACCGGCGGCGCCACCGCGGCCGGTGCAACCGGGGGGGCCGGCGGGGACATCGGTGTGTTGCTGACCCTGGGCGGCGGCGGCGGTTCATTGTTGGCGGACGGTGGCATGGCCGGCACTTCAACGCCGGCCGACGCGGTTGGTTCCGCGGCAACCGGCGGCAGCGCCGGTTCGGTGACCGGCGCGGTCAGGATGGGTTTGGCGGGGGTCGGCGGCACCGGGGCTTTCGGTTTTGCGGCCTCGTGGTCCAGCCACCACAGTCCGGCGAGGGCGGCGAGTGTCACCAGTGCGGCGGCAGCCAGTCGCATCGTTGCCCGGCGGCGCACGTCGTCATGCCCGGGCAGTCCCATTTCCGTCGCCATCCTGACTCCCCATCGATGCGCCACAAGCGGCGCGGCGCGTACATTTTAGGGGCGTTTCGTGCTAAATTGCGCGCGCTTTTTCTCCCCTCTCTACCCATTCCCTCTGGAGTTTCGCCGTGGCCATCGAACGTACCCTGTCCATCATCAAACCCGACGCCGTCGCCAAGAATGTCATCGGCAAGATTTACTCCCGCTTCGAGACCAACGGGCTGAAGATCATCGCCGCCAGGATGGCCTGGCTGTCACGTCCCGAGGCGGAGGGTTTCTACGCTGTGCACCGGGAGCGCCCCTTCTTCAAGGACCTGGTCGAGTTCATGATCTCCGGTCCGGTGATGATCCAGGTGCTGGAAGGCGAGGGCGCCATCGCCAAGAACCGCGAACTGATGGGCGCGACCGACCCGAAGAAGGCCGACGCCGGCACCATTCGCGCCGACTTCGCTCAAAGCATCGATGCCAACGCCGTGCACGGTTCCGACGCTCCCGACACCGCGCGTGTCGAAGTGGGCTATTTCTTCCCCGGGATGGAAGTATTCTCGGGTCGCTGACCCGGGCTTGGTCAGTGGTCGGAAGTCAGTTGTCAGATACCCCTGTCTTCCTGGCCGACTGACCCCTGACAACTGACTGCTGACAACTTGCAAAACCTCCTCGACTTCGACCTGCCGGGTCTGGAACGCTTTTTCGGCGAAATTGGCGAGAAGCCGTTCCGCGCGCGCCAGGTCATGCACTGGCTGCATCAGTACGGCGCCGACGATTTCGACCAGATGACCGATCTTGCCAAGTCCTTTCGCGCCAGTCTGCCGCAGGTCGCGGAGATCCGCCCGCCGAAGCTGGTCGATGAGCAGATCGCCGGCGACGGTACGCGCAAGTGGCTGCTGGAGGTCGGTCCGGGCAACCGGGTCGAGACCGTCTTCATCCCGGAGGCCGAGAGAGGCACCCTGTGCATCTCCACCCAGGTCGGTTGTGCGCTGGCGTGCGACTTCTGTTCCACCGGTCGCCAGGGCTTCAACCGCAACCTGACGGTGGCCGAGATCATCGGCCAGCTGTGGTGGGCGAACAAAGCCCTGGGGCGTGATCCGAAGGGAGACCGCATCATTTCCAACGTGGTACTGATGGGCATGGGCGAGCCGCTGCTCAACTTCGAGAATACGGTGACGGCCCTGTCGCTTATGCTCGACGACCATGCCTACGGCCTTTCACGGCGACGTGTGACGGTGTCCACGTCCGGCATCGTGCCGGCCATGGACCGGTTGCGGGCAATTCAGCCGGTGGCCCTGGCGGTGAGCCTGCATGCTCCGAACGACGAATTGCGCGACCGGCTGATGCCGATCAACCGGAAATATCCGCTCAGGGAGCTGATGGCTGCCTGCCGGCGATATCTGGTCGACGCGCCGCGCGATTTCATTACCTTCGAATACATCATGCTCGACGGGATCAACGATCAGCCGCGGCACGCGGACGAACTGCTCGCGCTGACCAGCGACATAGCCTGCAAGTTCAACCTGATCCCGTTCAATCCGTTTCCGGTTTCCGGCTTCCGCCGCTCGCCGCCGGAGGTCGTGCGTCGCTTCGCCAGCCGTCTGATGGCGGCGGGCAGGATCACCACCACGCGCAAGACCCGCGGCGACGACATCGACGCCGCCTGCGGCCAGCTCGCCGGCGAGGTTGCCGACCGTTCGAGGCGCGTGATCCGGCGCAAGGAAGTGCTTGCATGAATCGATACATGTGGGTGTTTTGCACGCTGCTCGCCGGTTGCGCCGGCCATGGCGGTTCGATGGGCACGGAACGGGATCTCTCCGCCAGCGCCAACCCGCGTGCCCAGATCCACACCGAACTGGCTGGCGGCTACTACGAGCGCGGCCAATATGCGGTTGCGCTGCAGGAGTTGCACAAGGCCCAGGAAGCGGATCGCAATTATGCACCGGCCTACCATGTGTTCGGTCTGGTGCACGCCGAACTGCGCGAGGACAAGGAGGCGGATACTTACTACCGTCGTGCCATCGAACTCGCGCCGAATTATTCGGAGGCGCACAACAGTTACGGCCAGTTCCTTTGCCAGCGCGGGCACGCCGAATCAGCGATGCATCATTTCGAAACCGCCCTGTCCAACCCGCTTTACGAGACCCCGGAGCGTGCCTTGGTGAACTACGGCGCCTGCGCGCTCGAAAAGGGCGATCTTCCTCTGGCAGAACAGTGCTTCGCGCGCGCGATCAAACGCGCGCCGGATCAGCCCTCCGTGCAGCTGGGCATGGCCGAGGTCTTTTTCCGCAAAGGCCGCTGGCTGGCCGCTCGCTCCCTGCTTCAACAGGCATCCAGGCAACGCGAGTTGCCGGCCCAGGGTCTGTGGCTGGGCGTACGGGTCGAACGTCAGGCCGCCGACCACGAGGCTGAATCGAGTTACGCGGCTCAACTCAAACGCCGGTTCCCCGATGACCTGCGCACCCAGTGGTTGATCACCGGCCAGTACGAGCAGGGAGGAAGCCTGCTGTGAGCGGTGAATTTCAGGCCGGTTTCGGTCAAGTCCTGAAGTCCGCCCGCGAGGCTCAGGGGCTGTCGATCGGCGATGTTTCCGCCAAGCTGCGTCTGAGCGCCCGCCAGATCGAGGCGATCGAAGCCGAGGATTCGGCGCACTTGCCGGAGGGCATCTACCTGCGCGGATTTGTGCGCAACTATGCACGTCTCGTCGCAGTGGATGCCGATCGGCTGGTGGGGCCGATCGAGGTCCAGGTCGACGTGGCCGCCAGCGTCAGCCCCAGGAACGAGGATGTGCGGCTGGTGGCGGGTGGCGTGAAGCGCTGGGTCATGGTGCCCGTGCTCGTTCTGGCGGTATTCGTGCTGCTGGTCGGTCTGCTCTATGAGTGGTTGCGCCGGGGCGAAGGTCAGACAGGCAATCCCTCCGGCGCCTGGCAGTCGGTTCCGGAAGCCATGCCCTCCCTGCCAGCCATACCGATGCCCGCCCCCTCAATCCCGGAAGCCGTCTCCGTGCCGGGGTCGATTGCAGCGGCCATCGGCGCGCAGCCTTCCATCCTGCCTGTCATCCTCCCATCGGCCGTGCCGACGGAGCCGTCTGCCGCGGTTGTCGGGGTGGCTTCGGTGCAGCCCCCGCCGAGTGTCGCGCAGCCTTCGGTCCCGCCGTCCGTACAGGAACGCCCGGCATCCAGGTCCGGGTCCGAGCACAACGTGCGCTTCGAGGTCGGGCAGG
>Ga0302321_100006840_pt1 | contig 10052 bp, 11 predicted proteins | sample Fen_T0_1_FD_202505 | JGI IMG/M metagenome (GOLD analysis project Ga0302321, IMG submission 202505) | Peat permafrost microbial communities from Stordalen Mire near Abisko, Sweden - Fen_T0_1 | ecosystem: Environmental > Terrestrial > Soil > Wetlands > Permafrost | place: Sweden: Abisko... | reverse complement strand
TAAACCGTGAAAAAGTCATTACAGGTAATGGCAAAACTACCATTTATATTGGGCCGCTGTCACCAGGTAAATATCCATATTTTGGAGATTTTAATCAGGCGACTGCAAACGGCTTCATCATCGCCAAATAATTTATTTAGGAAGTACACATGTTTGGAACTGCTGTTATTGTTTTTCGCGAAATTTTAGAAGCTGCCATTATCATTGGCATTGTGGCTGCGGCCACACGCGATGTGCCTGGTCGTAGCCGCTGGATAGGCGCTGGCCTTCTGCTTGGGCTATTGGGTTCGGCCTTAGTGGCTAGTTCTATTAGCGAAATTTCCGAACTTGCTAACGGAGTTGGTCAAGAACTTTTTAACGCACTAATTCTTGGCGTAGCAGTGTTAATGCTTGCTTGGCACAACATTTGGATGGCTTCTCATGGCAAAGAGCTAGCCAGCAATGCGCGCGCGGTAGGCAATGCTATTCGTGATGGTGCCAGTGAAAGCTCAGTTTTGCTCGCGGTGGTTGGCATCGCCGTGCTGCGAGAAGGGTCAGAGACTGTGTTATTTTTGTATGGCATTGCCACCTCAAACCAAGTAGGCGCACCTACATTACTGCTTGGAGGAATAATAGGTACGATCGCAGGCGTTACAGTAGGCTACGCTTTATACAAGGGATTGTTACGAATTCCTATGCGCTGGTTCTTTTCAGCTACCAGCATATTAGTGCTATTACTAGCGGCGGGAATGGCCTCACAGGCGGCGCGCTATCTTATTCAGGCAGATTTAATTCCAGCCTTGATAACGCCACTCTGGAACACCTCAGCTGCACTACCAGAAAAATCCATCGCCGGTATGTTATTACATAGTCTAGTCGGCTATGACGCGAGGCCTGCTGGCATGCAACTGGTGTTCTATGTGGCCACATTAGCAGCCATCGGAATGGGAATGAAATGGGTTGGCAAACTCGAACAACAGAAAATAAATTAATCGGAGTTATCAAAATACTATGGTAATAAAGAAACTTTATGCAATTGTCTTACTAACAGGCTTGTTTTCGCAACGCGCATTGGCAGGCCCAGCAGATTATGTCAACGTTCCAAATGTGGAAAATGGCGAAAAAGAAATTGATTTCAAGGCTGGAACTGCCAAACTTGCCAACGGCGAACGCGCCCAACAATCAAGCATAGGTTTTGGCTACGGCGTAAACCAATACTGGTTCACAGAAGTTTACTATCAACATGAACGTGAAGGTAGCGATGCAGTATCAATTGCTGAATGGGAAAATAAATTTCAACTCACCGAAACTGGAAAATATCCTGTCGACATCGGTTTGGTTGTTGAAATTGAAGCTCCGCTAAACAAAAATCAAGCATACGAACTAACTCTTAGACCTTTGTTTCAAACCGAATTTGGTAAAATACAGCTTAACGGCAATCCTGTCATTACAAGCACCTATGGACCAAACAACGAGCCAACACAACTAGGCTACCAATGGCAGGCCAAGTACCGATGGAAACCGACCTTTGAGTTTGGCTTGCAAGGCTTTGGTGGCATGGGAAAATGGAACAACTGGGATGCTGCAGATGAACAAGACCATAAAATGGGTCCAGCCATATTCGGTAAGTTTGATATCGGCACGCACCAAGTAATCAAATACAACACAGCAATGTTATTTGGCACCAGCAACGGCGCTGCCAATAGTACCTTTAGAATGCAAGTTGAATACGAGTTTTAACCTAATTTATTTTTTACTGCTTAAAGATTTGGCTTCAGCAATATTGCCAGCTACTTCTTTACTTAACATCGCATCGTCTTTAGCAATGAGTGGCGCTAAGCGCTCCCAAGCGCTAATAGCTTTTGCATAATCCGCCTGATTAAATGCGATCGTGCCAGATAGCAATAAAGCTTTAGGAAGATTAGGGTCTAATTTTAGCGCTTTGTCTACCAGCTCAATGGATTTAGCATCAAATTTTCCGTTGTTAGTGACTGCCAAAGCGTCCGCATAGTCTGCAAACAATTGGGGGTCGTTAGGAATTAAATTTGCAGCTTTTTCAAATGCGCCAACGGCATCTTTATGTTGCTTTAGCTCCACATAAGTGTGCGCCAGCAAAGCCCAACCATCGCCATTTTCCGGATTTTTTTCTAGTTTTGCCGCGAGTTTTTGTGCCATGGCGCCAAGATCGCCCATCTCGTGACCAGCGCCCTCTGGTGGTTGCGCGTCCATGCCCATTGACGGTATTGCTGTGCTTGGGGTGCTCACACTAACGGCTTCTGGGTTGCCTGCTTTCCAATAAATGAGTCCAGCCAAAATTGGCACCAGCACAAAAACAATTAACATGGGATTTATTTTTAAGCGTTTTTCGGCAACTAAGTTTTCTCCAGATGATTTTGTTGACGTAAAAATAATCGTCGAAACCGCGCCCAATATAAAACCTATAATTAATGAAACTATGTTCATACATCCTCCGCCTGAATGTCCTCATTGCCTGCGTGTTTTTTAAGCACACGAAACAATACAAAACCGCCAATAATAAGTAATAAAAAAGGCCCAAACCACAATAACGCCGTGCTCTCATTGACTGGTGGCTTATATAAAACAAAATCGCCATATCGCGCTACAAGGTAATCAATAACTTCCTGATCACTTTTTCCTTCGCGCATTAGTTTACGAATTTCTTGGCGTAAATCTTCAGCCAAAGGCGCGCTTGAATCTGCAAGTGTAGTGTTTTGGCATACCAAACAACGCAGATCTTGAGACAATGTTTTTAAGCGTAATTCTAATGCAGGGTCATCACCTAAGGGTTTAGCCTCGCCCGCAAATGCAAAATTTGAAATTAACAAAAAAATTATCAATAGTTTTTTCATCGTTGTAACTCTTTTAACAAGGGTACGATTTTGTTAATCAACACCTCTTCTGTAATCGGCCCGATTTGCTTGTAACGAATCACGCCAGCCTTGTCGATGACATAGGTTTCAGGCACACCATACACCCCGTAATCAATGCCAATTTTTCCATTCGCATCCGTTGCAATAGTTTTATACGGGTTACCATTCGCATCCAACACCGCTTGCGCTTCTTGGTCAATATCTTTGTAATCTAATCCATAAGTAGCGATTTGATCACTCTTTGCCATTGCCATCAAAACTGGATGCTCCTCTCGGCACGCGCCACACCACGATGCCCAAACATTAAGTAACCACACCTGACCTTTCATATCTGCACTATTAAAGGTTTTACTTGCATCACTTAAAACTGGCGCTTGGAACATAGGTGCAGGCTTGCCAACTAATGGCGACGGCACTTCGTGCGGATCTAGATACAAGCCTTTAAATAAAAAACCAACCGCAATAAAAAATAGCACAAGTGGTATTAAAAATTTGAACGTTCTATTCATGCTTCAAAAGCCTCTAATGCGTCTTGCGCTTCTTTCGCGGCCTTTTTATTGAGGATGCGATAGCGTTTATCTGTTAAAGCTAAAATACCGCCCAAAGCCATTAAAATCGCGCCCGCCCAAATCCATTGTACAAAAGGCTTGATATAAATTCGTACACTCCAAGCGCCATTTTCAAGCGGCTCGCCAAGGGATACATACATATCCTTTATAACCCCCGGCTGAATTGCCGCCTCAGTCATCACCGAGCCTTGTACTGGATAGAAGCGCTTTTCTGGCTGCAATATTGCTACCTGTTTACCGTTACTTGTTACAGTAAATGTGCCTTCGGTAGACATGTAGTTAGGTCCAGCAATTTCCTGTGTGCCATCAAAATGGAATTCTAAGCTGCCAATTTTGGCGACATCATTTTTATCCATGCGTAGGTCTTGCTCTGACTCATAACCCTTTACTAAAGTTACGCCCAAAATAAACACGCCAATACCAAGGTGGGCAAGCAGCATGCCATAAAATGCCAGTGGAATGCCCTTAAGGTTTTCGACTAAATCTGGGGTGGCCATTTTTCTGGTTTTTATTCTATTTACTAATAAAATAATGGTGGTACTGGCTACCCAAATCCCTAAAAACACGCCGATGGCTGTCATTAATGTCAGCTTACCCATTAGTAAAGGCACCAACAAAGCTGAAACCAAACTAATGATCGCTGCCACACGCAAGCGCATGCCAATTTCTGGCAGGCTAGCTTTTTTCCATTTTGCTAATGGGCCTAAACCCATTAAAAACAACCCGGGTGCCATGATGGCAACAAAAACTGCATCGAAATACGGAGGGCCTACAGAGATTTTACCTGCACCCAGTGCATCCATTAATAGAGGATACATGGTGCCTAACAACACTGAACCTGCCGCCGCGACCAGCACCACGTTGTTCGTTAGCAACATAGATTCGCGCGATACTACGTCAAACTTTTCGCCCAAACCAACTTTTGGTGCGCGCCAAGCAAACAGTATTAACGCCCCGCCAATTACAACCACTAAGTACATCAGAATAAATACGCCTCGTCGTGGATCGGTTGCAAACGCATGTACTGAAGTAAGCACGCCAGAACGCACTAGAAACGTGCCCAGCAAACTCAGTGAGAACGCGCAAATTGAAAGTAATACTGTCCAAACCTTAAACGCATCGCGCTTTTCTGTTACAGCAAGCGAGTGAATGAGCGCAGTACCAACCAACCAGGGCATAAACGATGCATTTTCAACTGCATCCCAAAACCACCAACCACCCCAACCAAGCTCGTAATACGCCCACTTGCTGCCAAATGCAATGCCCAATGTTAGAAACACCCATGCGACGGTGGTCCACGGCCGCGTCCAGCGCGCCCAAGTAATGTCTAACCTACCATCTAGCAATGCTGCAATGGCAAACGCAAACGCCACAGAAAAGCCTACATAGCCCATATAGAGTACTGGCGGATGAAACACCATGCCAGGATCTTGCAGTAATGGATTCAAATCACGACCATCTAGCGCAGCAGGGATGAGTCGCTCAAAAGGGTTGGAGGTAAATATAATAAACGCCAAAAAGCCAATACTCACCATGCCCATGACTGAAATCAGGCGTATTCTAAAGGTCTCGGGCAAGCTTTTGGCAAACAATGTCACTGCCATCGTCCACAGCGCCAAGATTGAAACCCACAGTATCATCGAACCTTCGTGGCCGCCCCACAAAGCAGCTAAGCGGTAAGCTAAGGGCAAATGCGAGTTAGAGTTAGAGGCCACGTACAAAACAGAGAAATCGTTCGCATAAAATGAATAATCTAAGCAAATGAAAGCGATAGCTACGAACGCAAACTGGGTACGCGCTGCGGGCACGGCTAAATTGGATAGCGCGGTGTTATTTTTCCATACGCCAACTAAAGGCAGCGTACCTTGCACAATCGCAAAGCAAAACGCAAGAATGAGAGAAAATTGACCTATTTCTGGAATCACTTTGTACCTTCTTTCGCCTTAGCATCTTTTGCCGCTTTAAGCGCTGCTGCGGCTTCTGGCGGCATATAGTTTTCATCATGCTTTGCTAATACTTGGTCGGCCTCAAATATGCCAGTTGCGTTTAGCTTGCCTTCAGCCACCACACCTTTACCTTCTTTAAATAAATCCGGCAGAATACCTTTGTACTCAACCAGCATCGTCTTAGCGGTATCGGTCACCTTAAACTGCACATGCAAACCATCAGGTAGGCGCTTTAAACTGCCATTTTCAACCAAACCACCAATTCTAAAGCTGCCCGATTTTGGCGCCTCGCCCTTTTCCACTTGGGTTGGCGTGAAGAAAAATACTAAATTACTTTTGAATGATTTGGTGATTAATACGGTGGCGATGACCAATAAAATCAGCCCTACTGCGATTAACCCAAACCTTTTGTGACGCGCTTTCATAATTTACCTATTACCTTTATTTAAAATGCTTCTTGCTTCACCGCTTGGGCAATGCGCTGACTACGTTTTTTAAGTAGCCAAAGTTCAAATGCCATGCAGCCAAATGTGATACCAAACGAGCCCCAGACATAAAAGGCATAACCACCCATTGCTAAAAATTCATTCACACTATGCCATTGCATGATTTATCTTCCTTACAATCCCAGATTAAACATGGCAGCTTTGCTATCACGTTCTAAAATCTCGCAACGCACGCGAATTAATATAACCGCTATGCTGTACAACCAAAATCCAATCGCCATAACCAGCATGCCTTTCAGCATGACGGTAGCCATGGCCGGCGCTTTCATCAAACTCACAGAAGCGCCTTGATGCAAGGTGTTCCACCATTTAACAGAAAAATAAATAATCGGCACATTAACTGCACCAACCAACGCCAGTACTGCGCTGGCTTTATCTGCGCGGTTTTTATCGTCAATTGCCGCTTGTAACGAAAAATAGCCAATATACAAAAACAACAAAATCAATTCAGATGTCAGCCGCGCATCCCACACCCACCACGCACCCCACATCGGCTTGCCCCAAAGAGAACCCGTGACCAACGCCACTAAGGTAAACATGGCACCGGTAGGCGCAATGGCTGTTGCCATCATGTAAGACAATCGAGCATTCAAAACTAACCCTAGGCCAGCATACATGGCCATCAACAAATATAGAAACATCGAAAACCAAGCCGCTGGCACATGCACGAAAATAATGCGGTAACCCTCACCTTGCTGAAAATCAGTCGGCGCAACAAATAAGCCAATGTACAAACCATAAACAATTAGCACCACAGCACTTACCACGCACCATGGAATTAGTTTGCCCGCAAGCGGATAAAAGGTTTTAGGTGAGGCGTATTTCAACCAATTAATGCTTGTTTTCGTATCTAGATTTTTCATTCACATAACCCTACAAATATTACTCACTCTAGCGCAATTTTCAATGCGGCCGCAGATGCCAGCGGCGCAAATACTAGCGCCATCGCCAGTACTGCGCCAAGTAAAGTTAACGCGCCATTTGGGCTCATGCCGATAGAAACTGCATTCACCGCGCCTGCGCCAAACACCAATACTGGAATATATAACGGCAACACCAATATGGCGATAAGCACACCAGTGCCACGTATGCCCAGTGTAAGCGCCGCGCCAATACTGCCAATCAGGCTTAAGGCTAATGTGCCCATTAGTAACGATACCGCTAGTATCTGTAACTCGGCACTGCTTAAATTAAATTGCAAACCTATAAATGGCGCCACAAACACTAAAGGCAACCCAGAGAGCACCCAATGCGCCAAAATCTTCATTAACACAATTAACACCGTTGGTTGATTTGAAAGCATAATCTGCTCCAAAGTACCATCCGCATAATCACTCGAATACATTCTCGAGAGCGACAGCATACACGATAACAGCGCTGTCACCCATAACACACTGGGTGCCATGGTACTTAATAATTTAGGATCCGCTCCTGAGCCCAGCGGAAACAAGCTCGACGCAATAATAAAAAAGAAAAACACCGCGGTTACGTCCGATTGACGCCGCAATGCTACTTTAATATCGCGCGCTAAAATCCGATAAAGTACAGAAAATGTGCCTAAGTCCTGTGTCAATTTAGTTTCAGGCATCTAGACGTAGCTGCTCAAATTTAGGCACATTCAACGTGACTTCTTGGTGTGTAGTCATCACTACAATGCCACCCTCATTCGCAAACGCTTCAATTTTTTGTTTTAATAAGCTAGTCGCGTTTACATCCAATGCAGTAAATGGCTCATCTAACACCCATAACGGTAACTCTTGCAACCACAGCCGCGCTAGTACTACTCGCCGCTTCTGCCCTTGTGACAACATACGTGTAGGTAAATTCAACCCTTTTGCTAAACCCAGCATATTCAGCACTTCTGTCGCTTGATTCACAGAAATAGCTTTACCTGAAAGGGCGAGTGAAAACTTTAAATTTTCTAGTGCAGTTAAATCTTCTTTAATACCTGGCAGATGGCCGATATACAACACATGCTTGAAATACTCTTCTGCCAGTGAGTTGATGTCTTCTCCACACCATTTTACGATGCCTGCATACGGCTTGGAAAGGCCGCAAATTGTACGTAATAGCGTTGTTTTGCCTGTACCATTTGCCCCTTGAAGGTAAAGCACCGTACCATTGGATAGCTCGAAATTTAGCTTCTCAAACAGCAATCTTTCACCACGAACGCCAACTAAATTTTCTGCAGTGAGCCCATGATTATTTGCTAAAAATCCCATCTATATCCAACAAACATTGATTCGCGTGTCGACCTAATTTTCTGATTGGTATTATCATCCTGGTAAGTTTTTTCAAAACCAAGTTCTGCTTCTAATAAACCATTATCAAATAATTGATAAGAAATTCTTCCAGTTGGCGCTATTTTAAAGGTTCTTTGATCCAATTGAATAGCATCACCTTTTTGATGATACAGATTAAGCGAACTTGTTACGTGCCACTTGGTGCGGAATGTCGCCACATTAGTAAGCCCTAAAATCTCTGCATAATAATGTGGATCATCAACAAAACTGGTATTGATCACTGAGGTATCATCAGCAAATATTGTGTTAGTACCAATCGCTTGCAACGAATAGGTATAGGCAATGCCAGAGTTTGGCGTTGCTTGCACTAGAATGCCACCTGGCACATTAAGTCCAGTCGGGCTTAAATCGACTCCTTTAGTGCCTTTTGTCCGGTTCAGGCGCACATCACCACCAATTTGCCACTTAGGTGTGATCTGTTTGGTAGCGCCAATCAACGCCGTATCAGTCTCGGCCGTAATATCTTTAATGGTAGAATAAATCTGTTGGTCAGTCAGCACTTTCCGCAACCCACCAACCGATAATGGTGTGGCAAAAGGTACAGCTTGAATACCTGTTTCACCATACAAAATAGGTGATTTACGATGATCCAACAGCGCATTGAAAGTAATCTCATTGCTGGTAGTCCAATTCCCTTGCAACAAAGCAATATTCACATCGTGAAAAACCGTATCGTAATCAACCAGACCAAACCACGAGGTGGAATTGTTAAAATAGCGCAATTCTGTACCCAATGCACGCCGCTCAGTTAAGCTATCTGCCACTTGTTGAATGGCATATACATTGCCGCTGAAAGTAGAACTAGGCAAGCCAAATTCTAATGCTGTGCCATAAAAATGACGATTAGTTAAGATGGTTGAATGCGAGCCATTGTCTGGCACGCCAGCAACACCAGTTATTCTATAATTATCATTAATCGAATACTTGGCAAAAGCGCCGTCAAACCTACCCAACACGCCTTGAGAGTTACCTGGCTGACGACCAAGGCGGAACATATAGCCTAGTAATTTATCGTCATGATCCCAGTAAGCCGCATTTAAACGATTGATATCAATAAAGTTAGGACCCTTTGGAAAATTATGTGTTTGTTGATCGCGAAACACCAATTTATCGTCATATTGATTATGGCGCCAGCGATCTGTAATATCAAAGCTAGTCACTAAGGCAGATTGATCTGTAGTACGCGTATTGGTTTTTACGCCTGCATTCGTAGTATCCGTCATGGTTTTACTACCATAGTAATACTGCGACAAACTTCCGAACACGTTGTTTTGGTTGACTTGATTAATTTGTTTTTTAGTTGAAAATTTATTTTCTGCAACTTTCGCCGTGCCATTTTCAATGGCGGCTAAGCGGGTATTCACGCGCAAAGCTCCTTCAGTTTGCGGGTATAACTTCAAGTAGAGCTCGTATTCAATTTTGGCTTTCGCAAAATCGCCGTTTTTGTCTCGCGCATTGCCCACCAATTCTTGCGCATCTTGCGAATATTCATTTGGCGGAAGATTCAACAAACGGTTAAAAATTTGCGTCGCATTCTCATACTCACCAACTGCCATCGCCGCTTTACCCGCTGTCATCAGGTCTTTCGCGCTAGCATTTTCTGGCGGCGCTGCCACTGTAAATTTAGGCGTTACAAAAGTAGCAATTGGCTCCGCACGCAAAGGCACTCTAACAATAATACTGTGGTTATCGTCACCCAGCCTTACTTTGTAGGTGCTAATGTTATCGAAATGCATTAACAGTGTTTTACTAGTATCAACTCGATTGCCCGTAATGCGACAAACTGTATTACCAGTTTGAGATTTCGAAATTATTTCTGGGAAAGTTAGTGTAAAGGGCGTAATGATTCTAGCTCTAG
>Ga0302321_100006839_pt1 | contig 10054 bp, 4 predicted proteins | sample Fen_T0_1_FD_202505 | JGI IMG/M metagenome (GOLD analysis project Ga0302321, IMG submission 202505) | Peat permafrost microbial communities from Stordalen Mire near Abisko, Sweden - Fen_T0_1 | ecosystem: Environmental > Terrestrial > Soil > Wetlands > Permafrost | place: Sweden: Abisko... | reverse complement strand
CAACACATCGTAACTAATCGTAACAACCCTTTCTTTGGTGTAATTGGCCGTCTCAACCACGGTGTCAGTCAGTCACAAACGGAAACCCAACTAAAGCCGATGCTCGCACGCTGGGCGCTTGACAACCCCCAGGCCAACAGCGGTCGCAGCCTCGCGGTCATGCCACTGCAAAAAGCCGCAATGGACGGTACCGGGCGGTTTATGGTCTGGCTGTTGTTTGGCGTGGGCATCGTCGTCCTTCTCCTGGCCTGCTTTAATATCGCCAATCTCCAGCTAGCACGCTCCGCCACCAAGACCCGCGACCTCGCCATCCGCTCTTCCCTTGGCGCATCGCGCGCCGCGCTCATTCTGCATCAACTCACCGAGTCTATGATCTTGGCCATTGGCGGCGGGGTCCTCGGTCTAGTCGTAGCCCTTTGGACCAATGCCCTGATTGGGCATGCCGTGCGGATCGGCGACGCCGGCTCGCTTGACCTTCCGCTCAATGGTCCCGTTTTGCTCATGGCCTTCCTGGCTTCAATGCTCAGCGGCGTCCTTTTCGGACTGCTGCCCGCATGGCTAGCCTCGCGGTGCAACCTCGCCACTGCACTCAAGCAACAGACCCGCGGCTCCACCACCGGGCGCGCAACACATCGGCTGCGGCATGCGCTTATCGTCGGCCAAGTCGCCCTGGCCCTGGCCTTGCTCGCCACCGCCAGCGCGATGATTCATGGCCTCAACGCTTTGTTGAAAAAGGAAAAAGGTTGGGACACGAACCATGTCTTGGCGGCAAACATCCATTTGCCCGAACAGTCGACCTATGCCTCCGACGAACAGCGCCGCCAGGCCATCGACAAAATCGCGCGTCGCCTGGCCTTGATTCCCAATACCGAACATACCGGTGTCTGCTCAACCGCCCCGATTTTCGCCTACTCCAAAAGCTCGCCTATTGAGATCCAGGGGGTCACGTCCGACGATCCGGCCAAACAGCCGCTCGCCGGCTACACCATGATCGCATCGGACTATTTCGGTGCACTCGGAATTCCTCTGCTCGAAGGCCGCACCTTCCCGGCGGAGCTCAAAGCCGAAAGCCCGCCGCTGGCGATCATCAACCAAACCATGGCCCGCCATTTCTGGCCAAACGATTCTGCGATCGGCAAACGATTCGGCGAGCATACGGAGAACTCCATTGTGTGGCGTGAAGTGATCGGCGTCGTTGGCGACATACAATTCGCCGTCAACGTCGCGAATCCCGATACAAACTTCCAAGTCTACAAGCCACTCGTCAATGAGCCGTGGGGCTACCTCTTTCTGCTCGTTCGTGGCCCTTCACCCGCCTCCTACAAAAACGACATCAGGCGCGCCGTCGCCGATATCGATCCTGACGTCGCCATTCAGGAGATGTATACCATTCCGGAGGCGTTCGATCGCTTCGGCCATAACTTCGTCGTCGTCAACAATACGATTGGTGGTTTCGCTTTGCTCGGGCTGGTCCTGGCTTCGCTCGGACTTTATGGCGTGATCTCAAATTTGGTCGCCCAACGCACGAGCGAATTTGGAATCCGCCTGGCACTCGGCGCAAAACCGGGCGCGGTCTTGAGTCTGGTCCTCAACACCGGCATTCGACTCAGCCTGATAGGCCTTGCAATTGGTTGTGTACTTGCCTACGCTCTCAACCGCGCTCTGCAGTCCTCGATGCCGCGCATGGCCGGTTCGGCCCCGTTCACCATCACTTGGGTGGCCTGCATCTTGTTCGCAATCTCTCTGCTCGCTTGCTGGCTGCCCGCCCGCCGCGCCACGAAAATAGATCCGATCATCGCGCTAAGAGCCGACTAGCTCGCCATCGCCAAGATCGTTTAATAAATATCCTCCGCCATGATCTCCGCCCTTCGCCTCGTTTTCCGTCAATTCGCCCGGACACCCGGGTTTACTTTCGTCGCAGTCCTTACGCTCGCGCTCGGCATCGGAGCTAACACCGCCTTCTTCAGCGTGATCAACAACACGCTTCTGCGTCCGCTGCCCTATCCTAACCAAGATCGCATCGTACAAATCGACGAAGTGAGCACCGAGTTCAATCGGATGTCCGTCTCGTATCCGAACTTCCTGGACTGGCAGCAGCAGCAATCCGTCTTTTCCTCTCTCGCGCTCTTCAACGCCAACTCGGGTCGCTTCAAGACGGCCGGTAGCACCGAGCAAGTGTCCCTCTGCTTTGTCACGAGTGAGTTTTTTTCGACCTTGGGAGTCTCACTGCTCCAGGGTAATTTACCGACTGCTGAAAACGATAAGGCTGGATCAATGCCCGTGGCCTGGCTGACCTACGCGACGTGGCAGAAATTTTTCCACGGTGCGCCTGACGTCGTCGGAAAATCGGTTCTCATTGATGATCGGGACGTCTCTATCGGCGGCATTCTTCCCGCCAGTTTTCGTTTCACGCGCAACGTCGACATTTACCTACCTATCGCTCCCTACGCGCTGCAGAATTTCATGACCATGCGCGAGAACCATAGCGGCGCAAACGTCCTCGGTCTGCTCAAGCCGGATGTCACGCTCGCGGCAGCACAAAAGCAGTTCGATACCATCGCTGAACGGCTTCAACACGAATACCCAGCCGCCAACAGCGGCATCAACATTCATGCAGAACTCCTGCGCGACAGGCTTTCTTCAGATTCCCGAACCAACCTACTTCTCCTATCGAGCGCAGTTGGAATGGTTTTGCTAATCGCATGTGTCAATCTCGCTAACATGCTGCTTGCTCGCTCATTCTCCAGATTGCGAGAGATGGCTATTCGCACGGCTTTGGGCGCCACTCGCGCGCAACTGATTCGCCAGCTTTTCATAGAGAATTTGGCATTAGCGACATTAGGCGGCTCGATCGGTTTATTGCTCGGCCTTTGGGGTTACAGTTTCATCGAGCGCCTTATTCCTTGGAATATGAAACCTCTGCTCGAAGGTTCCGAGTCGCTCGATTATCGTGTATTGGCGTTCACAATACTCGCGACGTTCCTGACCGGCATCGGATTTGGTTTGGCGCCAGCATGGCAACTCTCTCAGTCCAATCCAAACGAAGCGCTAAAACAGACACCTCGCATCGTGAATACTCGTTGGGGCCGGTGGCATCTCCGCGATATTCTGGTCGGAGTCCAAGTCTCTTTGGCTCTGATACTCCTGGTCGGAGCCTCCTTATTGATCCGAAGCCTTCAAAGCATACTCGCAGTCGATCCAGGAATCCGGCCAGCCCAGGTACTCACGCTCCACGTCGAACCGCCACCGCTGTCGGAATTCCAAAGCGATCCCGACTCACTGACGAGATTTCATCAGAGGACAATCGAAGCCGTTCAAAACCTCCCAGGCGTCGAATGTGCCGCGGTTGTCAGTAGCCTACCGTTCAGCTGGAATAACTCGTACATGGTTTTCTATGTCGAGGGCCGCCCGCTTCCCGAGGAAGGGAAGTTCCCAAGCGCCAGCAACCATACGGTATCGGAAAATTATTTTAAGGCGCTAGGAATCCCGCTGATCAGAGGTCGCATTTTTGATGGTCATGAATCCCAACCGGTCTTTCCGAAAGGTGTTCCGTTCACACCGGAAAACCTCCCTACCTTATATAAAGGTATCACGTTTCAGGGAGTGATCAGCAAGAGCATGGCCGAGCAGTTCTGGCCAGGTGAGGATGCCCTGGGAAAACGATTCCGGATCGGATTCCCTTACATGGGACTGCCCTTTGTCGAGGTGATCGGCATCGTCGGAGACGTCACGCAAAACGGATTGGATCGAGGACCTCTCCCGGAATACTACCTCTCTCAGCGGCAATTCGGCGTCCCCAATTATACTCATCTAATTCTCCGAGCCGCGGCCAAACCATCCAGTATCGCCTCCACCGTACGGACGGCACTGAAACGGGCACTACCCGACAATCCAGTCACCAACCTCCGCCCAATGACAGAGTTGCTTGATGAGCGCATTTCCGGCCGGAAGTTCAATTTACGTCTCTTCGTATTCTTTGCAGGTACGGCCTTGTTACTGGCCTTGATTGGCCTTTACGGCGTGCTCGCATTTGTTGTCGGCCAGCGCACCCGCGAGATCGGCATCCGTATGGCGCTCGGCGCGAGGCGCGCCAACGTATTATGCGATATCATCAAACGGGGACTCTGGCTCGTGGTTCCAGGCCTCGTGCTGGGGGGTGTCGCCGCATGGCTCGCGAGCCGTTTCCTGCAAAGCCAGCTCTATGCCGTCACGCGCAATGACCTAACTTCCTACCTCATCTCGGCCAGCCTTCTCCTGATTGCCGCCATCGTCGCTTGTCTGCTCCCCGCCCGCCGTGCCACCAAGATAAATCCCATCGAGGCCCTGCGAGCGGAATGATACCCCTCCACTATGATTTCTGAAATCAGATCGGCCCTGCGCCAGTTTTCGAGATCGCCCGGTTACACGATCGCAGCAGTGCTCACCCTCGCGCTTGGCATCGGCATCAGCACGACTATTTTCAATGCTGTTAATCCGCTTTTGTTTCGCACCCTCCCTTTTCGCGATCCGGACACGCTGGCTTACCTAAACGAGCGGAATCCAAAACAGGGGTTCGAACAAATGGGCGTCTCGTACGCCGATTTTCTCCATTGGAAGAACGAAAACCACGTCTTTGATGCAATGGGCGTTTGGGACACCAACGATCACACGATCGGCACAGACGAGGGTTCCGAGCGAATAGATGGCTGCGTTGTCTCCGCCGGTTTGTTTTCCGCGCTCGGCTTGAAACCGGCGCTTGGTCGCGACTTTTCTTCGAACGAAGATCAGCCGGGAGCCCCTGCAGTCGCGATCTTGGGCGATGCGCTCTGGCGCAGACGATTCGCGGCCGATCCAGGCGCAATCGGCCAAACCGTCACGATTAACGGGAAAACCTATTCGATTATTGGCGTAATGCCACCTCTCGTTCGCTTTCCGGAAAATTCCGAACTTTGGATCCCGACGGTCGTAGCGGAGCCCGAAAAAAGGCATGGCGAATTTTCATATTCATGCGTTGCGCGCCTCAAGCCCGGCGTGTCTCTCGCCCAGGCACGTGCCGATCTGGAAAGCATTCACAAACGAATCGCAATCGAGTCGCCCGTCACGAATACCAACGTCGGTCCACTCGTGCGGCCGGTAAGGGACGCCTTTCTCGATCGCGATTTGCGAACAATGGGCTGGATCATGTTGGGGGCCGTGGGGTTCGTTCTCGCCGTCGCTAGCGCCAACGTGGCCAGCCTTCTCCTCACGCACTCACTGGACCGTCAAAAGGAATTCGCCGTACGGCGGGCGCTCGGGGCGAGTAGCTGGCGCTTAATTCGGCAATTGCTCGTCGAAAGCCTCGTTTTGGGAATGCTGGGCGGCGGTCTCGGATTTCTCTTTTCGCAATGGGGACGGGGTTCGGTGCGAAACCTCGTCAACGTAGAAATCCCGTACTGGCTGGATTTTTCTGTCGATGGCCGTGTGGTCGGGTTTGCGATCGGCGTATCGATTTTGACCAGCGTGCTTTTTGGCCTCGCACCCGCCTGGCAAGTCACGCGCGCAAACGTGCAAGCCGGACTGACCGAGGCCGCACGCGGCAGTAGTGGCAGCCAAAATCGACAAAAACTACGCAGCCTGCTTGTCGTTGCGCAAATCGCGTTCGCCACCCTGCTTCTTTGCGGCACCGGGCTAATGATTCGGTCTCTGCTCAAGCTTCAACAAGTCGACCCCGGTTTCGATCCGGCGCGGCTTGCGAAATTCTATATCAATTTTAGTTCCAATCCGAAATCGACCCGCGAAATGCGTACTGCGTTCTTTGCCTCCTTCTTGGAGCGCTTACGCAGTCTTCCCGGAATCGAATCAGCTGCCGCAGGATCCCGCCTGCCTCTCGCTGGTGGCACTACAACGCAGGTTTATGTGATCGAAGGTCGTTTGCCCGCCACTGCAGGTTCCAGTCCCGTCGGAAGTCTCCGGGTGATCACTCAAGATTATTTCGCCACGATGCGCATTCCTTTACTGAAAGGTCGGGATTTTCAAGAAACCGATACATCCGCCAGTACTAAGGTCGTCATTATCGACAGTGCGTTCGCCAAACTTAATTTCGGCGATGCCAACCCCATTGGCGAACACATCCTATGGGACGCAAATGATCCCTCCTCGAGAAGGGAAATCATTGGCGTCGCCGCGGACGTGAAACAATCCGGTCTGGATAGAAATTCCCGGCCGGGGTTCTACATTCCTTTCGCTCAAAGCAGCCGCTCAAGAATGGCCATCGTCTATCGCTCCGTCGGACGGGATCCGTTGGCGCTTCTGCCCACCCTACGCCAAATACTCCGCGAGACGGATCCATTGCTGCCGCTTTTTGAACCGTCTTCGATGACTGAAGTCATTGCGGAATCGTACTGGATTCGGCTCTTTCTTAGCAGACTGCTCTCCGGTTTCGCATTTTTGGCCATGGGACTCGCCGCCTTGGGCGTTGGAAGTGTGGTGGCCTTTTCAGTGATACAACGCACCCGGGAAATCGGCATACGCATAGCACTCGGAGCAACGTCACAAGACGTCCTCCACCTCATCATCAGCCACGGCATGCGACTTGTCATATTAGGCTTGCTGATTGGTTTAGTGGCAAGTTTCGGCCTTTCCAGATTTCTGGCCAGCCAGCTTTTTGGAGTCAGTACAATCGACCCAATCACACTGGCTTTCAGTTTCTGCATCTTCGCCACCGTGTCGTTCTTCGCCTGTTGGCTCCCCGCCCGCCACGCCACGAAAATTAGCCCAGTCGAGGCGCTGCGTGCGGAGTGAATATTTAAAGAAGCTTTTTCCTCAAAAAAATTAACGAAAACCTTTATGAACCGCCAAGACTTCATCAAGACCTGCGCTGGTGGTCTCTGCACGTGTGCAGTCGCCAGCACATTAGGAACAACGCGGCTCGCCGCTGAAGAAAAGCCCGCCAAGGAAGACTGGCGGCTGCCCTTCGTCCAAGCCCGCTACGGCAAGCTGCTGGAAATACTAACCGTCAAATTGGGAGAAGTGCCTCTCACCGAGACCTTGCGCCAGCTCGGAGGGTTCTGCGCGAGCGGGATGCAGCTTCTGGCCAAGCATAAAGGAGATGTCGACGGCTTCATCCGCGAGTTCGGAGAAAAAAACGGCGAAGCGATCTCCTTCGATCGTGAAAAAGGAATCATCACCGTCGTCGGCCCGGAACGAACCACCTGCTTCTGCCCGCTCGTAAATACCAGCACCACGCCAAAGGTCGTCTGCAACTGTTCGCTGGGTTGGCAGCAACACGTCTATGAGACACTACTGGAAAAACCAGTGGAGGTAACCTTGAAGGAATCTGTGCTGCGCGGCGGAAAACGCTGCATATTCGAAATCCGGATAAAGCAAAAGCTAAACAGTTAACCACCACGCTCCCATGCTCTCCGACCTCCGCTACGCCTTCCGTCAGCTCGCCAGATCTCCGGCCTTCACAGCGATCGCCCTCATAACGCTGGCCCTAGGCATCGGCGTAAACGCGACGACCTTCAGCCTGATGAATGTGCTGATGTTCCGGCAACTGCCTTTCGAAGACGCTGGCCGCATCGTCCATGTCTTCGCCACGGTGCCGGAATTCAATTCAGGAAACCTAGCACCCGCCAACTTCAACGATGCGAAGACACAAAGTACTGTTTTTTCATCAATGGCCTCGTTCAACTCGAGCAACTGCAATTTGGCCGAGTCAGGTCAACCTGCGGATCAGGCGACTGCCTTTTTCGTCGACTCAAGCTTTTTCCCTATTCTGGGTCTCAAGCCGATTATCGGCCGTACCTTCACCGCCGAAGATGACACGCCTGAGCACCGTGATGTAATCGTGCTGAGCCATGGCTTCTGGTCGCGGCGCTTCGGACGCGATCCGAACGTGATTGGACGCAGCCTCCGGCAAGACGGTCGGAATGTCACGATTATCGGGGTCATGCAGCCAGAAGCTGAGGACCAACTCATCTGGGGACAGGTCGATCTCTGGCGCCCGAGCGGCATGAGTTCGGAAACCCTGCTCATCCGAGACAATTCCTGGCTCCAAAGCATCGCACGGCTAAAGCCAGGGACAACTATCGCACAGGCCCAAGCGGAACTTAACACTATCGCAACGCGGCTTGCGAAGGACTACCCTAAAACCAATGCCCATTTAGGCTACCGCGTTGTATCGTTTGAAGGGCAGCGGCGCGAGGGCCAGACCGTTCTCTGGATGATCATGGGGCTGGCACTCTCCGTCTTGATGATTGCCTGTGCGAACCTCGCGAATCTGCAGCTTTCACGCACTGCCCAGCGCGTGCGCGAACATGCCATCCGCCTCGCTCTCGGCGCTTCTCGGTTGCGACTAGTTCGTCAATTGCTGACTGAAAGTCTCCTCCTGTCGCTGACCGGCGGCACGCTCGGCGTAATCCTTGCCCTCTGGGGAAATGAACTCCTCGGCAGTCGCCTAAACATCAGTCTAGACGGTACAGGGCTTCCGCTGCCGATCGACGGCAATGTCCTCACCTTTTCACTCGTGATCGCGACCCTGACCGGCGTGGCGTTCGGGCTCGCCCCTGCGCTTATCGCCTCGCGCTCCAACATAAATTCCTCCCTCAAGCAAGGCACCGTCAATACCGCCGGGACCTCCCGGCACTTCCTTCGCGACGGGTTGATCGTTGCCGAAATCGCCCTCTCACTTGTACTCCTGACCTCGGTCGTGTTTTTTGTCCGCGGTTTCCAGCGACTGAACAACATCGATCTCGGCTGCAATCCACAGAACGTTCTTACAGGTGCTCTTGTCCTGCCCATGGAGCACTACAAGACACCCGAATCGTGCGCATTTTACGACCGCCTGCTCGGACGGCTGACAGCGTTACCCGGGGTCGAACATGCCTCTATCTCCCAAAGTCTCCCGTTCTACGGCGGAGCCGTTCAAAATTTTGCTATAGATGGCCGACCGATTGCACCCGGTGCGCCCCAACTGAGCGTGCAATTCTTCGCCGCCACACCGGATTTTTTTGCCACAATGGGAATGCGACTTCTGAACGGCCGCAGTTTTTCCGCCGCCGACCGCACCGGCTCGCCCGCAGTTGTGATCATCAATGAAAGTATGGCCCGACAGCTCTGGCCTGGCGAAAACCCGCTCGGGAAACGAATCGGTGGCACCGATCCCGCCAAGCCCGACTGGTGGGAGATCGTTGGCGTCGTCAACGACACGAAAGCCGCCGCTTCTTTCGGTGGCCCTAACATTCCATTTCAACTTTATCGACCCCTTGCCCAGACCGGCGGCAACTGGGTCACCGTCGCGATCCGCAGCTCGGTTAACGTTGAAACCTTGGGCCGCGCTCTTCGCGAAGCCGTTCGTCAGGTCGATCCTGACGAGGCAGTCTACCAACTCACCACCATTAACAATTTCATCGATCGCAACGTCGGCAATCTCCGCGTAGTCAGTGGCACCCTCGCGACCTTTGCCGTGCTCGGGCTCTTTCTCTCGGTCATCGGAATATACGGTGTCACTGCCAGCCTTGTCGTACAGCGCACTCGCGAGATTGGCGTGCGCATGGCACTGGGCGCTCAACTGCGCGACGTACTGATGCTCGTGCTGCGCAAAGGGATCGTGCTGGTCGTGATCGGTACCGTAGCCGGCCTCGCCGCAACATGGGGTTTTCAAAGGCTGCTCGCCTCTCTCCTGCCAAGTTCGCTGGCCGACGACACATTACTAATCGCCAGCATGGTCGCCCTTCTCGCCGCCGCCGCGCTTCTCGCCTGCTACCTCCCCGCCCGCCGCGCCACCCGCATCAATCCCATCGAGGCGCTCCGCGCCGAATAAGTGATAAGGGACAAGTTTTAAGGGATAAGCAACGATCCATCCGCCAAGCCCAAGCTCCTACCTATCGCCCATCACCTATCTCCCATCGCCTACGGTTTATTCCTCATCACTTACCCCTTAAACCTTACCACCCCTCCCCCATGCTCTCCGATTTTCGCTTCGCCCTGCGATCACTCGCCAAAACTCCCGGCTTCACTCTTGTCGCGGTCTTGATCGTCGCCGTCGGCATCGGTGCAACGACCGCAATGTTCAGCGCAGTCAACGCGCTCGTAT
>Ga0302321_100006838_pt1 | contig 10054 bp, 6 predicted proteins | sample Fen_T0_1_FD_202505 | JGI IMG/M metagenome (GOLD analysis project Ga0302321, IMG submission 202505) | Peat permafrost microbial communities from Stordalen Mire near Abisko, Sweden - Fen_T0_1 | ecosystem: Environmental > Terrestrial > Soil > Wetlands > Permafrost | place: Sweden: Abisko... | reverse complement strand
CAAACGCCGAAAAAATCCCGCCATGCAAGGAACCGAGTTCGCCCGCGCGAGCCACGGAGTCCGCAGAAATCTCGCCTTTGGCGATCATCTCGGTGGCGATCTCTTTGAGCGAAGCGTCGCGGTAATGAGTGAGGTGCATGTCGCGCACCCGGGCCACAGCTTCCGACCACGTCTCGCGACGACGCTTTGAGGGTGAGTAACGGGCATAACGAGAAATGGCGATGTAGTCCTGAAGACCGCTTTGCCGATGGGAAACCAGACGTGATGCAGGGGTAGCGAAAACGCTCATGATAATAGATGTTACTTCTCGGTGACGAAAATGGGACGCCACTACCGCTTGTGGTGACCCACCCTGTCAACCACTACCGGTTGTGGCGTGCGACATATAACTTTCTTTTATAAACCGTCCTTACTTTTTCTTCATGCACCGTCGCCGGGGCCCTCGTGGAAGGGTGCAGACAAGGTCAAATTTGGGGTTTGGCCATGCAAATACCTGGAGAAAAATCGTCTCCAGTAAACAAGTTGGCACGCACGTCGCTTGTCGCCGGTTTACGAGCCGCTCGAGGCCGTTGCTCGCACTCGTTATAACCTCCAGGTCCGCCCTTTAAATCGGTCAAAGCGGGAACGACTCCTTAGCCTCGGATTCACAATGCCCCGCGCTCACGAATCCAAACCATCTCGTCCCGCCAATACATCACGCAGCCTGGTTAAAAGCATATCGGCACTGAATGGCTTCGGCAGGAAACCCGCCACACCACGGCCGACAAAACGACTGATCGTATCCTGCTCATTAAATCCGCTCATGATTAAAACCCGTACTGCAGGATGGGTCTCCTTAAGAACTCGGAAGGCTTCCTCGCCATCCATGTGTGGCATGGTGAGATCCAGCAGCACCGCGGCAAAGCGGGCCGGATCACGCCGAAAAACAGCCACGGCCTCCGCGCCGTCAGCGACCGCAATCACTTCATAACCCGAACTAGTTAATATCTTTTGAGCCACCTGGCGGACCGTCTGCTCGTCATCTACCAGCAGGATCGCGCCGGAATTCTTCTCCATTTTCGTCGCATGCGCGACCGGTGCCGATGGAATCGCCGGCTGGTCGATTGCCGGGAAGAGCACCTTGATGGTAGTTCCGCGATCGACCTCGCTAAAAACGCGAATGGTGCCCTTGTGGCCCCGCACAATGCCGAGCACGGCAGCCAGCCCCAGACCGCGACCAGTAAATTTAGTGGTGTAGAATGGATCGAAAATCCTGGCCTGGGTTGCCGCATCCATGCCGCAACCATCGTCGCTCACTTCGACAAAAACGCACCGGCCTTCGACCGTCAGTTCGTGAAACTTTGCCCGCCCGACGGGCTCGGAGGCCTCCTGCACCACCCCGGTGCGCACGGTGATCGTGCCTCCCTTGTCGCCCAACGCCTCCGAGGCATTGAGCACGAGATTCATCAAAACCTGGCGGACCTGGGTGCCGTCTCCCTGGAAGTCAGGCAAACCATCCGCCAGCTGTAATTGCAGACTGGCTTTGTGCACAAGCGAAACGTTGAGCAGTTCGCCCGTCTCACGAACCAACTGACTGAGGTTAAGAGGCTGGACAATAAAGCGGCCCCGGCCGGCGTAGGCGAGCATCTGCTTGCAGAGATCGGCTGCGCGCATGGTCGCCTGCTCAAGGTTGTCGAGCGATGCGTGTACGTTGGCACAACCAGGCGGCAGGTCGAGACGGGCAAGATTCGCGTTCCCTAAAATACCCGTCAACAGGTTGTTGAAATCGTGCGCGATGCCGCCCGCAAGCACGCCGAGACTTTCCAGCTTCTGCGTTTCCTGAAGCCGGCGTTCGACCGCAAGCAATTCGCGGCTGGCGTGTTTTTGCGCAGTGATATCTTGCAGCGTGGTCACTGCTCCCCGCGCGTTGCCCGCATTGTCCTGCAGCGGAACGGCACTCGCCAGAACCTGAAATTCCGTTCCGTCCTTTTGTGTGATGCGCAGTTCGACGTCGAGCACGGGACGATTCTCCGCCAAAGCCCGGCGCAGCGGCACCTCGTCGCGGCCGAGTTCGCGCTCCCCGTGAAAGACTTTGCAACTCATCGGGACCTCGATCGGCGGAGCAGAGATCGAAACTTTCCTTTGCGCAGGCGTGCCGGTGAACCGGGCAAACGCCTGGTTGGTGCGCAACTCAGATGAGTGCGCATCCTGCGCAATCGCGATACCGACTGGCAAAAGGTCCAGCAGCACCTGCAGTTCAGTCAGCCGGTTTTGGAGGGATTCATTGAGTCGGCGGACCTCCTCCTCAGCCTCTTCCCGCTGTCGAACCTCGCGGGCAAGCCGCTCGTTGGATGCAGTTAAATCTGCCGTGCGTGCCTGCACCCGCCGCTCCAAGTCTTCGTTTAATTTTTGCAGCGCATCCGGACTGGGCAATTGCAATGCCACTGGTACCACGCGCACGAGCGCCACGGCTGACACGACCGATATCAACGCCGTCGCTCCTTTGATCCAGCCGGACAGCCAATATGCCGGATGCCAGACCGTGTAAACATCCATCAAGTGGGTCGTGCCGCAGGCAACAATAAACGCTCCAAACAGCCAAAACAACGAACGAAACGGTATGTCCGACCTGCGACGAACGAGATACGCGATGATCACAGGAATCGAATAATACGCCAATGCGATCAAACCGTCGGAAGCCACATGCAGGGTGATCAGATCCGTCTGCCAAAAATAGCAGTGCCCGTGGGGCATGAAATCAATGGTGCCTACAAAGTTGAAGCTTTCAGCCATTGCGCGAGCGGGATGGCTCCAGTTTATGACGACATGGCGACGCTGCAAGCGAAGCCGCGGTATAATCACTGCGCCAGCCCACCCTCGCGCCGGAGTGCCCGGCTGACCTCAAACGACTGCCTTCCTCACTCCGTGAACGAAACTAGCTCGACCTCAAAAACGAGGGTCGACCTCGGAGGGATCTGAGGGCGGACCTCGGCGCCATAACCAAGCCAGTACGGCACGACTAGCGTGCGTTTCTCGCCTTTCTTCATAGTCAGAAAAGCCTCGTCCCAGCCCTTGATCACTTTGCCGACGCCGATCGTAAACGTAAAAGATTCGTGGCGGTCGTAGGTGCTGTCGAATTTCTGCCCGTCGAGAAATTTGCCCTCGTAGTTGACCGTCACCCGAGACGCGATGGTCGGTGTCGTTCCTTCGCCCGGCGAGCGCACGATGTAGAGCAGACCCGAGGCTGTTTTATGCGCATTGGGAAATTTCTCCCCAATGATCGCCTCGTCCTCAGCACTCCACTGCGGCGTGGATTTATTCGAATTCAGTGCGATCCGCATGGCGCTGTTGATCGGGCGACCCGGATTCTCACGCGCCAGCAGTCCCGCCCGCACAACTAATGCGACCGTGGCGAGGAAACTACCGAGGAGAAAAAGGACAAAAGAACTTCGCATAAAAAAGGGCGTTACACCGAAAGGGCGTGTTTTCTCGTCCGCGTCAACTCGATCGCACCAACCCCGTCGCCCTTACCGAATAAAGATTGTCGCGATTTTCACCTTACCTATTGCGCACCTGCAGGCAGACCGCCAAGTTAACCAGGCATGGGACGCCAATGGCTTCACGCAAAACGCGCGATCGTTAACCTCAAAAAAGGCCAGACGGTCGGCAAAATCGTCAAAGAAATTACGGTCGCCGCCAAGCTCGGTGGACCGGATCAAAGCGGCAACGCACGCCTCTTTGCGGCCGTGGAAAAGGCCCGCAAACAAAGCGTCACCCGCGACGTCATTGAGCGCGCGATCAAAAAGGGCGCCGGTATCGGTGACGACAAACTTGTCCTTGAGCATATCGTTTTCGAAGGCTACGCGCCACACAAGGTACCGGTCATCGTCGAAGTCATGACCGACAACCATCAGCGCACCGCGCCTGAGATGCGGCTGCTTTTCCGGCGCGGCTCACTCGGCGGTGCCGGTAGCAATCGGTTCCTCTTCGATCACGTGGGCATCGTCGAAGCCCACCAGACCGACACCAAGAATGACCTCGAGACGGTGGCGATCGAAGCGGGCGCAAATGAATTCGAAACCCTTGCCCACAGCCAAAACGACGACGTGCCCGAAGATCACATCGGCATTCGCCTGCTAACCGAACGCACCGCCGTTCACGCCGTTACTGTCTGGCTCCGGGAACACGGCTGGACCGTGATCACCAGCGAAATCGGCTACGTGGCGAAAACGTTTGTCGAGCTCAACGACGCCGACCGCGAAGACGTAGGCAATTTTCTGCAGGAGCTCGAAGACCACGAAGACGTCCAGCGCGTCTGGGCTGCAGTAAAATAAGCGCGCCGTCCGCTCACAATTTACGCTTTCCGAGGTGCAGCGGGGTGCCCTTTGCCTCTTTTGGCGAGTTCAATGCCAACGCCCCGAATTGTCCGGACCGTAGGGCTCGACCTCGTGTCGACGCCGTCCGTCGCTCGGTCCAGCCTGACACGAGGTCAGGCCCTACCAAAATCAAATCCGACCTGCGTGGGTTCGAGGGCGTAAAAATCCAATTCCCAAAGGACGTCGTCACCACATGTCCTTGTTCTGCCGCCGCTCGCGGCATCTTTCTTCTTTCTCGTCCTCTTTATCTTTCGTCTGCAGACCGCGGGAGAAAGAGAATGATAACGATAAAGAAAACGATTAATATCATTTCTCTTTCAAACGCATAATACGCCCTGCCGTTTGGATGGCAGGGACGGGGCGCCGGGCTGTCTGGTTGGATGCAGACCGGTGGTGAGCAACGTCGGCGGAATGACCCAGCTGATCGTCCCTTCCTTTGCCTCTTCTGTCAGGTTTAAGTCAGAAACGGTGTCAGGTTAAGAACGAGCAGATGTATTCGCAGAGGCCACTCGCGACTTCGATTGTGAAACCGCTTTTGCCCGGAACGTCAAAGTACTCATTCGCGCTGTAGTTCTTCACTGCAGTCTGGCCATCAAGCGTGACTTTGCACGAACCAGCGACCACCTCCATACGTTCGGGGGCGCCTGTGCCGAAATGATAAGAGCCGGGGTAAATCAACCCGAGGGTTTTCTTCGTGCTGTCCGCGAAAACCACGGTGTGGCTGACAACTTTGCCATCGAAATAAACGTTGGCCTTGGTGACGACGGTCACGCCGGCAAATTGAGTGGGTAGATTGGCCATGGAAAAAGTTCAGGGTTCACTGTTCAAAGTTCAAGGTTCTCCGGCCAGCGCTGCGACACCAGACGTGTTTGTTCGCAACGTTGAACGTTGAACGTTGAACGGTGAACCTTGAACCTGCAACTGCGCCGCCGGGCGGCGCTCAGATTTCGTAAGCGCCGAGCAGCTTGTCCACGCGCTTTTTTTCCAGCTTCACGAAGTTCGGCAGACCGTTGTCGTATGGCACCGGCGTTTCGCCTTGAATCAGCGGAAGCGCGTAACGCTGGAACTGGAAGTTCATGCTGACGCCATCTTCGTTGATCCACTCGCGGGGGAGCTTCTTCACGCCGTTGGCGATTTCGCTCAACGGAGCCAAGCCGGTCTCGCAGGTGTAGTGGTCGCCATCGCCACGGACGAGCGTAACCATCTTGTCGGTTTCACCGGCAATCGCGGCCTTAACCGCAGCCTGACCAGCGAGGAAAGCTTCGTCGGCGTCGGTCTTCGAGCCGGCATGCGCGGCCGCGCGCTGGGCGATACCGAGCTTGGCCGTACGGGCTTTGATCCCGGGGATGTTCTGCTCGACCAGACCTTGCAGGTAATCAGCGGCACCACCGAGCTGGGCATGGCCAAAAGCATCGGTCTGCTCAGCGGCGGAAACGTAATTGCCGTCGGCGTCGATCAGGCCTTCGCCCACGACGATCATGCAGTATTTCTCGCGCTTGAGGACGCGTTTGACGTCTTCGATGAACTTCTCGGTGCTGAACGCGACTTCGGGCAAATAAATGAGATGCGGCGGATCGTGCGGGTGATCGCGGCGTTTCGCGAGCGAGGCGCCAGCGGCAATCCAACCGGCATTGCGTCCCATCACTTCGAGGATCGAAACGAGATCGTGCTGGCCCATCGCTTCGTTGTCGCAAGCGAGTTCGCGCACGGTGGTGCAAATGTGTTTGATCACGCTGCCGTAGCCCGGGCAGTGGTCAGTGACCGGAAGATCGTTGTCGATTGTCTTTGGCACGCCGATCACACGCAGCTCGTAGCCCTGCTGTTGGGCGAGCTTCGAAATCTTGTCGGCTGTATCCTGAGAGTCATTACCGCCGGCATAGAAGAAATAGCGGATGTTGTGCGCCTTGAACACTTCGAGCACGCGCTCGTAGTCCTGCTGCTTTTTCAGCTTGTAACGGCAGGTGCCGAGGGCGGCGCCGGGAGTATGGCGCAGGCCGCGAATGGTCTGCTGCGACTCGGAAGCGAGATCGATCAGATCTTCCTGGAGAATGCCGAGGACGCCATTGAGCGAGCCGTAAATCTCCTCGATGCAGCCGTGGTTGAGGGCTTCGGCGACGACGCCCGCCACACTGGCGTTGATGACGGCGGTGGGGCCTCCGGACTGGCCCACCAAAACATTTCCTTCGAGTTCAGCCATGGCAGTGTTGTGATATTAGGTTGAAAGTAACGTGAAGGACAAAGGAAGCGGCTCACCTGCACACGTGGCAAACCCAAATTTCCCGATTCTGAGCCAATTCCGTCAGATTTGGGTTACAACAGCTTCCCCGGCTGATAACTGGCGGCACCATTAAATTTCTTCGCGAGGGGCGCAACCGTCACCACAAATTCGTCGCCTTGCGCCGGAGCGGCGCCGACAAAGCTTGAACCGTCAGAAAGAATTCTTTCGCGCCTCCCCGTTTAAGGCCGAGTCGCCAGTCACTAGGACTGGTCACTGCTTTGACCCCTTTTGGCTGCTTTCGAGACTGCGGCTTATGTTCGACCGGCTGCTAGAAGTGCCAGGAGAAACTAGCCCGTCCTATTTGGACGTACATATCGTCGAGCTTGTAAACGACTTCATACATGTCGTACGTCGAACCACGAAACAGCTGCAAAGTGTAGGTGAGGTCTATGTAAATGTGCCTCGCGATGCGGACGGACGTACCGGCATCAATATTCGATGTGAAACTCCATCGCGCGGTTGTGCCGCCAATCGCCCCGAACATGCCCCCTCCTGCCGCGTCACTATAGGCAGACAAAAGGTGGTTCGACATGGTGATCCGGGAGATACCCGCACCCAGGCCGACAAAATATCTGAGGCGGTCTTCCTTCGCCCGATTGAAGAAGCGGTAATTGAGCATCAGAGGATAGGCATCCAAAGCTGCAGCGTAGTTTGATGAGTAAGCTGAACCATCGCTCAAGGCCATCTTCCCGTCGGCAAACCTGAAGCTCGTGATTCGGTTGCTGCCGCTATCACGGGGAAGGACGAATCTGGCGTTGTCGATCCAGAGGGTTGTCGAGTCTATCGCCCAGGGTGATCCCCTTTCGATCGGTGACTCGTTCCAGGTAAAAAAGCCAATGCTACCGGTGATTTCATGCTTACCGGCAGCATCCAGGGTATGGCCGAGGTAAAAGCAGGCTGTTGTAGCTCTGAATTTATAGGGACCGCTTGAACCGAGAGCGCCACCAACGTCGCCACGGATGACGAATTCCTGCGCAGAGGCTGAGAGCGTCAGGGCACAGAAGAGGAAGAGCTGCACGAATCTGGAATGGGTTTGCATGGATTGTGTCGGATAGGTCGCTGGAGGGTCCCACCGCTTCCGCAAAGAGTTGCGAATCTGGATGGTCGAAACACAGGCAACCGGTAAAACAAAGTCAAGAGCTCTGTCCGCACCGTCTTCGCCATAGGGCCCACTTCCACCTCCTCTCAGACAAGTGGTGCAAACCCATCACGGCGCTAATTCCCACGATTGATCACGTAGTACACCGCCCCGGGAAAACCAAACATAACTTGCGTGTCATCCTCAGGCCAAACCGAACCATCCATAACCGGTCAACATAGAATTCAAGCATGACCCTTTTGACGGCTTCTCAGCCGTTTCAACCCGCAGGCAGTGCACGCCGACGTGGGACGCCGCGAAGACCGCAAATCATTATGAGTGCCATGCCAAACCAAAGACTAGAGGCACCACCACCACCGCCGTTGCCGGAGCCGGAGGACGAACTGCTCGAACTGGAGGACGACGAGCTACTGGAGGAACTCGACGAAGAAGAGCTGGAGGAACTCGAAGAACTGCTGCTGGAAGACGAACTACTCGATGAGGACGAACTTGATGAACCGGTTGGAAAAGACTGCACCCAATTGAGGTTCTCGCCGCCATTAGGTGTTCCGGCGATACTCATCGTCGTCGCGCTATAAGCCGTGGAGAGACTTATGTCGTCGAGATAGAACGTCGGCGCATCCGCGCCTGTCCAGTTCTGGAATTGGAAACCCGTGATATCCGCGCTGCCGTCGACGCCGAGACTGCTAAGCGGGACTTCGATCTTCTGCCAGGTATTCGCCACCAGAGTCGGAAGTGCCATCGATCCTGGTCCCCAAACACTACCGCGGATGGGTGTGATTCCAATACTCTGCCCGCCGGTGGTTCCGCCATTGATCCAGAATACCAAGGTATGGAAACTCGAGGTATCCATCGCCAGCCCGCCATTCTTCAGAACGAAGCCACCATAGGCGACCGGAGTTACCGAAATCGCGTTCGATCCGGAGTGGACCTGCGCGGTGTCGGCCAGGTTGTGCGTCGCCCAACTGCCCGAATCATTCCAACTGGCCGCCAAAGCGTCGTCATAGATCGGGGCGTCGCTGCCGACACCCGGGCTCTTCACTTTGATCTCCAGCCGATAGTTCAGGATTTTGCCGCTCCAGAAGTATAACGCGAAATTGACGGTTCCGGCCGGTAAATTTTTGAAGTAATCTTTATCGAGGACGATGGTGTTATTCCCGTAGTTGGGCAGGTAGGCACTACCCCACTCCTGAAACGGCGTCCAGTCGATCGGACCGGCGTTGGTGCCGTCCGCGTACTTGGAAGACAAAGTGGCCAGAAGATCGCCGTTGAAGGCATTCGGGATGGCCAACGTGACGCCGGTCGTGCCCAAACAGGCCGATTGCACCGGAGTGTCCACATACCGCACGTAGATTTTCCACGCCGGGCCTGAGTTCGCATTGATTGTGAGTGTTGTTTTCTGGCCGAAGGAACCGGAGGTATAGGGGGCGAGTACGTTCGCTTTGATGGTCAGCACGCTGCCAGCGAGCGTATAGTCCGATCCCGTGGTCAAGGTGGCAGTGCCATCTTGCACCGAGACGACGCTATTGCCGTTCAAGTTGAGGTTGATCGTCCTGTCGGCGACTGGCGTGCCGTTACGCAGGAAAAGTAAATCGCTATCCGCGGTGGTGGAGCGACCGGTCACGCCCTGCGTCAGGATCGCGGCCAGTTCGGAATCGTTCCACTGCTGGCTACTGCGATTGTAGAGCCCTCCAGTGTCCCAGAACATGTGCGTGATTTCCTTCGAGCGCACGTATTGCAACGTGTACTCGTGGTATTTCAAAAATTCGCCGCGCTCGATGTGATCGCCAGCCAGCACGCCCCATTCGCCGACGATCACGGGAATGCCGTTCGTCACAAACGAATTGTAGACAGTATCGAAGGCGACCTGGACCGAGTTGATCGACAGAGTATCGAACTGTGGAGAGTCGCCGAGATTCACGCTGAAGGGATACCAGCCGTAATAATGCACCGTGGCGATCAGGTTGGGGTCGTTCAGGTGGGCCATGGTGGCTTTGAGCGAATCGATATCCGCTTGGGCGGCGCTGGTAGAGATGCTCGGCAGCACAAGCGGGCGCGTAGCATTGCCGCCGCCGGAGCTACGCACGACATTGAAGAAAGCAGTGTTCACTTCATCGAGGAGCGCCCGCATGGTCGGTTTGTCCAGGTCCTTGCCGTTGGCGTCCTGAAATCCCGGCTCGTTGATACTCTCGAATAGGAGCTTGTTCGGGTAGTCTTTGAATCGGATAGCGATCTGCTTCCAGCCCTTCTGATAACGGTCGAGTACGGCATCATGGTTGTGCCCCATCGCGCTCAGCCACTCCCACGAGTCATGGTGCATGT
>Ga0302321_100006837_pt1 | contig 10055 bp, 9 predicted proteins | sample Fen_T0_1_FD_202505 | JGI IMG/M metagenome (GOLD analysis project Ga0302321, IMG submission 202505) | Peat permafrost microbial communities from Stordalen Mire near Abisko, Sweden - Fen_T0_1 | ecosystem: Environmental > Terrestrial > Soil > Wetlands > Permafrost | place: Sweden: Abisko... | reverse complement strand
CGTTCGGTGGAGTCACCATCCCTCAAGGCGGCAAGGGCGGCCACGGCATCGGTCATATTGTCGGCTGTCTCGAAACGGGCGACCGCTTTTGCGCGCGCCTTGCCGTCATCGGCGGCGCACAGGTATTGCAGGCAAGTGTTGGCCATCTTGCGTGCGCCCGCCTGTTCCGGCGTCGGCGCGTAGGGGGCAGTCACGCGGTGGCGGGCGTAGGCGTCGTCGAATTCCCGGCGCAGCACGCGGGCCAGGTCGCCGATGAGAAAACGGCGCGCAGCGTCGATGCCATCGACGTCGATCGTCTCCTCCACCGCTGCAACATAGGCGGCATCCGGGAGCATCAGCGCGAGCCCGATGAGCGCCGGGTCACTGTCACGATCGGCCAGCAGCGAACGGACGACCTCCACCAGCGCTGGCGGCACCGCGAGCGCGCGACCGTCACGGTGATCGCCGGCCAATGCCAGCATCGCGCGGACGAAGCTGCGCTGCGCCGCGTCCCAGCGATTCACTGGGTCGCTGTCGTGGGCGGCGAGAAAGGCGAGTTCGGCATCGGTTAGGTCGATCTCGACGGCCACGGGCGCGGAAAAGCCCCGCAACAGCGACGGTACTGGCTTGGCCGGGACATCGACGAACCGGAACGATTGCGATTGCTGCTGCAAATGAAGCACGCGGGTCCCGCCGCCGGGCGCGGCGTCGCCTTCCTGCCGCAGCGGGATGTCGCGTCCGTCGGGTCCGACGAGACCGATTGCAATCGGAATGTGCAACGGCAGTTTGGACGACTGTCCAGGCGTTGCCGGCGTGCGCTGCGTGAAATCGAGCGAATACGTCGAATGGGCCGCATCGAAGGTGGCCGTGGCGGTGACCACGGGCGTCCCCGCCTGGCTGTACCAGCGCTTGAACTGGGTGAGGTTGACGCCGGATGCGTCCTGCATCGCCTGGACGAAATCGTCGCAGGTCACGGCTTGCCCATCGTGGCGACGGAAGTAGAGGTCGATGCCACGCCGGAAGCGCTCGGGGCCAAGGAGCGTCTGCTGCATGCGGATGACTTCGGCGCCCTTTTCATACACTGTCGCCGAGTAGAAATTGTTGATTTCGAGGTATTCGTCCGGACGCACGTTGTGCGCCATCGGTCCCGCGTCCTCCGGGAACTGCTCCCGGCGCAGGTATTCGATGGCGCCGATGCGCTCGACCGCACGCGAGTTGAGGTCGCTCGAGAACTCCTGGTCGCGGAAAACGGTGAGCCCCTCCTTCAGCGACAGCTGGAACCAATCGCGGCAGGTCACGCGATTGCCGGTCCAGTTGTGGAAATATTCATGGCCGACCACACCTTCGATCGCCGCGAAGTCGTCGTCGGTCGCGGTGGACGGGTCGGCCAGCACCAGGCGGCTGTTGAAGATGTTGAGACCCTTGTTCTCCATGGCCCCCATGTTCAGATCGTCGGCACAGAAGATCATGAACGTGTCGAGATCGTATTCGAGCCCGAAGCGCTCCTCGTCCCACCGAAAGGCCCGCTTGAGCGATGCCATGGCGTGGTGACAGCGCGGCAGATTCTGCGGCGTGGAAAATATCCTGAGCGCGATGCGCCTGCCCGACATCGACGTGAACGTGTCCTCGAGCGCCGCCAGGTCTCCCGCGACAAGCGCGAAAAGGTACGACGGCTTCGGGAACGGGTCGTGCCAGGTCGCGAAGTGACGCCCTTTGTCCAAGGCGCCTTTGGCCACCAGATTGCCATTCGAAAGCAGTACCGGATACCTGACGCGATCCGCGCGAATTGTCACGGTGAATCGTGCCAGGACGTCGGGGCGATCCGGAAAATAGGTGATCCGGCGGAAGCCCTCGGGCTCGCACTGCGTGCAGAACACGCCAGATGAAAGGTACAGGCCTTCCAGCGCGACATTTCTTTCCGGAGCGATGGTGGAATGCACCGTCAGCGTGCCGGACGCCGGCGCGCTGCGAATCGTGAGCGTGCGCTCGCCCAGGTCCAGACGGGCGGCCGAAAGCGGTTGGCCATCCAGTTCGACCCGGACATCCTGCTGCTGCTCGCCGTCGAGTACCAGCGTCGCGCCGGCATCCTCGGGCGCCGTTTCGATATTGCGCCTGAATGCGAGCTTTGCTGTGACCCGTGTTACGGCCGCGTCCAGGTCGAACGTCAGGTCCAGCGTGTCCACCAGAAATGCCGGCGGGCGATAGTCGAGACGGCGCTTGATCATTGCGCCGCTGTCGCGTGGCAGCATGGATGGTGTTCCGTTGCGACACTAATCCCGAAGGCCTATTTCACTTCGAGCAATTCCACATCGAAAATCAGCGTCGCGTTGGGCGGGATGACGCCGCCCGCGCCGCGTGCGCCATAGCCCATGTCGGGCGGAATGATCAGCGTGCGCTGGCCACCGACCTTCATGCCCACTACACCCTGATCCCAGCCCTTGATGACCCGTCCACCGCCCAGCGGAAAATCGAACGGCTTGCCGGAATCGCGCGAACTGTCGAACTTGGCCCCCTTGTTATCGGGTTTCGCCGGGTCATATAACCACCCAGTGTAATGGACAACGACCATCTTCCCGGCAGTGGCTTCGGCTCCACTTCCTTGTTTTATATCAATTTTTTGCAAATCCTTGGGTATGGCATCCAACTTGCTTGCTCCTTGGGTAGACGCGGATGGGACGGTGGTTTGGGCGTTGGACGGAGCGATCATTGACGCCCCCAGTGCACAGGTAGCCAACACCGCAACGACGCTGGCGTTCCGCACGAATGCGGGTAGTACGGAAATACCGGGTAGCAGGAGATGACTCGACATGAAGGGGCCTTTGGCGAATAAGTGGTTGAAATCTCGGCGCGGCAACATGCAACCGCCTTGGTAACGTGACGAATAGTAGCGCGGGCCGTCTACGTTTTTGCGCCGCCGGAAGATTTGGTCTATAAATGCCCGTTCAGCTGCTGGATCATACGCAAATTCCGGTGGCGGCTGTGACCGGGACACGCTTGTAGTTTTTGCACCAAATACGCAAGGATGCTTCGCTTCATACCATGTTCGGTTTTTTGACCTCTGGAACCAAGGAAGCCGTCGATCCGCTGGCCTCGCCCAAGTCGGTCGCGGCCTGGCTGCGGCAATTGCCCGCGCTCGATGTCATTGGCCGTCAGCAGCAGGTCATGCGGGCCTTCGAGGCGATGAGGGCGTCGCGGAAGCAGTGCGATATCGCACGCATTCAGGCAATCGAATACCTCGATGCCGCGCTGGGTGCGGATCGCCGCCAGCTCACCAAGCAATACGTCGAAACTTACGACAGCGCGCCCAAACTCGCCGAGCGCATCTGGCAATCGATCTACGATCTCTCGCAGGGCTTCATCTACGCGTACCAGACAGTGCTCGAGGAAGCACTGCAACAGTCCGGCAACGCGCGCTGGAAGCCGCTGGCGCCATTGCTGTTTGCGCGCCTCACCCATTATTTCGGCACCGACGCCAAGCTGCGCGTGTTCCGCTATGAACGCTGGATTCCCGGCAAATGGGTGGAGCTGCACCGCACATACCTGCGCGCGACCGAGCTCGGCCTCGATCGCGTGGCGACATCTCTCGGCAACGGTGGCCAGAACACCACGCCGTGGACCGCCGAACAGGAATACATCTATGTCCTTCTGATCCACCAGCTCAACACGGGCAACATGTCGCCGCCGCAGCTCGATTGGGCCACCTCCCAATTGCGGGCGTGGAGCCGGCGCTTGCAGATTGACGCCGTGCCGCGTTCGCTCGAAGGATTCTTTGTCGATGTCGCCGGCCGTACGGGCCTTGGCCGCCGAACGGGCAACGATTCGGGCTCGATGCTGCGCTACCTCGACACGACGCCGCTGGCGGAACAACTCGACCGGGCGATCGCGGCGCTACGGCAGGCCGAGGATACCGACCAGGGGCCCGCAGCGCAGATCAACCAGCAGCGCATTGGGATCCTGGAAAAGGTCGCCCCGTCGCTGGCACCCAACCTGAACGCCGAAATGCGACGGGATCGCCGTGTTGAATGTGCGATCACGGCCAAGGTACGCATCGGATTGTCCCGGATTTGTCAGGAGCTCACGCACAAGGACAACGGGATCTCCCTCGCGGAGGCCGGCAGTTCGCATGAGCAGATCGAGGTCTATGCGGTCGCCGACGGTCCGCGCCCCAAGCGACATGTTCCCGACGAGCACGATTCGCTCGCCATGAGTCTTTCATCGTTCTCCGATCCGATGTGGCAGGTCAGGGATCGCAGCGTCGCTGGCCTGCGCATCGCGGCGTCCGGCGGAATCGGGCAGAGCCTCTCGTTGGGTGCGCTCGTCGCGGTCCGCCAATCCGACCTGAGTGACTGGGTCCTGGGTGTTGTGCGCCGCATGAACAAGGTCAGTACCGAGGAGGTCGAGGCGGGCATGTCGATCATTGCCGATCGGCTGGTCCCGGTGACGTTGCACGCGTTGCGCCAGCCCAAGGACGATATGGGTTTCATTGTCGACGGCATCGACATTTCGACGATGGGCGCGCGCTTCCACGGCCTTTACCTTCCGCCGCCATCGCGGCCGGACAAGCCGCTTTCCGTGAAGACGCTGATCATCCCGACGCAGGAGTACAGCGAAGGTCGCAACATCATCCTGACCACCGGCCGTTCCGTCTATACGGTTGCGCTCCGGCATCTGGTCGAGCAGCGCGCCGAGTGGACCTGGGCCGCCATCCAGATCGTCGAGAAGAAATCCCGCGTCTAGCGGTCGAGAGTTTCGCGAGCCACGTCCACGACTCGCACAATGCGTTCTCCGGGAATTGCTTCCACCAAAAGCTCGGGAGCGACCCTTCGCCTTTCGTATGGCAACCGTGGAAGCGCGCCGATAACGGGTTGCAAAACTTTGACAGACCCTAATCCGTCGGCCGGAACTTGAGTGTCAGCGAGCGCTGGAACAGATCCGGACGGTCGGGACGAGGCAGCGGCGACGATTTGACGATGGCCCGCTGCACTGCGTCGTCGTAGGCGCGCACGCCACTCGACTTCGTCAGCTTCGCGTCGATGATCTCGCCGGTCGGCAGTTGCACGACTTCGAAGATTGCCTCCGGGTTGCCGGGCATGTCGGGCGGCACGGTGACATTGCCCCTTACTTTGGCCTGGATGCTGCGGATCCAGTCGGCCTCCGCCTTCGCGCGTTGCGAGGTTTGCTGCGCCCTTGCCTGCGCATCGCGATCGGCCTTTGCGCGGGCTTCACCTTCGTTTTCCGCCTGAGCGCGCATCGCCTCCGTCTCCCGTTGCTGGCGCACGCGTGCCTCGGCCTGCTTCGCGTCGAGCTTCTTCTTCTCGTCCAGTTTCTGGCGCTCGGCAGCCTCCTGCTGCGCGCGGATTCTTTTCTCCTCCTCGCGGCGCAGCGCTTCCGCCTTCTTCCGGCGTTCCTCCTCCTGCCGCGCCTTGAGCGCAATGTCCGCGGAACGCGTATCGGGCTTCTCGACCTTGGGTTCGGGCGGCAAGACAGCAGACGGCTTGGGCGGCACGGGTTCGGGTGCGGGTTGAGGCGCGGGTTGCGGTGTCGGAATCGGCGGGGGCGCGAGTTGCTGTTCGGCCACCGGTGCCTTGCTCGGAGGCGGCGCGTAGAGCTCAGCGCTGATCGGTTCCGGTCTCCTGTTTTGCCAATGCACGGAAAATATCAGCACAGCGACAAAGACGGCTTGCACAAGGAGGGCCAGCGCCAGCGCGAGCCACTTGCCGGTGACCTGCCGGGGTGCACGCGGCCGCTCGGACTTGGGCACCGGAATCAGCTCCCCGGCGGGCGGGCAAGCAGGCCGACCTTCTTCACGCCGTTGCGCTGGAGCAGGTCGAGCACGCCCAACACGTCATCGTAGCGCGCGCCTTTGTCCGCGGCGATGACCACCGGCTGCTCCCGTTTGGTCTGCCTGGCGACGATGCGCGCGACGAGTTCCTCGCGGGTGACGCGGACGGCGGGCGTGTTCGACGCCTGATCGCGCAGCATGAGTGTCATGTCGTTGCGCAGCGTCACCTCGAACGGCTGCGCGGGTGCGGTGAGCTTGCTCCCAACCGAAGGCAGCTCGATTTCGCCCGGAGAAACAAGCGGCGCAGTGACCATGAAGATCACGAGCAGCACCAGCATCACGTCGATGTAAGGCACGACGTTGATCTGGTTGATCGTTTTGCGGGCGCGGCGCATCGGCTATTTCAATTCCAGTTCAATTTCAAATTCCTTAACCACGAAGAGCCCGAAGAAGACCAATGGAGAGCATGTTTTGTTTGGGCTTGCCTATCTGCGTGTTCTTCGTGTCCTTCGTGGTTCAAGGTCTTTCGCCTTCCGTGCTAACTCTGCCGTTGGAGAATGTTGGAAAACTCCTCGATGAACGACTCGTAGCGCACCGCGAGCCGGTCGACGTCGTGCGTGTAACGGTTGTACGCGACGACTGCAGGAATGGCGGCGAATAGACCGATGGCCGTGGCGATCAGCGCCTCGGCGATGCCGGGCGCGACGTTGGCCAGCGTCGCCTGGCTGACGTTGGCGAGTCCGCGAAACGCGTTCATGATCCCCCACACCGTGCCGAAGAGACCAATGTAGGGGGACACGGAGCCCACCGTGGCCAGTCCCGCGAGATGGCCTTCGAGCGCGTCGATTTCGCGCTGGTACGCGGCGCGCATCGCCCGGCGCGCACTGTCCAGCGTGACCAGCGACGAACTGCCCTGCTTGCGGTGCTTGGAGAATTCGCGGAATCCCGCGCTGAAGATATGTTCCATGCCACTGCCGGTGCGCGACTGCGCCATGCGCTGGTAGAGATCGGTCAGGTCGCCCCCCTTCCAGAACTCGTCCTCGAACATGTCCGTGTCGCGTGCCGCACGACGCAGCTGGAACAGCTTGAGAAATATCTGCCACCACGACCAGAGCGACAGGAAGACCAGCAACGCGAGCACCGCCTGCACAACGAAGGACGCCTGCGTGATCAGCGTGATGAACGAGAGGTCGGTGTGGAGGTTCAAGCCGGATTCTCCAATTTCGCCGCAAGATCGGAGGGCATGCGCACGGGCCGCCAGCGCTCCGCATCGAGGCACGCCAGCGTGACCAATGCTGCGGTCAGCACGTCCGCTCCGCGGCGCACGTCCTGGCGCGCCTTGATGGTCGCTGCGCCCAGCTTGACCGGTTCGACCGTCACGTCGAGCGCATCGTTCAATCGGCCGGGTTGCAGGAAATCAATCTCGCAGCGGTGAACGACGAAGACGACCCCATGTTCACGCTCGAACGCGGCTAGCGGAAAACCCAGGGACTCCAGCCATTCCGTCCGGGCGCGTTCCATGAACTTCAGGTAATTGGCATAATAGACGACGCCGGCGGCATCGGTGTCCTCGTAGTAAACGCGGACGGGAATGCGAAAGGGGGACGAATGATCCCCCCCGATCGGCGCTGCGCGCCGTTCCCCCCCAGGGGGGCGAGCGCCTTGGGGCGGCCCTGCGGCGCTCATCCCGTCACTCCGACCCGAAAATGTCCGCGGGGCCGGGTGTCGGTGGCGCCAGCCCGAAATGCCGGTACGACAAAGCGGTCGCGATGCGTCCGCGCGACGTACGTTGCAGATAACCCTGCTGAATCAGGAAAGGTTCCAGCACGTCCTCGATCGTATCGCGCTCCTCGCCGATGGCCGCGGAGAGGTTGTCCACGCCCACCGGGCCGCCGTCGAATTTCTGCAGCACCGTTTGGATGAGTTTGCGATCCATGACGTCGAGCCCGGCAGCGTCGACATCCAGCATGGATAGCGCGGCGTCGGCAACGGCGCGCGTGATCTCGCCGTCCGCCTTCACCTCTGCGAAATCACGTACGCGGCGCAGCAGGCGGTTGACGATGCGAGGCGTGCCACGCGAACGGCGCGCGATTTCCAGCGCGCCCTCGGGGTCGAGCACGATATTGAGCAATGTCGCGGAACGCTTGACGATGCGCGTCAATTCTTCCGCCGAGTAGAACTCGAGGCGCGCCACAATGCCGAACCGGTCGCGCAGCGGATTGGTGAGCATGCCCGCACGCGTCGTGGCGCCGACCAGCGTGAAAGGCGGCAGGTCGAGCTTGACACTACGCGCCGCCGGACCTTCGCCAATCATGATGTCGATCTGGAAATCCTCGAGCGCCGGATAAAGGATCTCTTCGACGATCGGGGATAACCGGTGGATCTCGTCGATGAACAGCACGTCGCGGGGTTCGAGGTTGGTCAGCAATGCTGCCAGATCTCCCGGCCGTTCCAATACCGGGCCCGAAGTCTGGCGCAGGTTCACGCCGAGTTCGTGCGCGATGATGTGCGACAACGTGGTCTTGCCCAGGCCCGGCGGGCCAAACAGCAACACGTGATCCAGCGCCTCGTTGCGCTTTCTTGTCGCCTCGATGAAGATCGAGAGTTGCTCGCGAATTTTCTCCTGCCCGACATATTCGGCCAGGCCACGCGGGCGCAGCGCTCGCTCGATGACCTCTTCCTGCGCGCCGGAGATCCGCGCGCCGACAACGCGATTGAGTTCGTCGTTCTCGATCATGGCCTATTCTACTTTCATGCCTTCGCGAGGAGTTTCAACGCGTGCCTGATGCCGTCGCCGACGGCCAGCCCGTCCGGCAATTTCTTGACTGCGGCGACCGCCTCCCGGTCGCTGTAACCGAGCGCCAGCAGTGCATGCAGGATATCGCTCGACACAGGCGGAGCGCGGTACACGCCAACGGTGGAGGTGAGATCCGCCCCGAGCTTGTCCTTCAGTTCGAGTAGCAATCGCTCGGCGGTTTTCTTGCCGATGCCGGGAATCTTGGTCAACCGTCCGGATTCCTGCAATGTCACGGCCTGCGCCAGTTCCGCCACCGACAATCCCGACAGCACGGAAAGCGCGGTGCGCGCGCCGACCCCGGTGATCTTGAGCAATTGCCGGAAGGCGCGGCGCTCGCTGTCGCTGCCGAAGCCGAACAGCAGGTGTGCATCTTCGCGCACGACCAGGTGCGTCCATAGCGTCACACGCTCGCCGGTGGCCGGCAAATTGTAGAAAGTACTCATTGGCACATCGACCTCGTACGCCACGCCATGCACGTCCAGCAGCAGTTGTGGCGGATTCTTTTCGAGGAGGATGCCGGACAGACGACCGATCATGATCCGCGATTATGGCATGGCGCGTGGGCCATCCGACGTGCAGCAATCCGGGGCAGGAATCAGCAGGGAAGCAAAGCCAGGTGCGCGCGTACGTCGTGCAGCGACAAGAGCACCAGCGGTTCACGCGCGAGCAGGCTTTCCGACGGCCGGTGCAGATCGGGCACCATGATCGGCATCATCCCTGCGGCCAGGGCGGCGCGCACACCCGGCTCCGAATCCTCGAGCACGACGCAGTCCGCCGCCGCGACGTCGAGGCGCGATGCCGCCAGGAGGAAAATATCCGGCGCGGGCTTGCCGCGTTCGACCTCGTTGCCGCCGACGAGTGTCGCGAAGCGCGGGAGCAGTCCTTGTTGCCTGAGCTGCGCCACCGCGCGGTCCCGGCGCGTGGAGGTCGCCACCGCGCACGCCACGTTTTCCTGTTCGAGCCAGTCGAGCAATTCTCTGAGTCCGGGTTTCTGCGCGATACCTTCGCGGGCGACGATGGCGTCGAAGACCGCGAGACACGTTGCGGTGAGCTGCTCGACCGGATAGGACGGGCCGTAATGTTCGCGCAGCATTTCCCGGCAATCGCGGTAATTGCGCCCGGTCATCGAGGGCAGCAGGTCCAGATCGAAGTCGACACCGATGGTTGCCGCGGCATCACGCCACGTCTGCGGACCGAGCGACTCGGTATCCAGCATCAGCCCGTCCATATCGAAGATCACGGCAACGGGGCGCCTTTCTGGGCGGCGCGCCTTCATCGGGCGAGCCGACCGCGCCGCATCGAGCCGCCGGTGCCGCGCAGTGAGCCGACACCGACGCTGCCATGCGCGTGGCAGATCGCGCAGGCCAGCGCATCGGCCGCGTCGGGCGAGGGCGTCCCGGAGAGTTGCAGCAATCGCCGCACCATTTCCTGTACTTGCGACTTGTCCGCACGACCCTTTCCGACCACCGCCTGCTTGACCTGACCCGCCGTGTATTC
>Ga0302321_100006835_pt1 | contig 10055 bp, 5 predicted proteins | sample Fen_T0_1_FD_202505 | JGI IMG/M metagenome (GOLD analysis project Ga0302321, IMG submission 202505) | Peat permafrost microbial communities from Stordalen Mire near Abisko, Sweden - Fen_T0_1 | ecosystem: Environmental > Terrestrial > Soil > Wetlands > Permafrost | place: Sweden: Abisko... | reverse complement strand
TCGGTCAGCGAGCCGTCGTAGCTGAACGAACCGCGCGCCGCGCTGGCCGGCATCACAGGAAGCGGGGTGGTCTTGCGCAGGTCGCGGCCTATGAGCCCGTCGAGCATCGGTGTGCGCGCGATCATGATCGCGCCCGAGCTGATGAGGGCGATCGCCCCGGCGGGCTTGTCGCGAAGCTCTTCGTGCAGGGCGCTCAACCGGGCCACGTCGACCCAGGCCACGGTGCCCGCGATCTCGCCGACCTCGCGGCTGAGCCGGCGCGACATCGGCCACTGCCACGCTTGGCCCGGCGCGCTGCGCATCGGCGTGCCGACGTGAATGTCGCCCGGGCCGGACAAGGTGATGGCCGGCATGCCGGCGTGCCATGCGGAGGTGCCGGGCATGGCCACCGCCCGCCCGGAGGTCGACACGAAGCCCAGGCTCACCAGGCCGTCGGTGCTCTGGTTCAGGCGCGAAATCAGCCAGGTCAGCGCCGTGTCCTGCCGCGGGTCGCCCTGCGGATGAGCCTGCAGCCAGCGGTCCAGCACCTCGAGGTTGCCGTCGATGTTGTCGAGCAGCCCGCGGGTCTGCTGCACGACGGCGCTGTTGATCAGCCGCAGCTGCTTTTCGGTGTCGTCGGTGATGCGCTGCCGTTGGATGGATGCCGACACCAGCACGATGGCCCACAGCGTGGCCACCAGCACCGTCACCACGATGAGCGGGCCGAGCGCCTGGAGCCGGTGGCGCATGCGCCCCTTGTCGGCTGGCAGGGCGAGACTCACTTCTTCTGCGGGCGCTTTGCCACCGGTGCGGCGCCCTTGGGGGCTGCGCTCGGCTCCGGTGGGCGGTTGCCGCCCGACACCAGGCCGGGCGTGCCGATGCATTTGAGGTTCTTGGGCGCCATGGCATAGGTGCTGGTGCCGGCCACGCTTTGCTCGAGTGCCGCGGCCAGGATGGCCGACTTGGCCGTCTCGCAGGCCAGGCCCGAGTTGAACGTGGCGACGAGGTAGGGGTTCATGCCGTAGGCGGTGACGATGAACGCGAACAGGGAAACCAAGGCAAACCCTCCTGACGGGCGAGTGGGCCGCGGCCACCATGTGGGCCGCGGTATTCGCGCACCTTAGCCGATCAGCATACTGTTACAAGACGGAGATGAGAGGTGTCTCGCGCCTTGTTGTCGTGATCTGCCACCAGCCCGGCAGCAGCCGCAGCACCTTGGGCTGGGCGAAGCGGTCGTCGATGAGGCAGACCACCCCGCGGTCGGACGGGGTGCGGATCACCCGGCCAGCGGCCTGCACCACCTTCTGGATGCCGGGGTAGAGGTAGGCGTAGTCGTAGCCTGCACCGAAGCGCTCGCCCAGGCGCTGCTTCATCTGCTCGTTGACGGGGTTGAGCTGCGGCAGGCCCAGTGTGGCGATGAAGGCGCCGATCAACCGCCGGCCCGGCAGGTCGATGCCCTCGGCGAACGAGCCGCCCAGCACGGCGAAACCGATGCCTTCACCAGCGGCGTCAAAGCGCGCCAGGAACTGCTCGCGTGCGGCTTCGTCCATGCGGCGTGACTGCTCCCACACCGGCACCTGTGGGCAACGCTGCCTGAACAGCGCGACGGCCTTCTGCAGGTAGTCGAAGCTGCTGAAGAAGGCGAGGTAGTTGCCGGGCGCCTGCGCATACTGGCTTTGCATCAGGTCGACGATGGGTGCGAGCGAGGCATCGCGGTGCTGGTAGCGCGTCGAGATGTGGCTCATCAACTGCACCTTCAGCTGCTCGGGCACGAAGGGCGAGGGCACGTCGACCCAGGCGGTGTCGTCGGGCAGGCCCAGCGTGTCGGCATAGAAGCGCTGCGGGCTCAGCGTGGCCGAGAACAGCGCGACCGAGTGCGCCGCCTGCAGGCGCGGCTTCAGGTGCGGCGCCGGGATGACGTTGCGCAGGCACAGCAGCGCGCTGCGCTTGCCGTTGGCAGATGCGATGGTGATGTCGAACAGCGAGTTCGCGTCGAATAGCTCCATCACCCGCGAGAAGTGCAGCGCGTCGAAGTAAAAGCGCAGCAAGTCGCTGTCGACACCGGCCGGGTACTCGGCGAGGTGGTCGCCGATGGCGGTGATGGCCTGCTGCAACGCGGTGCTGAACTTGTCGGGCACGCCGGCCAGCACCTGATAGGGATCGAGCTGGTCCTTGCTCAGGGCATTCCAGCCGCGGTTCAGGCGATCGAGCGGCGCCTTCAAGGCCGGCGGCGCCGAGCGGCGCATGGCCTTGAAGGCGGCCTGGTCGAGCTCGGCCGAATACATCGTGCGTGCGCGCTCGACCAGGTTGTGCGCCTCGTCCACCAGCACGCTCACGCGCCACTGGTTGGCCTGCGCGAGACCGTGCAGCAGCGCGCTCAGGTCGAAGTAGTAGTTGTAGTCGCCGACGATCACGTCCGACCAGCGCACCAGCTCCTGGCTCAGGTAGTAAGGGCAGACGCCGTGCGCCAGCGCCACCTCGCGCAGGGCTGGCTTGTCGAGCTGGCGGTGTTCGACAGCCGCAGCGCGCGCGGCCGGCAGGCGGTCGTAGAAGCCTTTGGCCAGCGGGCACGATTCGCCATGGCAGGCCTTGTCGGGGTGCTCGCAGGCCTTGTCGCGCGCCACCAGCTCGAGCACGCGCAGGCGCAAGGCCGGCTCGCCGGCGCAGATGCGTTCGGTGGCATCGAGCGCCAGCGCGCGGCCCGAGCCTTTGGCGGTGAGGAAGAACACCTTGTCGAGCGCCTGGCCTGGCGCGGCCTTCAGCAAAGGGAAGAGCGTGCCGACGGTCTTGCCGATGCCGGTGGGCGCCTGCGCCATCAGGCAGCGGCCGTGGCCGGCCGATTTGTAGACGGCCTCGGCCAGCTCGCGCTGCCCGGTGCGAAACGACGGGTGGGGGAATCGCAGTGCACGCAGCGCATCGTCGCGCTGTGTGCGGTGCGCCAACTCCTGCCCGGCCCAGCGCAGGAAGCGCTCGCAGTGCAGCTCGAAATGCTGCTGCAGGCCGCTGGCCGTGTGCGTCTCGCACAGCACGGTCTCTTTCTGGCTCGCGACGTCGAAGTAGACGAGCGCGATGCGCATGTCGGCCAACGCGAGTTGGCGGCACAGCAGCCAGCCGTAGACCTTGGCCTGCGCCCAGTGCAGTGCGCGGTGGTTGTCGGGCAGGGCGCTCAGGTCGCCGCGGAAGGTTTTCACTTCTTCCAGCAGGTTCTGCACGCTGTCGTAGCCGTCGGCGCGGCCTCGCACGCTGAGATGCTTGTAGTCGCCGGTCAGGCTCAGCTCGGATTGGTACCGGCTGCTCTTGCGCCGCGCCGCCACCGTGGCGTGGCCGGCCTGACCCTCTTGGGCCGAGGGTGACGGCGTGAAACGCAGATCGAGGTCGCCGGTTTTCGCCGTGAACTCGCACAGCGCGCGAACGGCGATGGTGTACTTCAAGGCGTTGGCAGGGCCGCTTGCTTGCGCATCTTGTCGATCAGGTCTTGCGCCTTTTCAAGCTCGACATAGACCGACGCAAACAAGGCGCTCACGTCGGACAGTTTGGTGCGCGACACCCCTGGGGCGGGTGTAGTGATCAGGGCCGCGGTGATCGCGGCTGTGGGGCTGAGGAGGTCTTTGTTCACGGCGTGCTTTCGGGAGTGTGGGCCATGGTACGTCGGCTAGCATCGACGCGGTGCCCGGATGAGCGCCATCAATGCGCGACGCCGTTTGCGCACGGCTGTCCATTCGGCCTGCCGCGCTGTCGCAAGGGGAGCCTCACCCGGCGCGACATGTGACCGGACGAAAAAGGCGTTTTTCTTCTGCCGGGCGACTGATAAAACACGTACCGCCGTGCCATCGTGCTGTCGGGTGAATCGGCGCAAAAAACGCTTCTTCACATCTTCATCACCGCTACACTAGGAAAATGGGAATATTTTCCATACGATGATGAAACCCTGCGGATGGAATGCCGTTTCCCCTTCATGGATCACTGCAAATGAGCGCGGTACCGAACACACCAGGTCTGACCTCCGATGAGCGCGCGCCACGTGCGGCCAGCGACGCCTGGCTCTATGCTGTCCTGATCGGCCTCACGCTGGGTGCGTGGTGGTTCAGCCGGCAGCATTACTTCGAAGCCGGCGACCGGGTCGGCTACTGGCTGGGCGTGGCCGGCGGCGTGATGATGCTGCTGTTGTTCAGCTACCCCTTGCGCAAGCATTTCCGCTTCATGCACCGGCTGGGCAAGGTGAAGTGGTGGTTCCTCGTGCACATGACGCTGGGCGTCGGCGGGCCGATGCTGATCCTGGTGCACTCCACTTTTCACGTGGGTTCGCTCAATGCGGCCGTGGCCTTGTACAGCATGATCATCGTGGCCTTGAGCGGCGTCGTCGGGCGTTTCATCTACGTGCGCGTGCACCGCGGCCTGCACGGCGAGCGGACCACGCTGCGCGAGTTGCAGGTGCGCGCCGGCATGGACCAGAGCGAGACGCGCTCACGCCTGAGCTTCGTGCCGGAAGTCGAGGCCCGTCTGCAGGCCTTCGAAGAGCGTGAGCTGAATGCGAAGCCGGGCTGGCTGGTGTTTGCGCGCCAGCTCGCGGTGCTGCCGCTGCAGCAGTGGTTGCTGTATCGCGCTTGCGTGGCCCAGCTGCACAAGCCGCTCCAGCGCATCGGTCGCCATCGCGGCTGGGATGCCGATGACGTGGCCAAGCGCGAGCGGCTGGCCCGCAAGCTGATCCGGCGTTACCTGGCCAATGTGGTGCGGGTGGCGCAGTTCACGGCCTATGAGCGGGTGTTTGCGCTGTGGCACGTGGTGCACGTGCCGTTTGTCTACATCCTCGTCATTTGCGCGGTGGCGCATGTGGTGGCCGTACACGCCTACTGAGAGCTGAGGCCTTGAGACCATGGGTCAGCCCAACGCAAAGAATCGGCCGAGCTCTGCTTGCGCTGCTGATGCTGTGCTCGGCCGGTGCCGCGCTGGCCCAGGGCATCGAGTCGGTGCTGGCCCCCGGCAAGCTGTCGAAAGCCCACGTGAAGTGGGAAGACGAATGCAAGCAGTGCCACGTCAAGTTCGACCGCACTGCGCAAGATCGGCTTTGTGTGGAATGCCATAGCAAAACCGTCGGTGCCGACCTGCGAGACAAGGTGGGCTACCACGGGCGCATGACGGCGCAAACCTGCCGCACGTGCCACACCGAGCACAAGGGCCGCGACCTCGACCTGGCTGCGTTCGACAAGCAGCGTTTCGACCACGCGGTGACCGACTTCGCCTTGCGCGGCGGACACCAGAAAGCCGAGTGCGCCAAGTGCCACGAGCCTGCGCGCAAGTACCGCGAGGCACCGCACGATTGCTACGCCTGCCACAAAAAAGACGACGTGCACAAGGCCAGCCTCGGCCCCAAATGCGCCGACTGCCACACCGAGAACAGCTGGAAAGAGGCCAAGTTCGACCACAACAAGACGCGCTTCCCGCTGCTCGACAAGCACGCCGACGTCAAATGCGCCGACTGCCACAAGGACAAGAACTACCGCGAGACGCCGCACGCCTGCTACGCCTGCCACAAGAAAGACGACGACCGCAAAGGCCACAAGGGCCAGTTCGGCGAGAAGTGCGAAACCTGCCACACCGCCAAGCTGTGGAAGAGCAGCATCTTCAACCACGACACCGAGACCAAGTACGCGCTGCGCGGCAAGCACCGCACGATCCGCTGTGTCGACTGCCACACCTCCGGCAACATCTACAAGGTCAAGCCGGCTTCTGATTGCTATGCGTGCCACAAGAAGGACGACAAGCACAAGGAATCGCTCGGCAAGGAATGCGGCAACTGCCACAGCGAGCGCGACTGGAAGGAAAAGGCCAAGTTCGACCACAACAAGTCGGCCTTCCCGCTGCTGGGCAAGCACGTCGACGTCGAATGCAAGGCCTGCCACAAGAGCACGATGTTCAAAGAGGCGCCCAAGGACTGCTACGCCTGCCACAAGAAAGACGACACGCACAAGGGCTCGCTGGGCCAGGCCTGCGAGAAGTGCCACAACGAGCGCGACTGGAAGACCACCAGCTTCGATCACTCGAAGACCGATTTCCCCTTGCTGGGCAAGCACCAGAAGACCGAGTGCGCCGCCTGCCACAAGTCGACCAACTACAAAGAGGCGCCCAAGGACTGCTACGCCTGCCACAAGAAGGACGACAAGCACGAGGGCCAGCAGGGCCGTGCCTGCGGCGACTGCCATGACGAGAAGGCCTGGAAGCCGGCGCCCAAGTTCGACCACGGGCTGAGCAAGTTCCCGCTGCTCGGCAAGCACGTGCAGGTCGAATGCAAGGCCTGCCACACCAGCGGCGCGCTCTTCAAGCAGGCCAAGAGCGATTGCTATTCCTGCCACATGAAGGACGACAAGCACAAGAAGACGCTGGGCCAGGCCTGCGAGACATGCCACAACGCCCGCAGCTGGAAGGAGTGGGATTTCGACCACGACAAGCGCACGAAATTCGCGCTCGACGGCAAGCACAAGGGCCTGGCCTGCAGCACCTGCCACAACCGGCCGACCAACGGCCGCGTGCTGGCCGTCGCGCAATGCGTGAGCTGCCATGCCAAGGACGACGTGCACGACGGCAGCTACGGCCGGCAGTGCCAGCAGTGCCACATCTCTTCATCGTTCAAGGCATTCCGCTGGCGGCCGGGTGCGCGCCCGGTGGGCGCGGCCGACCCCGGCCCGCTGCGCGTCTCGGGCGGCAGCGCGAGGTGGCCGTCATGAACGGCCTGCCGATCTGGAAGGCGTTGCGCACCGCGGTGTTCACAGCGCGCCGGCTTGTCTCGCAGCTGGTGCTGGCCGCCCTGTTGCTCGCCGGCCTGTCGGCCCTGCCCTCGGCGGCGCAGGCGCAGTCGTCGGGGTCGACCTTCGACCACATGTCGACCGCTTTCCCGCTGTACGGCGCCCACGAGAACGTGCGCTGCGAAACGTGCCACGTCAAAGGCATCTTCAAAGGGGCGCCCAAGGAGTGCGAAGGCTGCCACACGCCGGGCAACCCGCGCGGTGCGCTGGCCAAACCCTTCAACCACATTCAGACCGCCGAACGCTGCGACAGCTGCCACACGATGGCGGCTTTCCGCGGTGCGCGCTTCAACCACGTCATGGCCGCGGCGGGGTCGTGCGCCAGCTGCCACAACAACGTGCGTGCGGCCGGGCAGTCGGCCAACCACATCCCGACCACGCTGTCGTGCGATCAATGCCACGGCACGATGGCGTTCTCGCCGGCCCGCTCGTTCGACCACAGCACGCTCGGCGGCGTGCTGACCACCTGTGCCACCTGCCACGACGGGGCCAAGGCCCTGGGCCGGCCGGCCAACCACATCGCCACGCCGAACCCGAACCAATGCGGCAGCTGCCACATCGCGTCGACCCAATCGGGTTTCACCAGCTTCGCCGGCGGCCTGATGGACCACACCGGCATCAGCAGCGGCTGCGCCACCTGCCACGGCCCCGACGTGATGGGCGGCAGCTTCGCCGGCATCAACAACATCGTCGTGATGCCGCCCACCTCGCCGGCCGGGCCGGGTTCTCACATCCCGTCGTCGATCACCTGCGAGAGCTGCCACCTGGGCAGCACCCCCACCGGCTTCATGGCGGCGAACGCCGCGCAGCTGCCGCCGGGCAGCGGCTTTGCAACGCCGGTGCCGACGGGTGCGCAGATCCACGCCGGCGTCACCGGCGGCTGCTCGGGTTGCCACGAGGCCAACGCGGTGTGGATGGGCGTGTCGGTCTATCCGATCTCGCCCACCACGCTGACCAACGGCGCGCAGTACACCGGCTTCCAGACCCGCCCCCTCGCGGCCGCCTCCACCTTCAGCGTGGCCGATGCAGCCCACCCGAGCACGGGCGACTGCTCTGACTGCCATGTCGGCACCACGGCCTTCACCGCCACCCAGGCCAAGCCTGGCAACCACATTCCCTATGCGGCCAGTGCCCAGTGCGCGGCCTGCCACACGAGCAGCGACTTCTCGGTGCTGCCCACGCTGGCCAACATCCACGCCAACACCCAGAGCATCACCGGCAACTGCGCGCAGTGCCATGGCAGTGCGGCCGCGAGCTTTGCGATCCCTGCGGCCAACTTCAGCATCGTCGGCCTGCCATCGAATCACCTGCCGACGACAGCCTCGTGCGAGACCTGCCACGTGGGCAGCGGGTCGAGCATTGCAACGACGCCGGTCCCTGACGGCGCGAAATTCAGCGGATCGTTGATGAGCCACAGCGGCATCAGCAGCAACTGCGCGGCGTGCCACGGCCCGAGCATCACCGGCTCGAGCTTCGCCGGCGTCAGCAAGATCATCGTGATGCCGCCGACCTCGCCGATGGGCGCGGCGGCGCACATCCCGTCGTCGACCACCTGCGAGAGCTGCCACCTGGGCACCATGCCCGCGTCGCCCATCCCCGCGGTGGCCACGGCCAACACGCCCGGCAGCGCCTTTGCGACACCCGCGCCGACCACCACACAGATCCACGCCGGCGTCACCAGCGGGTGTTCGGGCTGCCATGAATCGAGCTCGGTGTGGATGGGCGTGAGCGCCTACCCGATCGCGCCGACGGCGAAGACCAACGGCGCGCAGTACACCGGCTTCCAGACCCGGCCGCGCTCGGCCGCAGGCACCTACAACGTGGCCGACGCGACGCACCCGGCCACCGGCGATTGCTCGCAATGCCACAGCGGCACCAACTTCTTCAGCGGGCAGGACAAGCCGGCGAACCACATCCCCTATGCGGCGGCTGCGCAGTGCACGGCCTGCCACACGAATGCCGACTTCTCGGTGCTGCCGACCTTGGCCAACATCCACGCCAACACCCAGAGCATCAGCACCAACTGCGCGCAGTGCCACGGCACTGCAGCCGCGAGCTTCGCGATCCCCGGGGCCAACTTCAGCATCGTTGGCCTGCCATCGAATCACCTGCCGACCACCGCCTCGTGCGAGACCTGCCACGTGGGCAGCGGGTCGAGCATGGCAACGACGCCGGTGCCCGACGGCGCGAAGTTCAGCGGCTCGCTGATGAGCCACAGTGGCATCAGCAGCAATTGCGCGGCGTGCCACGGCCCGAGCATCACCGGTTCGAGCTTCGCCGGCGTCAGCAAGATCATCGTGATGCCGCCGACCTCGCCGATGGGCGCGGCGGCGCACATCCCGTCGTCCACCACCTGCGAGAGCTGCCACCTCAGCACCACGCCGGCCGGCCTGATCCCGGCGGTGGCCACGGCCAACACGCCGGGCAGCGCGTTTGCCACACCGGCGCCGACCACCGCGCAAATCCACAGCGGCGTCACCGGCAGCTGCTCGGGTTGCCACGAAGCGAGCTCGGTGTGGATGGGCGTGAGCGCCTACCCGATCGCACCGACCGTGAAGACCACCGGCGCGCAGTACACCGGCTTCCAGACCCGGCCGCGGGCCGCGGCGGGCACCTACAACGTGGCCGATGCGACGCACCCGGCCACCGGCGACTGCTCGCAATGCCACAGTGGCACCAACTACTTCAGCGGGCAAGACAAGCCCGCCAACCACATCCCCTATGCGGCGGCAGCCCAGTGCGCGGCCTGCCACACGAGCAGCGACTTCTCGGTGATGCCGACGCTGGCCAACATCCACGCCAACGCGCAGAGCACCACCACCAACTGCGCGCAGTGCCACGGCACGGCGGCCGCGAGCTTCGCGATCCCCGGGGCCAACTTCAGCATCGTCGGCTTGCCGAACAACCACCTGCCGACCACCGCTTCGTGCGAGACCTGCCACGTGGGCAGCGGGTCGAGCATGGCAACGACGCCGGTGCCCGACGGCGCGAAGTTCAGCGGCTCGCTGATGAGCCACAGCGGCATCAGCAGCAACTGCGCGGCGTGCCACGGCCCGAGCATCACCGGCTCGAGCTTCGCCGGCGTCAGCAAGATCATCGTGATGCCACCGACTTCGCCGATGGGCGCGGCGGCGCACATCCCGTCGTCCACCACCTGCGAGAGCTGCCACCTGAGCACCACGCCGGCCGGCCTGATCCCGGCGGTGGCCACGGCCAACACGCCGGGCAGCGCGTTTGCCACACCGGCGCCGACCACCGCGCAAATCCACAGCGGTG
>Ga0302321_100006834_pt1 | contig 10056 bp, 10 predicted proteins | sample Fen_T0_1_FD_202505 | JGI IMG/M metagenome (GOLD analysis project Ga0302321, IMG submission 202505) | Peat permafrost microbial communities from Stordalen Mire near Abisko, Sweden - Fen_T0_1 | ecosystem: Environmental > Terrestrial > Soil > Wetlands > Permafrost | place: Sweden: Abisko... | reverse complement strand
GAGGTTTTTAAACGCGAAAACCCCAACCTCGTCCTCCTCGACGTCAACATGCCCATCCAGGACGGCATCGCCACCCTGCGTGAGATCCGCCAGCTTTCCACCGATTGCGTGGTCGTCATGCTCACTTCGCTGGCCAACCGCCAAACCGTGGAGGAAGCCCTCAGCCTCGGCGCCGACAACTACATCCGCAAAGACACACCCAAAGACGAAATCCTCGCTTCGCTCCGCCAGACCATCGCGGACTGCTTCAGCGTCGACTAACCCAATCCGGCCATGGCCTTGACGAACCATCCGTACCCAGGAACTCCGCCGCCGATCACACCGATCAGAACGGTCAAGTACTCGCTCCCAGAACTACTGGCAGAGCTAAAACTGGAGCGCGCTTCCGGCGTGCTCGCCATGGAAAAGCTCCAGCAAACCGACATCGTTAATCTCTTCCAAAATAAAAAGGGGCGTCGCCGTGGCAAATCCGATTAACAGCGTTTTCCTCGAACAGCTCAAGCTGCTCCCCCGTTTCGACTACCGCGACGAGGTCGACGCCCTCGCCAACCAGCATGGTATAACCACCATGCTGCTCCAAGCCATCATTGATCGGAAATTCGCCAGCAAGGAAGACGCCTGCCGCATCTGGGCCGATGTGCTCGGAGTCGCCCACGTAGATCCGTTTGCCTCCGTCATCACCGACGAAGCGATTGAAAAGATACCGGTTGAAATCGCCAAAAAAGTTCGCGCCATCGGCCTGTACGTTTTCAACGGGGTGCTCACCACCGCGATGGCCACGCCCGACGACAAGGATCTGCTCAAACGCCTCGCGCAGATCGCGCAGATGCCGATCAGTCCGGTCTTCGCACTCCCGCACGATGTCGACGACGCCATCGTCATCAGCTACTCCTCAGACAAGAGCCTCGAAGACAGCCTCAACGAACTCGAACGCTCCCGCCTCTTCACCGACCCCGACCTCGCTGCCGATAAAATTGCCCAGCTCGCCGGCGCCGACTCCCTGATTCAGATCGTCGACGAAGTCATTCACTTCGCGCTCCGCGAACGCGCCACCGACATCCACATCGAGCCCCAGGAAAATATTTCACGCATCCGCTTCCGCGTGGACGGCCAGTTGCGCGAAGTCCTCACCTACTCGCGAAAACTCCACCGGGCGATCATCTCGCGCCTCAAGATTCTCTGCAGCCTGAACATCTCCGAATCACGCTTTCCGCAAGACGGCCGCTTCTCGATGCCGATTGGTTCCCTCACCGCCAATTTCCGCTTTTCCTGTATTCCGTCGGCCTACGGTGAAAAAGCCGTCATGCGCGTGCTGGCCATGACCGGCCGCAAGACGATGCTCACACTGGAAAAAATGATGGTTTCCCAAACCATCTTGGAGCCCTTCAAGCAGCTCATCCAAAACCCCAACGGCATCATCTTCGTCACCGGCCCCACCGGCTCCGGCAAAACAACGACCCTCTACTCCGCGCTTCACGAAATCAACAAGCCGAACCTCAATATATCGACTATTGAGGACCCGATCGAAATCCAGCTCGATGGCGTCACCCAAACCCAAGTCAACGCCCACATCGACCTCAAGTTCGCCACCATCCTGCGCGCCCTCCTCCGCCAGGATCCTGATGCGATCCTCGTCGGCGAAATCCGCGATCTTGAAACCGCCAAAATCGCCACCGAAGCCGCGCTAACCGGCCACATCGTCTTCGCCACGTTGCACACCAACACAGCCGCCCAAGCCATCGTGCGCCTGATGGAAATCGGCGTTGAACCCTACATGGTCGCGCCCTCCGTCATCGGCGTTCTCGCCCAACGCTTGGTAGCCCGCATCTGCAACAACTGCAAAGAGTCCTATCAGCCAACAAAAGAAACCCTCCGGAAATATTTCAAAGAAGAAGGCCTGACCGACGTACCATTTTATCGGGGTAAAGGCTGTCCCGCCTGTCGCGGCACCGGTTATAAAGGCCGTATCGCTTTTCACGAACTAGTCTTAATCACCGAAGAAATCCGCACCCTCATCTCCGAAGGCCGCAGCGCCCAGGAAATCACAAAAGCCGCCGCCAAAGTCGGCTTCAAACCCCTGCGCTATGATGGCCTCAAGAAAGTCCTGCTCGGCCTGACGACGATCGAGGAAATCGAACAGAACACCTCCTTTGAGTGGGAAACTTAGCCCGCCTAAAACTCGACAATACTCCAGTAAACCCATTAAATTCCAACATCATGGCAACCGAAGCTGCAATCGACCCCGAGGCTATTGAGAACCTGCGGTTGCTCAATCCTGACGACGAAAATGCCTTCCTGAAGGAGATTGTAGGCATTTTTCTTGAAGACACACCCGAGCGCATCGCCGAGCTCAAACAGTGTCTCACGGCCTTCGACCAGCCCACCTTCACCCGCGCCGCCCACAGCATCAAAGGCAGCGCCAGCAATCTCGGCGCCACACGCGTGCGCGCCGTTGCAGAAAAACTCGAACATCAATCCCGCAACAGCGGACTTACCGGTCTCGAGCCACTCATCAACTCGATGGACGCCGAATTCGCGATCGCCAAAGCCGAGTTGGAAAAAATTGTCGCCGGCTAAACCAGTCCGACCCAGGTCTTTCTCCCCGTCCGAGGCCAACCGCCTGAGTTAGCGATACAACGCAGTTATAGGTGCCGCCGTGAGCACGTTGTACTGACGGACCGCCAGGCGCCACCATTCAGCGAGCGTATGAGACGGCAACCGCCAAAGCTCACGATGCAGCCACAACATCGAATCCGCGTCGAGCAACAGCGCCATCTTTTCTTTAGTGGTGAATTCAGCCGGCCCCTCGCGCAACAACCGCATGCGCAGCGCGGAGAAATAGTCCCGCGAATCCTCGCTCGGCTTACGATGCCTCAAAAGCGAGACATGCACCGCATTGATATAGGGATCGAGCACCGCCTGCAAAAGCCCGTAATCATCGCGCAACGCCTCGATCGGCCGCATGTGTTTATAACACTCCTCCAGATTCGTGCGCAGTCGTCTTAGCTCATACGGCGGGTTCGTTTCCTCCGGCGTCATGAAAAGATTGAGCCGCTGGGCCTGGCGCCCGAGGTTGAGTTTACTCAGGGCGATCGAAATCGGAATGGAAAACACCAACCCCGCCAGAACCGGACTCAACCACCAGAAAAATGCGGGCCACAAAACATACGACGAAGCACCCCAGACCAGTCCAAAACCCATGTGCGGCGCATGCGTAAGAATGGCCTCACGCCAGTCCGTATCATCACCAGAACCACGGTTCTGCGTCACCCAGTTCACGCCCTGGCCGAGCAGAATGAACAGCACAAATTTGCTGTTAAAGAGCATGTTGATCGGCGCGAGCAGCGCCGAAACCACCATCTCCAGCAGCGCCGAAACCACCACCGCACCACGGCCACCAAATGAATCCGCAGAGGCCTTGTTTTGAACAGTCAATATGACACTGATAATCTTCGGGAGGAAAAGCAGCAGCATGGTCAACGTAAACAGAAGCAAAGCCTCGGGAATCTCCACATAGCCAAAAAATGACACGTACGTCTCAAAACGAACCGTGCCTGGATGCGAATAAAGAACCAAGTTAAAGGTATTGATCGTGCTAAAGATCAAAAACAGCAGCCAAAGCGGCGAAGAAACATACGCCATGACGCCCATCAAAAGGTGGAGGCGATTGACCGGCCTGAAGCCTTTGGCCGACAGCAGCCAACTGTGCTGCATGTTGCCCTGGCACCAGCGGCGATCACGCTTGGCGCTGTCGATCAGTGTCGGCGGACCTTCTTCGTAAGTTCCCTCGATATCAGGCGCGAGCCAGACACCCCAACCTGCTTTACGCATCAACGCCGCTTCAACAAAATCATGGCTGAGAATGCGCCCGCCAAACGGCTCGCTACCGGGCAAACTCGGCAATGCGCAGTGTTCAATAAAAGGCTGCACGCGGATGATCGCGTTGTGCCCCCAGTAATTGCCATCATATTGCTGCCAGTAGTTTAGCCCCGCAAGAAAGAGCGGGCTGTAGAGCCGGTTGGAGAATTGTTGCAGTCGAGCGTAAAGCGTCTCGCCGTTCACCAGCCGGGGCGCCGTCTGAATAATGCCCACCGTGGGGTTCTTCTGCATCGTGGTCACGAGTTGCACCAACGCATTGCCACTCATGACACTGTCGGCGTCCAAAACCACCATGTAGCGGTAATTCTTGCCCCAGCGACGCAGGAAGTCCGCGACGTTACCTGCCTTCTTGTTTATTTGTTGGCGACGCTTGCGATAAAATATCCGGCCGAAACCACCCACCTGTTTGCACAGTTCCACCCAGGCCACCTCTTCCTGAATCCATTGGTTCGGCTTGGTCGAATCGCTAAGGATAAAAAAGTCGAAATGCTCCAGCTGTTTAGTCGCCTCCACCGAACGATAGATCACGCGCAAGGCCTCGAAAACGCGGCTCACGTCTTCATTGAACACCGGCATGATGATCGCCGTGCCCGCCGGTGGAATTTCTTCGTCTGACTTTACCGTGTGCGTAATCGAACGGCTGTCGCCACCGCGGTTAATTACATAAAAACCCAGTAACGCGGTCACGAAGCCAATCGAGATTTGTGCAAATAAGATCACGAAAAGCACCAATAACGGCCATTCGACACCGCGGATGCCGTCGTCCTGCCAGAGCAGATCGGCCATGAACCAGGTTGCCAGGCTCGTCAGCACAAACACTGACGTGAAAAACAGCCGACGACGGCGTTTGAGACGGCTGGGCTCAATAAACTCAGTGCTGATGACGCGCATTTGGGGGAGACGATTGTCGGTAACCGTCAGCGTGTCATGAAGAAAATGCCCAGCAACGCCGCAAGAAACACCGCCCAGAGCAACAGCGTTGCCAGAATCGGTATGCGCTCGATTTGTTCCAGCGTCTCGCCCGCCACTTCGCTGATTGTGCCCAAATCGATCGGACGCGGCACCATGTTGGAAACCGACATGTCGGGACCGGCCTCCATGGAACTCACGCGCATCGCCTGGCTGAAATCTTCGGGGACTTTCTCACGTTGAAGAAACGCGTAGGGCCATTTCTGCGGACCTTCCGAAATCAACAGCGCCACACGGCCAGCCACTGATACACGATCATCGGGTTGATCCTTATCGTCCAACACCTCTTTAAACCAAGCTGCCATCTGCACCTCGCACTCTTCGGCCGCCAACGTGGTTGGATCTAGCGCCGGGTTTTGGGCATGCCGTCGGGCGGCTCGTTCGAGTATGTTTTGAATCAAACGGCTTTGATGAAGCCGGTTGTGAATGCGGTGAGCGCGCAGATAATCTTCCACCCGGACATAAGCCGCATTCCACGCCTCCATCGTCCCGGTGCGGGGACGAAAACTGCTCAGCGGCGCGTCTACGGATTCCAGAGGTAACTCCATGTCTCAGTAAGGATATGGGGCTCTCTCTTCAGGAAGCAACGGAGTTCCACCGGCCGTCCCGTGCCATCAGGTTTGATGGAAAAGGCCACGCGCCAAGTGCCGTTAAAGGTATTCTTCTGAATGCTCTGGTGCACAAGCTGAGCTCCACCGCTGACCGAGACGACGGCCTCAATCAACGTGTCGGCGCCACGGTTATGCAAAACCGTGCCGTCAAAATCGACCCAGAATCGCTCCAGTTCCCGTTCATGCGTTTTCGAATGCCCGATCCGCGTGGCGACGTTGTAACCTGCAGGTGGTTTTTTTCCACCACTGCCTTCAATGAACCAGTGCAGCTTGTACTCAAATTCGATCGGCTCACCAACGGCCGGTAGCTTTGCAGGCACCCAAAACGCCACGATATTATCATTGGTTTCGTCCGGGGTCGGAATCTCAACTAACCGAACTGATCCTTGCCCCCAAGAACCCACTGGCTCCACCCAAGTGCTGGGGCGCAGGTGATAAGCAGCTTCCATATCTTCGTAGCTTTCGAAGCGACGGTCGCGCTGAATGAGCCCGAAACCGCGCGGATTTTCGTCGTTGAAAGCCGTGACGCGCAGCCCCACCGGATTAACCAGCGGGCGCCAGAGCCATTCGCCGCTCCCGCGCTCGAGCATCAGCCCATCAGAATCGTGTACTTCAGGCCGCAGGTCGCCTTCCTTGCTGCTGCTGTTTTCGCCGTGCCAATACATGCTGGTCAACGGTGCGATCCCGAACGTCGTGATAGCGGCTCCAGCGCGCATATAAACGGCCGCCTTCACCTGCATCACCGTCGCCGCTCCTGGCGTAATGATAAACCGATACGCGCCGGTTACACTGGGGCTGTCGAGTAATGCGTAGAGGATGAGTTCCTTCGAATCGCTCTGTGGTTTTACCACCCAAAATTCTTCGAAAACAGGAAACTCCTCGGGCCCCGGGTCAGCGGTATTCAGCGCCAGGCCTCGCGCTGACATGCCGTAGCGCATCGCCTTGCCCAACGCGCGGAAATAGCTCGCACCTTGAAACACCGCTAGTTCATCGAGGTAGTTCGGGTTGTTAAGCGCATAATGAACCCGAAAACCCGTGAAGCCCATGTCAGAGGGCACACGCCCGACCGAACGCGCTTTATTGTATTGAAAAAGCTTCGGGCTGAACTCGATCGCTTTCACCTGGCCGTCGTCGACCTCGGAAAGCTGAACCGTCTTGTTATAGATAAAACCGGGATGGAAAAACTGGAGTTGAAACGGCAACTGCTCGCGCAGCCACCACGAGCGATTTGGATCAAAGCGAATGTCTCGGTAAAGATCGTAGCTCAGTTCCTGCAGCGCCTTTGGCACCTTGGTCGGGCGTTGCACGTAGGGTTTCGCCGCGAGCGATTTCGCTCGAAACTGCAACACTTCGAGATCGAAGGGCATTTCGGCGACCAAAGTCGCGGCAGCATTCAAGCTGATTAATCCAACCAGGAGCAGGCGTCTCATTTTTCTAAAAAGAAATTCTGTTGTTTGTCGGTAATCGAGAGTGAGGCACGTTCCATGACCTTTAGCAAATCTTCCCAGATGGCGCGCTTCGAGCGATTGGTTGCGTAATTCAAGATGTACGAGGGGTGATACGTCACCATGACAGGCTTTTCGGCAAACAGTTTCCACTGGCTGCGAACTTCCCCCAACGATTTGTAAGCACCAGCCCCAAACAGCCCCTGCACCACCGTGAAACCCAGCGCTACGACGATCTCGGGATTCACCACCTCGATCTGCGCCTTCAAATAAGCGAGACTGTAAGCCAGTTCTGCCGTCGTCGGCGTCCGCTTGCCCAACTGCACCGTGCCACCGGTCGCAGCCGGCGGATCAAGCCGCCAGTTCAACAAACTGCCGAGATAAACATCGCTGCGCTTCAGCCCCATGCCGGAAATCATCCGGGTCAACAACTGACCCGCAGGGCCAACAAACGGCTCGCCCTGCTCTTCTTCCTCCGGTCCGGGCACATCGCCACAGAAAAAGATGCGCGCATCGAGATTGCCCACGCCCAACACCGGCTTTTTTCCCGCCGGCACGCGGGCTTTGCCGAGGGGATCATTCTGCACCAACTGCAACAACGCGTCCCAGCGCGTCTGTTTATCGCCCGCCGGCAACACGATCTTTGGCGGTGCCGGGAAATCCGAAACTGGCGCGGCCACGACGGCCTTGACTGTGAATTTCGACGGCGCAGGCGGTTCATAGCGCGTCGGAGCCTCAGACACCTTTGCCGCCGGTGAATGGTTTCTGTTTTCAGGCTGAAACGCCACTTCACTCGCAAGAGTCGACGCCGGTACTTGTTGACCGCGCGCCTTCGCCACCTTGTGCAACAGCGCCAGACTTTCTTCCGAAACCACGACAGACTTCACGCCAGACGCTTTGAGGCGTTTGAGTTCGTCAGTGAGAGCGTTAAGCGCGGCGCGCATGGGGTTTAGACGGGGCGTGAAAAATGACCCGTGAGCTTCTCCACGTACTTGCCCAGCAAGTCGAATTCCAAATTCACCAAGTCGCCCGCCTTCTTCTGATGCAAGTTGGTAATCTGGATCGTGTGCGGGATCAGCCAGACCGCCAGCGTATCGCCCTCGGTTTCCGCAACCGTCAGCGAGATGCCATCGATCGCGATGCTTCCTTTGTGTACGAGATAGCGCCCGCAACCGGCCGGTCCACGCAACTTCAGATAATGATCCTTCCCGCGCTGCTCAAACACCTCAATCGTCCCAAGTCCGTCGATATGCCCGGTGACAAAATGTCCGCCGACCTTGCCGTCGAACCGCAAGCTACGTTCTAAGTTCACTGCCGAACCCGGCGCCAGCGTCGAAAAACTCGTCAGCCGGCGCGTCTCCTCCAGCACATCAAATTCCAGATATCCCGCGTCGAACTTCGTTACCGTCAGGCAGCATCCGTTAACCGCGATGCTGTCGCCCAACGCGAGATTTTGCGCGACGACCTTTGCCGCGATGCACAACCGCCACGACGCCGCGCCCAGCGCAAAGCTCTCAACGCGTCCTGTTTCTTCAATAATTCCGGTGAACATCCCCCACGCGTAATCAAAAACCAAATCGGCGGAAACCAATAAATCATCCCGACATGCTTTTACTTGCGTCTCAAATCTCGACGTATCAGCCGCCTTTCCCCCCTCAATCCCCGGTCCCGCAAAAACAAAACAGCCTGCGTCGGTGAAAACGCAGGCCGTCGTTAAGGTCTAAAAAGTCGGATTAGCCGAACAGTTCTTCAGGCTTGAAGAAGCGCGCCAGCTCAATCTTCGCGTTTTCAATGCTGTCGGAAGCATGCACGACGTTTAACATTGAATCGGTGCCGAAATCGCCGCGGATCGTGCCTTTAGGTGCCTTGCGCGAGTCGGTCGGCCCAAGCAATTCACGCATCTTGCCAATCGCACCCTTGCCATTCAACGCCATGATCAAAACCGGGGCGGAGAGCATAAATGCCTCCAACGGGGGATAAAACGGCTTGTCCGCAATGTGCGAATAATGATCGCGCACCAAGGCCGGGCTGAGCTGCGTAAATTTGCAACCTACGATTCTGAAACCTGCGTTCTCCAGGCGTTCGAGCACGTTGCCAACGTGTTTCTTTTCAAGACAATCAGGCTTATAGATGATCAATGTCGTCTGCATAAGCCGAGTGACGATAGCCGCCCCATCGATTTTGGGAAGCATCATTTTTTGGGCCAACGTTACAAATCTGCGTCATAAAGTTGCCTAATTCAGGCCCACCATTCGACCGTCCGCCCGTAATAGCTCTCACCCTGATCAACGTCCTTTTCCACCAGCCGTATCGCTCAGCGCGCCGGAGCCGCCATCGCCGAAGGGATCGACTTGAGCATTTCAGCCAGATCAACCGAGGCCTGCTGACCGTTCGAGTGGAACGTGGCGTAAACCACACCCTGCAAATTCGAGCCGTTCACGACCGTGCTGTCGGCTTCCGCATTGTTGTAGCCCTGCGCCGTCCAGCCGCCCGCGACGGTCGCGACGAGACGATGCGCCACCGTCTCGCCGAACCGATTCGTGTAAACAACTACCATGCCGGCGCGGAGCTTTGCCGGATCGATCTTCTTGACCACCACGACTGAGCCCTCGCCAAAAAATGGCAGCATCGACTTGCCCTCGATCCGCATCACCTGGGCGCCTGGACGCACTTCGGCCAACCTCTGCGCATCCGCTAACACCGTACTCAACGACACCGCCGTCACCGGCCGCGCCGTGAATTCCGCCCGTACCATCCCCGCGCCAAAAACCGCGAGCGTTACCAGGAGAGTTCGGAGCATCGATTGCATGCCCAGAGATTACCATTTCCCCCTCGCAATTAGATATTGAGTGAACCCCTCAATCGCACCCGGGTAGCAGCGCTCAACCACGTACCCAACCAATCGGGAGACACTGAGCGCTTCACCCTAGTCCCTAAGGGGAACGCCTGATCGCAATCGGGAAACCCTTCAACGACCAGCACTTACCAGAGACCGTTTATCGGCCCAGCAGCAGCAAACCTGAAGCAGTTTTCGTTCAACAACGCCGCGCCCGCAAACCTACACCGTCACTTCCTGACGCGCCTTCTCCGCCAGCGGCGTACTCAAGTAACGCTCACCAAAACTGCAGCCAACCGTAACAATCATCTTACCG